>Ga0111538_10001749_pt1 | contig 30523 bp, 25 predicted proteins | sample SoiMethybrSBSTD1_FD_79669 | JGI IMG/M metagenome (GOLD analysis project Ga0111538, IMG submission 79669) | Bulk soil microbial communities from a Populus tree surrounding site in Tennessee, USA - Soil MetaG P. TD hybrid SBSTD1 (version 2)... | ecosystem: Environmental > Terrestrial > Soil >... | reverse complement strand
CACTACCGCGATCGCTTCCGCTCGCTCTGCCACTTGTCGCTCGAACTCTTCATGCAAACATCGCTCGACCCCAAATTCTCTCTTCGTCTCATTCCATCCATACACCACTTGCTGCCGCTCTTCGACAGTCAGCATTTTGATTCCGCCGATCTGCTGCCCAGGCTCTGCTACAACGCTTTCGAGTAATTGACGCAGATGTCCCGCCATCCGCTCTATTGTTTCCCGCTCAAAGAGGTCTGTGCTGAACTCGATAGTGGCGGCCAGCTCCTCTCCTACTTCGGCCAGCATGACTGTCAGATCAAACTGAGAGACACGCAGATCGAGCGGCACGGATTCGAGTTCAAGTTCCCCGAGGCTCAAGTGCGCTCCCGCTTCGCCTAGCGCAAACAGTGAGAGGCCTTCGTCATTGAGCAGGTGTGCTTTCTGCAACACGAGCATCGCCTGAAAGAGCGGCGAACGGCTCGGGTCGCGTTCCGGCTGAAGGCGTTCGACTAGTAAAGAGAACGGGTAGTCCTGATGATCGAATGCCTGTAGCACGCTGTCACGCACTTGTTCGAGAAGCGCCTTGAAGGTGGTCGCGCCCGACAGCCTTGATCGCAAAACCAGTGGATTGATGAAGTAGCCGACGAGTCGTCCCCATTCGGCTTTTCTCCTGCCGACAATCGGGCACCCGACGAAAATGTCTTCCTGATTTGTGTAGCGGTACAGCAGGGATTGGAACGCCGCGAGCAAAGTCATGTAGAGCGTGACGCCTTGTTCCTTGCTAAGAGCTTTGAGCTTTCGTGTGAGTTGCGCGTCGAGCCGGAAAGGATACGAACTGCCGCGAAAACTTTGGACCGGCGGTCTCTGTCGATCGGTCGGAAGGTTTAGCACAGGCAGTTTGCCTGAAAGTTGATTGTGCCAGTAGGCTTGAAGTTTTTCGCCTTCAGCGCTGGCCAGCAACTCAGTTTGCCAGCGAACGTAATCCGCATACTGCAACGTGAGACCAGGAAGGTTTGCGTGCGTGCCTGACTTTTCGGCCGCGTACAATGCGCCTAACTCTTGCAGCAACACGGTCAGCGACCAGAGATCGGCTACGATGTGATGAATGGACAGAAGCATGACATGTTCACGCTCCGACCTCTTGAATAAGCTGACGCGCAACAGAGGACACTGTTGGAGATTGAATGGGCGCAGGGCTTCGACGGCGAGTCGTTCGTTCAGCAGTTCCTCGCTCCAGTTTGAAGCATCCTCTTCAATCAGGATGGCTTCGGCGTGCTCTTGAATCTGTTGGAGAGGCTCTCCGGCGGCGGTCTTGAAAATCGTGCGCAGGCAGGGATGGCGGTAAATCAGTGTTTGAAAAGCACGACGGAGCGCTGCCGAGTCAAGTTCCGAGTTGACGCGAACCGCCCGGACGATGTTGTACGCAGTGCTCTCGGGCGCCAGTTGATGTAAGAACCATAAGCCCTTCTGGCCGTGCGACAGCGGATGCTCGCCGGCGAATAGCCGCGCAGGAGCTGGGAAACTTGGCGCGGTGGCAATGGCGGTCACTTCCTTGATCGACTCGGCAGCAATCTCGGCGATGCTCGCGCCTTCAAGAAAAATGGTCATTGACAGGCGAATGCCGAGACTTGTCTCTATGCCATGCATCAACTCGATAGCCATCAAAGAGTCGAGACCATAGCGGACGATTGGCTCGTGTGGGTCGATGTCGCGCGGATTGATTCCCAACTTGGAGGCGAGTTGCGACACGAGCCATGTCTGGATAACCTCGGTTTGTGAAGCCAGTAGCGATTGAATCGCCTGGAAGTTGAGCGGCGGCGGCTCGGGTACGGCAGCGGCTTCGATATCATCTACGGCCGGTGCCGCCTGCCATTGGGCCAACGTTTCAAACGTCCCTTTCAAAAATCCTTCGCGGCTGGCGTGGCGTTGAATCTTGCCGCTGGAAGTTTTGGGAATTGCACCAGGTTTAATCAAAGTCACGGCATGAATCCGCAGGTCATGTTCTTTTGAAACCGCTTCCCGAATTGCTGCGATGAGCGCGTCGAAGTCAGGTTCCTGGCGTGTGTCTACCTCTTGCACGACGGCCAGACGCTCCTCGCCGTCAATCTCAACCGGGAACGCCGCGCAACATCCCAGCCTCAGGGCCGGGTGCGCGGTCTCGATCGTCAGTTCGATGTCCTGTGGGTAGTGATTGAGTCCGCGAATAATAATGAGGTCCTTAAGGCGTCCAGCGATAAACAGTTCGCCATCACGCATGAACCCGGTATCACCGGTGCGCAGGAACGGCCCTTGACCGGTGTCCAGAAGATATGCGCTAAACGTCTGCACGGTCTCCGCTGGTCGCTCCCAGTAGCCCGAAGCGATGCTAGGACCAGCCACCCAAATTTCGCCCAGTTGGCCCGGTTCACATTCAACCAGCGTCTCCGTATTGACAATCAACACGCGCTGGTCCTTCAATTCGCGGCCGCAGCCAACTAGTAATCTTGCGTCCTCATCGCTTGCTGCGATTTCAATAGCACGGTTGTTGCTGAGCGCATTGGCGTCGAAAGTTTGGACGACGGGTAAACTGCTCGGATCGCCACCTGAGACGATTAATGTCGCTTCGGCCAATCCATAGCAGGGATAAAGAGCCTCGTGGCGAAAGCCACAGGGCGCAAAGGTCCTGGCGAACCTTGCGAGAGTTTCCGCGCGCACGGGCTCGGCCCCGTTGAAAGCGACTCGCCAACTGCTCAAGTCGAGCGCGGCTCGCTCCTCGGCAGTTGTCTTGCGCACACACAAATCGTATGCGAAGTTCGGTCCGCCGCTCGTGGTAGCGCGATTACGAGAGATACCCTGAAGCCATAGTATCGGGTTCTGCAAGAAAGCAACCGGAGACATCAGGACAGCAGGGATCCCGGCATAGAGCGGCTGTAGCACACCGACCATCAAACCCATGTCATGAAATGTAGGAAGCCAGGAAAAGTATTTGTCATTCAGCGTGTGCTGGAACCCGTGATGGACCAAAGAGGCGTTATGAAGCATGTGTGAATGCTTCAACATCACGCCCCTCGGAGCGCCGGTCGAACCTGAGGTGTATTGAAGGAAAGCCAGTGTGTCACTCGTCACCTCCACCAATCGCCACTCTTGCTCAATTCCTTCCGGCAAAGCGTCTGACGCCAACCACTGCAAAGCTTTGAGGTCGCCTGCCTGCTCAAATAGTTTCGCCGCAAGCGCCAGGAGCGGCGAGGTGGTGAGCGCGACGACTGCCTTCGCGTCGGCGATGATTGCCTGAAGTCGCGGCAAGCTCCGACCAAGGCGTGCGGGGTCGGGAGGATAGGCCGGAATGGCGACCACACCCGCGTAAAGACAGCCGAAGAATCCCGCGGTGAATTCCAACCCGGGCGGATAAAGCAGCAAGGCTCGCTGCCCGCTCGTGATGCCCGCCGCAATTAGCGAAGCCGCGATGGCGCGTGCACGCCTGTCCAATTCCTCGTAACTAAAACTAACCTCTTCCAAGTCGCCATCCAGCAGAAACGTGTACGCTGTCTGCTCGGGCTGTACAACGGCACGGTAGCGCAGGAGGTCAACCAGCGTTGAAGTGCTTGTTATCGGAGTTGCGATGTATGAAGACTTGTTTATTGTGCTGACCATTGATACCTCTAGGTGTCCGCGGTCTGAAGATGTGAAAGAATTGCAACCCGTTGAGCAAGCGGATTTGTCTGCCCACACGCAATCAAGTCCACCGGCGTTGAATAGATCCTTTTGGGTTTAATTGAGTGGCGTAGTCAGGAGTCGAACAAGTCCGCTTTCTAAAGGGACACAATTTGTTCTGAACTTCAGGCGCTCACCAACTCCTCGCCTGTTCCACGATGTTTTGTAGATAGCCGTGCTGAAGATTCTGTTTTCGTCGTTCAGGCACGGACGCAATTTCCAGCCTCAGCATGTTGTGCGCCTGCGTCATAAACAACTTGAAGCGGTCAAAGGAGAATCCGCGACCAATGAAGTATGGAATCGTCCAGAAATCGAATGACCACTGGGGCAGCCATAGCGATTCGTCGATGGTGAGAAACATCTTTTCTATATGATTCATCGCTTCGAGGCTGTCCATCGTGGCATGGCTCCAGACGAACCCTTCGCCGTTAATCTGGTATTTTTCGCGTTCGTTCTGGATGGGGGTGCCCGGCTCGCAATACCACATCTGCGAGCGATAGTAATCGGGCTTCATCTCCCGTATGAAATCTATCGTCTCCTGGACGGTCTGTTCTGTCTCGCCGGGAAAGCCCGTGATGAAAGAGCCGAAAGTCATGATGCCTTGCCGGCGCAGCATCTCGATGCCCTTAGCATATTTCTCGATGGTTGCGGACTTGTTCATATTCTGAAGGATGGTCGGAGAACCTGACTCGATACCGAGAAATACCCCTTTGCAACCGCTGCGGGCCATCAACTCGATGCCCTCTTCGTCCGAGTTGCTGCAACGAAAGTAGGAGAACCAGTTGAACTGATAATTCTTCCTAATCATCATGCGGCAGATGTCCTTGAAACGTGGGTAAGGGACGTTGAAGGTATCGTCTATGATGATGACGTTTTGCACGTTACCAAGTGCGAGCATCGAATCGAGTTCCTTTTCGATAACCTCTATACTGGCGAGCGTCAAAGCACCTGCGCGTGTCGGGTAGTTGCAGAAGGAACACTTGAAGGCGCAACTGCGCGCCGTCCTCATCTGGAGACTGGCTCCAAGTTGTTCGTCTGGAAACGAGCGCCAGTCGATGAAGTTCTCATCCAGCGAGTTGCTCTCGGCAACTACCTTCGTGCGCTGCAACTGATCCTTTTCAAAATAGACAATGTTAGGAATGTTCTTTAGGTCGCCGCCGTTCTTGAGACACTCCACAATGTTTGCGAGAGTCAGTTCGCCCTGCCCTTCAACCACGTAAATATCCGCCCCCATGTCCTCGAGCGCGGCCTTGAGCGTATCGCCTTGCGAATGGCGCACGTGGTTGGAGACTAAGGGTCCCCCGACCACGATCCTCACACGCGGGTTGTGCTCCCTGATGAACTCGACCATCTCGTTGACGGGAAGGTTCACGACGTAGAACGTCGTCGTTATCGCCACACAATAAGGGTCCAGAGCGAGGTATTCGATCAGCTTCTCTTTCTCGCTTTGGAAGAGGTTGATATATTTCGCCGTGTGGCCGTGATTGCGCAGGAAGTTCGTCAAATACGCTGCGGCCAGACTCGGCAGGTCGCCCGACTTGAACTCCGCAGGCGGTTTCACACCATCGCCGTTAACATTGGCAAGATTCAGGCTGTGATTCATCAGACCCATGTAGTCCATCTTCGTCCCGCCGACATTGACGAAGCTGAATTTCAGATCGCGATAAGCCTCCGTGTCTTCGCCGTAGTTCCTCAGAAAACTCTCGTACCGCTCAAACGGCACTTCGTTATAACCAATTACTATGCAGTCGAGCGTTGGTCTTTGACTCATTTACAGCCTGCTTTCCTAAAACGTTTTCATCCTCTGCCATATCTCGACACTTACGATTACTGGAGAAAAACCGCGCGGCTAATCTCTCGTCTCCCACGCGGCGGGCAAGAACGAAGTTATTACCATCCCCGGATTCTGCGTGAGCCCTAACTCGCGGGCCAGTTTCGCTACGGCAAGATCGAGCACGCCGAGCCCGAAGGGGCTAAATACGGAGATGCTTTCGGCATCCCTTCGCTGAGTGGCTTTCCCTGTAAGAATGTCTGCAAGCGTGCAACGGATAAAGTGGCGTGTGCCTGTCAGTTGCTCAGCGAGATGAACCGAGGTTTGCGCGCGGCAGACGTGGTCCACATCGTCCACAACATTGTCAGTGGAGAGAATCACTTCGGGCGACAAATCCCGCAACGAGATGTGGAGGATAGTGCTGCCCGCCTGGCACTCCGAGAGATCTCTGATGTGCGGTTGAATGGCGGTGGTGGCAAACGAGACGAGTTTCGCTTCACGTAGCACCGCGTGAAAATCTTTAGCCACCTCGACTGTAATCCGTTCGGAAAGGAGCTGGCATTTATTCTTGAATCGGATGGCGCGGCGCTCGTCAATGTCGGACACGATTAATCTTTCGACGCCGGCCAGAGTCGCGAGAATGAAACGCGCGATTTCGTAGTTGATGACGCCGCAACCGAGTAGGCCGACAGTCGCCACGCTCTGGCCCTGGTGCAAAGTTTGCGCGGCTAGCGCCGCGCTCGCGGCAGTGCGTTTTGCACTGATAATTGAGCCTTCGATGAAGGCTTCGGGACGACCTGTCAGAGGTGAGTTCAAAATGATGACCGCCGATGCCCGGTCCATGCCCTTTTTCAGATTTTCCGGGAAGGATGCGATCCATTTTATTCCTGCCACTCCAAACTCTTCACCGAGATAAGCCGGCAAGGCAATGATTCTATCTTTCGGCTGGCCGGCGAAATTCAAGAACGTCGATTGAGGCAGCGAACTCTCTCCCGCGGCGTGCGTTATGTAGGCCCTCCGCACAGCTTCAATCAGCTCAAGCTCTCGGCCTGTAAAGAGCGACAGGATTTCATGTCCTTTCAAAATCAGTATGTCGCCGTCATGCATAATTCTTCCTCTACTGAGTTCTCCCATAAATGCGAGACAGCACCGAAATGTTCGTGCACCCACGCGTCGGAATAGACTGTGTCGAGATAGCGTTCACCCCGGTCAGCGAAGATGGCGACGCAAACTGAATTTGGACGGATCTGATCTTTAACAAGGTCGATCGCGCTGACCACGCCGCCCGACGATCCGCCGGCCAGAATCGCCTCTCGCTGGACCAGCCTGTGGCATCCGACTACGCAATCCAGGTCGGTGACGTGAATGCATTGATGGGCTAGTCCCGGAAGATAAAGTCCGGGGACAATAGCTGCGCCGTGGCCGGGGATTAAACGCTGGGATTTCGGACCGCCAAAAATCACACTGCCAACGGCGTCAACAGCGTAGATCTTCGTCCCTAACCCATGTTCACGAACGTAAACGGAGCATCCTCTTAACGTTCCGCAAGTGCTCGCAGCGCAAAAGAGGTAGTCGACTACGCCGTCGAGCGCAACTACGATCTCGTCCATCGTTCGCTGGTGGGCGACGGCGTTGTAAATGTTCGCATACTGGTTGGGCCAGAAGCTGTTTTCAATCGAACCAAGGAGAGACTGCACACGTTCGATGCGCGCAAGCAGGAATTCACCCGTCCGCGGATCAGGCGTTGAGACGATTTCCACCTCCGCTCCGTAAGCTCTTAACAGACCGATGTTTTGCGAAGTGGTCTTTAAGTCGACCACACAAATGAACTGTAGTCCTAAGTAGGAGCAGGCTTGCGCCAATCCGATGCCCATGTTGCCGGAACTTGATTCGACGACAATGGTGTTCGGTCGAATAGCACCAGTCTCAAGACCATGCTCGAGAATGCTAATTGCGGTTCTATCTTTGGAACTTCCACCCGGATTAAGAGCTTCGAATTTTCCGTACAGCTTGAAGTCAATGTCCGGGAGGATCCGGTTCAAACGAATCAAAGGAGTATTCCCAACAGCAGACAGGATACCTTCGTTCATAGGTCTAAACATCGAGACCTTTGGGGTCCGACTCAAGGTCGGGTAAGGGTGGGCAGCGTTTCCCATATTTACTTTGTCGGGGTGAAAATCAAAAAGGGGGGAGTGTCGGCAGGATAAGCTCGGAAATCCGCACGCAGAAGAGGAAGAACCACCTGCATCAACCCCAGGGTGGTTGAGCACCTCTGGCGTTGAGCCTCGGAGAGCCTTAAGCGTCTGTTTTTGCCTGGGCCATCATCTGTCGCAGGCTGAGCGGCCGCATGTCAGTCCATACTTCCTTGATGTAGGCTAGACATTCCGGTTTCAATCCGCTCTTGCCGGTATTGCTCCAACCGAGCGCATTCTCCCTCTGTGCAGGCCAGATTGAGTATTGTTCTTCGTGATTTACCACCACGTTATAGATGGTATTGTCTTCTTCGTCATCTTGCTTCATTTTGTCTCCTCGAGTTGGTGATGAGCGTTCATCGCACGTCAGGTGGTCCAGCCGGTTAATCCTCATTGCTTATCACCCGGCCTGCCGGGGGTTAAGCAACCTTTGCGACCGTCGACGCGCTTGGACTAGCTCCGGCTTCTTCTTTAAGAATGAGGCCATCAAACAAGTGCACAATACGATCCGCATGCTGAGCGTAGCGCGCATCGTGGGTCACCATGCAAATCGTCGCACCGCCGCGATGCAGCTCGCGCAAAAGTTCCATCACTGCTTCGCCGTTGGTTGAATCCAGATTGCCTGTGGGTTCGTCAGCGAGCAGGATGCTCGGTTGTCCTCCGACTGCGCGCGCCACTGCAACTCGTTGTTGCTGGCCTCCGGAGAGTTGACTGGGCAGGTGCTTGGAGCGATGGCTCATGCCGACGCTTTCCAGCGCCTCAGTTACGCGCTGTTTCCGATCGCTGGATTTCATGCCCCGATAGGTGAGCGGCAACTCCACGTTTTCATAGACCGAAAGGTCCCCAATCAGATTAAAGCTTTGGAAGATGAAACCGACCTCGCGATTGCGAATGCGCGCCCGCTCGGACATAGAAAGATTCTCAACTGATTTTTCGTTGAGCAGGTATTCACCATCGGTGGGCGTGTCGAGTAAACCGAGAATCGATAGGAGTGTGGACTTCCCACAGCCGGACGGCCCTGCAATTGAGAGGTATTCGCCCTTTTTTATGTCGAGGTTAATACCGGAAAGCGCGTGTGTCTCGACCTCATCGGTATAGAAGACTTTCTTGACGTCTACGAGGCGAATCAGCGGATTGGATGAGCTCATTATTGTCTCCTTAGAATTTTAAAACACTATCGCTTTGTTGAATTCGCGGACCCGGCTTATATGGCAAGTTCGGAAACCGGACCCCTTTAGTCTCTTGCGGGTTGTGCGGCGGGAGCGCAGACCAAACTACACTTCGTTTCTTAACGCACGCGGATGCGGTCATAGCTATCCATCGCCGAAGTATCGGACAAGATCACTTGATCGCCTTCGCGTAATCCACTAACTACTTCTATCGTGCTGACGGAACTGCGGCCCAGCATTACTTGTGTGCGGACCGCTTCATGGCTATCGGCGCTCAAGCGAAAAAGCCCGACGGTTTGTTGCCCCTGCCCAAAGGCCGGCCGGCCGACGTACAAAACGTTCGTGAGACGCTCAAGCTCAATAGTGCCGTCGACGCTCAAATCAGGACGCGCACTGGCAGGCAACGGTCCGCTTAGTTCAACGTCGACTACAAAAGTTCCTTCACGTGCAGCGGGATCAACACGGGAGACCCGTCCCTGGATAACTCCATTGCGCGTGTCCACTGCAACGGGTTGGCCCACCCTTACGTCTTTGATTTGTGTTTCAGCAATCTTTAGTTCGGCCTTGAGCGAGGCCGGATCCGCAACTCTTGCGAGGTTCAGTCCTGGGGTAACCTGTTGACCTACTTGAGCCGTTACTTGCTGCAGCACTCCGCTGGTACCGGCCCGCACCTTTAGGTCACCCACCTGATCTCTTTTCAACTTAGCAAGTCCTTGCAACTGGTGGATTCGCGACTCCTGCGCGTCCATTTGCAATTTGGTTGATTTCCCACTTATCGTCAGCCTTTCCTGCTCTACTTTGAGGCGGTTGGCAATACTTGAAACCTTTACGCGAGAGATCTTCAGCACGAGATCGGCGACCAGCCCCTCCTTGGCAAGTATCTCGTCTGCATTGAGCAACAATGCCGCCTGACTGTACTCCGCCTTGATCGTGACTATCGTAGACTGCTGCGTCATCTGGTCGTTTTCCAGCCGTACTCGCAAAACTTCTTTGTCAGCTTGGGCTGCTGCTAATTGAAATTCCGCGTCCATGGCCTGCTGATCGATCTGCGGATTCGAAAGCTCCAGAATCACTGTATCGGCTGCGACTTCGACTCCAGCCTCCATCAGAATCTTTTCGACTCTCCCATCAGCCGGCGCGGGCACCCAACGAATTGACTGTGGCACTAACGTTCCTGTTCCACGCACCTCGCGCAGCATCTGGCCTCGCTTGACTGTGTCAATAACGGCGGTGGAACGATCGAGGGAGGGTATCGCAGCCTGTAGCCTGGTGAGCCCGAACGTGATCCCGCCAACCGCCGCCAGACCAACGACCACGAAGATTGCTGTACGGATGCGTTTCTTCCGTTTGAATTTTCCAGAACTCTTGATGTCCATAAAGCTAACTCCAACCTATGCCCGGCCCGTTGTGCAGCCTCACCTGGAAGGATCTTTTGGAGAGAGGGACGAACCAAGCGAGCGAGAGAGGTTCCGAGAGCCTTCTATTTGCTGAGTCTTAGTTAACGACTGGATTGTTTTGCCAAGCCTGGGGCAGCGCTACCGCAGTGAAGTTGGCGGTAAACTCCATTTTGACCTGCGAATCTAACTTCGGAACCCGCGCAGAATTAGCCAACTCATGCGCTGTGTCTAATTCACTTTCTCAACGCTCTCTCTATCAATCAAAAGATGGCTCTGATAGTTCATTGCATCGAGGAGGATTCTTACTCTGTCTTTGTCCTTTGTCCTTCGCTTGAATATGCCAAAGAGACTCCTGAACGGGCCAGAATTAATCCTCACTCTGTCTCCTGGCTCAAGTTCCTGATCCCTGCGGATGAATCCATCCGCATCTACCTTAGCCCTGAGGAGAGTGATTACATCATCCTCGATAGAAACTGGACTGCCGCCGCAACTGACCACATTCTGCACGCCCCTGGTGTAATTGATGTTATGAAGCTGTTTGTTGGCATTAAAGTGCGCAAAGATATAACTGGAAAATAAAGGCTTGCTGACATACTGCCCGCCGTAGCCTGAAGTACGAAGCTCTCTTAACTTCGGCGCAAACGTCTGCACCTGCCAAGTTCTCAAGTTGAGCTCAGCTCGATCTTCCTCTTTAGGCTTCGTGTGGATCGCATACCATTTCGCGTGATCTGTGCTCATCTAACAGTCTCTACTTCACCCCTCGAAAGTTCTGATGCCAACCATCGCTTTCTTCAACCCTTTGCAAACCAATTCGGTTGCTTCGGTAATCAGAGCAGCGTTAGAATGTTGCCGTTGCAATTGGCCTTGCAGTTCCCTGTAGACTCTATATAACAAGGAGTTAGTGCCTGCCATTCGTTGGTTCGCTGCTGACCTTACCTTGAAAGCTGCTTGAAAGTCTTTATAGGATCCTCAAATCCGTTGCAAAGAGTTATTAAAGATTTCTCACCCATTTTATGAGCCGTAACGCCCTACGTTTTTACGATTTTGGTCCGTTCCGCCTGGATCTAACCGAGCACATCTTATTGCGGGAAGGTCAGTCAGTGGCGCTGAGTCCAAAGGCCTTTGACACTCTGCTGGTGCTACTCCGGAATAGCGGTCGCATAGTCCAGAAAGACGAGTTGCTGAAGAGCGTTTGGCCCGAAACGTTTGTTGAGGAAGCCACCTTGGCCCAAAATATTTTCACGGTCAGGCAGGCCTTAGGCGGCAGCGAAGGCGAGCAATACATTCAGACCATCCCAAAGCGCGGCTACCGCTTTGTCGCAAAAGTAACTGAAGTAGTGGATGAAAGCGCAAACGTCCCAATAGATGAGTTTGGAACAGAAACGGATAGCATTCGGCATGGAACCATCGCTCGCGAAGAACCAATTTGCTCACTCGCGGTCTTGCCCTTAATTAACGCCAGCGCAGACCCTGCTGCCGAGTATCTTGGCGACGGCATCACCGAGAGCATCGTCAATAGTCTCTCCTTGTTACCTCAGTTGCAAATCAAAGCGTGTAGCACTGTTGTCCATTACAAAGGACGAGAGATCGATCCCCAGGAGGCCGGTCGCGAGTTAGCAGTCGACTCAGTATTAATAGGAAGACTCCTTCAGTTTGGTGAAAATCTACTGATCAGGATGGAACTGGTTGACGTAACGAATGGGTGGCAAATCTGGGGTGAAGAGTACAGCCAACCGCTTTCTGATCTCCACAACTTCCAGGCGACGGTTGCCAGGGATATTTCGGAGAAGCTCCGCCTGAAGCTTATGGGGGAGGACTGGCAGCGAGTGTTAAGACCGCGCGCGCAGAAGGCCGAGGCATATCAGTTCTACTTGAAGGGTCGCTACTTCTTAAATATGCGCACGAAAGAAGGTTACCAAAAGGCAATAACTTTCTTTGAAGCAGCCATAGAAGTCGATTCCAGCTTTGCCCTTGCTTACTCTGGCTTAGCTGACTCGTACATCCTGTTTGACTTTTACGGACTCACAGCGCCTTGGGAAACGATCCAAAAAGCCAGGGCAGCAGCAGTCAAGGCCGTTGAGCTTGATAAGGAACTCGTCGAGGGTCACACCTCTCTGGCTGCTGTCAAGCTCGTGTATGATCGAGACTTGGTTGGCGCCGAGCGGGAGTTTAAGCGAGCTATCAGGCTGAACCCGAAATATTCCCGTGCGCATGATGGGTACGCTCACTGTCTGATCGAGATGGGCCGGATTGAGGAATCGTTGGCCGAATGCCAATTAGCTTTGGAGTTGGAACCGCTCGATCTCGAAATCAACCAGCACCTTGGATGGTGCTACCTTTTGGCACACGAGACTGACCGAGCCATTGAACAACTCCATAAGACGCTCGCGCTGGGACCAGAATTCTACCGGGCTCGCATACTTTTGGGCATAGCATATGGGCAGAAAAAGGAGTTCTCTCACGCGATCTCGCAATTCCTTCAAGCGAACCTAATAGAGAAAACACCAGTGCTATCGGGTTTTCTCGGCTATACCTACGCAATGATGGGCGGAAAAGAGGCGCTGGAAATCCTGAATGAGCTGTTGGAAGAATCGAAACAAAATTATGTTCCACCGTATAGCATAGCTCTAGTCTACACGGGCTTGGGCAAGAAAAATGAGGCGCTCGAATGGCTTCAAAAGGCGTTTGTCGAACACAGCCACTGGCGGGGCTGGCTCAGTCTGACCCCGGAATTGGACAGCTTGCGCTCTGATCCGCGGTTTACGGAGCTTCTGCAGCACAGATTCAAGGAGCCCAATATTAATTAGCGCTCGATTCATCCCTTTGGCATTCAACAACGACTTAGCGATGTGGATACCGTTGCCGGGCTTCGGAGATAGGTATGCTCGTAAGTCGTAAGTTATTGATTCCAGTAACAGGCCAATTTCACTTTATGACCGAACCCACACAAGAACAGAGTGATTTCACTTTATGACGACTATAAAACGATGATGTGGATGAAACGCGTTGTTGAGGTGTCGTCGATTACGTGAACCAGGCGACAGCCGGCTTGAGAATAGATCGAGTGCCACTGAGACATCGTTGCCGGTGGAATACCCTGGCCGGAGATTAACTGCGCGTAGTCGTGCAAAAGAGTCTCGCGCTGTGGTTTGCCACTCTTCCTGCGTCCCAGTCGCCCATAGTAATCGCAGTTTAATAAAGGCCTTCCCGGAAAGATTTTGCGCAACTCGCGCAACCAGGCAACCGCCTGACGTTCGCCACGTACAAACATCTCATTCGTAAAATTGCAACAGGTGATCGATCGTATCTCCGATTTTAAGGTGGCGGGAATCTCATGGCGCAACCTCGCGCCGTCCGCTTCAAGGAATCGCACGCGCCTGCCCGTGTGTGCCATACGCAATCTCAATCGTGCAACCTTGAGCATCGCCGGATTCGAATCAATTCCCCATCCCACAAACGACTCATTCCGCCGCGCTAACTCCAGCAACAAATCGCCATTCCCACAGCCGAGGTCAAGCGTGTAGTTAAACTCCAACGCGTTTATCACGTCGGGAAGAATTCCCAGTGCTGCACTATCGACTGATTCGAAAGCGCGCGCATAACGATCTCGATCAACCGATGCCGGAGCAATCGCCGGGTTGCGCAGGATCTTTGCTAGTTGATTCGCAGTACTGCCGTACGCGCCGATATACAGTTCGATCAGAAAACGCGAGTTGCTTCTTGTAACCACAAACTGGTTGCGAGCCGTTCGGCGCAGGAGAGCAGTTCTGAGCGCGACATATTCGAGTACTCCGGCGAGCAGCGCCGCGTTGAGGTCATGTTTCGCAGCCAGTTGTTTGGCGCTGAAAGGTTTTGCCGATTCAAACACTTTCAGATCATTCAGCACAGCCACGGCGCGCGAAAGCTGGTAGGCTTCGACCAGGTCAAACACACTCCACTTCGGATTCGTCATTTACTCGGGATGCATCGCGGGCATGAGGATGCCCGCATCGATGAAGGGTGCGAAATAAGAACTCGGTAAACCGTCGACGCCGCTGACTTCTGCCACGAGGTCAGTCACTTCACGGCAACTGCGAGGCTGCTCAAACAAACTCAGCAGCGCTTGCAGATCGGGGTCGATGCGATAGGCATTCGCTGAACCGGTAAACACGTAAGTCACGCGATCTGTAAGTTCAGAAGCAAACAAATCAGTGCCGGTTGAGTCGTGTTTGATTCTTTCAATCAGCGCTTCGCAATCGTGCATGTCAGTCAACAGACGCACTTTTGCATCGAGTTGATACTGTTGATCCGGATCAAATTCGACAGGCGCGATCTCGCGATTCAGATCTTTTGGCAAGCGCAACGCGTAGCGGATGAGGGACGTCAGATGATGATATGGTCCAAATTTCGAGCCGATAAATTCCTCGACAAAATCAGCATCAGGCAGACCGTTCCGGCCCTGTGCATCGGCCCAATCACGCATCCCGAAAACAAGTCGACTAAGTTTCTGCTCAAAACCCCGCAACAGGTATTTCAAAACAATCGGACCAAGATGACGAAGCGAGTCAACCGCCTCGACAGCAAATTTGTACTGCGAACGCGGCAGCGCCGCAGGGTAGTAGTAATACGTCGAGAATATGTCTTTGTGATCGAGTACAAGCTGCGTATCTTCAGGTGCGACGTGAAATGCGTTGTAAGGTCCGGCATAGCCGTCGTATTCCATCTTGTCGCGATGTTCGGCAAACATCGGCGTGCCCGGCTCGGGCGCAAGCATGTGTAGTTGAGTAATACAAGACGGGCCCACACAACGACCAAGCAGATCGAGCGTGTCCGCCAAGTCAGGCTCGAGCTCTTCGTGGTAGCCGGTAATGAACGACGCCGTGCTCTGAATGCCGAGCTGTTCGGTTACGGCAAGCGTCGGCTCCACCAGATCGACGTCGAGTCGCTTGCGCGCAATCTCCTGCATTCGACGCGAGCCGGTCTCGATGCCGAAGTACATTCCAACACAACCAGCTTCGGCCATCTTGTGCAGCAGATCATTGTCGACACAGTCGACTCGCGCTGACACGCGCCAGCGATACTTGCGATCCTTAACGGCCTCGCAGAATTCCACGATCTTGCGCTTGTTCACGGTGAAAAGATCGTGGTCAAGCTTGAAATCAACATAGCCGTATTTCTCGTGTAACGCGTCGAGCTCATGGACCAGCCGAGCGGCCGATTTCAAGCGGAAACTTCTTTGAAAAAAGCTGGCCGTCGAACAAAACGTACACATGAATGGACAACCACGTCCGGCTTCGACGCGCAGGAGATCGAGGTCAAGCTGCGCCACCGGGTAATGGTCGTAGTTCAACAAAGGAAGAGTGTCGAGGTTCTCGACTTTGGGTGTGCCCGGATTGAACTTCAGGTCGGATGCAGTGGCACGCCAGCTCACGCCGGGAATCGATGAAAAGTTGCGGGTCTCGAGATTACTGAGCACGTCCGGAAAAATCTCGTCAGCTTCGTATCTGACGACGATGTCGAACTGTGTGAACCGTTCGAGGATCTCGCGATGTAACATCGTCGCGTGTGGTCCACCAAGCAGAATGGGAAGCTCCGGCTCCTGTCGCTTGAGCCGCGCGGCGACGTTCAACGCAAACAAGAAGCTGCAACCGAGCGAAGTGAAACCCACCGCGTCCGGTTGTTGCGACAGCAGGCTCTGCGCGGCGCGATCGTAGACGGTCTCGTCGTAACTGAGCGTACCCGCGCGGATCAAGCGCTTGGGGTCGTAGATTTGGACGAGGTGCCCGTCACGTTCGGCCACAGCGGCGAGTGACAACAAGCCGAGGTGCGGATGAACGTCGAGCAACTCGAGCGAATGCTCTTCAGGCATTACCAGGTTGTCGACGAGGGTTATTCTCATGCTACTTCTGTAATTCTCACTTGGATGACTGTAGGGGGGCACTCCGTGGCCGCCCCTCGCATGGCAACCACGCTTCCTGACGATGCGTGATTCAAACAAGGGGCGGCCACGGAGTGCCGCCCCTACAATCATCCAAGTGAGATGACTCCAACGCGAGCAAGTTCACCGAATGCGCCCATCAGCTTTTTGGAAATTCTCGATTTGCCACCCAGCAGACGATTGAAATCCGCTATCGACCTTTTGCCATCAACCAGTGAAAGCAAGTGATAACCGAGTTCGTCAAGTTCGAGGATACGGAGCTCCTCCGGATCGCCCGGATTCCAATAACAGAGGTGGACTGTACGTCGCTGCACCTTATCGGGATCAAACGATTTCCGGCGCAAGAGCCTACCGAGCACGCGCGGATCACACGTCATCTCGTGCAGGATTATCTCTCCCACGATGTGCGGCGCACGAGCTCTCTGCGCTGATGGTGTGCGTTTTCGCAGTTGGGCCAATGCAGTTTCGTGCCGGATGAGGTCCCAGAGCAATGAATGTTCGGGCTTGTCAAAGTCGAGCCAATCTCGCAGGAAATCAACCAGCTCGATAATTCGTCCTTCGGTCGTCGCAGTGTAGCGCGTCCCGGCTCTGGCTTTGTGAGCGGCGTAAGCGCCAAAGACTTCAATTTCCAAACCATTGAGACTGAGAAAACGAAACGTGAGCGGGAGATCGAATCTCAATCCGTTGTGCTTGACCTTCGCGGTCAATCCAGCAAACTTCCAGATCGCATCGAGATCAAACGCCGCCGGATCGACGCCGTAGGCGCGCAACGATTCCGGCTCCTGCTTCCAGCGCGCAATCAGCTCCGGATTCTCCAACCCGGCAGCAACAATCGCGTGGACACGACTTGCGATCATCAATTCCTCACGATTTCGTGAACCCGGTCGAGGTGCTTCATCAACGTGGACTGCGGAAACTGCGGCGACCAGTTGTACTCCAGGGTCACTGCCTTCGGACGCGCTCGGGCCATCACACGCTCAAAAAGATCAAACACGACCGCGGGCGCCGGCACAGCGTGATCGTCCCAGGCGATGCCCGATTGCACGTTGAGTCCGGAGATGTGAACTTCAACCACCTTCTCGAGCGGCAATCGATCGATCTCGCTCAATGGATCTTTCTTTGTGTTCAGCATCGAGATCAAGAAGTGAGTGAGATCGAGCAACAGTCCAACCTGGCAACGTTCAACGACTGCGCTGACAAAATCGACCATCGACAGCGAACTTCCGGGCACATCGAAATACTGCGGCGAGTTTTCAAGAATCAAAGGCATCTTGAAGTGCCTCTGAAGCGAGGCCACATTCGTGGCGACGCGCTCCACTGTCTCTTCACTCATTTGTGGGCAGACGGTGTACGTCAAAGACGTTGGCTGTGTGTGATCGTCTTCGATTGGCTCTGCGGTTATAAAGGCCAGATGCTCACCAATCCAAGGCGTTTTGGTTCGCTCCGCTTCGCGTTCGATGGCCTTCAATGTGCCGTCGTCCGGAGGGACGAAGCCGGCCACTGACATGCTGGCGCAGTGCAGGATTACGGGGACAGTTTCCTGAATCGAGCCGGACTCAGGCGAGTGTCGCAGTTGTTCGAAGGGAATTTCGACGTAGTCGATCAAGCCCGGATTGGCAGAGACAAACTCCGGCACGATCGGACCAAACGCCAGTCCGACCGCAACTGCGCCACAGTTGGCGGTGACGTATTTCATTGAAGTAGAGGCGTTCTCGCCTAATCGTATTTATATGGATCACCCATACGAGCGCGCCCCAGATCTGCTCTGCTCACTGTGACCGTCAGGGTACCTTTGGCGAGACAACGTTTGATCGCTTCAACTTTCGCTGCATCGATTGGAAACTTGAGCGTGGCGCTGCCGGCGGCTACGGCAGCCTTCTTCGTGCTTTTCTTTGCTGCTTTCTTCGTTGAGGTCTTTTTAGAGGTCGGCATTATTTTTTTCTCCTAAAGAACGGGAAAAAGTTGAGCGCGCACATTGGACTGCGAATACACGCGCATGTCAAGACTTTAAATCGATTAACTCACGCGCTGGTCCGCTCAATTTACCTTCACTCATCGACGTGGGCTCCGGCTTTCGAATCGACATCAGCGGATCGTTCGCGGGCAACAGGACGATATCGATCTTCCAGTCCACTTCCTGATCACTCGAGAGTACGAGATCGAAGTGTCGCAGCAGAAAAGCAAGTGACGTTTTCATGAGGTGAGTCGCCAGCGAACGACCCGCACAGTAGTGCGCACCGCCGCCGAAAGGAAAGTAGACAAAAGGCGAAAGCTTTAGTCCCTGCCAGCGCTCCGGCAGGAATTCGTTTGGACGAGAAAAACGCTCCGGCTCGCGGTGAGCGAGAAAAGGCGAGAGCAATATCTCGCAGGACTCCGGAATCGGAAACGAATTCAGGCTTGTGGAGCGTGTGGTCAAACGCGTCATCAGTGCGTTGGGAGTTAATAACCTGAGTGTCTCATTGATCACGCCATCGAGGAGCTTCTGTTCGTGATCTTCACGCAAACGTCGTCGCAACTCAGGTTGTTGCGACAGAATTAACAGCGCCCAGGTTAACGTAACCGCTGTCGGTTCAAGACTCGACATGAACAACACGTTGCTGTGAGCGACGATCTCGTCGTCTGAAAATGTTTCGATTGACGTAATTGTTCGCAGCAGGCCGTCGGCGTTGTTCCTGTTCTGTTGCCGAGACCAATCGATGTATCGTCGCAACGACTCATCCAACGATGTTCCGAGCGCAATCAGTTTGACGCGCGTGGCCTTACGTGGTGATTTAAATGTCGACGACACCGCGCGACGAGCATGGAAATACTGCGCTGCGAGTTCCGCGAGTTGTGTGCTCTCTTCATATTGCTCGCCGAATAGCAAACGCGTCGAAAGCTCCAGCGTCAGCCGGCGCATCTCCGCGAGCAGGGGAATCTGCTGGTTGTATTCCCACCCCTGCACGAACTTCTCAAGGCCGGCTTGCACCATTTGCAGGCGTCCTTCGTTGCCGCGCTCGCTCAAGACGTTCATGAGCAAACGTTGATGCCGATCGTGTTGTTCGCCTTGCATGCTGTGCAGACCATGGTTGAGGTTGATCAGATTTTTCGGCAACGAAATGTGTCGCGCAGCGGAGATCGGCTGGCGGAAGAGTTCAGCGTCTGTTAAGACTGACTGGTAGTTCGCCGCGCCAAAGACCGCGACTACTCCGGCGCAATCCGCAGCACGAGAGAAGAGCGCTTTATCGTCGCGGATTACAAAGACGTCGCCCAGCGATGCGCGCGCTCGCGCCAAAAAGCTGAACGGGTCGTCGAATAGTTCGCCAGTCTCTTCTACGCGAGGTATCGAAGCGTGAATGCGAGTCATGGGAATAAGAATGCGATGAAAGATATTACAGGAACCAGTTAAATCAAAGAGATCAGAGTGGAGCTTGCGGCTATGGAAACAAAACTCGAAAAAGAAGTGCGCTTCTTGAAAACCTACGCTCTTGTCGCCACGTTGTTCTGCGCGATATTTCTGCTTTCAGCCTTTGTTATGCAAGGTAAAAAGCAGAAGTTTGAGGAGATTGATGTCGAGCGCATAAACATCGTGGAGAAGGACGGCAGATTGAGAATGGTCATCTCCAACGCCCAACGGCAACATCCGGGAAGTGTTGATGGAAAGATTATTCCCAGAGAGAATGGCAGATCGGCGGGAATGATCTTCTTTAACGAGCGAGGTGACGAGTGTCCAAGTAGGAACCTTGATGCAGCGTTTTGTGTCTAAGGCTTTGCCAATCCCGGTAAGAAGGAGGAAGCTCATGCTCGCCCGACATTTGAAATCGCCACTCTTCGTGTTGATCTTCCTGCTGAGTTTGCGAACTGCGGAAGCCTGCTCCTGCGGTGGTGCCCCAACGGTCCTCGACTCCTACAACCGGTCAGATGTCGTCGTTATCGTCACTGCGGTCTCAATTGAAAAGGCCGAGCCCAAAGAGGCTGCTCCCCCAGGCCAAATCTCGGATGGGACTAATTACGTTGACGGCGTGAAATCTACCTCAATGCGTGTCGAGCAGGTGTTCAAAGGAACATTGAAGGTTGGCGATGAGATGATCTTCCTCCAGGGAGGCGGAGCTGACTGTATTTGGACCTTCCACGAAAAGGACATTGGAAAGAAGTTTCTGTTTTATCTCAGACGGTTCGAAGAGTCCCATCGGTGGATCGCAGGAACGTGCGGCAGGAACAAGCCCGTCGAGTATGCGGCTGACGATCTTCTCTACCTTAACAATCTCGACAAGGTTCGGAACAAGACGCGCATTTCGGGGACGCTAAGATTTTACTATGAGGCAAACGAGAGTCTTGCCGGTCGAAAAATTCGCATCATTGGAACCAAGGGTACGCAAGAGCTCAAAACGGACGACAATGGCGTTTATGAAATTTACGACTTGCCTGCCGGACGTTATTTCGTCGAACCGGAAATTCCCAAAGGCTGGAAGCTCGGACGGTATTGGTTAGACTACTCTCCAAGCGTGGATCGAAAAGCAAAGGACGGCTCACTACAGAGAATCCCAATCATTCTCGAAGCCAACAGACATGCCGCACTCGACCTTGTCCTTGAGATAGATAACGTCGTCCGTGGGCATATCTATGATCCATCAGGTCAACCCATGAACGGCGTCTGTCTGCATCTGATCCCGGCTGATGGTACGGAGGGGAAATACCTTGCCGACTGTACCGTAAAGGATGGCGCTTTCGAGATCGGCAAGATACCACCCGGTGGCTATGTCATCATCGTGAATGACGATGGACAAATGACAAGCACCGAGCCATTTCGAACGTTCTACTATCCGAAGGTGTCAAAGCGTGAAGAAGCGACCGTCTTCAACATCGGTCTTGGCGACATTGTCGAGAACCTGGAAATATATCCGCCGATTGAGTTGAAAACGGTGACCATTGAAGGGGTGTTGGTCTTTTCAGATGGGAAACCCGTTGCTGATGAATATGTGGAGTTCAGGGCGGCGGTACGGAAAAAGGCCGCTCAAGAAGATGAGGATGACGAAGACCCGAATGACGCACAAACAAAGACAGATCAAAAGGGGCGATTTTCAATCAAAGTTATAAACGGAGCGAACGGAACCTTGTCCGGTGGAATGATCACTTATGTCGGTGACTTTGAAAACTGTCCCAAACTGGACCGTCTCATCAAACAATCGGGCACGGATGTTCCCGAAATCAAAACTCCTCGAGTCGAGATTCGAACGACGAGTAATGTCTACGACGTGGAGCTAAAGTTTCCGTTTCCTTCCTGCAAGAAAGCCAAAACACCGGAGTAAGCAAAACAATCGAAGGGCGCCTTCTTTCGAAAGCGCCCTTCCCTCGTCGCCGCCCCCAACTTGTTAATTACGTTATTGCCACGGAAACTTCGGTCCGCGCGATGGGACGAAGTTGATCGTTTTTGAAGAAGTGTTGTTGAAAGCTTTGCTCGGGTTCTCGAGGCTTGTGTATTCCAACACCTTGCTGTCGCTGATCATTGCCGGTTCAGTCGCAGACTTCATGAATTGATTCATCGAAAACGCGGGTTGTTTCTCCGTACTAGACGGCGCAACGACGATGGGTGATTCTTTTTTCGGAATACTCACGCGGCTCTTGCGAAGAGCAGCCAACTGGTCGGATTCAACTGAATTCACGGTAACGGCCACGGCGGTTTGGTTATCACGGGATCCGGTTTGCGCCAGCACCGGCAGAGCTGCGAAGACAAGAATGATGGCCGCGAATGACAAGTGCGAAAGTTGTTTTTGAATCGTCATGATCCTTACCTCTCCTTCAGTTTGTTTCTCCTGACAGAATGGAGAGTACCAAGTTGTTGACGACTCGAAAATTGTACGTTGGTTCGGCGAAACTGTACTTTGGTACAGGTTCTAGATCGGTATCGAGCGCAGCGTGGCGAGCAATGAGTCGATACTGAATGGCTTGCGCAAAAAACCTGCAGCGCCGGCCTTGAGAGCGCGTAGTTGCGTGGCCTCATCGGCCTGCGCAGACATGAAAATTATCGGCACTTCCAGCCTAGATGCGTTCAGATGCTGCTGCAGCTCGAGGCCACTCATACCCGGTAAATTCACATCAAGAATCAGGCAAACGGACGCGCGCGACGCTTCGGAATCCAGAAATTCTTCCGCCGACCCAAACGCATCGACACTCAGCCCGGCAGCCTTGATTGCACGACACAACATGCGTGACATCGAAGGATCATCATCAACAATGGAAACCAAATGCGACATGCCGGCAGTGAGTTTACCAGCGCTAAAGAAAGGCCAGAATTGTACGAGAGTTCAATCGACCTGCACCAAAGTACAATATGTTATGCAGATTTCTGTGTAATCTGTGGCCGGATCTTCAATCGATCGGCCATGCGTACCAGGTCCGCTACTGAGTCAGCTTTCATCTTCTGCACGACCTGCGAGCGGTGTGCTTTGATCGTGCGTTCACTGGTACCGAGTTGATGGGCAATCTGTTTGTTCAGCGAGCCTTCGGTCACGAGCGCAAAGACCTCGCGTTCACGGCTCGTCAGTGAATCATAGCGCGCCTGAATTTCTGCCAACTCGTTGAGTTGTTTACGCATTTCTCGGTCACGAACGATTCCCTCTTTGATCGCATCGATCATGTCCTGATTGCGAAACGGCTTCGAGAAAAAACCAACTGCACCGGCCTTCATGGCTTCGACCGTCATGGGAATATCACCATGACCAGTGGTAAAGATGATCGGAAGCGGTCGTGAGCCTCGAGCGACCTGGCGCTGCAGATCCAAGCCGCTCAAACCCGGCATCTGCACGTCAAGCACGAGACATGCAGGAGAGTCAGGCAGCGGCGCTGCTAGAAACGCTTCCGCCGATTCGAAAGGAACCGTCTTCAGACCGATAGTGCCCACGAGCCGCGAAAGAAAATTGCGGAACGAGACGTCGTCGTCGACCACGATTACCACTGGCGGTTTTTCCATCAATGTATTTCCTGACTTCTCGCCGGCAGGCTGAACGTAAAGATGGCACCACCGCCGGCGTTTGCTTCAGCCCAGAGCTTGCCGCCGAATGATTCAATGATCGACCGGCTAATCGCGAGGCCCATTCCCATACCGTTTGCCTTGGTTGTGTGGAATGGTTTGAATAACTGTTCGGCTTTGGCGGGGTCAATTCCCATCCCGCGATCGCTTACAGTGGCTAAAACACTCCCGTTCGACATCACTGTCTGCAAAGTTAACTGCCGCTCATTCGCATCGGTCTCGTGCATGGCTTCCATGCCATTCATAACAAGGTTGAGTAGCACCTGCTGCAACTGCACCCGATCGGCTTCCACCGCCGGTAATGATTCATCCAACTGCGAATAGACAGTCACTTGCTTTCTTTGCGCCTCATGACCAACCAGACCGATAACTTCGCGCGCGATTTCGGTCAGATTCAACAACGATTTCTCAGGCACATGCTTTTTCACGAGCGAACGAATCCGCGAAATAATCTGACTCGCGCGATGACCATCGGCGGCAATATCACGGAGCGCTTCTGCTACCTGCTTGAGATCCGCTTCTTCTTGCTGAAGCCAGCTCAGACAGATATCGGCGTTTCCGACGATCGCACCAAGTGGCTGATTCACTTCGTGGGCTATCGACGCCGCTAGCTCTCCCATCGTCGTGACTCGAGCGACGTGGGCGAGCTCTGAACGCGTGTGTTGCAATTCATTCTGAGCGCGTTCGTGTTCGATCGCGATTCCCGCGATGTGAGTCGCAACTTCGGTGAGTCTCGTTTCAGATCCAGTCGGTGCCTGAGGCTCGCGGTAATACATCGCAAACGACCCCAGCACTTTTCCATAGCCCGTGAATATCGGCGTCGACCAGCAGGCCCGCAGGCCAGACAGTTTCGCAAGTTCGCGATAGTCTTCCCAGAGCGGATCGGTGAGCATGTCCGTTACGATTACCGGCTCGCCACGATACATCGCGGTACCGCACGAACCGTTCTTTGGTCCAATCGGAGCTCCGTTGACAGCCTGGACGTAAATCTCCGGAAGGTGTGGCGCCGCGCCATGGCGAATATGCTTTCCGTCCTCGCTGAGTTGCAGCACCGAACAAACCATTCCGTCAGACTGGGCCTCGATCAGAGTCACTAAACTGGCGAGAACGTCGGACAGTGTTGCTCCCTGCGCGATCATTTCGAGCACTCGTCCCTGGCCGGCGCGGAAGGCATCGTCCGCTACGCGCGACTTCGCGAGCTCGCGCTCTGCTTCTTTACGGCGACTGATGTCTCGGCAAACGGCGTACAGTATTTGTCGTTCCTGAAACGGGATCGCAGTCAACAAGACTTCGACCGGGAACTCGCTACCATTACGACGTTTTGCCAACCACTCGAAACGATGACTACCGCGCTCGAGTGCGACTGAAATCATTTCCTGTGCTTTGGTAGAGGATGAAGCGCCATCGGGTTGAATCGCAGGCGAGAGATCGGATGGTGAGAGCGAAAGAAGTTCGTCTTTGCCCGCAGCGCGCAGCATGTCGACTGCTGCTTGATTGCAGTCAATGAACACGCCGTTATCGAGTAAGAGAATAGCGTCAGGCGAACGCTCGAAGACGAGCCGGAGCGCCAACTCACTGGGAGCCTGCTGCTGATTTGCGCCGATCATTACAAACCGCAGCTTGGATATCGTATTAGGTACTGTTTAGGCTACTAGCACTTCTGACAGGTTGTATCCACAGATTTCACAGATTGATATCTGCGTAATCTGTGGATAAAGGACGGACACTTTCGGCGTGAACGGTGAGCCTGCCTGCGACCATCGAGACTCGGCCACGAACGAGAACCTCTCGCACATCCGAGCAAATCAACGCTTTGCGTTCGGTCTTGGGCAATTGTGCCAACTGCACCGAAATTCGCGTGTGGCTTGGCGAATCAAACAGCTCGAGGCTCTTACCATCAGCACTAATCGCAACTACACGAGCCTTAACTTCGACAGTGCGGCCCGCAAAGCTCTCGGGGTCGCTGACGAAATCCGCAATCTTGAGTCGCTCGTCGGCGCCACGCGCCATGGTCAATCCGGCAATGCAAATGACGATAAGGAATGAAAGCGTGAATCTCATGGTTGCTCCTTCGAATTCTGTAATGCAGGGGAGGATACGGAATCAAGGAAGCATATGTAATTGGACGTTAGTTCCTTCAACTTGTACTTTGGTGAAGTATAGGACTGGCTGCGCCGGGGTCAATGCTAAGGCTTCAATCTATCGAAAAAGATGTTGCCCGTCTTAATTACCTTGCAGTGTTTCGACAAATCACGCGAGTAATAAAAGGAACGACCGCCCCAGTAAATTGAAATCTCTCCCAGGCTGGTAGGTATACGACATTCGCTTCGGGTGTATCCACCTTCTAACTCCGTAAAGTGCTGTAACACACATCTACCTTTGTCTAAGCCTTTGACGTCGATCGTTTCTGAACCCAGGCCCCATGCCATGCTGCGATTTAAAGCGACGCATCGTTTTAAATTGATAGTTAGCGGTGTTGAGTCCTGCACAGGCCTTTCTACCGCTGCGGTTCCTTGAAGCGTAAACAGGCGTTTATGCTTTGGCTGACTAGGCTGCTGGTGAATCACAACCTCGTGGTGAGAACCAGACCACAAGGCCATCATGGCGAGCTGGAATAGAAGAATAAAGCGAAACATGCGGATTAAAAGAAGCGATAGTGTCCCTTGATCGTCCAGTCAAACAGCACGTCTTCGACGCATGTGCCGGCGCCGATGTTGTGAACGATCAAATAGCGGTCCTCTGAGTCTGACAACATGTTGGTCACGATTCCGATGTGATCGATACCGCTCGTCAAATCCCATGCAACAATATCACCCGGCTGATAATCCGTGGCGTCGTAGCTCACCAGCAACGACTTTCCATGACGTCTGAAATACGCCATCAGGTTCAGGACGCGACGATGATCGATATTCGAATCCGGACTGATCGCGCCCCATTTTGTCGGGTAGTCGGACCGCGCCGCTGTCATGTCTTCGTGGATTTCCTTTTGCAGATCGATGCCGGCTTTACGAAACGCGCGAACCACAACGTCCGAACAAACACCGGTTTTTTCTGAAACGTCTCCACCTGGATAATCGAGCGCGACGTAGGCGGGATCGTAACTCGTTGTAACACCGGCCTGGGCGATCGCGCCATCAAGCATTTGTTTTAGGTGAGGCGGGGCGTTGGCCGGCAGTGGTTTGACCTGTGCATCTGGAGGCACAGGAGGTTTGCGACTGACGACACGTGTCTGTCGCTGACAACCGCTGGCCGCAAACACACAAATAAGAAGTACGAGTCTTGCAACAGCTAGGTAATTGCGCTTTGGATCCACTAGCTCTTAGACGCTGCTGTACGCATCGCGTTCCCAATTTTTGTTCACACTGTTGCCGTTGAATTATCACGGTTGAGCACAAACCTGTTCACTTCGCCGGCGCCTGTTACTGACAACGCATCAGCTAGCAGCGCCATTGCCGAGCGGGCCCGAGATTCGCTTTCGTGCCCCGCACAATCTGCGAAAAAGATCGCTCGGTCCGTTTCTGCAGACAATGAAACTCGTGCTGCATCTCGATGGTTCCAGGCCCAGCAGATGATGCCACCATCGTCTGAATAAACAACCGCGCCCGGAGTCGACATCATGGGCTCAGTATCTCCGATTCCGAGAAAAGGTTCGTTCTCCCTACTCAAGCGAACGGCGATGTCTCCTTCAACTTTTTCGAGATCGTACGCGCCCATCGGGACCATCTCGATCAGACTCACGTAACAATAAAGATTTACGAGCGGGAGACTGGTTTCGATTATCTCCTGCCGCAATGCTCTTCTGTATAGCTGTTCAATCGCGGAGCGATACTTACTCGGCTTTACACCAAATCTTTGAAAAGCATTACGCCACTCCTTCACGACCGGCGCATCCAAAATGGATTCAATCGTATAGCCGCTCGACGAAACGCTCTCGATGGCTTTTTGTTTCCAGGGAGCCACTATTGCCGGATCGAATTCAGCAAGCCGGTCGAATACAATCCCGTGCACGCTCGCCTCGGGAAACATTGCGAACAGTTCTTGACTACAACGGACAATCATTCTTTCTCCTGTGGTTAAAAGTGCAGTGGCCGAAGAAGGCAGAATGGTGATTAGGCCATCATCATGTAAATCTTGAAAATCCAGTAATCCTGTCCAAATTGTTTACAGGATTGCAAGATTGACAGGATTCACATGATACTCGTCGACGGAGACCATGAACACACTACAAGACATTCGCTTCGCCTTTCGGATGCTGCTCAAGCGCCCGAGCTTCACCGTCATTGTGGTCTTGACATTGGCCCTGGGCATCGGAGCTAACACCACAATCTTCAGCGCCATCGATGCCGTTTTGCTGAATCCACTCCCGTATAAAGATCCGGACCGTTTGATGGTGGTGTGGGAAACGAATAAGCAGCCTGGGCCGGGAATGTCGGATCGAAACGAAGTCGCAATCGGTAACTTTCGCGATTGGCGGTCGCGCAATCAGGTCTTCGATCAATTGGGCTCGCTTTTTTATACCGATATGCATCTGACTGGTGTCGGTGAGCCGCAAAGAATCAAGAGTTGTGTTGTCACTACCAATTTGTTTCAGGTACTCGGCGTACAACCGGTGCTCGGGAGATCCTTTCTTCAGGAAGAAGAAAGACCAGGAAGCACATTCACGGTAATTCTCAGTCATGATCTTTGGCAACGAATGTTTAGCTCGGATCCGAATCTCATTAACAAGAGCCTCACACTCAACGGGCATCAGGTTGCTGTGATCGGCGTGATGCCGCCCGGTTTTGAACTGCAATTTCCAACCAGTATTCATGTGGATATGTGGGTGCCGATGGCGATCGGTGAAGGCGATTTCGACCGCAGCATGAACTTCCTCTACGCGGTGGGACGGCTCAAGCAAAACGTTACGCGAGAACAGGCGCAGAGCGAGATGAGCCTCATCGCCAGCCAGCTTCAACAACAATATCCCGAGACAAATGCCGGCCGAGGCGTGCGGGTCGTTCCTTTGCACAAACAAATGGTGGGAAATGTCGAGTCATATCTTTACATGTTGTTTGCTGCTGTCGGGTTTGTGTTACTGATTGCGTGCGCGAATGTCGCCGGCTTGCTCCTCGCTCGAGTCACTGCGCGACATAGGGAAGTTGCAATCCGGCTTGCGCTCGGAGCAAGCCGCTGGCGACTCGTGCGTCAGTTATTAACCGAGAGTCTGATCCTTTCTGTTGTTAGCGGCTTATTAGGACTGCTCGTCGCGTACGCAGGAATCAAACTACTGCTGGCTCTCACGCCATCAGAAGTGCCACGACTCCATGAGATTGGTTTACATATTCCGGTGTTCCTCTGGACATTCACGATTTCCATCGTGACGGGTCTGTTGTTCGGACTCGCTCCGGCACTTCAAGCTTCGAGACCGGATCTGACCAAAGCACTCAAGGACGACTCCGGGCGAAATCCGGGAAGCTCTCAGGGCAGTCGCTTACGTAACCTGCTGGTTGTTTCGGAAGTGACAGTCGCGCTGCTCTTACTGATCGGAGCGGGTTTGATGACAAAGAGCTTCGTCCGCTTGCAGCAAGTTAACCCGGGATTCGAGACGACGAATCGGGTGAGCATGTACATCGCTTTGCCCACACAGAAATATCGACGACAACAGGTCAATATTTTCTACGATCAACTCATCGAGCGCGTCAGAAATCTACCGGGAGTGAAATCTGTCGCCGGCATCGATCCGCTCCCGCTAAGCAACAACAACGTGACGACCACTTTCGTTGTCGAAGGCGCGCCCGTCGTGAATTTGGCGGACCGTCCAGACGTGGGCCGGCGGATTATTACGCCCGGCTACTTTCAGACAATGAGCATTCCGATCTTGAAAGGTCGTTCATTCACCGAGCAGGATCGAGAAAACACGGCGAACGTGATCGTCGTCAATGATGCGCTGGCCAGCCGCTTTTGGCCCAATCAAGACGCGATTGGAAAACGACTCGGTTTCGAAGATGATCCCGGCAAGCAGGTCTGGCGACAGATCGTCGGCGTCGCCGGCAACGTCAGGCATACGGCGCTCGAGACCGACGCGATGCCGGAGGTTTATTTTCCATATCAACAGTTGCCCGGAAATTTCATGAACCTCGTCGTGCACACTGATTCGAATCCGGTGAGCATGATTCCCGCGATACGCAGTCAGGTGTTGAGCATTGATAAGGACCAGCCGGTCGCTGACATCATGACGATGGAACAGCGACTGGCGAGATCAGTTGCGACAAGTCGTTTTGTGATGTTGCTACTCAGCAGCTTCTCCGTTCTCGCGTTGGGTCTGGCTGCGGTTGGGATCTACGGAGTAATGGCCTATCTCGTCACGCAGCGAACTCAGGAGATCGGCGTGCGCATGGCACTGGGCGCGCAAAGGCGCGATGTGCTCCTGCTCGTAGTCGGAAAGGGTATGGTTCTGGCAACCATTGGAACTGCAATTGGTTTGGGTGCGGCGCTGGCGTTGACTCGCCTGATGAGGAACTTGCTGTTTGAGGTGACTCCTACTGACTGGCTCACGTTTGTAATAGCATCACTGGTCCTGCTCACGGTGGCACTACTCGCGTGTTACATACCCGCGCGCCGCGCCACGAAAGTCGATCCACTGACAGCGCTGCGATATGAATAACAACTGTCAAACTAACGGTGGTACACTGCGACGTATGCCAATAAAGAAAGTTGCTAAAACTCACACCTCATCTCGCAAGAAAGCTTCGGCGTCTTCGCCAACCAAACGTCGTACTAAGAAAGTCTCGGCAAAAGCGTCCAAGCGAGCCACAAAACTGAGGCTGACAAAAAAGAAGGCTGAAGAGCTTGCGCGGGAAAAGCGGCTAAAAAAGCTGATGGAACTTACGCTAAAAGCTTTTCAAATGGTGTACGAAGATAACCAGCGAGGCGAGTTTCACCGCTTGTAATAGATCTCCTGATTTACACACATAGGAATTGCGATGGCGTACTTCACCTACGACACGTCGGTCCTCGTTTCAAGAAAACAGACTGAACTCCTGGCCATGCCAAGTAGTTTCTTGATGTCTGCAATTGTTCTAATGGAGCTTTCCTCGAGCGCTCCGGATCTCTCCCGGCGAAACCTCTATGAAACGTTGTTTCGCTCCTTCCAGAAAGAGCAGCGCCTCATCGTTCCTGACGTGGAAGACTGGCTACTCACATCAAAGATTCTATTCTTGTTGACGAACAGCCGGCGGCGTTTAGAACACGGAAGACTAAAGCGACTGCCGCCCGAAGCCTCGCAGCGCATGGCGCTTGACGTTCTGATTGCATTCAGCGCCCGACGATTGAAAGCGGCCGTTGTGACCGAGAACTGGGCTGACTTCAAAGCGATTCAGCGCTACTGCAATGTCACCGTTATTAAGGCTTCAAAGTT
>Ga0111538_10001748_pt1 | contig 30529 bp, 24 predicted proteins | sample SoiMethybrSBSTD1_FD_79669 | JGI IMG/M metagenome (GOLD analysis project Ga0111538, IMG submission 79669) | Bulk soil microbial communities from a Populus tree surrounding site in Tennessee, USA - Soil MetaG P. TD hybrid SBSTD1 (version 2)... | ecosystem: Environmental > Terrestrial > Soil >... | reverse complement strand
TCCGCAGTCGACGATTCATGTCGCGGTTGTCGATCCCGGCGTGGGCTCGAAGCGGCGGGGCGTGGCGGCGCGAGCCCATGGCCACTTCTTCGTCGGACCGGACAATGGGCTTTTGCATCCGGTTTTGGCCGCGGATGCGGGGAGCGAATTGCGCGAGATCAGCCCCATCCATCGGGCGACAGGCGGCCGCGGGACCACTTTCGACGGCCGCGACCTCTTTGCCCCCTTGGCCGCGGCGCTCGCTCGGGGAATGCCGTTCGCCGAAGTCGGGCCTCCGGCCGGCGCGCCGGTCGCGCTCGAGCCGTTCCGCCTCGCCCAGGAGGGAAGTGCCTGGCTTGCGGAGATCGTTGCGGTCGATCGCTATGGCAACGTGATCACCTGTGCTCCGGAATCTTTTCTGCACTCCACGTTCGGGGCCGCTTGGCGCGAAATCGGGGTCCGTTCCGGGGCGCAGGAAATCCGAACCGTGCGCGCTTCGTATCAAGACGTTCCGGAGGGCGAGCTTCTCTTGGCCATCGGAAGCGCGGGCACGCTCGAAATCTCCGTGAACGGCGGAAGCGCGAGTCGATCATTGGGAGTCACGACGGGGAATTCGATTCGCATCGAGCCTCCGCGTTGACATGCATCCATCGCCGTCTCTACGATTGATGACCGCCCATCGCAACAACGGAGGATCGACAATGTCGGCACAGCGCATCTTGGTCATGGGTTTCTTGCTTTTGGCGGCCTGGGGAATCGGAAGGGCGACAGCCCCTTCGTCTCCGGCCCAACAACCCGGCTTTTTTCCCGCGGCCCAAGCCGCCGAGATCGTTTCGGGCGTTTCCGACGGGGAGATCTTCATCTCCACCGACGGTGGAAACGCCTACATGTGGCAAAGATGGGAGGACCGGATCGTTCTCCTCGGGCTTTGCTCCAGCATCAAAGGGCCGACGGGTCAGGCCTCGTACATCTGGAATCCTGGGGTGGAGAAGCGCTCCTAGGGAGCATCGCCGGAGGGAAGCTCGAGCTTCCTCCGGCAAGTTTCTTCAAGAAGGAGGGAAAGGTGCCCGATTCTTGGAATGTCTTCTGGGAAAGGCTGATCATCGACAGCGTCGCGGTTTTGGTGATCGCCTTCCTGGCGCAGGGCATCTGGTTCCTCGGGGTCGATCTTCTGACCCGGGGGAATCCCGGGTTGGAGGCCTCGCTGATTCGAGCATCCGCCCGCATGGGGGTGCCCTGGGTTTTGGGAATCGCCGGCGGCCTCGGATGGGCCGGCTGGCGTGCGTGGAAGTTGAGCCAAGAGCTTCCGCGCCGTTGACGAACGGAAGAGTGCTTCCTAAAATGTGGACGTGCCGTAAAGAATATTCACTTTGCGGTGCGTCCGTGGTTTGATCGACAGGCGAAGGAGCGGAGAGCGCCTCATGTCGAGACTATTCGGGTTCCTCGTCGTCCTCGCAATCTCCGGAGTGCTCTTGGTCGGGCCTGCGCATGCGGGTCCCGGAGGACCGAGTCACGCTGGCGATCCGGAAATTCCTAACTCGTCGTACCTGTGGAACGACGTGAGTCCGGTTTCCCCAGCGGATCGAGTCGAAACCAAGGCTCCGGGTTGGACCCTGGACAAGACGGTCCATCGGAGTTGGATGAGCCAGATCGCGCAGATCTCGCTCAAGCTAACGCGGTTGTTTCCGCGTTAGGGACTCTGGTACGTAGGGGACTCCAAAGCTTGAAGCACGTCGTCGCGGAATCAACCCCGCGATTTGCGTGCCACAAAGCGTAAAGGGAGTTCTCAGCAGAAGGAGAGGGCATGCGAGAGCCGCATGACATGCCTGACGACGGAAAGATGCCGGCGGGATTGAATCCCGAGCTCGCGTCGTCGCGGCATTCTGCGGACATGAGCCTTTTGGAACAACTCGCCGAGTTCAGCCAGAACGCGGGCGAGTACGGCTCCGCGCTCGAATACTACGAACAGATTCTTCGCATCGCCGAGCGGGCGCGGGAATCCTCCGGGATTCTTTCGCACGTGCTTCTGCGCATGGCCGGCTGTCGCAGTCAAACCGGCGATTACGCCGGCGCGCTCGAGATCCTGCAGCGCGCCTACGCCAATCTTCCCGATGACGCATCCGACGTGGAAGTTTGCCGCATTCTGAACGAGAAGGCGTTCGCCCTCATTCGTCTTGGGGAATACCAACAGGCGGAAGAGTGCGTACGCCGCGTCACCGAGCGCGTGCTCGAGCCGGAAGCTGCGGCCCAGCTCGCCCGCGCGCAGAACAGCTCCGGAATCGTGGCGATGTGGAAGGGTGATTGGGATGCCGCGAGCCGCGCATTCGAAGGCGGTTTGGCCGGGTTCCGATTGATTGGCGACCGCGACGGTGTCGCCCAGTGCCTGAACAATCTCGGGCTCATGGAGAAGAATCGCGGCAACAACGAAACCGCTCTTCGCTATCTGCGCGAGGCTCTGCGCATCGCCGAGGAAGTCGGCGACACGTACTACGTGGGCGTGCGTCTCAACAATCTCGGGCTCCTGGAATTCAAGGTCGGCGCCTGGGAAGACGCGAAGAAGTCGTGGGAGCGCGCCATTCGCCTACTCGAGGGAATCGGCAACCGCTGGGAAGTGGGTACGATCCTTCTGAATCTCGGCAACTACTACCGCCACAAGCGCGAGTGGGACGAGGCCGAAGCTTCGTATCACCGCGCGCAAACGATCGTCGAGGAATTGGGCGAGGCGCGCGAAAAAGTTCTGGTGAAAGAATTCCGCGGCGACCTCGCCTTGTCGAGCGAATCGTATTCGGAAGCGCGCGAGCTCTACACCACCGCCCTCGAAGAAGGAACGAAGCTCGCCCCGGAAGGCGATCTCGTGCTCGAAGTGCTGCGCCGGCTCGCGGATTTGGAATCGAGAACCGGTCTTCTGCCGGAAGCGCGCCGCTATCTCGATCGCGCCTTCGCGGTCTCGAATCATTTGGCGGAAGAAACCGAGCGCGGAATCCTGCTGCGCATCCGTGCGCGCCTCGAGGGGAAGGAAGGCGAGGTTGCGACCGCGCTGGAGTCTTATCGCGAATCGGTCAAGCTTCTGGAGCGCTTCGGAACGCCGTTCGAGCTCGCCTGCACGCGGCTGGAGCTGGCCACGTTCTGCATCGAAGAGATCGTCGATCTCGACGATGCGCAACGGCAGCTCGATCTCGCGCGCGAGACGTTCGACAAAGTCGGCGCGGAGTATGAGGCCGGTCATGCGTATCTCATGACCGCGAAGCTGGAGATGGCGAGCGAGCATCCCTCGCCGAATGCCCGCATCCATCTGGACACGGCGATGGACTTGCTGGAGCGCGTCGGCAGCGAAGAGGACCGCACCGCGCTGCGCAAGGTGAATCGCGAGATCGACCGCCTGTTGGAAGAGACTTCACTTTCGGCGCGCAACGAGCTGGCCGCGCTGAACGAAGCGGTCGCGCGCATTCATTCTTCTTCCGACGAGACGCATCGCGTTCGTGAAATCGAAAAGGCGCTCGAGGAAAGAATGGGGGCCGATCGCGCGGCTCTCTTCCTGGCCTCCGGCGAGAAGGCGAAGTTCGAGCTCGCGGAAGGCAGCTCGCTCAAGGGAAGCGAAGCGCGCGAAGTTCTCTCGTTCCTCGATTCGATTCGCGGAAATCGCCCGCTTCTTCCGAAGCCGTTCGTGTCGACTTGCCCTGCGCGCGATCCGCGCTTCGGCGATTCGCCGCCGGCGGCGCTCGCCAAGCTGGGCTCGATTCTCTTCATTCCGCTCTTCTCCGAAGAGGAGCTTTTGGGCGGGCTGTACGTCGACCGTCGTTCCGAGGCCGGATACTTCCGCCAACCGGAAATCGATTTCTTCGTCGCGTTCGCGACGGCGGCGACGATGGCGGTCCAGGAGATGCGCCTCGAATCGATCCGCAACGAAAACGTGCGTCTGCGGCGCGAGCTGTCCGGTCGCGGCGGCATTCACGGAATCATCACCCAGAATCGGCGCATGCTCGACATCCTGGATCTCGTGGAGCGGCTGCGCGAAAGCTCCACCACCGTGCTTCTCCAGGGAGAGACCGGCACCGGCAAAGAGCTCTTGGCGCGCGCGCTGCACGCCGCTTCGGTGCGCAAGGATCGTCCGCTCGTCACCGTCAACTGCGCGGCGCTTTCCAAGGATGTTCTGGAGAGCGAGCTGTTCGGCCACGTGCGCGGCGCGTTCACCGATGCGAAGGCCGACAAGATCGGGCTCTTCGAGAAGGCCGACGGCGGAACGATCTTCCTCGACGAGATCGACAAGACGAGCACGCCATTCCAAGAGAAACTCCTGCGCGCCGTGGATCAGGGAGAAATCAAGCCGGTCGGCTCGAATCAAGTGCGGCGCATCGATGTTCGCATCGTGTGCGCTTCGAATCGTCCGCTGCGCGAGGAAGTCGAAGCGGGCCGGTTCCTGAAGGATCTGTATTACCGGCTGCGCGTCATCAGCATCGACATCCCGCCGCTTCGGGAGAGAAAAGAAGACGTGCCGCTTTTGGTGGACCACTTCCTCCAAGAGTTCTCGCAGAAGATGGCCAAGAGAATCGCGGGCTTTTCCCACGAAGCTTTGAGCGCCTTGATCGCTCATTCTTGGCCCGGCAACGTGCGCGACTTGGAACATGAAGTGGAGCGTGCCGTGGCCATCGCCGACGAGGGCGCGGTCATTCGCGCGGACCAGCTTTCCCCGGAGATTCGCCAAACGCGCAGCGCTCCCACGCTGCTTCTGGGAGGGGAGCAAGGCCTGCAAGAGTTCATCGAAGGGATCGAGCGCGACCTCGTCATGAACGCGCTCAAGAAGACCGGCGGCAATCGTTCCCACGCCGCGAAGCTTTTGGGGATCAGCCGCCGCGGCCTCCTCAACAAGATTGCCCGCTACACAATCAATCTCTGAGTTTTTTCCCGAGCTCTCTTTTCGGACCGAGCCCAGACCGGACTTCGTAGGCTCGCCTGCGTCCCATCCATCGTTTTCGGAAAATTCTGAAAAAAATCCTTCGCGGCGATGAACATTTCGCCGGGTTTCGCGGTCTGGGAAGATGCGGGCAAGCTTGTCCGTTCCTCGGATCTCGCACTGACACCGGGGTTCACAACGTCGCCCCAACGAGTTGTGAACCAAGTTCTCATGTCTATCTCCATGTACAACATGGGATTCCCCTGTTTATTCTTCTCCTGAGAACCTTCTTCACAGGCCAATGAGACTGCACGGGTGGCTCGCTGACACTCTCCGTGCGCAGGGCCCTTTGGGGCCCCTTAGGAAACGCAAAGTTTCCCAATGGTTTAACGGGGAACCCCACGCCTCTGCCAGCTTCTCCCAGATTGGCACAGCACCTGCAATTCGATGAGCTGGACGGTTTGACATCGCGGTCAACGGCACTCCCACACTCGTCCGGTCGCGAGCCGGCGAACTGAAGAGGAGAGGCGGTCATGATCCCCTGGGTAGCGGAAGAAGTGCGCGAAATCCGTGATCTTCTCCTAGGTGACCTCGACATGATTGGCGATCCCGCGAATGAGGGAGTCGAAGGCGGCGGAAGTGTCGCCGACACTCTCTTGGATGGGCGTTCGAAGCGTGCCCGGGTCGAAGCCGACGCCAAAGGGCGCGACAGTCTGGGCGTTTACCTCGCTGCGATCAGTCGTATTCGTCTTCTGAAGAAGGAAGAAGAAGTCGAATTGGCGCGCCAGGCGGACCGGGGCTCCGCCGAAGCGCGCGAGCGGATCATCGCAGCGAACCTCCGCCTCGTCGTTTCCATTGCCCGCCGCTATCAAGGAATGGGGCTCTCCTTTTCCGATCTCATCGGAGAAGGAAACTTGGGGCTCATCAAGGCTGCGGAATACTTCGACGTCGAGCTGGGTTTTCGCTTTTCGACCTACGCCTCCAAGTGGATTCGCCAATCCATCACCCGCTCGCTCGCCAATCACAGTCGGACGGTACGCATCCCCGCGAATGTGATCGCGAACTTGCGCAAGTATCTGCGTACCGAGCGCTCGCTGGCCCAGCGCCGCGGCGGACGCCACACTACGGAAGAGATCTCGAAGGAGCTCAGCCTCTCGCTGGAAAAGGTCGACGACTTGGCTCGTCTCACGATGTCCACGCTGTCTCTGGACACTCCCGTCGGCGAAGACGGCCAGATGACGCTGTACGATTTGCTGGCCGACGCGGCGCAGGTCTCTCCGATGGAGAGCGCCGAAACGACGTTGGACCGGCGCAGAATCACCGATCTCTTGTGCGCGCTCGATGACCGGGAGAAACGCATTCTCAATTTCCGCTTCGGGCTGGACGGCCAGGAGCCGCTCTCGCTCGAGGAAACCGGAAAGAAGATTGGCGTGACGCGGGAGCGTGTGCGGCAAATCGAGAAGCGTTGTCTCTTGAAGCTGCGCCGGTTGGCGCAGACCGGCACGACTGCGCCGACGGACTTGAAGGCCGCTTAAAAACTGCGCGGCAGCAGTGCTTCCTCTGCCGCGCAGTTCGGCCAGAGCGGATGGCCGGAGAAAAGTGCGCTCGTCTTCTTTCAGTTGTTCGCCGGGCTCTTCCGTGGTACGCACGTAGGCAGGATTCTCCTCGCCGGGTGCGCACATGAGCTCTTCTTCGGATACCGGCGGCCTTTTCGCCGATGAGAACGACGCCGCAGTTCTGACCGCGACGATTTCCCGCGTCACCTATCGCAGCGATTCCTCCGGATACACGGTCGCGCGCGCCACAAACGACATCGAGGACCGCACGTTCACGATGGTCGGACGATTGCCCGAGCTCACGCTCGGTGAGCGCGTCCGGGTCACCGGTCAATGGGTCACGCACCCCCGCTTCGGGCGCCAGTTGGAAGTCGACTCGTTCGAGCGTCTTTTGCCGCGAACCAAGGAAGCGATCGCGCGTTATCTCGGTTCGGGGCTCATCGAGGGAATCGGCCCCAAGCTGGCCGAGCGCTTGGTGAACGAGTTCGGCGAGCAAACGCTCGAGGTCATCGAACACACGCCGCAATCGCTGCAGAAAGTGCGCGGCATCTCCCCGGGGAAGGCCGCAGCAATCTTCGAGGCTGTGAAACGAAACTCCGGTCTTCGAGATCTGACGCTTCTGCTCGAGGAGACCGGCTTGGGAGCGCGCTTCGCCTCGCGCATTTTTGCCGAGTACGGCGATTCCGCGATTCGAATCGTCCGCGAGGATCCCTACCGTTTGGCGCGCGACATCTGGGGAATCGGCTTCGCGCGCGCTGATGCCTTGGCCCGCAATCTCGGCATCGACGCGGAGGATCCGCGCCGCGTCGATGCCGGCGTCGAAGCGATCTTGAGCCGCTCGACGGAAATGGGGGATGTGTTCTTTCCCGAGGACGAGCTGGCCCAAGGTGCCGCGAATCTTCTCGGCATCGACGTGGCCGTAGCCAAGGAAGGCGTGCGGCGCACCGTGCTTCGTGGAAAGGCGATCCAAGAAGACGAGCGCGTGTATCCCGTGGGGCTGCATCTCGCGGAAACGTCGGCGGCCCAGTTGCTGCGCGTCCTCCTCAAGGCCGAGGCGCTCCCGCTGGCGTTCGACGACGCCGGACTCGAAGCGCTGCAGCGCGAGCGTGCGCTGCGCCTGTCCGACGATCAGACGCGTGCGCTCGAGCTCGCGCATCGCTCGCATGTTTTCGTTTTGACCGGCGGACCCGGCACCGGAAAGACCACGCTCACGCGATTTTTGGTCGATCTTCTCGAGTCGCATCGTTTGGAGATGGTCTTGGCCGCGCCCACCGGCCGTGCGGCGCGCCGTCTCTCGGAAGCCACCGGCCGCGAGGCGTGCACGATCCATCGCCTCTTGGCGTTCGATCCAAGCACGGGAGTGTTCACCCGCGACGAAGACAATCCGATTCCCGCCGGCGTCGTGCTGATCGACGAGGCGTCGATGATGGACCTGCGCCTCTTCGAGAGCTTGCTGCGCGCACTTCCTTTGCACGCGCGGCTCATTCTGGTCGGCGATGCGAATCAGCTTCCCTCGGTCGGGCCGGGCGACGTGCTGCGCGATTTGCTGCGCAGCCGGCGCGTTCCGGTCGCCGAGCTGGGGCGCGTGTTTCGCCAAGGAGAACGCAGCGGCATCGTCGAGAATGCGCATCGCATCTTAGCCGGGGAATCCCCGCGCACGCACGACGAGCGCGGGGACTTCCGTTTCGTGGAATGCGAGAGCCCCGAAGACATCGCCGCGGAAGTGCGCCGCATCGTGCGCGAAGTGCTCCCCCAGTCGGAAGGCGTGGTCGCGATTCGCGACGTGCAAGTGCTGGCACCGATGTACAAAGGTGAGACCGGAGTCGATGCGCTGAACGCGCTCTTGCAGGAGGATCTCAATTCCGGATCCAGCGAGGTCCGTTCGGGAGCACGCGCCTTTCGAGTCGGCGACCGCGTCATCCAGTTGAAGAACGATTACCGCAAGAACGTCTTCAACGGCGAGATCGGTTTGGTCGAGTCGATTTCCGCGGAAGAGGGAATCCTGCGGGTCAAGTTCGACTCCGTCGTGGAGCTTCCGTCCTCGGAGTGGGATCAGATCGCGCTCGCGTACGCGATCACGGTGCACAAGTCGCAGGGCAGCGAATACGAGTGGGTGGTGATTCCCCTGGTCACACAACACGCGATGCTTTTGGACCGCCCGCTGTTTTATACTGCGGTCACGAGAGCGCGTCGTGGTGTGATTCTCGTCGGGCAGTCTCGGGCTCTCTCCCTGGCTTTGCGCCCGCGCCGTTTTCGCCCGCGCCGTTCGACGCTCGCGGAGAGAATCCGCGGGGACCTTTCGAGCGGCATGGTGAGTTAACTCCACGACCGCTTTCGCCGATCTCTACGAGATCGACCACCATCCCTGAGACGGTCTCCATGTCTTTCCGGCCTCCGCCCGGTTCGGCGCCCGTCGCCGCCATGCTCTGCACCCTGCGCTCACGAGCCGCCCGGCTGTGGGCCGCTCTCTCGCTTGCCTTGACCTTGCGACGTTCCTCGACGACGATGGCGGCCTTTTGGACTCAACCCTGGCCGGTGGAGGGCACGAGTGAAGACGGGACTCGGAGCCGCAGTCTTTCTCCTTTCGCTCTTCGTGATGCGGCGCACACTGGTGTCGACCGGCGCCCTCGATCCCTGGTCCGCCTTTCTCTTCGTGACCTCGGCCGTCGGAGTGTCCTTCGGGGGTTTTCTCTTTCTCGAAGCGGCCTTCGATGCGCATCGCGAGCAAATGCGCCGCGAGCTCGAGGCTCTGCGACAGGAGCTCGCCGATTCGCGCGCTTCTGCGCCACCGGAATCCTCCTCGGAGCAATCCTCCCGGCAGCTCTCTTAACCGATCCCGCTCCCGCCCAGACACGGCCGACGTGTGATCTGTGCAACGCGGTTTTAGGACCGGGTGCGGTTCAACTCGAAAGCCCGAAGCTTTTGGTTTGCGCCAGCTGCTGGAACGGACCGCGCTGCATGATCTGTTTCCTTCCGCTCTCCGGGCATCTGGCCGGTGACGGAGTGCACTGCTCGCAATGCATCGATCGAGCGCCGCGCTGCTCGTCGTGCGGCCGCCCCATCTTCGACTTCTTCCGCCGTATCGCCGGGGAACCGGGCGACTACTGCTCGCAGTGCGCGACCGAAGGAATGATCTGTGCGGTCTGCGGCATCCCGACGCGCACGCCCACGCTGCGCGACGGAAAGTGGATCTGTACGCAATGCGATCGGGTCCTGGTCACGAGCCGGCTCGACTTCGACAAGATGTTTGCCGACACCGTGCTGCGGATGGAACAGCTCTTGGGTCTCAAGCTCCAGCGGGTTCCCGCGTTGGAGATCGTGGCCGCCGCCTCGATCGATCCCGAACGCATCGCCCACGGCGTTTCGCGCAACGAGCTGGGCGGCGTGTTCACGCGCGAATCCGGCGGAGCCACCATGATCGATCTCGTCGCGCCTTTGACCGAGGCCCGCGCCCGCGCGATTCTGGCCCACGAGATCGCGCATGCGTGGCAGTCGGAGAATTGCCCCGAGAATCAAGGAATGAGGATTCGCGAGGGATTCGCGGAGTGGGTGTCGTGGAAGGTGATCGAGGGACTTCCCGACTGTGATCGCGAGTGCGCGAAGATCCTGGCGCGCAATGACGACTACGGACAAGGCTTCCGGATCTTCCAGGGCCTCGAGGAACGCAACGGAATGGCCGCGGCGATTCGCTACGCCTGTGTCGCGCGCACCGCATTGAAGGAAGACTAGGGTTTGGCTTCGCGGCTCGCTCGTTAGCGCACAGTCGCCGGAATGCGCGCCAGCGCGGTCTCCAAGTCGACCCACAAATCCTCGACGTCCTCGATCCCGACCGAGATCCGCACCATTCCCGGCGTAATTCCGACGCGACGGCGATCTTCCTCGCTGATTGAGGCGTGAGTCATTTCCGCGGGAACGCTGATCAAGCTCTCCACGCCGCCCAAGCTTTCCGCGAGCGCGAAGATCTTCACCGATTCCAAGACCACGCGGGCTGCTTCTCGCGATCCGAGCTCGAACGTGATCATTCCGCCGAAGCCCGACATTTGGCGGCGCGCGAGATCGTGCTGCGGATGGGAGGGAAGCCCGGGATAAATCGTGCGCGGCACGCCCGGATGGTCGTGAAGGCGCTGCGCCAAGATGCGCGCGTTCTGATCGTGGCGCTCCATGCGGATCGCAAGCGTTTTGAGCCCGCGCAGCACGAGCCAGCAATCGAAGGGACCTGGAACCGCGCCGGCCGCGAACTGCAGGAAGCGAACGCGCTCCGCCAGCGCTTCGGTCTTCGCCACCACGATTCCGCCGACGAGATCGCTGTGCCCATTCAAATACTTCGTCGCCGAGTGCACGACGAAATCCGCTCCGTGCTCGAGCGGGCGCTGGAAGAACGGCGACATGAAAGTATTGTCCACCGCGAGCAGGAGTCCGCGCTCACGGCACAGAGCCGAGATCGCAGCCAGGTCGGTGATCTCGAGAATCGGATTCGTCGGCGTCTCGACGAAGATCATCTTGGTGTTGGGCCGGATGGCGGCGCGCACCGCATTCAAATCCGACGTGCTCACGCGATCGAAGGAGATGCCGTGGCGGGTGCGGATGCGCTGCATGAGTCGCACCGTTCCGCCGTACACGTTGGCGGTCATGACGAAGTGATCGCCGGCATCCAGGAGCGACACGATGGCGTCGATCGCCGCCATGCCCGAGGCGAACGCGATGGCTTGCGGACCTCGCTCCAAGACGGCGACGCATCGCTCGTACGCTTCGCGCGTGGGATTGTCGCCGCGCGCGTACTCGTAGCCCTTGTGCACGGCGATGCTCTGCTGCACGTAGGTCGAGGTCTGGTAGATCGGGGGAATGATCGCGCCGGTCGTTGGATCCGGCTCTTGTCCCCCGTGAATCGCGTCGGTCGAGAATCCCATGCGGGATCGCCTCATTTCGTGTGAATGAATTTGAGAAAGTCGAAACGCGTCAGAATGCCGGTGATCGAGCCGTCGTCCATGACCAACACCGCGGCTTGCTTGCGGGAGAGCGGGCGCAACGCTTCTTGCAGCGGATCCGCCATTCCCACGACCGGGAAGGGAGGGCCCATCACGCGGCCGACCTTCTGTTGCAGGAGCGAGGTGTCCTCGAGAACGCGAGTCATGACCGCCCCGTCTTCGAGCGAGCCGATGCTGCGGTTTCCTTCCAACACCGGCACCTGCGACACATCCTTGGAGCGCATGCGCTCGAGCGCGGTGCGCACCAAGTCTTCCGGCGACACCGAGACCAGCGCCTGCGGACCGGAAGGCTTTTGCCGCAGCACGTCGGAGACTCGAAGCGTGGAAGGATCGACGAATCCCTTGTCCATCATCCACTCGTCGGACCAGAACGTGCTGAGATAGCGATTGCCGTGATCGGGGAGCAGGCACACGATGCGTTTGCCGGGTCCTTCGCGCCGCGCGATCACCATCGCACCGGCCAGCGCCGATCCCGAAGATCCGCCGGCGAAGATGCCTTCTTCACGCGCCAGACGCCGCGCCATCATGAACGACTCGCGATCGTTGACGGTCACGACTTCATCGATCACCGACATGTCCATCGTGCCGGGAATGAAGTCCTCGCCGAATCCTTCGATCAAGTATTGCTGCGCCTCGATGATTTCTCCGGTGCAAAAGTAATGGTGCAGGATCGAGCCTTGGATATCGATGCCGACGACCTTGATGTCGGGATTCTTTTCCTTGAGATAGCGCGACGTGCCGGAGACCGTGCCGCCGGTTCCGAGGGTGGTCACGAAGAAGTCGAGCTTGCCTTCGGTCGCGTCCCAGATCTCCGGACCGGTGGAGACGTAGTGGCTCTCCGGATTCACCGGGTTGTAGTACTGGTTGGCGAGGATCGCGTTCGGGGTTTCTTCGGCGATCCGGCGGGAGACGCAGTAGTAGCTGCGCGGATCTTCGGGGGCCACGGCGGTCGGGCACACCACGACTTGCGCGCCCAGCGCCTTCAAGTAGCGGATCTTCTCCTGCGACATCTTGTCCGGCAGAACGAAGATCGGCTTGTAGCCCTTGATGGCGCAGGCGAGGGCCAGTCCCGCGCCAGTGTTGCCGCTCGTGGCCTCGACGACCGTGCCGCCGGGCTTCAGAACGCCGCGGCGCTCGGCATCTTCGATGATGCGAAAGCCGATGCGATCTTTGACGCTGCCGCCCGGATTGAAGAACTCCACCTTCACGACCAGCTCGGCACACTCCGGACCCGGAATCTTGTTCAGGCGCACGAGAGGCGTGTTGCCGATGAGCTCCAGAATGTTCGCGTAGATCATTGCGCTCCTTGCGATCGATCCGAGGGTTCGCACACCGGGGCGACCGGCCAGGTTAGAGATCGTCGCCCCGCTCCGTCAACCCCGCGGAACAAAGACTTCTTTGCACACCATTCGCGCCGAGAAGAGCGCGGCGATTTCACCTGTTCGATTCTCGAATCCCCTGTTACGTTGGGCGTTTGCGGAGGTCTCGAGTGCCCCGTATAGGAAGTCCCAGCGTGCACAAGCGTCTCTTCATTCCCGGTCCGACCGAGGTTCTTCCCGACGTTCGCGCGGAGATGTCCCGGCCGCCATCTGGGCATCGCTCGCCCGAAGCCACGCAATTGGGGGAGCGGCTGATCGTGAAGTTGCAGCAGCTCCTGCACACCCAGGCTCCGATCTTCCTCTCGACATCCTCCTCCACGGGCTTGATGGAGGCGTGCGTTCGCAGCGGAACGAAGAAGCGCATCCTGGGCGCCCCATGCGGGGCGTTCGGGGATCGCTGGGTGGAGATCGCCCGCTCCAATGGAAAGGAAATCGACGTCCTGCCGACGGAGTGGGGAAAAGCGGTGCGTCCCGAGGCCGTCGCGGCGGAGCTGCGGAAGGGGATCTACGATGCACTCCTTCTCACTCACAACGAGACCTCCACCGGGGTGATGAACCCGCTCCCCGAAATCGCCGAGGTCTGCCGCGCCTTCCCCGACGTGTTCGTTTTCGTCGACGCGGTCAGCTCCTTGGGGGCGGTGGATCTCGACTTCGACGCTCTCGGTTTGGATGGGCTTTTGGCCGGGGTGCAGAAGGCGCTGGCTTGCCCTCCGGGCTTCGCCATCATGGCGGTCAGCCGCCGGGCGATCGAGCGGGCGCGAGGGGTCGAACATCGTGGGTTTTATTTCGATTTTGTGCGACACTACGACGCGTTTGAAAAGCGCCAGGGAATCACGACCCCGTCCCTGTCGCACATGTACGCCCTCGACCTCCAGCTGGATCGCATTCTGGCGGAGACGATGCCCGTTCGAGAGGCGCGCCACCGGGAAATGGCCGGCGTGACGCGCGAATGGGCGCGAGAACGGTTCGAGCTGTTCCCCGAGGCGGGGGTCGAGTCGATCACGCTGACCACGATCCGGAACACGCGGGAGATCGATCTCCCGGCATTGAACCGGGGTCTCGCGGAACGCGGGGCGGTGATCAGCAACGGCTACGGAAGATTGAAAGATAAAACGTTTCGGATCGCGCACATGGGCGAGATCCGTCAAGCAGAGATCACAGAACTTCTCGATTGGATCGACGAGATCCTGGGGCTTTCCTGATGAAGCGAATCGTCATACTCGACCCGATTTCCGAAGACGCCGCGCGGCGTCTCGCGGAAGAAACCGGATGGGCCGTTGAAGAACGGCTGAAGCTTTCTCCAGCGGAGATTCCCGCGGCGGTCGAGGACGCCGACGTCATCATCGTTCGAAGCTCGACGCAGGTGACCGCCGAAGTGATCGCCGCCGCCAAGCGCTTGAAAGTGATAGGCAGGGCAGGCATCGGCGTCGACAACATCGATCTGGATGCGGCCTCGGAGCGGGAGATCCGCGTGGTGAACACGCCGGGCGCCACGACCGTGTCGGTGGCCGAGCTCACCTTGGGCGCGATTCTCTCGCTCGCTCGCTGGATCCATGCGGCGGATGCTTCGGTGAAAGCGGGAGAGTGGGAACGCACCGCGTTCCAGGGATTCGAAGTGCGCGGGAAGCTCTTGGGCATCATCGGATTCGGCCGCATTGGGAAAGAGACCGGGCGTTTGGCGCAGGCCGTGGGCATGCGCGTCATCGCCTGCGATCCCTATCTCGATGAGAGTCACGTTCAGGGAGTGCCGCTTCATCCGCTGGAAGAGGTTCTCTCTCGCTCCGATTTCGTCTCGCTGCACATTCCCTTCGAAGAAGAGAGCAAGAATCTCTTGAATCAGGCGCGTCTCGAGAGCATGAAGCGCGGCGCGTTTCTCCTGAACTTCGGCCGCGGCGGAATCGTGGACGAAGAAGCGCTGGCCGATCTTCTGGATCGCGGGCATTTGGCGGGTGCTGCGCTCGACACGTACAACGTCGAGCCGCCCGGAGCCACGATCGATCGCTTGCGCCGTCATCGTCGCGTGCTGCTCTTGCCGCACATCGGCGCGCAAACGCGCGAGGGTCAGATTCGCGTCGGCATGGAGCTCGTCGACGGCGTTGCCAAGGCGGTGAAGAAGGTGATGTCCGATCGCGCCACGGCCTTGGCCAAAGCGCGCGAGGAAGCTGAGCTGGCAGCGCAGGCCGCGGGCGGTGAGACCGAAGCCGCGCCTTCGAACGAATGAGCGCGCGATGCCGGTAAAAAACGATCGCTGGATTACGCGCATGGCGCGCGAGCATCGCATGATCGAGCCGTTCGAAGGGCGGCAGGTCCGCAACGGCGTCGTCTCGTTCGGCGTTTCTTCCTACGGCTACGACATTCGCGTGGCCGACGAGTTTCGCATCTTCACGAATGTGAATTCGGCGCTCGTCGATCCCAAGGCGTTCGACCCGACGTCGTTGGTCGAGGTGGTGCGCGACGTGTGCATCATTCCCCCGAACAGCTTCGCGTTGGCGCGGACCGTCGAATACTTTCGAATCCCGCGCAACATCATCACGATCTGCGTCGGCAAGAGCACCTACGCGCGTTGCGGGATCATCGTGAACGTGACCCCGTTCGAGCCGGAGTGGGAGGGATACGCCACGTTGGAGATCTCCAACACCACTCCCTTGCCCGCCAAGGTGTACGCGAACGAGGGAATCGCGCAGGTTCTGTTCTTGGAATCCGACGAAGAGTGCGAGATCTCCTACGCCGACAAGAAGGGGAAGTACCAAGCGCAAGTCGGCGTCGTTCTTCCCCGAATCTAAAGAGGTCGGCGAGCGCACGATGAAAAGCGTCGTTCTGGTGAAGCAGGTGCCCGAAGCTCCCACGATCTTGGGCGAGCCGGGCGGTGAAGGGCGCGTCGGAACCGACAGCCCGAACGTCACCAATCCCTACGATTTGTTCGCCGTCGAAGAAGGACTGAAGACGCGCGAGAAGCTGGGTGGAGAGGTGACCGCGATCACGCTCGGTCCCGCCTCGGCGGTGGAAGTGCTGCGCGAAGCCCTGGCCATGGGCGTGAACGAAGCGGTGCACGTCACCGATCCCGCCTACGAAGACTTGGATGCGATTGCCGCCGCGAAGGTGCTGGCGCAAGCCGTGAAGAAGAAGGGCGACGTCGATGTCGTGTTCGTCGGCAAGCAATCGATCGATACGAATACGTCGCTGACCGGTCCGGCGGTCGCGCGACACTTGGACATGTCCCTTCTGACGGAAGTCTTTCGCGTCGACGAGGTCGACCTCGCCGGGCGAACGATTACCGTCGAGCGGTTGTTGGAAGGCGGGCTGCAACGCGTGCGCGCCAAGCTTCCCGCCCTCTTGGCCATGACGAAGGATGCGAATCAGCCGCGCTATGCGTCGCTTCTGGGAATTCGCAAGGCGGCGAAGGCGCCGGTCACGGTGTGGGGAGCGGGGGATCTCGGTGCGCCCGCGCCCTCGGCGACGCACGTGACGTCGCGGCGCATTCCTCCCGCGCGCAAGTCGGGAGAGATCTTCGAAGGCGAGACGAGCCAGATCGTGGAGAAGCTCGTCGAGAAGCTGACCCAACACAAATTCATTTGATCGGGAGGCGGAGAGCCGCGCTGTGAGCTCCAAAGAAATCTGGATCGTCGTCGAGCACTGGAAGGACGACGTGCGTCCGGTGACGCGCGAGATGGCCGGGCTGGCGAAGACGCTGGCCGCCGCGACATCCGGGAAGACGACGGCGCTCGTTTTGAGTGCAAATCCGAAGGCCGTCGCCGGAAAGCTAGGCGGGCTGGGGCTCGATCGCGTGGTGGCGGTTGCTTCTCCGGAGCTGCAACGCTATCGCACGCGGCCCTTCGTGGATGCGGCTGCCGCGGTCCTTCGCAAACATGCGCCCTTCGCCGTGCTCGTGGGGGGAACCGTGAACGGTCGCGAGTTCGCAGGCTCGCTCGCCGCGGCGCTGGATGCCGGCATCGCGCCCGATGCAACCGAAGTCGAGATCGCGAATGGAAAGCTCGTGGCACGCCGGCCGGTCTATGGCGGAAGGCTTCTCGAAACGGTGGAGTGGACGAACGACAACACTGCGGTCGTCTCAGTGCGTCCGCGCGCGTTCGCCGATCCGGGACCAGGGTCGGGTGCGGCACCCGAGATCGTGGAAGAAGCTGCCGCCTTCGAGTCCAATTCCCTCGATGCGGAGATCGTCGGCTTTCGCAAGGAAGAGGGCGAAACGATCAGCCTCGCCGATGCGAACGTGATCGTGTCGGGCGGAAGAGGTCTGCAAGTTCCGGAGAACTTCTCGATCCTGCGCGAGCTGGCCGCCGAGCTGGGCGGTGCGGTCGGCGCATCGCGCGCCGTCGTCGATGCGGGTTGGATTCCGTATCCGCATCAAGTCGGCCAGACCGGAAAGACGGTACGGCCGAAGCTGTACATCGCGGTCGGAATCTCGGGAGCCATTCAGCATCTCGCCGGAATGAAAACCGCAGAGATCATCATGGCGATCAACAAGGATCGCAACGCTCCGATCTTCAAGGTGGCGAGCTACGGATTCGTCGGCGACGCGCTGCAGATCGTCCCTGCGCTCACCAAGCGAATTCGCGAAATGCGTGGAGCCACTTCCCCCGCGTGAGAAAACGGAGGGAGCCGCGCGCCGCACCCGCCGAATCTTTTTCAGGCTCTTGATCGTGGCGCTCGGCTCGGGTTGCTCGCGGCCGGCATCGGATTCTTCTTCCAACCACAAAGCTCCTGAAGACAGCGTCTCGCGGCGAGTTGTTTCGTTCTTGGCGAAGGCCGAGCCGTCGGCGCGTGATGGGGAAGGCAGCACACGAATCGATCCCGCTGAACCGGTGCCTGCCGGAAGCTGGGGTTCGTGGACCATTGAATGGACCGCGGGAGCGTCCGGACTCGAGCCTCCAGGAGCGGTCGCGCTGCAGATCTCGCCGTTTTGGGGTTGGTCGCCGCCGCAAACGGAGCGGCCGGGAATGGCCGGATACACGACGATCGAAGCTTCGAACGGCGCGCGCTTCGAGTGGACTTCTCCGCAGACTCCGTATTCTGTCGTCGCGACGCTGCGAGAGGGGCGGCTCGCTCCCGGAGATCGAATGCGTTTCGAGTACGGCGACAGCACGGTCGGCGGCGCGGGAAGCCTCGCCCGAGCAGACCTTTACGCGGAGGAGTTCGAGGAACTTCTCGTGCGTACCGACTTCGAAGGGGACGGCGTATTCGCGTTGGTGAAAGACCAGCCGACGATTCGAATTCTTCCGGGAGAAGTGAAGCGCTTGGCGGTGGCGCTACCGTCCGTCGTCGAGCCGAACACGCGCTTCGACGTGCGCGTCACCGCGCTAGACGGGCGTGGAAGCTGGACCGAGCTTCCTCTTGGTTATGCCGTTTTGATCAACCTCCACAAAATGAAGACGGCGCAAGATTCGTTGTGGTCATTATCCGGCTACGGTTCATCAAAAACCACGCAGCGCGCGGCCGTGTTGCGACCTCTCCTCGTTGGTCCGGGTCTCTATCGAGCCGAGGCCTATCTTCTCGAGATGGATGACAAAATGTCGTTTGAAACGCGCAACCCCCTCTGGACGAGCGGTTCGCCCGGCGCCCCAACCGATCGAATCGTCGGCTGGAGCGATCTCCTGCTCGTCGAATCGAACAGCGAGTTCGCGGACATCCTGTGGGGAGATTTGCACATTCACTCGGCGCTCTCCGACGGCACCGGCTCTCCCGAAGATTTGTACCGCTTCGCCCGCGAAGTGTCCGGGCTCGATGTCGCCTGCGTTACTGATCATGACGCGCACGGCATCGAACCACTCGCCGGGAAGAATTGGGAGCGTGAGCGCAGCGCGACCAAGAACGCGTACGTGCCCGGCGCGTTCGTCACCCTTCTGGGATACGAGTGGACTTCGTGGACTTGGGGACATCGCAACGTGTACTACCCGGGACTCGAAGGCGAAGTGTTCGAGTTCCGCGCGCCGGAAAGCGACACGCCGCAAGAGTTGTGGAGCAAGATCGCGCCGTTCGGTGGAATGACGATTCCGCATCATCCCGCAGGCGGGCCGATCGCGCTAGATTGGTCCATTCCTTCGGATGAAGCGCGGGAGAGCGTCGTCGAGATCTGTTCGATCCACGGCTCATCGGAAGCGCCGGGAGTCGAACGCGAGATCTACGACCCGATGCCGGGGCACAGCGTGCGCGATGCGTTTGCGCTCGGCCACCGTTTGGGAATCATCGCTTCGGGTGATACGCATGACGGACATCCTGGGAAGAGAACCGACGGTGCGCCGGCGAACGGCTTGGTCGCGTTTCGCGGAGCCACGCGCGATCGTGCGAGCGTCTTCCAATGCTTGCGCGAGCGGCGCGTTTACGGAACGTCGGGCCCGCGCATTCTCTTGGCATCCGATTGGGGAGGAGAGCGTCCCGGCTCGCGTCTTCGCGAGCGGCCGGCGGGAGACATCGTGGTGCGGGTCGTTGCACCCGAGCCGGTGGAGTCCATCGAGCTGATCGGCGAGAGCGGCGTGCTCGATCGCGCGTACGGCGGCGGGCGCCGCGTGGAGCGGCACTTCGCGAACGCTGCGAGCATTTCCTCGCCCTGGGTTTACGTACGCGTCGTGCTCGCCGACGGCGAGGCAGCCTGGGATTCTCCCTGGTGGATCGAGAAGCCGTGAACGCACTCCTCCAATGGGATCGCGAGCTGTTCACGCTCGTGAATCAGCGCTGGACCTCGCCCGTGCTCGACGTGGTCATGCGTGCGTTTTCCGATTGGGATCCGTGGCGCATTCCGGTGATCTTGATCGCGATCGCGTTCTTGGTGCGCGGCTCGCGCGCCATTCGCGTCGCGGTGCTGTTCGCCGTTCTTGCGGTGGCGGTCTCCGATCAAGTGACTTGCTCCGTCTTGAAGCCGCGGATCGATCGCGAGCGGCCGTTTCGCGTCGAGCCGGGGGCGCGCAAGCTCTTGGGCGCGCACGATGGCTCCTTTCCTTCCGCGCACGCGGCGAACTCGGCGACCGCGGCGACGTTTCTCGCTCTGCGTTTCCCGCGCCTTCGTCCGATTCTGCTCCTCCCGGCGATCGTTTCGTATTCGCGAGTCTACGTGGGAGTGCACTATCCGCTCGACGTCTTTGCGGGAGTCGTGCTCGGCTCGGGAATCGGGACGGCGTTTGCGGGTCTGGAAAGCGCGCTGCGCCGGCGATTCTGGCCGGCGAAACCGGGAGGGCGGGGATGAATCGATGGTGGGGAATTCTCCGCGCTTTTCCCTTCGCGCCGGCCGCGGGCCTGGCAGTCTTGGGAACGGCACTCGCTCTCGTTTTGCGTTCCGGACAAAACCCGCCCGCGCTGCCGGTGGTGTTCGATCCCGCCGCTGCAGTCGCTCCGAATCCTCATCCTGGGCTCTTGTCGCAACCGATCGGCTCGCTCCCCGGTGCTTCGGTCCATCATCTCTCCACGACAACCGGCGTGAACCCGCATGTGCATCGAACGCACGATGAGACGGTGGTGATTCTTTCCGGAACGGGACGGATGTATGTGGGCGAGACCGAGCGCGACATTTCTCCCGGTCTCACGCTCGTGATTCCGCGCGGCACGGTGCATTCCTTGGAGGTGTTCGAGGGTACGGTCGAGGCGGTGAGCATCTTCACGCCGCCATTCGACGGGAAAGACCGCCATTTCCTGGCGCCGCCGGAGAAAGCGAGCTCCGGGCGGGTCCATTGATCCTGGGACCCGTGTGCCTTAAACTCGTGCATGGATTGTCGGGTCCGGGGGAGGTCATCCTCTTTGCATCGCTTGAGCATTCTTCGTCGGTGCTGCGCGAGCCCCCGGCGATTCTTAGCGCTGTTGGTTTTGGTCGCGGCGCAAGCCTCGTGGACGGCGGTGCCGGCCTTCGCCCGCCTGCGCTCGCGCGAGCTCTCCGATTTCCCCGGCCCGCTCGATCCTGAGCTGCTCCAGCGCGCTCAGGGGCTGGATTCCCCCCGCATTCACGCGATCGTCGAGGTACCGGCCGGCGCACAATGGGAAGCCGAACGCCAAGGATGCACGCTCCTCTTGTCGATCGATGGAGATCTTTGGCTGGCTTCGCTTCCCGCGGCGGAGGTCGGCGAGGGACGCCTCGCGCGCGGTTTGAAGCGCGCGTGGAGCGTGCATTCCGAAGATCGCGCCGCCCCCGAGTTTCTCAGCGCGGCCCGCAGCGTTTCCGCGCCGCTTCCCGTGCGCATCAAGTGGTTCGCCGATTCCGATCCCGCCGAGATCCGCCGCGCGCTCGCGCAAACCGGCGCCGAGATCGTGCGCGAAGCGCGGCCTTTGCACTTCACGGATGTGCGCGTCAGCCCAGCTCAATTGGATGCGCTTCTCGAAGAAGATGTCGTGCGCTGGATCGAGCGCTCGCCTTCCGAAGTGGAGTTCACGAACAACGGCATGCGCACCGACGCCGAAGTGAACTCGGTGCAGGCGTTGGGTTACAGCGGCGCGGGCATCGTGTTGGGCATGTGGGACTCGGGGATTCCCGACGTCACTCATCCCGATCTTGTGGGGCGCGTGACTGCCGGTGAAGGGGGACTGACTCCGCTGCTCCATCCGACGCACGTGGCCGGCGTCGCCATCGGCGACGGAACGAACAGCGTCGCGCAGGGTGGGAATCCGCTGCAATGGCGAGGCGTCGCCACCGAAGCTTCGGTCGTCGTATACAGCGCGCCCGATGCGCTGACGGAGCTCGATGACGCAATCCAGAACCACGACATCGATCTTTCCACGAACTCCTGGGTGTATTCCGTATCGCCGGTGAATTGCTCCACGCTCGGCGACTACGGATCGGATGCACCCGAGCTCGACGCGATCGTGCGCGGCTTGTACGGAAAGAAATTGCCGATCGTGTTCGCGGCGGGCAACGAGCGCGACGACGGCGATTGCGGAATCGATTCCGCGCTCGGGTATGGAAGCTTGCCTCCTCCCGGAACCGCCAAGAACGTGATCACGGTCGGCGCGCATCATTCCGACGCGGGATTCATGACGCCGTTCTCCTCGTGGGGGCCCACCGACGACGGGCGCATGAAGCCCGACATTTCCGCGCCCGGCTGCCAGACCGCCGGCGACTTCGGAATTACCTCGACGACGCAGGGAGGAACGTACACGGCGCTGTGCGGGACGAGCCAAGCCACGCCGGTCATTTCCGGATCGATCGCCATTCTGTTCGAAGATTGGCGCGCGCGCTTCTCGGGAGATCCGTGGCCTTCGACCTGCAAGGCACTCTTGGGAGGATTCGCGAAGGATCGCGCCGGAGCGGGACCGGATTATCGCTTCGGGCTTGGCGCGGTGAACTTGGCGCGCTCGATTCGCGAGCTCACCACTGCAACGACGATCCAAGATGACGTCGCGCATGGCGCGATCGATGCGTGGCCGTTCATCGTCGCGCCGGGAACCGACACGTTGGTCGTCACGCTGGCGTGGGATGATCCGCCCGGTGCGGAGCTGGCCGACACGACGCTCGTCAACGATCTCGATCTCACGCTGCAGTCGCCTTTGGCGGTGATCCATCTTCCGTTCGTGCTCGATCCTTCGAATCCTTCCGCGCTCGCCGTTCCCGGAACGAATCGTTTGGACAATGTGGAGCAGGTTCGCGTGCTGGCGCCCGCGGCGGGGGCATGGACCGCGCGCGTGAACGGGACGAGCGTGCCCGACGGGCCGCAATCGTATTCGCTCGTGGGATTCGATCGCCGCCCCCCGGCCGGTCCCGTTGCCTTCACGGCGACCGGGGCATCGGACTCGACGGTCGGCATGACGTGGATTCGTGCGCAAGATGCGGATCGCGCCGGAACTTTGATCGCGCGCTCGCTCGCGGTGATCACCTGGACTCCATCCGAAGGCGTGGTCTACTCCGTCGGGAGTCATCCCGCGCCCGGCGTCACTGTGGTGTTCGTGGCCGACGACGATCATTCGGCGATTCCCTGGATCGATTCCGGTCTCGCGGCGGGCACGACGTATTTCTACGCCGCGTATTCGCGCGATGAGATCCCGAATTATTCCCCGGGCGCCAGCGACACGGGCACGACGACCGGAACACCGGTCGCGGCACCGCCGGTCGAGCTCGGGGCGGCGGCGGCGGTGCGCCTCGAAGTCGTCGGAGCAAATCCATTCCGCAGCGAGGTCGCGCTGCGCTTCGAGCTGCCTCGCGAAGCGACCTTCACGCTCACGATCTACGATGCGCGCGGCCGCAACGTGGAAACGCTGCGGCGCGGAACGCTGGGAGCGGGATCGCATCGCGTGGAGTGGGCCGCGAAAAACGAGCGCGGCGATCGCGTCCCGGCGGGAATGTACTTTGCCCGGCTGGAGACCGCGGGAACGATTCTCGTCAAAAAACTCATCGTCTTGCGGTAGTGTCGCGGCCATGGCGCGCGTTTCAATGAAATCGCTGCAGTTCACCGAGTCGGTGATCCGCGAGATGACGCGGCTCGCGAATCGCTACGGTGCGGTGAATCTCGCCCAGGGGTTTCCCGATTTCGCGGCGCCCGCCTCGGTGAAGGAAGCGGCGCGCGCCGCGATCGCCGCCGACGTGAATCAATACGCGGTGACTTGGGGTGCGCCATCTCTGCGCCGCGCGATCGCCGAGAAAGCTTTGTGGGCGAACGGGCTCACCGTGGATCCGGACCGACATGTGACGGTGTGCTGCGGAGCGACGGAAGCGATGCTCTCCGCGCTCTTGGCGCTGGTGGATCCGGGAGACGAGGTGATCGTGTTCGAGCCGTTCTACGAGAATTACGGTCCTGATGCGATCCTGTGCGGGGCGACGCCGCGCTTCGTCACGCTGCACGAGCCGGATTGGTCGATCGATGAAGGCGAGCTGCGCCGCGCGTTCGGTCCGCGCACGCGCGCCATCATCTTGAACACGCCGAACAATCCCACCGGGAAAGTCTTCTCGGAAGAAGAGCTCGGTTTGATCGCTCAGCTCTGCCAGGAACATGGCGCCGTCGCGATCACCGACGAGATCTACGAGCACATTCTGTACGACGGCGAGACGCATCGCTCGCTGGCTTCGTTTTCCGGAATGGAAGAGCTCGCGGTCACGATCAACTCCTTGTCCAAGACCTACAGCGTCACCGGGTGGCGCGTGGGCTGGGCCATTGCCTGTGCGGAGCTGACCGGCGCGATCCGCAAGGTGCACGACTTCGTCACCGTGGGGGCGGCCGCACCCCTGCAGGAAGCGGGGGCCCATGCCTTGGGGCTGCCGCGCGCGTACTATGAAGAGTTGTCGCGAAGCTATTCGAAGAAGCGCGACACGATGCTGGGTGTGCTGGAGGGGGCGGGGTTTCGGGTTTTCCGGCCGCGAGGTGCATATTACATCATGACCGACATCACCGAGTTCGGCTTCGACTCCGACGAAACGTTCGCGCGCTTTCTCGTCGAGAAGGTCGGCGTGGCGGCAGTTCCCGGTTCGAGCTTCTATCGAGATCCGCGCCAGGGGCGGCAGAAGATTCGCTTCAACTTCTGCAAGAAGGAATCGACGCTCGAGGCGGCGGCGGATCGTCTGGCCCGCATTCAGGAGGCGCTGTGCTGAAATTCCAAGAGCGCCTGGGCTCGTATCTGCGCGAAGGACGCACGCTCGCGGTCGCGACGATCATTCAGACGCGCGGATCCACACCGCGCAAGGTCGGGGCGAAGATGATCGTGCAGGAATCGGGCGCGATCGACTTCACGCTGGGCGGCGGCGCGTTCGAAGCGCTGGTGATCGAGGATGCGAAGGAAGCCATGCGCGAAGGCATCGCGGCGGTGAAGTGCTATCGATTCCTCCCGGTCGGGGAAAACGCGACGGGAATGACGTGTGGTGGGGAAGTGGAAGTGTTTCTGGAAGTGTTCCGCCGCGCTCCGCGCTTGGTGATCTTCGGGGGCGGGCACATTGCTCTTCCCTTGGCGCGGCTGGGCAAAGGTGTGGGCATGCGCGTGGCGGTCATCGACGATCGTCCCGAATTCGCGAATGCGGAGCGCTTTCCCGAAGTCGATGAGATTCACGTTGCCTGCGGCGGTTATGCGCGCAGCGACATTCCGCTCGAGCACGACGACTTCGTGGTGATCGTGACTCGCTGCCACCAGACCGACGAAGCGTGCCTGCGCACCGTGTTGGGCGAGGATCGCGAGCCCGCGTTCACCGGTGTCGTGGCGTCGCGCCGCAAAGCGAAAGTGCTGCTTGCCCGCTTGGCTCAGGAGGGATTCACGCGCGAGCGTTTGGAGGAAATTCGCACGCCGATCGGCGTCGACATCGGCGCGGAGACTCCTGAAGAGATCGCCGTTTCGATCTTGGCTGAGGTGCTGGCGGTGCGTAACAACCGAGCCGCAGGCTTTCTTTCCGAAGAGACGCGGGTGCCCGACAACGTCACCGTCACGCGCATCGCCCGGCCGCCGCGCCGCGCGACTTCCTAAGGCTGCGTGGAGTCGGCCGGCGCATCGTCGGCCGAATCCATCCCCAAGCCCGCCGCGTCCGGCCATCCGCGCGAAAGATATTCCTCGCCATCCACGTCGTGGGGCGCAGGCGCCGCGGTATTGAATCCCGCGGGAAAAACGTGCAGCCCATTCGTCGTGCTGAAGTCGCAGTTCAAGACGAACGCATGGCGCGTGTATTTCGAGGGAATCACGTCCACGGTGATCTTCTCATTCGGCTTCGTTGCGCGAACGAGCACGCGTCCGAACATGCACGGAGAATTGAAGCATTCCCCTCCAGCCTGGCCGATGGAGCCGGGATACGGATTCGGAACCTGCATGGGGGTCCACGCACCGATTTCCCAGTTCGGGATGTAGCCGATGAATTCTCCGCCCTGGATCTCGACTCCCAAATCCACGCCGCGGACCGCGGGGCCGTCGACGAAGAGATAGAACTCCACGAGCTCTCCCTTCGAGCGCTTCAACGTCTGCACGTCGGGATTGTCCTTCGCCAAGCTGACCTTCACCTGAGGACGCAATTGGACGACGCCGGCTTGAGCCAATGACGTGCGCGGGAGGGCCAGAAACGCGAGTCCGAGAACCGCGGCGAGAGCGATCCGATGCATGCGAACAGTACCTCGGGAAGGGGATCCTAGGAGCGGGACGAAAGTGACGGGCGATTCTACGCGAATTGCGGAACGGGCGCGAGATCCTGCTTGGACCCTTGGCGCGGGGCGAAAGTTCCTTTTGGCGGCGTGTCAGAAGACCCCACGCGGACAAGGACTTCTCCAAGCCCGGCAAGGAATGCGAATCGCGCTGGGCGCGCGCTCAAGCAGCGCCCCGCATCTGGACGATTCTCGAAGAGCAACACCGCTCCCTAGCCCACCAGAAGGAAATCATGAGCGGCCGGATCAAAGAATTGGAACGCCAGACCACGTCTCGCCGGGCGCGCTATGTGGCGATTCCGATCGGCGATGAAGGGCGCTTCGTGTGGAGCTTCGCCTGGCCGGGGGGAGATCATGCGGCGCGGGCGGCGGGCGTGCTGCGCCGTGCGCTGCGCAAGGCCGAGGGGCTGGCCGGTATCGCGATCGATCTCGCTGCTGCTAGCGCGCCCTTCACTTTGCCGGCGCGAACGCTGTTGGATCTCGCCGAAGAAATCCAGCGCCGCGGGATCGGCGTCGTGGCGATCGGTCCCGGCGCGGATCTTTTGACCGAGATCTCCATGGGAGACTCCACCGTTCGCCTGCCCTGGGCCCGCGATCTCACTGAGGCGCTGGACTTGTTCCGGCGCTTCGAGGAGATCGGCGCACGCAGCTGGACGATCATGAATTCTTCCCGCGCCGTGCGGGCTCCGGCCCGTGAAGGGAGCGTGGCGCCGCTGTGCCGGGCGCTGCGCACGTCCCTGGAAGAGAACGGCGTGCCGCGTGGTGTGGGCGAGAGCGTCTTGCAAGCGGCGAGCGCGATCTTGTGGAACGAAGTCCTGCCGGCCTGCGATCCCGCGCACGACCGTATCTCCCTGTGCGCCACGCTGCGCGGATCGAGCCTTACCGTCACGATTCTCGACCCGGGAAGGGGACCGCGGGCGGAAATGGAGCCACGGATGGGGGCGCTGCGCATTCATCGCTTCTGGGTGCTCGATCGGCATCACGCGACGGTTCTGGAGCGCAGCGATGCTCGATTGCACTCGGGGGACGTCGTTCGATAAGCTCATGCAATGCATTGCCCGCGCCTCCGGCTCGCCGCAGCCCTCCTCCTGGTAGTTTCTCCCGCGGCGCGAAGTGCTCCTCTCTTTACGGAAGCGACCGGTCAGGCCGGACTCGTCTGGTCGGCCATGACGTGGGGTGCCGTCGCCTTCGATGCCGACGAAGACGGCGATCTCGACCTTCTTTCCGGGCATCACTTCTCCAGCGCGTACCTGCACACGAATGACGGCGCCGGAAACTTCACGATCTGGGGGCTTCCGCAAATCGTGACCTACTCCGCGGACCGCCATGGCCTTTTGTGTACCGATCTCGACGGCGACGGATTCGCCGAGGTGTATTCGCTGCACGGCGGGGAGGGCGGTTGCGGCACGTGCGAAACCGATCCCGCCGAACTGTGGCGCTCGTTGGGGAACGGGCTTTTCGCCGCGACGTTTCAAACCGCGCTGGCCGATTCCTTCGCGCGCGGGCGCGCCGCCTCAGCCGCGGACATCGACGGCGATGGCGATCTCGACATTCACGTTTCGAAGGCGCCGCTCGCGTTGAGCCCCAACTCTCTCTTTCGAAACGACGGTTCACTCTCTTTCGTGAACGTCGCGACGCAATGGGGAGTCGACGAAACCAAAGGGACCGTGGGCTCGCTCTTTGCCGACGTGGACGACGACGGCGATCCCGATCTCTTGGTCGGCGGCGAAGAATTCTCGCGACCGACCACGTTCTGGCGTAACGACGGCGGGCACTTTACCGACGCGACGTTCGAAGCGTTCGGACAGCTGCCGGTCATTGCCGGTGCGGACTTCGCGGATTTCGACGGCGACCGCGATGTCGATCTCGTGATTTGCGAAGGATCGGATGGCGTGTCCGACGCCTGGCAAGCACCGGGGAATTCTCTGTGGTTCTTCGCGAATCATCGCTACGGAGAAGACGGCGTGGACGCGTGGACGTTTCGTACGCCGAGCGGTGATCCGCTGGCCAGTTTTCGCGTAAACGGGTTCGCGGCGAACGAATTCGTGTTCTTGGGGCCCTCGGGAATTCATCCGACGGGCGGCACGGTGTTCTTGACCGACGCGTACGTGGGCGCCCCGGCCTTCACTCCCGGCGTCGACGTGGGCATCTTCTGTTGGCGCGACGCACCCGGCGGAAAGTGGGAGATTCGCGTTTCCGCACCGCCCGGCGCGTACGGCAATTTCACCGGGCAGCTCGATTCCATCGGGCCCTTTGCCGAGATCGTCGCGGCGCAGCTCGAGCAGCCCGATCTGTCCTCGGGAATGATCCATCTCTACCAGAACGACGGCGGCGTGTTCTCGGAAGTGACCGCGTCCTATGGATTCACACCTTCGTTGAATCCGCGCCAAGTCCAGTTCGTCGACTACGACAATGACGGCGATTTGGACTTGCATCTCGTGAACAAGGGAACGATTCAAACCGGAAACGAAGCGGATCGTTTGTGGCGCAACGATGGGAGCGTATTCGTTGCGGTCGATGGGGAAGTGCCCGGCGTTCCCGATCACATGTCCGACGGCGGCGTGTGGGCCGACTTCGATCAGGACGGCGATCTCGATCTGTTTCTGCAGGAGGGGACCGGCCCCGCCTTCACGAGCTTGGGCGCGCCGTCACTGTATTACCGCAACGATGGTGCGACGGGCCATTGGCTGCGCGTCGACTTGGAGAATCCGTCGCTGGGACACACGTTCGTCGGCACGCGCGTGACGGCCTATGCGGGCGAGCTCGTCGTGCACCAGCGTGCCCGCGCGGATTCCTGGCGAGGATTTCAGGGACCGGCCGAGCTGCACTTCGGTTTGGGACAGCATGCGATCGTCGACAGCCTGGTCATCGAGTGGCCGAACGGGGAAACGCAGCGCCGCTGGAATGTGACTGCGGACCAATTGCTGCACATCGGCGGCACGCCCGATCCGACGGACGTTGCATCGCTCGGTCCCACCGATGTCGTGGGCCGCATCTATCCGCAGCCCTCCAAGGGAGTGCAGTTTCTGAGCGTCACCGTGGCGCGCGCCGGACCCTTACGCGTGCGCGTGTACGACGTGCGCGGCAGCTTGGTGCGCGAAATCTTCCACGGCGACGTTTCCTCCGCGGCGCGGCGTTTGGAATGGGACGGGCGCGATGGCGCGGGGCAGCCGGCTGCTCCGGGAGTCTATTTCTGGCGCGGGGAAGGTGCGCTGCGTTTCGAGCGCCGTGCAGTGCGCACGCGCTAATCGATGTAGCCGAGCGAGCGCAGCTTTTCCAAGACTTCCGTGGAGAGCTCTTCCGGCCGGACGGCGCGCGGCGAGCGCGTGTACAGCTCGGTCGCATGCTTTTTCATCCACTCGGCGAGATACGCACGCGTGACGTCGATCTGCTCCGTGCTCGAAGGAAGAGAGCGGGTTTCGCCGGGATCGGCCAGGAGGGCGAAGCGCTCCACTGTGCCGTCCTCGTGCAGAATCACCTTTTCTTGCGGGCTGCGCAGCGCGAAGTCGCGCTGCAGCTGCGCAACGGCGGGAGCCTCACGCGGTGCGGGCGTCGCGCTGCGAGCGTCGCCCATGTTGTCGCTCGCCGGGGCGTGCGCATCGAGAAGGCATCGCCCTTCCCATTCCGGCTCGACTGGCGTGGAAGTGATGCGCGCGACCGTGGGCGGAACGTCGAGGCTCTCGACGCGGCCGCTCCACAACGCACCCTGCGGAATGCCCGGCCCGGCAAACGCGGACAGGACCCGCAGCGTGGCGTCATACATCGTTCGCCCATGCGAGAAGTGCGGCTCGTGATCGGTGAGGTTTTCCCCGTGATCGGAAGTCAGCACGACTGCGGCGCGATCCAGGAGATTGCGCCGCTCGAGCGCGCGCCGAAGCCGGCCCATCTTGGAATCGGCGAAGCGCACCTCAGCGGCATACGCTTCTTCCGAAGGCCGCCATCCGAAACGATTGCGCTTGCGCGGGGCGGCATCATTCTGCGACTGCGCGCCGCGCGGGCTCGCTCCGAAGCGGGGACCGTACGGATGCGGCGGCGCGTAGGGCGAGTGCACATCCATGATGTGCACGAAGAGGAAGAGCGGCTCCCGCGCTTCTTGGAGAAATTCGAGCGCAGTTTCGAAGCTGGGATCGTATCCGGGAACGAAGTATTGCCGCAGCCGGTCGAGAATGCGCACGACAGCGAGAGAACGAGCGAGCACCGCAGGACTGGCCACATCGGCGCGCTCGACGGCTCCCGATTCCACGTAGAGATCGAATCCTTGATCGAATCCGAAACGAGCGCCCAGAAACGTATTCGTGACGAAGCCCGCGGTCCGATATCCGCGGCGGCGCAATGTTTCGGCCCAGGTGGTCACGCGGTCGTCGAGGATCGTGAAGTTCGTGAACACACCGTTCGATACGGGGTATCGCGACGTGAGCAGCGAAGCGTGCGAGGGAGCCGAGCCCGGCGAGGGGGTGGTGGCTTCGAAGCAGTAAGCCCCTTGGCGGATCCAACGGTCGAGATAAGGTGAGGTGCCGCGCGGATCTCCTCCCGTGGAAAGATGATCGGGGCGCAGCGTATCGATGGAGACCAGAATGATCGAAGCGGGAACATTGTTCGCGGACCGCGGCCTGGACCAGAGTCTCGGGGCCCATGCTCCCGCCGCAAAGAGCGCGGCAACCGCGAAGACGGCGGGAATGCTTACCAAGCGCAGCCCCGCGCGCTG
>Ga0111538_10001747_pt1 | contig 30537 bp, 25 predicted proteins | sample SoiMethybrSBSTD1_FD_79669 | JGI IMG/M metagenome (GOLD analysis project Ga0111538, IMG submission 79669) | Bulk soil microbial communities from a Populus tree surrounding site in Tennessee, USA - Soil MetaG P. TD hybrid SBSTD1 (version 2)... | ecosystem: Environmental > Terrestrial > Soil >... | reverse complement strand
GATTTGAACCCACGGTTGCCTTACGACAACGCCTGATTTCGAGTCAGGTGCCTTCAACCACTCAGCCACCCTTCCACTCGGAGCCAAAACTTTTACCGCATTTTCGATGCGCTCGCAAATTGTTATTGGGCTGGCAAAACAGCAATTTTCGGCTTCAACGCGCGCAACTTAATCCAAGCTGCGTCGTTTAACATGCGTGATCACGTGCTATGTACCGACGAAACCGCCTTTCTGATTGACCGCTGCGGGAAGGCGCGTGCATGATTTTGCCCTAAGACAACCGCATGGAGTTTTATCCAATACGACTTCTGCTCGGTGTGGTGCTGGCGTTGGCGTTCCCGAACATCGGATTCGCCCAACTGACGCTGAATGTTAACGCGCCCGCTTCGGTCAGGGTCAGCAACAGTATTCCGTACACAATCACTGTGGGAAGCCCGGGCCAGGGCTTTGGCACCGTGCAAGTCTCCAGCACCTATTCTCCATCACTCGAGTTTGTGTCGGCGACGCAGAATGATAATGTCTCCTCTACGCCCGGGAACAACAGCGTGAGCTTTCTCATTCAGCAACTTTTTGCAGGTTCGAATGTGGTGCTCAACCTGACGCTGCGACCAAGGCTGGTTACCACCGTGACCAACGGCATCGTCGCAAACGTTGGGCAATTCGTCGTAAGAACGAACGTCTCGACCATTGTGACAGAGATGCCTGGCACGGCGGATGTCGCGGTTTCCATCACGCCACCGACGCAGCCCATCATCGTCAATGATTGGGTGACGTTCGGGGTCCATCTTGTCAATCGCGGTGGTGGAACGGTATCAGGAATCTTTCTTACGAATGCATTTACGAACGGACCGGTGTTAATTAGAGGCTACAGGCCGTCGACCGGGGGTTCAGTGGCCCAAAATCCACCGCGGGTCATATTCAACGTGGGTTCACTCGTGGCAGGACAAACGACCAATTACCAGATCACGGTCCAGCCCACTGCAGCCACCAACGTTGTCCTCAGGTCGAATTTTCGTTTTTCGAGTAATGCAGACACGAACGCAGCAAACAACACAGCCAGCGCTACGATTACCGTGCAACGGCCCGGCACGAATCAATTGGTTGCTGCCATCGCCTCAAGCCCTCAGCAGTTCAATCCTCAAAACGCCGCCATGGAGCAACGCATCACAGTAACAAACGTCGGCACCAACGAAGCCCCCAGTGCTCGCGTGATGTTCTCGAATATCACCTATCGGGTTCTGAACGCAGTTGGCACGAACAACGGTCTCCCATTCGTCGTTCACCCGGCGACAATCCAACCGACGCAAAGCGTGGAAATGCTGATAGAGTATTTCATTCCAAATCGCGAACCGCGCCCCGATCCCGATCTCATCGCCTACTCGATTGGAGATGTGACTCCGACGGCAAGTAGCGCTGGCAACGGCGTGGAAATCACGAACATCGCCTGGCGTCAGCCGTTCGGCGCGATGACTGAGTCCAATCTGGTAATCGAGTTCCCGTCGGTCACGCGGGCATCGTACGAGGTGCAGTATAGTTCCAGCCCGCAGTTCACGAACGCGTTGAGGGCACTTCCGTTGCTCATTGCTCAAGCCAACCACGTGATGTGGGTGGATTATGGCCCTCCGAAAACGGTTAGCCGGCCACGGCTGGGCCCCACGGTAATCAACACAAACGTCGTGACGACGAATTCGATCGTGAGCACCAACGACGTGGTTGTAACCAACATTGTTTTTGTCACAAATGACATGGTGATAACGACCAATACCTTCATCGGCACAAATTCGGTGATCAGTACGAATGACATTGTCGGCACGAATCAGATATCAATCACAAACCTAAACATGCGCTTTTATCGCGCAATACAACTACCCTAATATGCGCACATTCACGGTACCGCGTTCCATCTCTCGAGGCTGCTCGGCGCTGCTGGCAGGCACGGCGGCAGTGACCTCTGCCACTCACGCGCAGGCTGCGGATTGGACGAAGCATTTTCGTGTCGGAATGCAGGTCACACTGAACATCGAGGCGGAGTTTTCCGGTGGAGGCCTCTTCGACATTCCCATCCGCCCGGGACGCTACGATAACGGCTATGTGCTGGCGGATTCGACCGGTGATCCCGACGTCACCACAAATTGGGGCTACGATACCGACGATCAATTCGACCCCGCTAGTCGATTGATGACGTTTAGTCGGGCGGAGTCATTTTCCGGTCAAATTGGCGACTCCACAAAAGACGATTCACCCTATCTGGGACTTGAGTTGGCTTACGGCACGGCGATTACGCGTTGGGGCGATGCCCTTATTGGGTGGGAGGCAGGCTATAGCTTCCTGCCAATTAGCATTTCGGATGGCAGGACGGCATCTTGCGTTACCACTATTGGCAGGTATCCCTACCGTGTACCGGACGGTGTTATTGTCCCCCCTCCGGGTCACCGTGGAACCGCAAGTGGAATAGGGCAGCCTGTCATCAGCCGAAATTTTGAAGAGCCCGAGTTTGAAGATATTACTAGTAACGCTCGCAGTTCCCGCACACTTGACGTCTCATTGCACACTCTTCGCTTCGGTCCAACGATCCATCTTGAACTTGCGCGTCGATGGGCTTTCCAGGGTGGCTTGGGTCCCGCTATTGGATATGTGACGGGAGACTATGAATTCAGTGACCGTGTAAGCCTTGCGGGTGGCACGTCCCGAGAGTCCGAGGGGGATTTCGGCGCGGACGAGTTCGTTTACGGTGGATACGCGCAAGCCCTTTTGTTGTTCCACTTCGAAGACCACGGTGACATTTACGCCGGACTGCAATTCATGGGTTTGACCGGTGCGGATTTTGAAGAGGGCGATCGCAGCGCCAAGCTCAACATGGGCGCGACACTGTGGTTCCTCGTGGGCGTGAACTGGCCGTTTTAACCAGCAGTCGATTCGCATAGCGAGTAATCTTGCCTCCGCTCGGTTTGTTCGGGCACGGTGCGCGTGCAATGGTCGGGCTGCGTCGTTGGTGGTGGTGGCTGCTGCTGATTCCAATCGTGATCGGGGCAGCGCGGCTGCGTTTCGATGTCGAAGTTCTCAACCTGCTCCCGTCGCAACTTCCCGCGGTGCAGGGCCTCAAAATCTACCAGGATAATTTTTCCAATGCACGCGAGTTGATCGTTACGCTGGAAGGCGACGACCCGCACGTGCTGGAGACCCTGGCGCGGGACCTGGCCGCGCGGCTGCGCGCGCAAACAAATCTGGTCGCGCAAGTCACATGGCAGCCGGCCTGGCTCGAGTACCCCGGCCAGTCGGCCGAGTTGATTGCGTATTTATGGTTGAACCAACGCCCCGACGAGGTGCGCGCGATGACCAACCGCCTCTCGGGAGCAAATCTCACTAATGCCTTGGTCGAGGCGCAGGGGCGTCTCGCGACGTCGTTTTCGGCCAGCGATATCGCTACCCTGTCGTATGATCCGCTCGAATTGACGCGGCTGCCTGGCGAGCAAAATTCGAGCGCGATCGGGTCCGGAGAGCAATTATTCGTTTCGCCCGACGGCAAATTTCGCGTGTTGTTTGTAGAATCGCGAACGTCGCTTGCGACTTACAAGGACTGCCGCGCGTGGCTCACGAAGGTCAAACAACTCGTCGCCGAACAAACTTTGCCCGCGGACGTTCGCGTGCGGTACACGGGGAGGCCGGCGTTCGTAACTGAGATCGCGGGCGGCATGGAAAAGGACATGGCCGGTTCGGCAGGGGGCACGTTGCTGACGATCGGAGTTCTATTTTATCTCACGCACCGGCGTTTTCGGCCATTGATCTGGTTGCTCACGTTGCTCGTGGTCATTCTGGCGGCGACTACTGCCGTTGGCGGGCTGTTATTCGGCACCCTCAACGTCGTCAGTTTGGGTTTCGCCTCGATCCTGTTTGGCCTGGCTGAAGACTTCGGGATCGTGCTTTACCAGGAATCGCGGTCGCATCCCGAACTCTCGACCGTGGAAGTGCGCCGCCTCGCGGTGGCGGGAATCTGGTGGTCGGCGATCACGACCGCTGGAGCGTTCCTGTTGCTGAACTTGAGCGGGTTGCCTGGTCTGGGGCAACTCGGATCACTCGTGGCGATCGGAATTCTGCTCGCCGCCGTGGTCATGATTTATCTCTACGTGCCGCCGCTCATGCGATGGCATCGCAAGACCGACCAGGACGACAGCAAGTTAAGGTTGTTTGCGCCGGTGCATCTTTTGCCGAGGACGGTAATATGGTTCATCACCGCGCTGCTTCTCCTGTGCGCGGCGTGGGTGCTTTGGCAACGCGGGATTCGGTTTGACCGTTCGCCCGACGCGTTGAAGCCGAAGAACAGCCAGGCCTACGCGGCCGTAGAGCAAATGAAGCAGCGGCTCGGGCGACCCGACGAACCTGCGTGGGTAATCGTGCGCGGCCGCGGCGAGACGGAAGTGGCGCAGAAGCTTGCGGCCGCAGAGCCGTGGCTCCAAAGCGGCGTCACGCAGAGCGCCATTCGAAGTTTCACTTTGCCGACGCAACTGTGGCCACGCGCGGGAAATCAGCGCAGCAATCGAGAAGCGTTGAACGCCCTCGTGCAGCGCAGCGGCGAACTGCAGCAGGTGGTCCTTGCGCAGGGCTTTACCAGCAACTCGCTCGCGCTCACGGCCAATCTCCTTGCGACCTGGAAGCACGCTCTCGCCCGTGACGAACTTTTCTGGCCGAGCAACGCGGCGAGCCGTTGGGTCCTCAACAAAGTTGTCGGCAAAACCTCGGACGGAATTTTTGCGCTCGGACTTTTGTACCCTGCGGAAGACCGCGCCGTGACGCGGCGATTTCTGGAATCGTTGCCGTCGGGCCTCGCAAGCGAAGGAACCCTCATTTCCGGCTGGGAATTTCTCGGCCCCACCATTTTCGAATTGGTCGCGCGCGAATTTCCGCTGGTCATCACCCCCATTGCGATCCTGATTGTCGTTTCACTGTGGCTCGCGTTTCGCAACGTGCCTGACGTGCTGCTGAGCCTGGCAACGCTGGCGCTGAGCGCGGTCACTCTGCAGGCCATCATGGACCTTCTGGGCTGGCGATGGAACCTGATGAATCTGATGGCGCTGCCGCTGCTGCTTGGCATGGGTGTCGATTACAGCATTCACATTCAACTCGCGTTGCGCCGGTACAACGGAGATCTGGCCGCGGTGCGAAAATCGGTTGGCCGCGCGCTGCTGCTCGCCGGCAGCACGACGGTAGTAGGCTTTGGGTCGCTGAGTTTTTCAACGAATGCAGGCATGGCAAGCCTGGGAAAGGTGTGTGGCCTCGGCATCGCGCTGGCGCTCGTGATCGCGGTTTACCTGCTACCGGTCTGGTGGCGCGCCGCTCACAGAGCTTGATTAGAGCGGCACGAGTTTGCCGCCGCGCATTACACGGTACTTTTGTCCGCGCCACACCACCGTGTTGCCGAAGAATGACCAACCCCAGATAAATGGGCGGATCACGTCATAGATTGTTGCGAACAACGGAGATGTCAGCTGCCATCTACCCGTAAGCCGTCGCTCAAGTTTCATCGAGCCAAGCAGGCGAATCGCGCCGTAGAGGAACGCAGCCGTGATCGCGGCGCCAGAGGCCCCGGAAATAATTATCCACACAAAAACCCACCATGCTGAGTCGTTGAGGATGCTGAAAAAGTAGGGTAGGGGCTGCGACACGCGAATGGTGCGCGCCCACCGAAGCTGATGTGTCCACACTTCATGCAGGGTGATCGGTGCCGAGCGACATTCGACAGCAATGGGGCTGAGGACGATTTCTCCGCCTGACCTGGCGATCTGATTTCCGAGTTGATAATCGTCCGCGAGATAATCTACGAGGGATTCAAACGCGCTGATCTGGCGAAGACGGGCTTGAGTGGTAATCATCACTGCTCCAAGCGCGAAATCGATGGGCTTCAGCGAGCGAGCCTGAAGGACCTGGCTCCAAAAGTCACAATTTACGGCGAAGGCTTCTATGCGCATGGCCTGCGCGTCGGGATTAAAGAGCAATTGTCCTCCAGATGGTGATGGCAATTTGTAGAAGCAATTCACCAGTCCAGTTTTTGAGTTCTCCAAAGGAGCGACGGCCTGGGCAAGAAAATCCTGCGACACAAACACGTCGCCGTCGCTGACAGCAATCGTCTCGCACTTGGCCGCGGCCTGCAGATGAATCAAGGTGGACACTTTGGCGTTCGTGCCGAGCAGCTCGGGACAAAGCACCAACTGCGCTTCGATTTCAGGATGAGCCGCGATCAACTCGCGAACGATGGCGCACACAGGATCGTCAACGGAATGAACGCCGAATAGGATTTGCACCCGGCCGGCGTAGGTTTGCGTCATCCAACTCTCCAGACAGGCCGGGGTTTCGGAGTCACAGCCTTTCAAGGGCTTGAGCACCGAGATGTCCGGAGCAAACGTGGGATTTGGAACGCGCCGGTGTAGTGGAAAACGCAGAGCAACAATCAATTGCCACAGCACCAGCGCCAGGCTGAGAAACGCCAGCGTACCCAGGATGGTCTGTAGCATTCGATCCTTGTAGCAGCCGACGTAGGGAGGCTCTAATTATTTCTTCTACTGATCCACCGCGACGACACGCAAAATCTCCTCAATGGTCGACTGGCCCGAAACAACCCGTTTCAGCCCGTTTTGAAACATCGTTTGCATGCCTTGTCGAATTGCCACTTCCTGCAGCGCCTTTGTCGGCAACTTTTGCATCACTGCGTCACGGAACACTTCGTCCGCCACCAGCAACTCCGTCAACGCGGTGCGGCCGGAATAGCCCGTGTGCAGGCATTCCGCGCAGCCCGTGCCCTTCCGAAATTCTGTCGTCGCGACCAGGTCTTCCGGCATCAAGCGTAGCATCGCCGGCTCCGGGCGATAAGGCTGCGCGCAAAACGTGCAAGTCTTCCTTACCAGGCGAATGCTCAACACCGCGATAATACTCGACGCAAGGAGGAATGGTTCGATTTGCATATTGATCATGCGCGCGTAAACACCGGCAGAGATTCCAGTATGGATCGTGCTGATGACGAGGTGTCCCGTCAGGCCTGCCTGCACCGCGATCGCGGCCGTCTCCGGGTCGCGAATTTCGCCCACCATGATCACTTGTGGGTCCTGGCGCATCAACGAGCGCAAGGCCTTTGGATAAGTGAAGTCCTGGGCCGGATTGATCATGGCCTGGCTGATCATCGGCAGATTGAACTCCACAGGATCTTCGACCGTGCTGATGCTCATGGAAGGGCCCGAGCGCTGCACAATATGATACAGCGCGGCGTAAATCGCAGTTGTCTTTCCCGACCCCGTGGGCCCGGTGAGCAGCATCAAGCCGTTCGGTTTTGCGAGCATTTTGATAAATGTCTGCAGCGTGTCGTCGTCGAATCCAAGGCTTGACAGCTCGAAACTGCGGTTGCTCGGGTCAAAGAGCCGCACGACAATTTTCTCGCCGCGCGTCGTTGGAAAGACCGAGATGCGCAACTCGACACCGCCCAGTTCCGGACCTGCCGCCGCGTGGCCTTCCTGAGGAAGGCCTGTTTGATACGAAATGAGGCTCGCCATCACTTTGAAGCGCCCGGAAATCTTCTCCATCAAATCCAGCGGCAAGTGGACCAACTCGGTCAGCACTCCGTTGAGACGAATACGCACCACGAGTGTGTTCTCCCACGGCTCGATGTGAATGTCGCTGGCCTTGGCGTTGATCGCATCGAGTATCAAGGAATTGACGAGCACGCCGATCTCAATGCCACGCTCCGCCGCGTCAGACTGGAGGTACTGGATCGTGTTATTATTCATGGAGAACCTTCGCTGTGCCTCCTCAATAGCAGGGATTTGCACAGCCCGCGAGTACTTTTTGGTTGCATAAGATTCTCTGCTGCAACGACTTACAAAACCTGTTGCGAACCATTACCAGAATTCTGTATACCTTTGTAGGACTGAACACACCCTTATGGCTGACAAGCTCCGCTGCGGCGTAATCGGAACAGGCGCAATCGGCATCGGCCATCTTTTGAGCCTGACATCAACGCCCCGTGCGGCGGCCGTCGCCATTGCGGAATCCCATGCGCAGCGCGCCAAGGAAGCCAGTGAGCGCTTCAAGATTCCGCGCAGCTACAACGATTATCGCGATTTGCTCGACCAGCCGGACATCGATGCGGTCACGATTGCGACTCCGAATCATCTGCATGCGGAAATGGCCATTGAGGCGCTCAAAGCCCGCAAGCACGTTCTGATCGAAAAGCCACTCGCCACCAATTCCAGGGATGCCGCGCGCATCATTGAGGCGGCAAAGAAAAGCAAGCGCACCCTGATGGTCGGCCAAAATTTTCGATTCAATCGCTATACGCAAATCGCGAAGATGATCATCGATCGCGGCGAGGCGGGTGATCTGTATCACGCTCGGTGCTTCTGGTTGCGCCGCAGCGGCATCCCGCGCATTGGCTCGTGGTTCACTCAGAAAAAATTCGCCGGTGGGGGTTGCGCCTACGACATCGGCGGCCATTTGCTCGATGCGTGTCTCCACCTCATGAATGACTTCGACGTAGTTTCTGTTTGCGCGCAAACCTACGCAAAGTTCGGGCCCCGCGGCCTGGGCGAGATGGATTGGGGCAAAGGCGATGTCGATCCGCAGAAGACTTTCGATGTGGATGACTTCGCCGTCGCGTTTTTGCGACTCAAAAGCGGTCGCACGGTCATTCTTGAATCCAGTTGGGCCGGCTACGTGCCGAGTGACACGCGCGAATACGGCATCGATCTTTTCGGCGACAACGCGGGAATCAGTCTTTATCCCGCGCGCATGTTCCGCAACGGCCCCAACGGCTACGAGACGATCCACCTCAACGTTCCCAAACTCCCGCACAGCGAGGATCGTATTCACCACTTTGTGGCCTCGATTCTCGACGGCAAGAAACCTCTCGTGCCGCTCGACGAGTCACTCCAGCTTCAACAGGTCCTTGATGCCATCTACGCTTCCGCCTCGGCTGGCAAGGAAGTGCGCCTGAAATAAGCTAGACAAAACTTCCCGCCGGCGGCGTCCTGCTCTAAAGGCATGCCCGCCGAGTTCGACCTGGAGCAGCTCTACGATGAGCATGCGCAGGCTTTGTACGCGTTCGCCCTCGAGATCACCCGGAACGAAGCCGACAGCAAAGACGTACTGCAGAATATCTTCGCGAAACTGGCTCGAGAACCCAAGACGCTTCGCCATGTCCGAAATGTTCGCGCCTACCTTCTGCGGCTCGCGCACAACGGCGCGATCGACCTGATGCGCCGGCGCTCCACGCGGGACAAATACAACGACGAACTCAGCCACGAGGTCGAACAGGTATTCGAGGCTGCTAACACCGCGGACGACGAAGGTTTTCGGATTGCGCTCAGCAATGCGCTCGCGGACTTGCCGCCCGACCAGCGCGCTGTTGTTCACCTGCGCCTGTGGGAGGGGCTCAAGTTTGAGGAGATTGCCGACCTGCTGAAGACGTCTCTAAATACCGCAGCCAGCCGTTATCGTTATGGCATAGACAAATTGCGGCAGCGCCTGCGTCCTCTTTATGACGAGATCAAATGAACTTTGACGAATTCGAGAGCAAACTGCGGAGCCAACCCCGGCGCGAGATCCCTCCCGGATGGCGCCGCGAAATCCTCAGCTCATTGCGTGTCGAGTCCAGCGCGCCGATCGCCTGGTGGCGTCAACTTCTGTGGCCCCATCCGGCCGCCTGGGCGAGCATCGCTGCGGCGTGGATAGCGATCTTCGCGTTGAATTTTGCCGGTGATCGGGAAACGACCTCACCCCAAATAGCGAGCAAGCCCTCCCCCGACGTGCGTTTGGCTTACGAGGAGCGGCAACGACTCTGGGCCGAGCTCCTCCTCGATGTTTCACCTGAAACGCGTGAGCGTCCTGGCATTGATCGGCCTCGGAGCCATGCGCGGCCGGCCGAGGTGGCTGTATGAAGTGGTTGAAGCGAATTCTGTTTTCGATCGTCGCGCTGGTAACGCTCGTCGCCCTGGTGATCGCGTTCGAAAACTGGCGCGGCAAACGCGCCTGGCTGAAATTCAAGACCGAATGGGAAGCAAAAGGCGAAAGTTTCGATATTGCCTCGGTCATTCCGCCGAAAGTGCCCGATCACGAGAACTTCGCCATGACACCGTTCTTCGCGCCCCTGTTCGATTACGAGTATGCGCCTTTCGTCATCTACAAAAATTCCAATGCCGTTCGCCAAACGCAAAGCGTCTCCCTGGGAAGCAAAAGTCGTCTGCCGAAGCTTGGCAACCGCCAGGATGGCAAGCGAACAGATCTCAACGATTGGCAGGCGTATTTTGCCGGCGATACAAACTTTCCCCAATCGACGCAAACCCGGTCCCCAGGTGCCGACGTTTTGGTGGCGTTATCGAAATACGACGACGTCATTAACGAATTACGTGCCGCCTCGGCGCGTCCGCACTCACACTACCCCGTGCACTATCACGAGAGCTTCTCCGCGATGATTCCGCACCTCGCGGTTCTGCGGAATGTTGCGAACGTGGTCCGCCTGCGTATCGTCGCTGAAGTTCACGATGGTCGCACGAACGACACGGCGGCCGACCTCAAGCTGCTCCTTTACCTGGGCGAATCTCTCAAGTCCGAACCTCTCCTGATCTCGCAGCTTGTTCGCATCGCCCTGCTCGGCATTGCCCTCGACACGATTTGGGAAACGCTGGATGGCTGGAGCGACGACCAACTTCGGGATTTACAACAGAGCCTTTCGCGCATTGACGTGCTGGAGGATTATCCAAAGAGCCTCCGCGGTGAGCGCGCCTTCAGCAACGACGCCTTTGTGCGCATGCGCAACGGCGAAAACTTTCCTCCCGAACTTGCGTTTGCCCGTTACGGCCCGAGTGGTTTTCTCTATCAAAACCAGCTCACGATAAATCGGCTGCATCAAAAGTACGTCTTTGGTCCGGTCAATAGTGAAAGTCGCAAAGTGGATGCTCGCAAAGCGCTCGCGTTGGACGAGCTGCCTGAATTGAAGGGCTCGCATCCTTATCGCATGTTTGCAAAGCTTCTCTTCCCGGCACTCTCCAAAGCGGTTCTTCGATTTACGAGGGGTCAGACTGACCTCGATCTCGCGGTCATCGCTTGTGCCCTGGAACGATATCACCGCGCACACGGGCAATATCCAGCGAACCTGGAGGAATTGCGTCCACGGTTCATCGACAAAATCCCTCACGACCTCGTTTCAGGCGAACCGCTCCATTATCGTCGTGCGGCTGACAATGGCTTCGTCCTGTATGCCGTGGGATTTGACGAAAAGGACGATAACGGCACGCCACCTCCCGTGAAGGATCCGCGTGTCGATGCAGTTGGATATGACTGGATCTGGCAACCCGCGCCAAAGCGCGGCGGTTCGTCAACTGACCGTTAGTGGCCGTCCGTTGTCCTTCGGCCCGAGCTTCAGGAGGAACGGCACCGATCGCCTCGCCCACTCTTCAGGACTGGGGTACGACGAAGCCGAGCCGCCGAAACAGCTTCGCAGCATATCCGTGTCGATGATCCCGGGATTTAACGGCACGGCAGCCATACCCTCCGGCAATTCCTGCGCGAGCGCTTGCGTAAGCCCTTCGATCGCCCATTTCGTCGCGCAGTAAGGCGCCACTTCCGCATCCGTTGACCGGCCCCAGCCGGAGCTGAAATTGACAATCACGCCTGCGCGCCTCGCCACCATGCCCGGCGCGAAGTGCCGGATCACATTCGTGACGCCTTTGATGTTCACGTCGATCACGCGCGAGAACTCTTCGTCCGGCACTTCCCAAAGTGGTGCGTTCTGGTTGATCACCGCGGCGTTATTGACCAGCAAATCCGGCGGCCCGAAATTGTTCATCGCTTTCTCCGCCCACGCCTTCACCGCTGCGTTGTCAGTGACGTCCAGTACGGCAAAATCGTGTGGTTTGCCGAATTCCTTGCGCAATTCCACGACCGCTTTCTCCGTCCGCCCGCACCCGGTAACCGTATGTCCACCTCGTGCGAAGCCTTCAGCCATCGCTCGCCCCAGGCCGCGGGTGACGCCTGTGATCACTATTATTTTCGCCATTTGGTCTCACGTTTCCGCGAACGCCCCGGCATGGCAAACACTATCTTCCATGATGACTTGACGTTCCCTGCCCGTGCTCGCACCCTCCGGCTGTAACCAGACGAGCCCTCGCGGGTCACAACTATTTGCTACTATGAAAACGATCACATCTCTCCTTGTCGTTTCGGTTTTCGGATTGTTCCTGGACGCCCAAGCCGCCGACCTCACCGCCGGCATGAAGCAGGGCAAAGCGGAATTTAAATCCATGGGGCCGCTGGCTTTCGGTCCTGACAGTATCCTTTTTGTGGCCGATACCAAAGCCGCAGCCATCTCCGCGATCGCGATCGGCGATAAGGCGACGAAGGCCGACGCCAAAGCGTTGAAGATTGAGGGCATTAATCAAAAACTGGCCGCGCTGCTCGGCACGACGGCGGACCAGGTCCTCATTGACGACATGGTGGTGAACCCGGCTTCGCATAACGTTTACCTGGCCGTCTCTCGCGGGCGCGGACCCGACGCCACTCCGGTCCTTGTGCGCGTCAAAGGCGATGGGCAACCCGAATTGGTTTCGCTCGACAACGTCAAGTTTGCACGGGCCGAACTTCCCGACGCGCCTGTGGAGGGCGTGGTGGGTGAAGGCAATCGCCAAAGCAACCCTCGCCGCGAGTCGATCACCGACATTGCATTTCTCGAAGACCGCGTGCTCGTCGCAGGCCTGTCAAACGAGGAATTCGCCTCGACTTTGCGCGCGATTCCGTTCCCGTTCAAAACGGTTGCCAACGGTACCAGCGTTGAAATCTATCATGGTGCCCACGGGCGGTTCGAGACACGCGCGCCCGTCCGTACCTTTGTGCCCTTCAAAGTTGGCAATGAACCGCACTTGCTCGCGGCCTATACTTGCACGCCACTCGTGCAATTTCCACTGAGCGAGTTGAAACCCGGCGCAAAAATCAAAGGCAAGACCATCGCCGAACTTGGCAATCGCAATCGCCCGCTCGACATGATCGTTTATCAGAAGGGCGGCAAGGACTACCTGCTGCTGGCCAATAGCAGCCGTGGCATCATGAAGATCAACACGGACAACATCGAGAAAGCCGAGAATATTTCTGACCCCGTCCGAGACGGTGGCAAGAAGGGCCTGAATTACGAGACCATCGAGAGTTGGAAAGGCATTGATCAATTGGATCGCCTCGATGCTCAACACGCCGTTGTCCTTCGTCGTGGCGACGCGGGTTCGCTCAATCTGGAATCGCTTCCTTTGCCTTGAGTTGATGATCGACGATTTGCGTTCATCGTTCTGGCACGCCGCTGTTTCCGCAGCGGCGCTGCTGTTTTTGAGTGCCGCGCACGCCGCTGAAACTGACTTCGGCGTACGGTGGCGCGCCGACTCGGCCGCAACGAACACGGCCTACGTTGAAGTGACCGGTATTCCTGCGAAGGACCTGGAACGATTGCGGTCGCGCGCGTTGAACCCAGCCGAATGGAATCGTGTGCTCGCAGTGTTCGTTCACGGCGAGTCGACCGCTTTTGATCCATTCATGCAGGCGATGACTGGACAACACGCTATCGTCGGCGAGGTGTTGCAGTTTCGTCCGCGCTTTCCGTTGACCCCGGGCGTCGAGTATCGCGCTGAGTTTCGGCCCGCAGCATTGCCTGCTGGCAAAAGCAAACTGCCCCCTCTCACCGCTGCTTTCCGGATTCCGAAACCTCCGGTGGTCGCGAAGACGACCGTGACGACAATTTATCCGACGGCGGACGTGCTTCCCGAGAACGTTCTCAAATTCTACGTTTACTTTTCCGCTCCGATGAGCCGCGGCGACATTTATGACCACATCAAGTTGCGGCACGAGTCCGGTCGTGAAGTCGATCTGCCGTTTCTCCAAATCGACGAAGAACTTTGGGACAGCGAGATGAAGCGGCTCACGCTCTTTATTGACCCCGGCAGGATCAAGCGTGGTGTGCTTCCACTGGAGGAAGTGGGTCCGGCGTTGGAGGCGGGGAAGAATTACGAACTGACGATTCATGGGATGTGGACTGACTCCTCGGGAAGCCCGCTGAAGCAAAGTTTCTCCAAACGGTTTGCCGTGGGCCAGCCTGACCGTGCAGCGATCGATCCTAAAAGCTGGAAGGTTTTGCCACCGAAGGCGTCGACCATGGAACCATTGCGTGTCGATTTCGGAGAATCACTCGATCATGCCCTCGCGCTTCGATTGATCGATGCTTTCGGTGAAGGAGAGCGTGTGATCGCAGGTGAGAAACGGCTCCAGGAAAATGAGCGGGTTTGGCAGTTAAAACCGCGTGCTGCCTGGAAGCCTGGCCGTTATCGATTGGCGGTCCAAAAGACGATCGAAGATCTCGCCGGGAACAATATTGACAAACCATTCGAAGTGGATTTATTCAATGGCGTTCAGCGTCGCCTCACCAACTCGGTCGTGAAAATCCCCTTCGAAATTCGGTAGAATTTTGGGTTTTCGCCCAAAAGGCTTTGCGCCCGCCCAAAAATATGCGATGGTTTGCGTCCACGTCGGAGCGTAGCTCAGCCTGGCTAGAGCACTTGCTTTGGGAGCAAGACGTCGCAGGTTCAAATCCTGTCGCTCCGACCATTTTCTTTAGACTCGCCCTCCTTTAGCGAATATTCCAACCGCCGATAGATAAAGTATGCGCTACAGTAAAGACCGGGTCTCGAAGGCACTGCGCAACGCCAGCGGTCTTCTCAAGGGACCCATCCACCCTGCTGCAGAGATCGCTCAAGTTTTGAGCCCATACATGGACTGCACAGAAATCACCGGCGCCACCGGCCAGGCGCGTGACGATATGAGAAGTTCAATCTTCGGCTTGATGGGGGATGCGTATCGGCGCGAAAATAACGTGCAATTGGCGGCGCAATGGTACCGGCGCGCTTCGCTGATCTCACCCGGTAGCCACGCGCCCGTCTACGCTCATATGGTCCGCGAACATCAGTTGGCAGATTTTTACAGCGACGCGTTGGCGACGCTCGAAGAGCATCAACGCCGATGTCTCGGCAAGCCGATAATGGCGCGATTTCTTGCTCGCATCGTGGGGTCGCGCGGATGGACTGATCGTGAAAAGAGCGATCTCGAATTTTTGCGTCAGCACGCGGTTCCGAAAGCCGCATGATGAAATGATCCGTCTAAGGGAAGACCAGGCGGAAGAAGACATAACGGCTCGCGGAATTTATCGGCAGGAAGATTTGATTCGTCGTGGTCGAGCCGGGGAGTGTGAACCACGAATTCGCATCGACGATGCCTATGGCATTCGTTTCCAAACGCCAACCAGTGTGGTCCCTCGGCCACGAAATCGCTAACGTGCCGGCGGAGATATTGGCGGTAACGTTGGTTGGATTCAGCGCAATGTTCGACGCCACGCTCAATGTGCCGCTCGCTGGCGTCCACTGCCAACTCAACCCAGTCGGAAGCGGCGGAAGATTTGTGGCTGCGAAAGAGCCGCTCGCGGTCGTGGCGTTGAAAATCCGGAATGAATCACCGTCCTGTAAGGCGCCGCCAAGATTGGTCACCACGAGTGCGCCGCCATAGACGATGGAGCCGACTACGCGAAGCTGATCGTTCGTGCCAGCGGATTTATCGAGTTCCATTCGCGTCGTGCTGCCCGATTGCAAAGTGACGCTGTTGTTGACCTTGAGTGTGCCGACTCCCACGCCGGGCGACAGCGAACCGCCGGACTGCACCGTTACACGGCTTCCGATCACGCCGGTCCCTCCCAGGGTGGCCGTGCTGCCGATGGTCACCGGGCTGACGGTGATCGCTCCGTTCACAAGCAGCCTGCCGCCGCTAACGGTCGTGCTGTTTGTGTACGTGTTCGTTGCCGCTAGAGTCAGCGTGCCGGAACCGCTCTTGGTGAGCCCGATGGGCGCGCCGTTGCTTGCTTCGAGAATGGGTCCATTCAGGAGATGATCGCTGGCGCCAGAGAAGGCGTAGCTGCGCCCGCCCGTCAGCAGCCCGATATATTGGTTCGTCCCGTTGAATACGAGCAAGCCCGCGTCGGACTCGACGTTGAACAGGCTACCGCCGACATCGAGGAAGATGTTGCCGTTCAAGGAATTCGTCCCGGCGATATTCTCGATCGTGGGCGTCGCGACGTTGCGGCAATTCACGGCCAGCTGCGTCGGAAGGCTGATTCCTCCCGAAGTGCCGTCAAGCTGTAGCGTCGAACTGCCGCCGTTATTGCTACGAATTCGAATCAGAGTCGCGTTCGCCAGCGCGTTTGGATGCGCCGCGCGCACCGCGCCTTCCGCGTCGGTTGTGCTCGCGGTGTCGATGTTCACCGTGCCTGAGAGTGGATTGTTCCCACGCAAAATCAGCGTTCCTGGACCCGATTTGCTGAAGCCATTCATGCCCGCGACCGGGGCTGAAATCGTCGCCGTGTTCGTCACCACGATCGACGGTTGCGTGGCCGAGGCAGTATCGAGTGTCAGTCCACTGCCGCCTGCGCTGGTAAAGAGCCAGCCCTCGCTGCCGCTGGTGTCGCCCAATTTCAAGGTGCCCACAGTGCGCGAGGTATCGATCGAAACCACGCGATTCGCCGTGATGTTGATCGTGCTGAAGTCTGCGGTTCGGCCTGCGCCGGAAGCGACGATATTGTCCTTCCAACGGTTTATGTCGCTCCAAATTGCGCTGGCGTCGGCAATCCACGTGCCGTCGGCCGTCACCGTTGTTACACTCACGGTCACCAGGGCGAATGCACTTTGGCCCGCGGCATCGGTCACACGCACCGTGAAATAATTCGTCCCGCCGTCGCCGGAGGTCGGCATGCCTGCAAGTGTTCCATTGGCGCCGACCGTAAGCCACGCGGGACCAGAAGCCTTGGCGTAGGTCAACGTGTCACCTGCGTTCACATCCGTCGCCGTACCCGCGATGGTATTGCTGTAGCTCAGACCCTCAGTGGCTGAACCACGCGCGAAAATGCCGTTGGTAAATTGCGGAGGTGTGTTGGTCTGCAACCGCGCGATCTGCGCCGCCGACAACGCATAATCGGTGATCAGCACTTCATCCATCAGCCCATTGAACATAGGGTCCGCGACAAAGTGGCTCTTCCCCAGGAAATTTATGCGCGGACCAAAGCTGGCCGGTGTAATACTCATGCCGGGGTTGGATGCGGCGAGCGCGCCATTTACGTACAGCCGCGCGGTGTTGCCGCTCAGTGTGAGCGCCACGTGCTGCCACGCGCCTGCGGCGAGCGTGGAAGTCTGTACGATTTGCTCACTGCCGCCGTTTCTAATCGCAAACCGCAGATTGCCGCTGCTTGAGCTCGGAGTGAGAAACATGTAGTGGGTGGTGCTGTTGCCAAAGTCGAAGATGCGCTGCCAATTGCCGCCGCCGTTCCAATTGACCCACGCTGCAAACGTAAACGCGTTGTTGGTTGCGACATTCGGTGGGAGCGTGACTAGCGTATTCTGACCATCGAATACGAGCGCCTGGCCCTGGCGACCGGAAGCGAACCCTGGGTTGCCGGATGTGATTCCGTTGTTTCCGTGCCCAGAGGTATCGAGAGTGTTCGTCTCAAAGCGCAGTTGCGTGAAGCTGCGTGTGCCGTTGTCTTGCAACGCCTGCACATGTGCCGTGGGTGAAATCTTGTCACGATACGTCACGCCGGCGGCCGTAAGCGAGCCGTCGTCCCACTTCACACGGCGCACGTCTTCGACCCAGTTGTAAAGCGCGTAGCGCTCCACGAAAGGCGTGTTGTCGAGCATCTCGATCATTTCTGCGATTGCAGCCTGCTGCTGCGCGAAAGTGGGATCGCCGCAGCCGGTCCAGTTTGCGCCGTTGTTCCACTCGGTAATCCAGAGCGGGCGCTTTGTCCGGTCGTAAATGCCTTTGAGGAAATCGTACAACTGCGTGGCCGCACCGGCGGGATCGGCCGGGTTGCGGCATCGATAGTAGTGCACGGGTACGAAATCGACTCGCAAACCCGCGGCCTCGGCCTCATCGATAAATGAATAAAGCCAGCTCAGGCCGCCGTCAGAGACCGCCGGCGCGCCGACGCGCAGCCCCGTGCCCAGCAGATCTGGCCAGCTCCAGATCGCGTCGCCCACAGCGATGTTCGCCTGGTCCGGGCGATCTGGCTCATTGTAGCCGAGCAACTGATTTGCGCCGCGCGTCTGCCAATTCTGGTCGAGGCCGGGCCACCACCGTGTTTGCCGGATCGGGACGTATTCCAGATCGCGCGTGGAGTTCTGGTCGATGTTCCAGTTGTATTTCCAGCCGAGGTTCAGACCGGCCTCAATATTTCCCGCTATGCCCTTCTTCGTCGCCCAGCGCCACGGGAGGACATAGACGAGCCGCACGCTGTCGTCGAATTCCGCGGGCAAAACGCTGATCTCCATATCGCCATCCTGCGCGACGTAATTTTTGCTGATGCCGGTTCCGTTTTCATTCTGCGCAAACGTGGCCACATAACCCCGTTTGAGCTTGAATGAACTGATCGTCGCGTTCAGTGCGCCCAGTCCGGTGCCGCGGTAATAAATATATTGGCCCAGCGACGACGCCGTGCCAGTGAAGTGCGGTCCGCTGAAAACCTGGAGAGGTTGAAACGTCGGTCCGTGCGGAACCACGACCGCACCAACCCCGTATTGCACAACGCGACAGTTGCTGTCGGCCACTGCCACCGCGCCGTTGACACGCACCTGCGACAGGTAGCTCGCGATCGCAACGGACGGCCGAATATTTTGCAGGACGAAAAACGAGTCGGCCGAATTAAGATTTATTAGACAGCCCGGGATCGGGCTATTAGTCCCCGTGACGCGCAACTCGCAACGGTTGCTCATCGTGACGGTCGTGTTGGTCAACCCAGGGTAGATTTGAACACCATTGGTGATGATCAAGGTCTGTGCGGATGCGGTAACCGCAGGAAAGGCAAACGCCGCGACGCACAAGAGATTGGCAAGGGCCCGGATACTACGACCCGCGCGTGCCATGTTGCAAAGGTAGTTGTCGTGACATTAACTGCTAAAAGTAGCAGCCAATGACGTGTAAGACAATGACGCTTAAAATACCCGCGGCCACTCCGTTCGGTCGTTCAACATTACTTCGCGCAGCAAACGAATGGGCGGCGCTCCGTGACGCAGCAGTTCATCGTGAAATCGTTGCAGCGTGAACTTGCGGCCTTCCTGCTTTCGCCAGTCGTCCCGCAGCTTTAGAATCTGCAGTTTGCCGACTGTGTAATAAAGGTATCCCGGATCGTACGTGCCTCGGAGCGCCTCCTGGTACGCGGGTTTGCGCTCGTAATAGCAATTCTGCTCGAAGAATTTCGTCGCTTCCCCGACCGACATCCCTTCGCAATGCGTTTTGATCGACACGCACATCCGGCACAGCCGCAGCAACGCCTCAATCGATTGCGCCAGCCGATATTTCGCCGCGCGCGTCAGGTCTTCCTGCGTCTGCATTTGCGCGGTGCCGAAGCCCTCGTCAACGATCATTTGCTCCGTGTAATGCGCCCAACCCTCGACAAACGCGTAGCTTGTGAAAACCTTTTCCAGGCGCGTGGCCGGCGATGCGTTGAGGCAGAGAAACTGTGTGTAGTGGCCCGGGTAGGCCTCGTGGATCGATACGACATCGGTCGTGTAGTAGTTGAACGCGCTCAGCCATTCCTCTTTTTGCTCCGCCGGCCACTCCGGCTCAACCGGCGTCACGTAGTAATAGGCTTCGGTTGCCTTCGTCTCGAACGGCCCGGGCGTGTCCATCGAGGCGAAGCTCGTCGCGCGCAGATATTGCGGCGTCTCGTCCACTCTCGCTCGCACCTTCGAAGGAATCGTGACGATCTTCTTCTCCACGCAAAACTGCCGGATGGCTTCGAGATTCTTGGCCGTGTCGCGAATCAGGTTCTCGGCGGTCGGATGGTCCCGCTGAATCAACTTCGCCACCTCGATCGGCTTTTTGTGCGGATCGATTTTGCGTGCGGTGTCGGCGAAGATTTCCTGCTCGCGCCGAAGCTCTCGCAATCCAATTTCGAGTAATTGTTCCGGAGTCAGATCGATCAACTCCGCCTGCAGCATGCGCATGTACTTCTCGCGGCCCAACGCGTAATTGCTGTGCGCGCGTGGCAGTTTTTCTTTCTTAAGAAACTGCACGTAGGTTTCGAGTTCCGTGATTGCGCCTGCGTTCGCCGCTTCGAACTCTTCCTTCAACTTCGCGTCATCCAAATCCTTCAATGCCGCGACAAGGTCTTTCCGCAAAAAGCTTGCGGCGCCCGTGGCTACTTCGACGGCGGTCTCCACGTAAGGTTTCGCCAGGGTTTCAGCGAGGTTCGCCCGTGCGTGCGCGAAAATCTTCGGCGCCTGTTTCTCGATCGCGATAATGGACCGCACGCGATCGGCCAGCGGCGCGAAGTTGCGCTTGATGTAAATGTTCACGTCGATCACGTCCGCGTAGGTCATCGGGTTTTTCCGGTGAACGTCCATGTCCACGAGGCGAAACAACTCGGTGCGGATTGCTGACTGCACAATTCGCAAGTCGTAATCGTTTCGTGAATTCAACCCGGCATTCTCAAGGGCATTGAACCTGGCCTGGACGCGGCGGAGTCGCTCGATTTCATCGTCGATCGACGCGCGGCCAAGGTCCGTCACCTGGCCATCGTACTCGTGCAATCCCAGGTAGGTGCCCGTGGCCGGCCGCCATTTCAGGTAGCCGCTTGTGAACTCCCTGGCGAGGTCCTCAAATTCCCGATCAGCCTTCGACGCGCTCGGCCCACTTGAAACGCATCCCATCCACAACAAGGCGAGCAGCGCCAAGCCAACTCCCAATTTCATGCCGCGCACTCTGCCGAACCTGTCTGGCTCAAGTCGATACCGAAAAGAACTGCGGCCGCCCAAAAAAATCCCAGGCCGTAGCCTGGGACCTTGCTCAGCTTGTAAAAGTATTAACTCTGTTCGGCTTGGGGATTCGCAAGGCTCTCCGCCAACTCCGTCAGGCGTTCATCGGTCGTTTCTTCTTCGTCGATGGTTTGCTTGAGCAGATCGAGCGCGTCCGGGTGTCCCATCTGCTCGGCCCAGGTGCACAAGGTGCCATAGGTCGCGATTTCGTAGTGTTCAATCTTCTGCGCTGCGGCAATCAGCGCTGCATCGATGGCCGGGCTGCCCTTGTACTCCTGCATCACTTCGGTGCCTTCCTCGATCAAGCCCTGCATTGCTTTGCACGTCTTGCGCTTCATCGATTCGTCGAGGGATTCAAACACCTGATCGATCCGTGAGATTTGCTCCTGGGTTTGTTCCAGATGTTCTTCGAAGGCTTGCCGCAATTCTTCGGATTCAGCGGCCCTCGCCATTTTCGGCAGCGCTTTGGTGAGCTGTTGTTCCGCGCTGTAAATGTCAGCGAGTTCCTCCAGGAAAAGGTCATGGAGATCGTTATTCATTCCTTCCTCGCCCATGGACTGATTATCGGACGATTGATTTCGACGGGTGTTGGTTTTGCCACTGCGCGACGATGATTGGTTTTTACCAGCTCTCTTTTTCATAATTCCTTTATGTTGAAGTGTCCCGGCAACGCGACTTCCGTCGCGCCGTTCCTGCCTACACTGCGTTTCAGAACCGCATTTACCAGCGGGGTACATCCCCCATGCGTTTCTCGTCCCACAAACGAGCCGCTCAACGGAATTGGAGACCTCCTAAATTGCCGCGCTGCTTAACCGCACCTTCAGGACCGACGACCTCCCCGGCGGAAGAACGATCCGGTTCTTCGCGACGTTCCCGCTTTCGACACACAGCATCTGTTTATACTCCTCATTGCCGAAGTCGGGCATTTGCTGCGATTTTGCAATCCATGGATTCCACACTACCGTGGAGGCTGACCCTTCCTTCTCAATCCGGATCTTTCGCCGCAGCTTGGGATCGCTGATTTCTACCGTTTTTGTCGTATCCAAATAGATTCGATCCACCTCGCCTTGAATTCGCACCGCGTCCGCGCCATCGGTCTTCTGGGCGAAGTTCTCCACAGTGTTCAGGTAGGTGGCGCCCTTGAGACCGGAGATCGTCACGCCGGAAATATCGCCTACGGCCAGATACGTGTGCAGGCAAGTCTCGAAGCTGAACTCGTCATCTGCCGAGGCGTTGGTGATGATCAATTCCAACTCCAGCACCTCCGTGACGCGCACCACGTAATTCGCCGTGAACGGCGGCCAAGTCGCGTTGTCCGCCACGTCCGGCAAATTGAAGCGCAGCGTCACGCCGCCTTGCGGCAACGCTGTTGTTTCATGCAGTTCCCAGTCGCTGAGCCGCGCAAACCCGTGGCTCGGCTCGCCTTCGCGCGGACCAAACCACGGAAAAATCACCGGGACGCCCCCGCGGATAGCCTGCCCCTTGCCAAAGCGGCTGAACTGACTCGTGAACAGCAACGGCGCTTCCCCCTTTTTGCGGAAATCGGTGACCTGCGCTCCGTGCAAATACACTTCCGCGGTGCTGGAGTCGGTCGTTACCTCGATCTTGGGCAAGTCGCCGTTTCCTTCCAGCATCGTGACACGCCCGGGAATCTCGAAGCGTTTCAACCGGTCCGGTATGTCAGTACTGACCATAAACCCAATTGTGGCCGCAGGTTAGCATAACCATCTGACGCCCGACCACTGTTATTTATTTGCGGCGATTCGCTGAACACCAGTAAGCTTGGCTCATGCCACATGACCCCGCCGCGGCGGCAGCGCCTGCTTCTGAACGCGTGCCGAGCGTTCAGCCCTCGCGCGCCCGATATTGGGTCATCGTGTTCGCCATCACGCTGGCGGTCGTCACGTATATCGATCGAGTGTGCATCTCGAAAGCCGCGCCGCTCATCCAGGAAGATCTCGGGCTGGACAAGAAGCAGATGGGCTATGCGTTCGCAGCATTCGCATGGGCATACGCGCTTTTTGAGATACCGGGAGGTTGGCTCGGCGATAAGATCGGCCCGCGTAAAGTTTTGATGCGAGTCGTTATAATGTGGTCTGCGTTCACGGCGCTAACCGGATGGGCTTTCAACCTCGTATCATTGGTGATCTGCAGGTTTCTCTTCGGCATAGACGAAGCAGGCTGCTTTCCGAATCTCACCAAGGCCTTCACAATGTGGCTGCCCAGAATCGAACGTGTCCGCGCCCAGGGCATCATGTGGCTGAGCGCGCGCTGGGGCGGGGCCTTTACACCCTTGCTGGTGGCCTGGGTACTGACTTTCGTGTCCTGGCGCTGGGCCTTCGTCCTGTTTGGCACGATAGGTATCGTCTGGGCCGTGTTCTTTTATCGCTGGTTCCGCGATCGGCCCGGTGATCACCCGCAGGTTAACGTCGGCGAACTCGCCGTCATTGGTACAACGCACGATCAGGCGCTGCACGGCAAAGTTCCCTGGGGCAAACTCGTCTCCAGCCCCACGGTGTGGCTCCTGTGGGCACAATATTTCTGCATGTCCTATGGCTGGTACTTTTACATCACCTGGATGCCCACTTACTTGAAGGAAAGCTTTCCGGACATCACCGAAATGCAACGCAACCTCCTTAATTGCATCCCTCTTTTCTTTGGCGGTCTTGGTTCGATTTTTTGTGGGCTCACGGCGAATCCGCTGGCAGCCCTGGTTGGAAGCGTTAAAACCTCCCGCCGAATCATGGGAGTTGTTGGGCTTTCGGGCGCGGCGGTTATGCTCCTCGTTTCCATCCAATTCAAAAATCCATTGCTCGCCGTGCTGTCGGTCGGAATGGCCAGCTTCTGCAATGACCTCGCCATGCCCGGCGGCTGGGGTGCGTGTATGGATGTGGGTGGGCGCTGCGCCGGTTCGTTGTCCGGCAGCATGAACATGATGGGCAATGCCGGTGGCGCTGTTGCTCCCATGGTCGTGCCGTATGTGCTGGCCGCGACCAATAACAATTGGAACGCCAATTTCATCATGTTCGCGGTTGTTTATGTCCTGGGGGCACTCTGCTGGTTTTTCATTGACCCGGTCACACCCCTGGAAGAAGAAGCGTCTTCAACTGCTCCGACTATGTAAGCGAATGGAGCGCGAGGCGAAAGCGGCGCAGCAGCGCCGCTTTGCTCCGAAAAACACCACGTTTGACCTCGTTTTTCGGTTCACCTACACTGCGCGTTCCTTTGATATGAACGTGCTGATTTGCGACCCGATTTCCCCAAAAGGCATCGAGTACTTCCGGCAACAACCCGGATTGAAAGTCACCGTGCTCGACAAACGCCTTCCGGAGGCCGAGTTGCTGCCCGTGGCCCGCGACGCCGACGCCATGGTGGTCCGCTCCGAGACGAAGATCACACGCAAAGTCATCGAGAACGCGCCCCGTCTGAAAGTGGTCGGCCGCGCTGGCGTCGGCGTGGACAATGTGGACGTGGACGCCGCCACCCAGCGCGGCATCGTCGTGATGAACACGCCCGGCGGAAATACAATCTCCACCGCCGAGCTAACCTTCTCGATGCTCATGGCCCTCGCGCGCAAAATCCCGCAGGCCCACGCGTCGATGAAAGCGGGAGAATGGAACCGCAAAGCGTTTCAGGGGATCGAGCTTTACAACAAGACGCTCGGCGTTCTCGGCATGGGCCGCATCGGCGGTGAAGTCGCCAAACGCGCCATCGCCTTCGGCATGCAGGTGCTCGCTTACGATCCTTATCTTTCGCACGCGCGTGCCAAGGCCTTGCAGGTCGAGCTCGTTGAAAATCTCGAAGAAATTTATCCACGCGCCGACTTCATTACCGTCCACATGCCGTTGAGCGACGAGACCAAAGGCATGCTCAATGCGGCCGCCTTCGCCAAAATGAAGAAGGGGGTGCGCGTGCTCAACTGCGCGCGCGGCGGCATCATCAACGAAGCCGACCTGGTCGCCGCGATCAAGGAAGGCAAAGTCGCCGGCGCCGCGCTCGACGTCTACGAGACAGAACCACCGGCGAAGGAATTTCCGTTGCGCGATCTGCCGCAAGTCGTCATGACGCCGCATCTTGGCGCCAGCACCGAAGAAGCGCAGGAAAACGTGGGTATCGAGGTCGCCGAGGCCATTACCGACTATCTCCTACACGGCGCGGTCCGCAATGCCGTCAACCTGCCGAACCTCGACGCCAAGACCTACGCGATCGTGAAGCCGTACCTTACGCTGGCCGAAAAGCTGGGCCGATTGCTGGCGCAGCTCGCCCCAAAACGGAACGACCAGGTGATCGTGACCTACGGAGGCAAGGCGAGCGAATTACCCACCGACCCGGTCACACGGATGGTGCTCAAGGGCTTCCTGGAATCCGCCGGTGGCAAGGACGTCAACCAGGTCAACGTGCGCACTCTGGCGGCATCGCTCGGACTCGTCGTCGAGGAGATCAAATCGAACGAAGAAACCGATTACAACGAGTGGCTTCACGTGGCCGTTAAGTCCGGTGACCAGCGCTTTTCCGCCGGTGGCACGATTCTCGGCAAGAAATTACAGCCGCGCATCGTGCGCTTGAGTGGGCGCCCGGTCGAGATCGTCCCCGAAGGCGTCCTGTTCATTCTCAATAACAAGGATCGGCCAGGCATTGTCGGCCACCTGGGAACGCTCATGGGACGGCACAACGTGAACATCGCGAGTATGAGCTTAAGCCGCGACAATGCCGGCGGACAGGCGCTCACCGTGCTCAACCTCGATAGCGTGCCGCCGCCGGAGTTGCTCAACGAGATTCAATCCGACAACGACATCAGCAACGTTCGCGTCGTCAAACTTTGATATGGTTCGCCTCGCTTTCTTCATCGTCTGTCTTGCCATCGGCTTCGCGCAAGCTGCGGACCCGCCCGCCAGGACACTGGGCTCCTCCCGCTCACGCCTCGCCGATTTGTTCGATGACCCCGTGATCGCTCGCGGTCAGGGCGTCGAAGTAAAACAGAGCGCCCTCGACGAATCCTTTATTGCTTTCAAAGCCAACCTTGCCGCGCGCGGGCAAACCATTCCTGAGGACCACCGGCTCTTCCGCGAGGCCCAGTTGCTCGAGCGCCTGATCGTCACGCAGATCCTCGCCAAACGCGCTACGCCCGAAGATATCGCCAAAGCCAAGGAAGGCGCTGCGAAATTCGCTGCCGAAACGCGCAAAGTCGCCCAAAGCGAAGAAGGATTTCAGCGCACCTTGAAGTCATTGGGCATTACCGCCGAGCAGTTCGACCAGCGGGTCTACGACCAGGCGCTCGCAGAGTCCGTCGTCCAGCGCGAACTCAAAGACAAGATCACGATCAGCGACACGCTCGTCGAAAACTTTTATCAGAACGGCTCCGATGTCCTCGTGCGAATGCTCCAGGAGGAGTTGGAGCGCGTCGCCAAAAACCCGAACACGTCGGTCGACCAGCTCACGAGCGTGAAAAAGCAAATTGAGGACATCAAGAAGGCGAACCTTGCGCGACTTCAGCAACCGGAGAAGGTGCGTGTCAGTCACGTATTGCTGACCACGCGCGACCGCGAGACCGAGACGGAGTTGGCGGACGAGCAGAAGCGTCTCAAGCGGGTCAAAATCGACCAGCTACTTGACCGCGCCAAAGCCGGGGAGGACTTCGCGAAGCTCGTTCAGGAATATTCAGAGGACCGGAACCTCAAAGAGACCAGGGGCGAGTACACGTTTTCCCGCGACGACCGTTTCGCGCAGGAGTTCAAGGCCGCGGCTTTTTCCCTCGAACCGGGCAAGCTCAGCGACGTGATCACCACCATTTACGGCTACCACATCCTCAAACTGCACGAGCGCATCCCGGCGCAGAAGGTCCCGTTCGACAAAGTCGCCGCCGATATTCGTGAGCACCTCGTCCAGCAGGAACTCCAACGCCAAATGCCCGACTACTTCGCGAAGCTAAAAAAGGAAGCTGGCGTGGAGATTCTCGAAGCCAAGTACCGAATCAACGTCCCCAAAGAAGTGGAGCCGTTGAAGCCGACGGGCTAACAGGGTAGCGTTTTGGAGGGGCGATCTCCGCGAGCCCTGGTCGCAAATTATCCTCTGTAAACAATCATTACGCCGTAGTCATCGATCCACTGCCGGCTGGCGAGGTCCTGGTGCATGTAGGTAATGGGCGTGATGTTGACGAGGTGCGTCTCGCCGATCTTCTCCAGGAACCGCGACACGACCTCGTCGAAGTGATCTTTGCCCACTTCCACGCAATCGCTATGGCGAATCGTTTTGACCCGCAGCTTGATCGCTTCCTTCGCAGCCACCTCGAGTGGGACGAGCGCCTTGGCGATCAGGCTCTCCGCCGGCTTGTCGTGGACCGGCACGCTGAAATGCTTCTCCTCTTTTCTGGCTGCCGATGAAGCCATTGGATCGATAATTCGTGGCTCCACCGAAGCCTCCCCTTCCGGTTCCGGAATGACGATCCTTTGATGGCAAGACGGACATTCAATTTCGGTGCCTGCTCCTGACGCATCGACTGCCAGCTCCTGGTCGCAGTGCCTGCATTTGAATATGACATCCATAAAAGGGTCCTTTCAGTGGCTGCGTTGGGCAGCCTAAGTGTTTTCACCTGGCCTTGGCCAGAAAAATCAGTTGAACCAGAGCACAATTTCGCTCCTTATGCTGGGCAACGGATGAGAGTCCTGCTGTCACTTCTTTGTTACCTGGCGGTTGCAGCCTGCGCCGCGGAATCCCGTTATGAGACTCGCGCGGCCCACGATCCCAATGGGATCGGCAAATTCTACATGGGCCGTGAAATCGCCCACGTGATGGGCCATCAGGCCGCCGATTGGCTGGAGCGGAGTGAACGCGAGAAGGAGGAACGCACTTCGCTCCTGATCGACTCGCTTAAAGTCCGACCCGGTGACGTCATCGCCGACATCGGCGCAGGGACTGGATACCACGTCCGCAGGCTTGCGCCAAAAGTTGTCCCGGGCGGGAGAGTCTATGCCGTCGATATCCAGCCGGAAATGCTCACCTTGCTCACCAATTCCATGGCCGAGTTGAAGATCACCAACGTCGTTCCGGTGCTCGGGGCGATCGATGATCCCAAACTTCCTATGAACTCTGTTGACGTCGCCCTCATGGTCGATGTTTATCACGAGTTCTCGCATCCCCACGAAATGGTGGGCGCGATTTGCCGCGGCCTCAAACCGGGCGGACGCGTCGTATTCGTCGAGTTTCGTGCGGAAGACCCAGACGTTCCGATCAAAGCCGTCCACAAAATGTCCGAAGCGCAGGTAAAAAAGGAGATGGCTGTGCATCCGCTGCAATGGGTCGAGACGATCAATGTGCTTCCGTGGCAGCACATTATCGTTTTCAAGAAAAAACCCGCGGGCTAGGCTCCCGCGCAATCTATGAAGTCATTCGCTTCCTGTGCATTTGCTGTAGCAGCGTTCGCGGCCACTGCAGCAGAAACCAACCTGCCCGCTGGCTACAAACTCCTTTACGAACAGAACTTCGATAAGCCCGATGTGATCAGGGAATTCGTGATGACCGATCCGGGCGCGTGGAGAATTGCTGAAACCAATGATCAGCGCGCCCTCGAACTCACGCGCCAAAGCAAATATCAACCCGCGGTTCGCTCACCGGTCAACATTGCTCTCATTGCGGACAAGGTCTTCACCGATTTCGTTTTGGAAGCTAACCTCATCCAAACCGGACGCGAGTACGGCCATCGCGATATGTGCATTTTCTACGGCGTGCAAAATCCTACGAATTTCTATTACACCCACATTGCCACCGCCGCCGACCCAAACGCGCACAACATCTTCGTCGTCAAGAATGCCCCGCGGAAGAACATCGCCAAAGAAACCACCAAAGGCGCGAACTGGGGACTCAACGTCTGGCACAAAGTGCGACTCGAACGCGACACAAAGGCCGGCGCAATCCGCGTTTACTTTGACGATCTTTCAAACCCAATCATGATCGCCGAAGACAAAAACTTCGCGAGCGGTTACATCGGCTTTGGCTCCTTCGACGACACCGGCATGGTCGACAACATCCGCATCTGGGGCCCGGCCGCCGAAACGAAGAAAATCGAATTCTTTATCCGACCGCTAAAAACTGTTCCGTAAGACAAATCCATACTGGCTCGGGTCGCATCCAGCAACGCGTCGGAGTTTTTTCAAATCCGCTTTTCATCCGCATCAATCATGTCCACAAACGTCAGGACATCGGCGCGATGAGCGAGGCCGAGTTCCCCCTTGCGTTTCTCCAGCCGCGCTTTCGCGTCGGGTTCATCACTGCCGCGATTCAGCACGAACGTATTGAATGTCTCTTTCTCCGCAGTGGTTTTCCTCACATCGCGCGCCACCCAATCACACACCTCCCCGTCGGTAAGCGAGCCTTCCACAATTCGGATAAATTCATCCGCGTTCACTCCCGCGGCTTTGAGCCACAGGCCGTCGAAGCCTTTCGTAAAATTTTCCTGGTAATCAGCCCCCAGCTTGCCCGCGCGCTTCAACCGAATCTTATCAATGAACCGCGGCAGGTGTACCCAGCCCGCCATCATTTCGCGCGGACTTCGAGGAAAAATCGCATCGCTCATGCACCGCATGGTTGTCAGCCACAGCACCGCCCGCAACGCAAAACCGGAACGGGTTCCGGTCACACCCCCGTCGGAAAAGTCCCCAGCGGCTCTCCGCCATGCCAGGAATCCGGCGGATCGAGCCGTTCGATGGCGCGCGTCTCGTAAAATTCGTGCGTGCCGTGCGATGCCTCGCCGATGAGCGAGTCTCCAATCATTTCCAGGAGCGGATCGAAGTCCTCGTCCAATCCGCGCAGCGGACGCGCGGCATCGTGCAGCAGTTCGACGTTCGGGCGTGTGAGCGTTGCGAGCATTCCTCAAGGCAAGCCAACCATCTCCGTATTCCGATTGTGCTCGCGCACGCGCCGCACGCGGCGTTCATGCGCAGCCCGATCGAGTAACTCACGCACCTCATCGTCCGTTGTTTGGGTGAAGTCTTGGTACCATGCCCCCACCGCGTGAAACGGTTCGGGCGTGCGTCCGCAAACGATCTCCTCCACTTCCGGCCGGAACTGGTCGCATGTATCGCGCGAGCCGATGGGGACCGCGACCGTGATCGCCGCGGGCTGCCGCTGGCGCAACGCGCGCACTGCGGCGCGCATGCTCGCGCCGGTCGCCAGGCCGTCATCCACCAGGATGACCGTCTTGCCTTGAAGCTCAGCGGGCGAACGATCTCCACGATAGGCTTCTTCGCGCCGCTGCAACTCCTCTTCCTGCTCGCGAATTGTCGCTTCAATCCAGCTCTGCGAGACGCCGAGGTGCTGGATGACTTCCTCGTTGAAAACGCGCACGCCGCCCGTGGCGATCGCGCCCATTGCCAATTCCTCGTAGCCGGGCGCGCCCAGTTTGCGCACCACAAACACATCCAGAGGCGCGTCGATCGCGCGCGCAATTTCGTACGCCACCGGCACGCCGCCCCGCGGCAGCGCCAGGACGACGACGTTGGGATTGCCGGCATGATGTTGCAATTGGCGGGCCACAAATCTGCCCGCATCGAATCGATCTTCGAACCGTGTCATAGATTGTGATGAGCAAGTTGAAAATGACTTTGAAACCAATCGGCCGCGAGTTCAGCCACCTTTTCCAGGGTGCCGCGTTCTTCGAAAAGGTGCGTCGCGCCCGGAATGATCT
>Ga0111538_10001746_pt1 | contig 30538 bp, 26 predicted proteins | sample SoiMethybrSBSTD1_FD_79669 | JGI IMG/M metagenome (GOLD analysis project Ga0111538, IMG submission 79669) | Bulk soil microbial communities from a Populus tree surrounding site in Tennessee, USA - Soil MetaG P. TD hybrid SBSTD1 (version 2)... | ecosystem: Environmental > Terrestrial > Soil >... | reverse complement strand
GAGCGGCAGGGGGTGTCGCGGGCGGGGTGGCGGTGGCAGGGAGGGCGGGGGGCGGGTTGGGGATGGTCATCGCGGCGTCTCCTTCGTCTCGCCGCGGACTTTAAACGAGCGCTCATTTTATTTGCAAGAGGTAAGGGGGTCAGCGAGCAGGCCATTTCGGGGGCCCAGAAACAATATTTAATACAAATGGTTATGTGGAGACGGAAGACGAAACTGGTCAGGTCGGTCTTGACAGGCCCGCCGAGAGCCGCAAAATGAGCGCTCATTCACTATTATGCCGCGCCTCAAATCACAGACCCTGGACGCCATCCAGGAGCGCATCGAGGCGGCCGCGCTGACCCAGTTCATCAAGTCCGGGTATGCCGCGACCACGACGCGCGAGATCGCCCAGGCGGTGGGGCTCACGCCGGGCGCCCTGTACGCTCACTACCCCTCCAAGGAGGCGCTGTTCGAGGCGGTCGTACGCCGCTATCAGCGCGAGCTGGTCGGCAAGGACGCCGACAATGCGCTCGTCGAGATCCTGCGGAACAGCCGCTTCCCCTACGACATCCCGGAGTTCGCGCGCGCGATCCGCGACCTCGTCCGGCAGAACCGAGCCTACTGGCTGCTCTGGTACATCGACGTGGTCGAGTTCGAGGGCAAGCACTTCCGCTCGCAGGTGGCGCCCAAGGCGCTCATCGGCGCCCCGGAGCTGCAGCAGCGCTTCGAGACGCTGCGGACCGACGGCGTGCTCCGCATGGACCCGGAGCTCGCCTTCGTCATGGTGTACATGCACCTGTTCAACTACTTCTGCATCGAGACGCTGTTCGGCGGCTCCGACCACTACGGCGTGCCGGAAGACAAGGCGATCGCCGCCATCGCCGACGTCTTCATGAACGGGATGCTGGTGCGCGGCACCGGGACGACGGCGCCGCGCTACGACAAGAAGCGCTGAGCTCGCGGCGCGGCGTCAGTAGATGGAGACGCCGAAGGTGAGCTCGCTGAGGCTCTCCTCGTGCACCCAGGTCTGACCGGCGCGCAGCGTGAGCGCGAGACGGGTGGTGAGCTCGAGCTGGCCCAGCGCACCGACGCCGAACAGCGTGTCCTGGTCGCTGTGCTGGATGCCATCGTCGGAGCGATAGGCGAGGCCGATCTGGCCGTATCCACCGGCGTGGAAGATGCCGGCGTCGAGCGGCAGGACGTCGAGCTCGAGCGAGTAGCGGCCATCGAAGATGGTGTTGCCGAGATCGTCGTTGCCCCAGCCCCAGGCCATGTCGCCCTGGATACCGAGCTGGTGGAGCGGGAAGTAACCGATCTGCATGTGGCCGAGGAAGCCGGGCTTGGGGTCGTCGCCGATCAGGGCGATCTCGGCGGAGCCGAGCAACAGGGAGTAGGTGAAGCCCTGGCGATCGAGAGGGCGGCGGCCGAGCGGCTGCCACGGTCCCTCGTAGCGGCGCAGCGCGCCGTGGTCGGCCCAGGCGGCGACCTCGGGCGTGACCTCGGCGAGCGGCATCCAGGTGTACTCGCCGTTGGGGCCCCACAGGTGGACGGGGTGCATCGGGTCGACGGCGACGTAGCCGTCATAGCGAACGCCCTCGGTGAAGGCGAGCGTCGTGGCGACGATGGCGCCGATGATGAGCGCCGCCTTTGCGCTCTCCTTGTTCGCCTGGGCGGCGTTGCCGCCGTGCGGGATGCCGCCGCCGTGGCTGTGCTGGTTGGCGGGGCCGCGGGCGACGTGGTTGTGCCGGTGCGGCGTGCCGCCGATCCAGATGGGCGCGACGACGACGACGCCGACGCCACCCCGCACGCGGGGCGCGGGCTCGGGAGGCGTGTCCTGGTCGCCCAGGCTCTGCACCACGCGGATGCGGGACGAGCGGGTCTCGGGCGGCTGCTGGCTGAGCGCCATCAGCTCGTTGTGTTTGATCCGGTAGCTCTCGTTGGGACAGCCGGCGCTGGTCACTGCAAAGGCGGCGACGGCCAGATAGGACAGGCTTCGCGTTCTCATGGGACCTCGTCGAGCTCGGGGTAGTGGCGAAAGATGCCGTTCTGGTTGAACTTGAGGCGCCGCGGCGACGCCAGGTAGGCGGCGATGCGCGGCCGGGCCGCCACGCGCTCGCGCAGCGCCAGCGTCTGGCGGATGCGCGGCGCGAGGGCGCGGAAGGCGTGCGGCGAGGCGTAGTCGAGGCCGGCCACCACCTGGAAGAGGGCCAGATCGGCGACGCTTGCCTGGTCGCCGACCAGCCAGCCGGTTCCGCTGCGGGCCAGCACGTCCTCGAAGTAGCCGAGGAACTTCGGCATGCGCTGCGTGGCGAAGTGGTGGGCGCGCCGCCGCGCCTCCTCCTTCTGATCCTCGTAGTGCAGGCTCGCCGCGATGGGATGGTGGGTGTCGTGTGCCTCGGCGACCAGGTCCATGACGGTGAGGACCAGCTGGTTGGTGACTGCGGCGGCGCGGTCATCGGCAGGGACGAGGCCGATGCGCGAGCCCAGCCAGTGGAGGATGGCCGCGGTCTGGGCCAGGACCAGATCGCCGGCCACCAGGATCGGCGGTGCCAGCGGTCGGACGCCGCCGGTGCGCTCGCCGCGCAACAGCGCCTGCAGCGCCGGTGCCCCGCCGCCCTCGGAGGCTGGGCGCCGGGCGACGTCGTCGTAGGCGACCCCGGCGTCCTCGAAGGCGAGCCGGACGAACTCGCCGCGGCCCTGGATACTCGGCCAGTAGTACAGCTGGTAGCCCGGGCCGTTTCCGTTCCCCATCCGCCCACGCTATCACCATTGCGGCGGTCGACATATGCTGGGCGTCGCGCGGGCAGGCAGGGCAATGGGACTCTACGAGCGGGCGGTGTTCAACCCGGCGATGGACTGGGTGCTGTCGCGGCCGTCGGTGCAGGCCGAGCGCGCGCAGCTCCTGGCGGCGGCGCGCGGCTCGGTCCTCGAGATCGGCGTCGGCACCGGGCTCAACCTGCCGCACTATCCGGCCGCGGTGACTGACATCACGGCGGCCGCGCCGACCGCATCGCTCGATGCCCGGGCGGCCCGCCGCGCGGGTGAGCGGGGCCTCGCGGTCGAGCTGGTGAACGCGCGCGCCGAATCGTTGCCGATGGCCGGCGCCTCGTTCGACACCGCGGTGACGACCTTCGTCCTCTGCACGGTCGCCGATCCGACGGCGGCCATCGACGAGCTGGCGCGCGTCCTGCGTCCCGGTGGGCGCCTCCTGTTCCTCGAGCACGTCGTACGGCCGGGTGGCGCCGGCCGGATCGTCCAGCGCCTGCTCGATCCCATCCACCGGCCGCTCACCTGCGGATGCTCGCTGGTGCGCGACACCGCGGCAGCGCTCGCAGCTCGCTTCCGGATCGACGAGATCGACCAGCACGACCTGGCGGGCATGCCGTACACCGTGAAGCGAGTCATCCGCGGCAGCGCGAGCTTGCCGTGAGGCTCACAGGCAGCGCAGGTCGCCCGGCTCGCAGCGGAGGACCACCAGCGTGTAAGCGCCGCTGCGCGCCTCGCCGCCGGCGACGAAGGTGTCCACCGACAGGTAATAGCTGCCGGGCGCCAGGGTCCGCTCGAGGATCCGGTGCGCGCGCTCGACGCAAGCGGTGGGATCCGGCGCCCCGGCCAGGAGGTGCAGGTCGACGTCGACCTCGCCGCGGGTGAGCACGAGGAAGCGGAGCGCTGCCGGCTCGTCGATGGCGAAGCGGTAGAGCACCTCGGGGCCCGACTCGTCCTGGCCCTGGTCGCAGCTCGCGTAGCGATCGATGGCGGCCTGCGGCCAGGCACTGGTGTCTCCCTGATGACTGAACGGCAGCCGATCGATCGCGATCGGAGCATCGGCCGAGCCGGTCCCGCTGTATCCGGCGGTCTCGGCGTCGGGCGCCTCGTCGCCGTCCAGCGCGGTGCGGCGGACGTCGTCGAGCGTCTCGAGGGTGAGCAGGTTGCGTCGGTTGTAGTTGAAGGCCAGCCCGTCGGCAGTGAACAGACACGGCCGCGTCGTGCCGTCGATCGCGTAGACGTTGCCGTGGATGCCGTCGCTCGACATGCCCATGCCGGGCAGGTCGCGGCTCGCGCGATAGAGGCTGATGTACGGCAGCTGGCGCGCCTCGGCGACCGCGCGCGTGACGGCGTCGTAGGTCGGCACCCAGCGAGCGGCGTCGGCGTCGTCGGTCCGCGGGTTGAGCCCGGTGACGATCGGGACGATGCCGGCCGCCTCGAGCTCGTCGAGCAGCCGGCTCAGGTCCTCGTAGAATCGCCACAGCGCGCTCTCGTAGGTCGCGCCCAGGTTCATGTCGTTGGTCCCGTAGTTGATCAGCGCGACGCGCGGACGGACGGCCGCGATCTCGCGCTCGACCGGCGACGGATCGCCGGCGATGGCCCAGCCGGCGGACTGGCCGACCTCGGCGGCCAGCGTGTCGCGCGCCCAGGAGGAGGAACCGGCCGCCAGTGCCTGGTCGTAGTGGTCGATGGTGGCGACCAGCTGGTCGCGTCCGTCGAGGTCGAGCGGACCGGTCGACAGGCAATCGAGGAACAGCGGCGACACGGTGCCGGATGCGCCGACCTTCATGAAGACGCGCGCGTCCGGTGCGGCGGATGCGCCGGCGATGGAGCGCATCCGCTCCACGACCGATCGCGTGACCGGCGAGCGCTCCTGGTCGCCGTCGTAGCGCGCGCTGTGCGCCTCGCCGGAGCCGGCGGTCCCACCGTCGGCGGGCGGGAACGCTTGTCCCGGCGCACCCGCGTCTGGCTCTGCCCCCTCGTCGGCCGCGTCGTCGCCCAGGCTCAGGACGCAGCCGCCCGCGCAGGCGAGGGCGAGGAGCAGGGCAGAGCGCATGATGCCGCCTGGTACGCGCGCGTCCCGGTGGGACCTTCCCGCACACGGCGCGCCGGCGACGACCACGCCCACGCCTACGATCGGCCGAGGACGGCCAGCGCGACGCCGCCGAGGATCGCCGCGCCCGCCAGCACGAGGCGCAGCGACGCGACCTCGCCGAGCATGAGGACGCCACCGGCCGCGGCGATCACCGGCACCAGGAGCTGCAGGATGGCGGCGCGCGTGACCGTGAGCCCGCGCAGCGCGGCGTACCAGAGCGCGTAGCCGCCGCCCGAGGCGAGCGCCCCCGAGGCGATGGCGAGCGCGGCGCCGCGCGGCGACGGCGTGAGCTGGTGGCCGAGCCCGGCGGCGGCGACCAGGACGGCGGCCACCGGCAGCGTTCGCGCGAAGCTGACCGCGTTGGCCACGACCGGGTCGATCGGGCTTCCGCGACCGCGCAACGTGTAGATGCCCCACCCGGCGCCGGCGACAGTCATGGCGCAAAGGCCGATCGGGTCGGGCGCGCTGGCGCCGGGGGCGACCAGGCCGACCAGGCCGCCCATCGCGATCGCCAGGCCGAGCCAGACAGGCAGGCGCGGGCGATCGCCGCGCGCCACGCCCCAGCCGATCATGGTCGCCTGCACCACGGCGAACAGGACGAGCGCACCGACGCCGGCGCCGAGCGAGACGTAGGCGTACGAGAAGGGCGCGGCGTAGGCGAACAGGGCCGCGGCTGACAGCCAGCTCCAGCTCGCCTGCGGCCGCGCGCCGGGGCGGGCGAGCGCGAGGAGCGCCAGGACGAGGGCGCCGCTGGCCAATCTGAGCCCGGTGAAGCCCGCCGGATCGATGGCGCCGCGCGCCAGCGCGAGGCGACACAGGATCGAGTTCGCCGCGAAGCAGACGAGCGCCGCGCCGGTCAAGAGGGCCGTCCGCATCGACGTCTACTTCTTGCGGTCGCGGTCGCCGAGCCTGGCAAACGGATTGTTCTTGAAGGTGGCCGGGGCCGGCGTCTGAGCCGCCGGCGCGCGCGCCGGGCCGGCCGGGGCGCGTTCGCGCGCGGTGTCGCCGCCCGGTTGCCGCTCGCGCGGGGCCCCGCCGCCCGGCTGCCGGGCCGAGCGCGGCGCGTCCGAGCGCGCGCTGAGCGCGATGCGCTTCCTGACCAGATCGACCTCGAGGACTCTCACCTTGATGCGGTCGCCGACCTTCACGACTTCTGCCGGATCGCGGACGAAGCGATCGGCGAGCTGCGACACGTGGACCAGACCGTCCTGGTGCACGCCGACGTCGACGAAGGCGCCGAAGGCGGTCACGTTGGTCACCACGCCCTCGAGCGTCATGCCGGGCGCCAGATCGCTCATCTCGCGGACGTCGTCGCGGAAACGGGGCGGCTCGAACGTGGCGCGCGGATCGCGCCCCGGCTTGGCCAGCTCGGCGGCGATGTCCTTCAGGGTCGGCATCCCGACGCCGTCGCCCAGGTAGCGCGCCAGATCGATCCGGTCGGCCAGCGCCGCGTCGCCGACCAGTCGATCGAGCCCGACCCCCAGGTCGCCGGCGATCCGCTCGACCAGCGCGTAGCGCTCCGGGTGGACGGCCGAGCGGTCGAGCGGGTTGGCCGCGTCCGGGATGCGCAGGAAGCCGGCGCACTGCTGGAAGGTCTTCGGCCCGAGCCCCGACACCTTGAGGAGCTCGGCGCGGGCGCGGAACGGCCCCGCCTTGTCGCGCCGGTCGACGATCTTCTTCGCCACCGCCGGGCTCACGCCTGCCACGTAGGACAGGAGCGCGGCGCTGGCCGTGTTGAGCGCCACGCCGACGTGGTTGACGCACGACTCGACCACCTCGACCAGCTTCTTCTGCAGGAGCGGCTGGTGGACGTCGTGCTGGTACTGGCCGACCCCGATCGCCTTGGGGTCGATCTTGACCAGCTCGGCCAGCGGGTCCTGCAGCCGTCGCGCGATGGAGATGGCGCCGCGCACCGTCAGGTCGAGGTCGGGGAACTCGTCGCGTGCCGCGTCCGACGCGCTGTACACGCTGGCGCCCGACTCGCTCACCTGCACCACGACGAGATCGGCGACCCCGGCGCCCTGCAGGACCTCGCGCACGAAGGCCTCGGTCTCGCGTCCGCCGGTCCCGTTGCCGACCGCGATCGCGCTGGGAGGGAAACGCCGCACGAAATCGAGCAGCTCGCGTTGCGCCTTGTCGCGCGCCACCAGCGGGTAGATGGTGGTGTTGCCGAGGAAGCTGCCGGTGGCGCTGACCGCGGCGCACTTGCAGCCGGTGCGCAGCCCGGGATCGATCCCGATGACGGCCCGCTGGCCGAGCGGCGGAGCCAGCAAGAGGTTGCGCAGGTTGCCGGCGAACACGTCGACGGCGGCCCGGTCGGACGACAGCTTGAGCTCGGCGCGCAGGTCGTTCTCCACCGACGGCGCCAGCAGGCGTCGCGCGCCGTCGCGGATGGCTGCCTCGAGCTCGCCGGCGAAGGGCGAGCGCGGCCGGAGCCGGGCGATCGCGCCGATCCGGAGGGCCAGCGCCTCGCCGTCCACCTCGATGTGGGCGCGCAGGAAGTCCTCGTTCTCGCCGCGGCGGACGGCGAGGAAGCGGTGCGAGGGGATGCTCTTCACCGGCTCGCGGAAGTCGTAATACTGCTCGAACTTGGACGGCTTCCCCTTCGCGTCGGCCGTGGCCTGCACCACCAGCTCGCCGGTCTCGGCGAACATGCGGCGCGCCATCGCCCGCACGTCGGCGTTCTCCGCCACCGCCTCGGCGGCGATGTCGCGCGCGCCGGCCAGCGCCGCGTCGGCGTCCGGCACTCCCTTGTCGGCATCGACGAACGCGGCCGCCTCGGCCCGCGGGTCGCCGCCCTCCGGCTGCGCCAGGATCCGCTCGGCGAGCGGCCCGAGCCCCTTCTCGCGCGCGATGGTCGCCCGCGTCCGCCGCTTCGGCTTGTAGGGCAGGTACAGGTCCTCGAGCTCCGCCTTGCTGGCGGCAGCCAGGACCCGGGCGCGCAGCTCGTCGGTGAGCTTTCCCTGCTCCTCGATCGAGGCCAGCACCACGGCGCGCCGCTCCTCGAGCTCGACCAGGTAGCCCCGCCGCTCCTCGACGGCGCGGATCTGGACCTCGTCGAGGCCGCCGGTCGCCTCCTTGCGGTAACGCGCGATGAACGGCACCGTCGCCCCCTCGGCCAGGAGCGCGCAGGCCGCCGCCACGCCCGCCGCCGGCAGCCCGAGGTCAACGGCGACACGCGCCGGGATGTCGCCCTGGAGTGCGGTCACCCCTCACTCCTACCGCGGCCCGAGGTGCGGCTTCAACAGCGGCACCAGCCGCCGGGTGAACTCGACCGAATCGGCCGCCGAGAGGTGCGACCACTCCGGGCAGTCGAACCGGGCCAGCTCGCGGTGCTCCCGGTAGTCGATGCCGGGCGCCCCGGTCGCGGCCAGGAGCGCGTTCCACCAGCGGCGCCGCGGGAAGCCCTTCTCCTCGACGTCGCGCAGCGCGCCGCTCGACGGCATGAGCACATAGATGACGCGGCCGCCGCGGGCGCGGATCCGCTCGACCGCGGCGAAGGAGCGCCACAGGGTCCGCTGCCGCTCCCCCTCCCGCTCTGCCTCGGCGAGTCGCGGGTCGGGCGGCGGCGGCGGGATGAAAGCCATCCAGATGGCGCGCACCTGGTCGCGGAAGGCGGCGTCGGTCTCGATCGCCGAGCGCAGCTTCGCGCGCCGGTCGCGATCGATCGTGTGGATGAAGGGCACCCACGACGCGTCGACCCCGTCGCGCTGCGGGAGGTCGACGTGCTCGATCAGCTTGCGCAGACTCAGCATCTCCGAGTTCAGGAAGGCGAGCCGGCGGTCGAGTAGCATGAAGAGCCGAAAGCTGGCCTTCTGCGCCAGCGACCAGGCCTGGTAGCGCTTCAGGCCCTTTCGCGGCAGCTCCTCGGCCATGCCGGCCGGCAGGAAGTACAGACCGGGCGTGACGCCGACGATGACGGTGCCGCGGACAGCGTCCTCGCCCGCCAGCTGCTCGAGCATGAACAAGGGATTGGTCCCCACGGTCGCCAGCTGGATCGGCAGCGGCCCGCCCAGCCCGCGCTGGAGCTCGACCAGGTCCATGTCGAACAGGGTGCGCGAGTCGCCGACGAGGATGATCTGATCGCGCCGTGCGCTGTCCACCCGCGATCGCGCCGCCGCCCACAGGTCGGGATCGTCCTCCAGCGACGGCTGGTAGCCGCGCGACCGCCACCACATCTCCCAGCCGCCCGCCATGAGCGCAGTGGTGACCGCCGCGGCCGCGAGGATCGCGCCCCAGCGCCGCGCCGGCACCGGCCGGTCAAAACTGGAAGTAGATGAAGGCATCGCCCGAGCCCTGTGCCAGGAGGAGTCCGCAAAGCATCACGACGGCGGCGGCGGTGAGCACGACCACGGGTGCGCGCCCGGTCACCTCCTCGAGCGTGCGATCGCGCATCGCCCAGTGGGTGGCCAGGATCCCGCCCATCGTGACCATGACGACGATGATCTCCTGGGTCGGCAGCACGGCCGCCCCGCCCCCCGAGAAGGCCGCGCCGAAGAGCGCGAGCGCGCCGTCGAGATCGCTCGCGCGGAAGAAGATCCAGGTGAGGCAGACCAGGAAGAAGGTGAACAGGCCGAGGAACGCTCGCCCGGCCGGCCGCTCGAGCGCGGCCACCCGCGGGCCGTGCTCGCGGAGCAGGCGCTCGACCACCAGGTAGACGCCGTGCATCCCACCCCAGATGACGAAGTTCCACGACGCCCCGTGCCACAGGCCACCGATGAGCATCGTCAACATCAAGTTCACGTAGGTGCGGATCGGCCCGCGCCGGTTGCCGCCGAGCGGCACGTACAAGTAGTCGCGCAGCCAGCGCGACAGCGAGATATGCCAGCGCCGCCAGAAGTCGGTGAAGCCGATGGCCGCGTAGGGGAAGCGGAAGTTGTCCGGGAAGGCGAAGCCGAAGCACAGCGCCGCGCCGATGGCACAGGTCGAGTAGCCGGCGAAGTCGCAGAAGATCTGCCCCGAGAAGGCGAGCACGCCGACCCAGGCGTCCAGCGCGGCGAGCGGCTGGTCGGCGTGGAACACCGCCTCCGCCGACGCGGCGAGCAGGGTGTCGGCCACCACCACCTTCTCGAACAGCCCGACGAGGATGAGGAACAGCCCCCAGCCGAGCGCCGTGCTGGTGGCGCGGTGCGCTCGCTCGAACTGCGGCACGACCTCGTTGGGCCGCAGGATCGGGCCGGCGACCAGGTGCGGGAAGAAGGTCAGGAACAGGCCGTAGTCGAGGAACGAGCGGAATGGCTCGCAGCGCTTCAGGTAGACGTCGATGGTGTAGCTGATGGTCTCGAACGTGTAGAAGGAGATCCCGATCGGCAGGATGATGTCGGGTGCCGCCGGCTGGAAGTCGATGCCGAGCGCGCCGCACAGGGCCGAGAAGTTCTCGACCAGGAAGCCGCCGTACTTGAAGAAGCCGAGCAGCCCGAGGTTGACGACCAGGCTGAGCAGCAGCGCCATGCGCCGGTGCCACGCGGTCTTCGCCGCGAAGATCCAGCGCGCAGCGAACCAGTCGATCACCGTCGACAGCCACAGGATGAGGACGAAGGGCGGGTTCCAGGCGGCGTAGAAGACGTAGCTGGCCACCAGCAGCATGGCCTTGCGCCCGCGCCACGGCTCGATCGCGTACCAGAGCGCCAGGACCACCGCGAAGAAGACGGCGAATGTCAGAGAGTTGAAGAGCAAGTCGCACCAGCAGCGTCGCGCGCATCCGGGGCGCCCTGCAACGGCGCCACACCGCAACATCTGCGCCGCCACCGGTTCGGCCACCGGCCGCGCGGTTCAGCTCAGCTCAGCTCAGCGCCTGCGCCAGGTCGGCGCAGAGGTCGTCCGGGTGCTCGAGGCCGACCGACAGGCGCAGGAGGCCGGGCGGCGTCGGTGAGCCGGGTCCTTCCAGCGACGCGCGGTGCTCGACCAGGCTCTCCGTCGAGCCCAGGCTGGTCGCGTTGCGGAAGAGGCGCAAGCGGGCCGCGCAGGCCAGCGCTGCGCCGGCGCCGCCCGCCACCTCGAACGAGAGCATCCCGCCGAAGCCGCCCCGCATCTGCCGCCGCGCGATCGCGTGCTGCGGATGCCCGGCGAGTCCCGGGTAATGCACCCGCTCGACCGCCGGGTGACCGGCGAGCAGCTCGGCCACCGCGGCGGCGCCGCGCGAGTGCCACTCCATCCGGCAGGGCAGGGTGCGCAGCCCGCGCAGGATCATCCACGCGGTGAACGGCGAGGCGACCGGCCCGAGCACGGTCCGCTGGGCGATGAGCTCGTCGTGGAGGGAGGCCCACCGGGTCATCCCCCGTGATCCGGTTTCATGCTCGCGCGGGGACCCTACGGTGGAGACCCCGGCGTGGCCGAGGATCAGCGCGCCGGCCTGGGCGTCGGCATGCCCCGACAGGTACTTGGTGCAGGAGTGCATGACCACATGGGCGCCGAGCTCGAGCGGTCGCTGCAGGAGCGGGGAGGCGAATGTGCTGTCCACCACGCAGAGCGCGTCGGCCGCGCGCGCCATCTCGGCGATGGCCGCGATGTCGGCCACCTTGAGCTGCGGATTGGACGGGCTCTCGATCCACACGCAGCGGGTCTCCGGGCGGAAGGCGCCGCGCACGGCGGCGAGGTCGCTGGCGTCGACCGCCGAAGCCGCCAGCCCCCAGCGCGGGAAGTGGTCGCGCGCCAGGGCGCGGACCGAGAAGTAGATGTCGTCTCCCATGACGACGTGTGAGCCTTGCGGTAGCGAGTGGAACAGCGCCGCCGCCGCCGCCATCCCGGAGCCGTAGACCACCGCCGCGGCGCCGCCCTCGAGGGCGGCGAGTGCAATCTCGAGCCGGTCCTGGGTCGGGTTGCCATACCGGCTATAGAGGAACCCCGCGAGCTCACTCGAGTCGGGCGGGTGTTCGAACGTGGTGCTGAGGTGGATGGGCGGGGCGATCGCTCCGGTCTCGCCATCCGGTTCGCCGCCGGCGTGGACCGCCAGGGTCTCGATCCGCATGGCTGGCACGGTAGCAAAGGGAGTATCGTTGTTGCAGCCGGATGACTCGCTCACTGCTCGCGTGCCTGCTCGCTCTGCTGGCCGCCTGCGGCGGAGACGACGGCAGCGGCGACGTCGGCGACGGTCCGGATGGCGGCAGCTGGGGGGACGGCTCCGACGTCTTCGCGCGCGATCTCCTCGAGGTCAGGATCGACATGGATCCGGCTCTCTGGGACGAGATGCGCCACCAGTTCAAGTCGCGCCACAGCCAGTACGGCCGCGAGGACTGCCGCGATGCGCCGGCGCCCAACCCGTACACCTGGTTCGCCGCCACCGTGACCATCGACGGCGAGGAGATCCCGGTCACCGGCGTTCGCAAGAAGGGCAACCTCGGGTCGCAGAGCACGCTCATCCCGGCGATGAAGCTGCGCTTCGACGAGTTCGTCTCAGGCCAGCGCTACCACGGCCTCGATCGACTCGCGCTCAACAACAGCAAGTCGGATCCGTCGTACGCCCGCACCTGCCTCGGCTACGCGCTCTTCACCGCCGCCGGCTTCGCCGCCCCGCGCTGCACCTACGCCCACGTGGTGGTCAACGACCAGGACCTCGGGCCCTATGTCGCCATCGACGAGGTGCACTCGCAGTTCCTCGCCCGCAACTTCGAGCGCGCCGACGGCAACCTCTACGAGGGGACCGCCAGCGACTTCCGCGACGACGCCATCGGCGGCTTCGAGCAGGAGACCAACCAGGACAGCGACGCGAGCCGCGCCGACCTCCAGGCGGTCCTCGACGCGCTGTCGGTCGACGACGACCAGCTGCGCCCTCGCCTGTCCGAGGTGGTGAATCTGCCCGAATTCATCCGCTTCTGGGCGGTCGAGAGCCTGATCTGGCACCGCGACGGCTACAGCGGGAATGCCAACAACTTCTTCATCTACGCCGATCCGGCGGACGGGGGCCGCTTCCACTTCATCCCCTGGGGGCCCGACGCCGCCTTCCGCGCCGACGAGAGGGCGACCGTGCCCGACTCGGTCCTCGCCTTCGGTGTCATCGCCAACCGGCTCTACGCCATCCCCGCCGAGCGGAACCGCTACTACCAGGTACTCGGCAAGCTGCTCGACAATCAGTGGGACCCGGCCGGCATGACCGACGAGGCGGCGCGGGTGAGCCAGCTGGTGCGCCCGCTCCTGCCCGCCGAGGCGCGCGGCGAACACGACGCCGACCGCGCCGACCTCGAGGCCTTCATCGACGGCCGGCGCGCGGCGCTCGAGGAGATCATGGCCGGCCCCTATCCCGACTGGACCGCCGGACTGCGCGTGCTGCCGTGCCGCCCGCCGGTCGCCCCGGTGTCGGGCACCTTCACCACCAGCTGGAACACGCTGGGCGACAACATCTTCTCCGCCGGCAGCGCCACCATCGGGCTCGAGCTCGAGGGCGAGACCATCGCGCCGACCCAGGCGGGCGCTCGGGCCGGCTTCTACACGGTGACCGGACAGGACCGGGTGCAGCTGGTCTACGAGCTGTCGGGTCAGCGGCGGCTCACCTTCAACGTCAACTTCCCCGAGGACCGCTGGTTCGAGTCGTACATGACACCGGGCACCTTCCCGCTCCTGTCGCCGCCGATGGCGGTGACGGTCATCTACCAGGACCTCTCGGTGACTCCGGCCGTATCGCTCGGCCGCTACGAGATGGGCGAGGGCACCTGGATCTTCGACGAGGTCGACCTGGCTGACGGCGCTCCGGTGAGCGGCTCGTTCGACGCCACGCTGTACCTCGCGCCCGACTCCTGACCCTGCTCTCGGTCCCGGCGCGCGGTATGATTGCGTCGATGGGCGACGATCACCAGAGACGCGTCTACGACTCGATGCTCGGACTCCTCTCGAGTGAGGACAACCCGACTCCGCTGGTGCGGCTGCGCCGGGTGGTGTCGTTCGCGCACGCCCAGGTGTACGCCAAGCTCGAGTGGTACAACCCGTTCGGCGCGGTCAAGGACCGGGTCGCCGCCAACATGGTGCGCGACGCCGAGGAGCGAGGCGCGCTCGCGGCCGGCGTGAAGCTGGTCGAGCCGACCTCCGGCAACACCGGCATGGGCCTGGCGATGGTCGGCAACGCGAAGGGCTACGGCCTCACCACGCCGCTCTCCTCGGCCATCCCGCAGGAGAAGCGCTCCGTCCTCCGCTTCTTCGGCGTCGATGTCATCGAGCTGTCCGACTCGTTGTGCCCGGCGCCCGGCCAGCCCGAGGGCGCCATGCAGCGCGCCAGCGAGATCGCCGAGCTGCCCGGCTTTCACCAGCTCAACCAGTACGAGAACCCGGCCAACCCGGACGCCCACTTCCGCACCACCGGTCCGGAGATCTGGCGGCAGACCGACGGCAAGGTGACTCACTTCGTCGCCGGGCTCGGCACCTGCGGCACCATCACCGGCACCGGCCGCTTCCTCAAGGAGAAGAACCGCTCGGTCAAGGTGCTGGGCGCCCACCCGGCCGAGGGGCACGACATCCCCGGCGTGCGCAGCATCACCCAGCTTCGCCTGACGAAGTTCTATCTGCCCGCCGAGTACGACGGTCAGGTCGAGGTCAGCGACGAGGAGGCGTTCGAGATGTGCCTGCGCCTCAACCGCGAGGAGAGCATCGTCGCGGGCCCGAGCTCCGGCATGGCGCTGGCTGGTGCGCTCAAGCTGGTGCCCGACGAACCGGGCGTGGTGGCGGTCGTCGTCTTCCCGGACAACGTCTTCAAGTACACGACGTCGATGCAGCGCCACTTCCCGCGCATGTTCCCGGCCGAGCAGGCGGCGGCCGCCGACTCCGACGCGTCGGTCGGCGTCTCGCTCACCGCCCTGCTCGACAACCTGCGCCGCTCCGACGACGTCATCGACGTCGGCCAGATGGAGGATCTCTTGGACGGTGACCCGCAGCCGACCATCCTCGACGTCCGCCCGGCCGACGAGTACGGACAGGAGCGGATGGAGGGCTCGATCAACCTGCCGCTCGCCGACATGGTGGCCGGGGCGCCCGGGCTGCCGCGCGATCGCGACGCACTCATCGTCACCGTGTGCAACACGGGGCGCAAGTCGCTGACCGGGCTGCTCCTCCTCAAGTCGCTCGGCTACCAGAACGTGCGCAACCTGATGGGCGGGCTGGCGGCCTGGTCGGCCGAGGGTCACCCGCTCGAGTACTAGTCGGTCCGGTCAGCGCTCGACCGCGCCCCGGTCGAGATCGACGAACGAGTCGCCGGCGCGGGTGCGGGGCGTCCCGCGGAAGTCGGTCGCCAGGAACTCGAGCGCTTGATCCATCGGCACGCCCTCGAACGCGAGCTCGCCGAGTGCCGAGTCGACCGCCGGAGACCCCTCGGCCGGGACCGGCACCTCGCCGTCGAGCTCGAGCATGGGATCGTCGTTCAGGTTGCCTTCGCCCGGGAACGGCTCCGGCAGGGTGGCGGTCAGGTTGTAGCGGGCGTCGATGGTCGCCTGGACGTCGTCGACCTGGTTGTACTGGGCCCACCACTTGCCGTTCAGCACCACGTCGTTCGGTTGGTCGTCGAGCCAGCCGACGTTGTTCCACAGGAGGTTGTTCAGCACCACCCCGTCGGGCATCGGCTTGCCGACCTTGCTCTCGTAGAGCGTGATGCCGATGTTGCTGTTGATGATGGTGTTGTTGACGATGACGGGGCTCGAGCCGTCCTTGTAGCCGATCCCGTGGAAGCAGGAGTCGATGACGTTGTTGGCGATGAACGGGTGTGACGTGACCCGGTCGCCGGTGACCCCGCCGCCGTTGATGCCGGCCTCCTGCACGGTGAGGACCTTGGGCCGGAAGTTGTGGATGTAGTTCCCGATGACGAAGGCCGAGCAGCCGTCGAGGTCGACCGCGTCGTCCTCGCCGCCGTCGAACCGGTTGTGCAGCACGACCGGCCAGTAGCCCTCCACGCACTCCTCCAGGTCGAGCACGTCGCGGTAGCCGATCCGGTGGGCGAACTCGCTCTCCTCGATCACGATCACCCCCGACTGGCGTGTCCGCACCGTCTCGGCCAGCTCGTCCTCGGCCGGGGTGTCGTAGCCGAAGCGCGAGCGCAAGACGTGCAGGTTGCTCGACTCGCGCTGGCCGATGGCCAGGCTCAGCCAGCGGTCGAAGCGCGCGCTCTCGACCAGCGTGTGGGTCTCGAACGGGTGGTCGACGTAGAGGTTGTTGTCGCCCCCCTCCATCTCGACGTACACGAGCTGGTTCGGCCCGCCGTGCAGGAACCAGGTGTCGTAGCGCTCGCCGTCGGCGCCGCGGATGACCACGGTGGCCTCCTCCGAGCCGATGGCGTACATCCGCCCGTTGACGTCGATCGAGACCGCGTCGTCGACGACGATCTCGGCGCCTTCCTCGACCACCAGGATCGCCGCCGGGTCGACCTCCATGCCGGCGGTGATGCGGTACGGCTCGGCGCGCGCGGTGAGCAGGGTGGTGAACGGGATGAGCCGCGGCAGCACCGGGTCGAGCTCCGGGTCGTCGGGGAACTCGGCGATGCGGGCCCGGAAGGTGTCGCGCGAGATGGCGCCCGACTCGTAGGCCTCGACCAGCTGCTCGAGCGCGTCGATCCGGCTGGCCCCCTCCGGTCGCAGATCGTCCCCGCAGCCGACCGCGAGCACGAGGGCCGATACCAGGGCGATCCGCACCGGCTCCATTATGCTGCGGTGCGGCGCCCCCGTCGCCATCGCGCGCGGGCCGCCAAGCACAGAAACCGCGCCGCTTCAAGGGTCCCAGATCGACCTCAAATCGCGACGAACATTAAATAATTTCGATAAGTTGACGCTCGAGCTTGGTACTCCCGCGGGCACCTTGTATGAGACTACGCCGTGCGCAGCAGGCCCTACACCGCCCCCCCTTTCTACCCGCATCTGTCGCTGCGGATCGGGGAGGGGTCCGGGTCGGCTCGGCGGGTCCGGGCCTACCGCCAGGTCAGGGACTACACCTGCGGCTTTGCCTCGGCGCTGACCGTGCTCCACGCCTTCCGCCGCTACGTCCCGGCCGAGGAGCTCTACGATCGGCTCGGGACCGACCGGACCGGCACCCGGCAGAAGGCGATCGTCCGCGAGCTCAGGGCCGAGGGATTGAGCGCAATCGTCCGCTACGACCTCGAATTCGAGGACATCGCCCGCCACGTCGACCAGGGCGCGCTCATCATCGCCTACCACTACAACCTCGAGCACTGGCTGGTGGTCTTCGGCTACGCCAGGGACCCGGACCGACTCCTGGTCGCCGACCCCTGGCCGACCTCGCGGACCGAGCACCTGTGGGACACCTACGGCCCCAAGCTCGGCGGCTTCGGCATCGTCTGCCGGCCGCCCCGCACCAGCGCCGCGATGGTCGCCCGGGCCCGGGCCGCCTGACCGCCCCCTGATTCGCGAAAAGAAGCGCGCCACTCCCGGACCGAGTTAGGATCGGGTCGTTGCGAGTCGCTGTCGTCTTCGACACCCCGTACCGGCAGTACGGTCCTCAGGACCACGACCGCCAGTGCGCACTCGACCTGGCCAACAAGGCGCTCGAGCCGGATCAGGAGTATCAACTCGGCGACGCGCTCCGGAAACGCGGCCACGAGGTCACGTTCCTCGGCATCCGCGACGACGTGGTCGAGGCGCTGTCCTGGCTGCGCGAGAACAAGGTGGACGTGGCGTTCAACGCCGCCGAGTCGTTCCGCGGCCGCGACTCGCTCGACTACCTGGTGCCGGCGATGCTCGAAGCGGAGAACGTGCCGTTCACCGGCTCACCGCCGCAGGCGCTGATGGTGACCCGCAACAAGGCCATCAGCAAGAAGGTGCTCAGGCACCACGGCCTCAGCGTGCCGGACTTCCGCACCTACCGGCAGAGCGAACGGGTGGAGAAGGATCCCGGGCTGCGCTACCCCTGCATCGTCAAGCCGCTGTCGACCGACGGCTCGATGGGGATCTCGCAGGCGTCGATCGTGCGCGACCTCGAGCAGCTCTCGTCGCGGGTGGACTTCGTGATCGAGCGCTGGTCGACCGCCATCGTCGAGGAGTTCGTCGAGGGACGCGAGCTCTACGTCGGGGTCATCGGCAACGGCGACGACGCCCGCCTCTTGCCCATCCTCGAGCTGGTGTTCGACAAGGACCGCACCGCGCCGGAGGAGCGCATCGCGACCGTCAAGGCCAAGTGGGACGACGAGTACCGCGCCAAGATGAACATCCGCATGCAGGCGGCCCGGCCGCTGTCGCAGAAGGCGCAGGAGCGGATCGGCCACACCTGCCGGATCGCCTACCGCGTCCTCGGGCTGCGCGACTACGGCCGGCTCGACCTCAGGGTCGATCAGGACGACAACGTCTGGATCCTCGAGGCCAACGCCAACCCCTACCTCAGCCGCGATCACGAGGTCGCGATGGCGGCCGAGAAGGGGGGGATGAGCTACGAGGAGCTGATCGAGACGATCGCCGGCGAGGCGATCCGGCGCTCCGCCGAGATCAAGCCCTGACGGCTGTGACGGCTCAGCGGGTGAAGCTGACCGAGTCGCCGGAGACGCGGCTGATGAGGTCCTCGAGGTCGTCGACCGCGAAGTCCTGGACGTCGAGATCCGGGACCTCGATGGCCTGCACGCCGAAGCGGAGCGGGCCGTCCGGCAGGGTGACCGCGCGCGGCAGGGTCACCTCGGTCGAGCCGTCGAGGATGGCCACCCCCCATGCGGTGGTGTCGTCCGTGCCCTCGTCCACGCCGAAGATGTGGAGCGCGGCCCCGTTCACCGGCTCGAACGAGAACGTGGTGCCGTCGGTCGACAACCCGTCGGGCAGCGCGAGGAAGGTGCCGACCGAGGCCTCCTCGACCGACTCGAGGTCGCGATCGATGCGGATCGAGCCGGCCCCGTCCGGCTGGGTGCCGGCGAACCCGATGAGCTCGTAGCTGTCGGCGTCGAGCAGCGCGCGGTCGGGCACCGGAACCTCGAGGGCGCCGGCGACCGGAAGCATCAGACGACCGTCGTCGCCGAGGTCGATGCGCACGGCGGCGGCCACCTGCTGGGTGCCCGCGGGTGCGCTCGGCAGCGAGACGTCGGGCCAGACCAGGTCGGCCTCGTCGGCGATGGTCAGGTTCACCCCGTCGGTGTGGCCGCCGTCGTCCACCACCACGCCCATGTGGTAGGCGAAGCCGGTGACCTCGACGTTCTGGTCGGCGTCGATGGTGCCGAGATAGGCGACGACCGTCATCTGACCGCTGCGGGTCCGCATCGTCCACTCGCAGGGGCCGCCGCCGCCCGCGTTGAAGCAGACGTTGGGCGCCGGATCCCCCTGGTCGATCTCGTTGTTCGGGTCGTCGTCGTCGCGGTTCTGGCTGTACCCGACGAAGGCGATGTTGGCGCGGCCGCTGGGCACCGGGATGTCCTCGAAGCCTTCGATGGTGCCGCTGACCCGTCCCTGCCCGTAATCGACGTTGCGCGCCGAGAGCGGGATGGTGAGGTTGGCGCCGTTCACCCCGACCCAGGTCGCGGTCGTGTAGCCGGATGCCACGACGGTGACCGTCTGCGGTCCGTCGACGTCGCCGGCGCTGAACAGGCCCTCGAGGTCGGTCTGTCCGTTGATGTCGTCGCCGATCCAGACCTCGGCGTCGGCCAGCGGTTCGTCGGTGTCCTCGTCGATTACATGGACGTACAGGTCCCCGTCGATGCCCGGGTCGGAGACGCCCCCACCCGGGATGAGCTCCGGCTCGGTGCCACCACCGCAGGCAGCGGCGAGAAACAACACCATCGAGAGTCGAGTGTCGAGAGTCACGGCAGTCCCCCCATGCCCAGTTGTGATCTTCACGAGGTGAGCAACCGCCGTGCCGGCGCGCTCTCTGCGTTCGGTGAACTGCCTGACCGCCCGCTGCGCAGGCGTGCACGCTCCGGACAGCACGGCACGTGTGCGTTCCAGTGAGGTCGGGCGGTTCCGGCCGGCACGCACATTGCGACAGGTACGACCCGGGGGGGAACCATGCCGAAGAGAGCGCGCGCCGACATCACCGAGCAGTTCTTCACCGCCGGCTATCTGATGGAGCTGGCCACCGAGACCGATCACTTCGTCGATCTCGACGGTCAGCGCAACGACCCAGCGCGCGGGCTGCGCGGCTGGCTCGCGCTCGCCGCTGCCTCGGCGGTCGGTCTCTTCGTCCTCGTCGTCCTGACCATCTGACGTTGACCCTTCGCGCGCGCCGGAGCACAGTGCGCGCGGGGGTGATGCGATGACGCGTGGCGCTGCGCTCTGTGCTCTTCTCTCGGTCTGCCTTCTCTCCTGCCAGCTCGACCTCGAGCCGGAGGAGGAGGAGGACGACATCGGCTCGCTCAGCGAGGCGGCCACCAGGCCGGGCTACTGGAATTGCTCGCGCATCTGGAACGCGTGGACGACCTACCGGAAGATGGTCGGCCCGACCACGTTCGAGTGCGGACCGGGAAACTGCGGCGACGCGTCGCACAGCCAGCCGAAGACCTGGGTCGACATCGTCGGGGGCATCAGCCAGAGCTGCGAGGACCACTCCAGCTCGTTCTATGGCCCGTACAGCGGCGAGTGGAGCGGCTGCAGCGCATTCGACCAGACAGCGACCGGTCTTCAGGCGATCGCCGGGGTCAACCAGTCGTGGGACCGGTGGCCGGGGACCTGGCGCAACGGCCGCTACGACCAGTGCAGCCTCGCCTCGCTGGTGACCACCGACTACGTTCGGGGCGCGTTCGCCAGCGTTTACGACCTCGACTACTGCACCTTCAAGCAGTTCATCGGGACGGTCAACTGGCCCGACTTCCCGGTGACCGCCCGGATCACCGCCGGCGGCACCAGTCCGACCAGCTGCACGTCGACCAGCGGCACCGGCTCGCTCCGCCTGTTCGTCGACGGCAACACCGGCTCGACCTGTGGCCCCGACCAGGGCTCGTGCAACAGCTCGGTGTGCGCCGACCTGAGGGTGGCCACCGAGGTCTCGTGCAACTGGACCCCGCCGCAGACCTGCAACGCCGCCGGCGCCTCCTGCAGCGCCTACAACAACACCAACGACTCGAGCTGCTGCAGCTACTACTGCTACAACTTCCACTGCCGCTGAGCGGCCGGATCAGCCGAAGGCGGCGCGCAGGAGCGGCTCGGCGAGCTTGATCAGCGGCGCTCGCTCGGCGGGCGGCAGGCCGGCGAGGATGGGCGCGGCGATGGCGCCCAGCGTCGTCCCCTGGTTCTCGCGGATCGCGGCCGCCAGGCGGCGCACCTCGCCGGGGAGATCCAGCGCTCCGCCGCGCAGGCGCGGCACGTCGCCCCAGCGCGCCGCCAGGTACATGAGCGGCGCCTGCTCGGACCAGATGGTGGTCAGCTCCTGCAGGCCGAGCGGCCGCGCCGCCAGCTCGGCGCCGAGCGCGGCGAAGCCGATCCAGGCCAGCCACATGCCGGGCAGCGCGGCGACCAGGCGCTCGCGCGGGGCGTACTTGCGCGGCCCGTAGAGCTCGTTGAAGCGGAGCGACGGGGTGAGCCAGAGGCAGTGGGCCAGGGTGGTGGCGTCGGGCGCGCCCCAGGGCCGGTCGACCAGCGCGCGGAACGGCGGGTCGCACGGCGGCATCGCGCCCGCGCTCTGCGCGCTCCAGCCGGCGGCGAGGTCGCCGGCGGCGGCGGCGGCGAAGCAGCCCTCGGCGATCGCCCGCTCGCGCTCGACCAGCTCGCGCCCTTCCTCCTCGGAGCCGCCCAGCCGGGTCCCGACCACCGCCGCGTCGTCCACCGTCGCAATCTCGGCCAGCACGTCGCCGCGCGCCACCGCCGGGTTCCCGCCGATCCGGATCGGGCAGAGGACGCTGTTGTAGTCGATCACCGCCCAGCTGCCGATCCGGTAGATCCGGTTGAAGGGGAACAGGCGGCAGGAGGCCGGCTTGCGCGCTCGGCCGTGCTCGCGCTCGACCCGGCACAGCTGATCGTCGTCGAGGAACCAGCAGCGGTCGCGCGGGTTGAAGGCGGTGGTGGCGTCGCCGCGCCGGCGCAGGAACGCGATCACCCCCGGGTAGGCGGCCGTCAGGTGCGCGACCTCACCGCCGGTCGCGTCGAGCCCGATGCCGTGCCCTTTGCAGCAGGCGGCACACCCACGGCACTCATAGGAGAACACCCGCTCCGGGAAGGTGAACAGCGCGCGAGCTGGATCGATCACGTGCTCATCGCTTGACCAGGAGCCTGGCCCCCCACGCCATTCGCATGGTCCGACACTATATACTGTGCGCCCTCCGATGGGACGCGACGCACTGGACATCGAGGCGTACACCGTCGCGCCGGGCAGCAAGGTCGACCTCGGCAAGTGGGACCCGGACGACGACGGCGGGATGGAGAAGGGCAAGCAGGCCGAGAAGATGCTCGCGAAGTACCTCGAGCGCCTGTTCGAGCTGCAGGAGCGGCTGTACGCCGAGGGCAGCCGGGCGCTCCTCGTCATCCTCCAGGCCATGGACACCGGCGGCAAGGACGGCACGATCAAGCGCGTCTTCACCGGGGTCAACCCGACCGGCTGCCGGGTCACCAGCTTCAAGGCGCCGTCGCAGGAAGAGCTGGCGCACGACTTCCTGTGGCGCATTCGCAACGCGGTTCCCCGCTACGGGGAGATCGGCATCTTCAACCGCTCGCAGTACGAGGACGTGCTCATCGTGCGGGTTCACGAGCTCGTGCCCGAGAAGATCTGGCGCCGCCGCTACGACCGCATCAACCACTTCGAGCGGGACCTGGTGGAGAGCGGGATCCAGATCCTCAAGTTCTTCCTCCACATCTCGAAGGACGAGCAGAAGCAGCGCCTCGAGGCCCGCCTGGCCGACAAGACCAAGCTCTGGAAGTTCAACGTCGGCGACCTGGCCGAGCGCAAGCGCTGGAACGCCTACCAGAAGGCCTACGCCGACGCGCTGAGCAAGTGCTCGACCGACTGGGCGCCGTGGATCGTGGTGCCGGCCAACCGCAAGTGGTTCCGCGACCTGGTGGTCGCTCGCGCCATCGTCGACAAGCTCGAGTCGATGAACCCGCAGCCGCGCCAGCCCGAAGCCGATCTGTCGGGCATCACCGTCGAGTAGCGGCCGGCGGCCGCCTCCCGCCCTAGTGGTGGGCGGTCATCCGGCTGCGGATGCGCGCCACCGGGCGAAACCGGGTGGTCTTCGCGTGCGCGCTGGTCCGGCGGACCTTGCGCGCCTTCATGGCCGCGGCGCCGCCCTTCTTCAGCGCGGTCAGCGCGCCCATGCGGCCGCCGCCGTCCAGCTGGGTCGATGATCGGGTGGCGGCCGTCAGCCCGGCGCCGGACGAGCCGGGCAGGGTCTGCGACGACAGGGGCGTCCTGCGGACATAGCCCATGCGCTGCATCGCCTCGACGAACACGGCCCGGTCGGGGGCGCCGCTCAGCACGACGGTCGGGTGCTTGGCGTTGAAGCCGACCTCACCCGGGATGGTGACCGACCAGGCCTTGCTGCCGCGGTTCGGGGTGTTGAAGTGGATCTCGCCGTGCTCGAACGTGTCCACCACGAACTTGCCCGGGTAGCGCTCGATGCCGAGGACCTCGACCTCCTTGAGGTCGCCGGGCTGGCCCATGAAGATCGTCGGCGGCGCGCCCTGGCGGCCGAACAGGAAGACGTGGGTGCCGTCGGCTCCCTTGCCCGAGCCGAGGAGCTTGGGTGGCGGCGCGGCTCGCTGCCCCTCGCCTCCGTTCGGGTTGGGCTCCCCGACAGCGATGCCCTCATTCTGGGCGAACGCCTGGGACGACCCGGCGGCGAGGAAGAGAGCGAGAAAGAAGGAGGGGAGCGCACGGCCAGCCATGCAGGCCTGTCGAGCAAGTTTCGTTCCTCGTTCAAGTGGCCGGAAGCGCTGCGGGCCGGGGTCAGCAGGCCGGCCAGCGACGCGGCCAGGGGGCCGACTAGCCAGCTACGGAAGTGGCCGGCGCAAACGGGCGTGATCAGGCGGTCGCCGGCAGGAGAGCGCGGGCCAGCCGGGTGCGGGCCGCCAGCTCCTTCTTGACCTGCGCGGTCCGCTTGCCGGCGGCGAAGAAGGGTTTGACCACCCCGAAGCGCCCGCGCAGGAGGGCGCCGAGCGTCCAGCCGATGACCTGGCCGGTCGAGAAGGCGTCGAACGGCGACACGGTGCGCTCGATGACCGCGCGGATGCGATCGCCGAGCTCGGGGCGGGCGGCCAGCCGGGCGAACACCACCTGGTTGAGCGGGTTGTTGTAGTCGAGCGAGCCGAGGTCGCGGGCGAAGTAGAAGAGCTCGAGCGAGTCGACGTCGCGCTGACGCCAGTAGCCCTCCAGGGCCCGGTCACCGCCGGCGAGGATGGCGCGCGAGAGGGACCGGGCGTCGCGCAGCGCGTCGCTGATGCCGAGGCCGGGGGAGGGATCCTTGAACAGGCCGGCGTCGCCGACCAGGGCCCAGCCGGGGCCGCACGCCTGGCGGAAGAAGTAGCGCGGCTTGATCATCCCGAGCACCTTGCCGGTCGGCGCTGCCCCGTCGACCAGCGGGGCCCACAAGGGGTGCGCGCTCAGCCGGCCCTGCAGCATGCCGGATGGATCGGCGCGCCAGGCGGCCATCCGCTCCCCCGGGAAGGCGACGCCCAGGCAGAGGAGGTCGCGGTTGGTCGGGAAGATGAAGCGGAACTCGTCGCCGGTGTGGACGATGAACGCGGCGCCCCGGTAGCGCGGGTCGCCGTCGAACCAGGCCGGTCGCGGGTAGTAGGCCCAGTAGGCCGAGCGCGGGCCATCGTAGCCGAGATACTCGGGCGCGCCGGTCAGCTCGGCCACCGTCGAGTGGCGGCCGTCGGCCCCGACCACGACGTCGGCGTGGATCGATCGCTTTACGCCGCCCTCGTCGAGGATGGCGCCGGTGACGCGATCGCCGTCGCGCAGGAGGTCGATCAGGCGGCAGCGGAGGCGGACCTCGGCTCCGGCCTCGCGCGCGCCGTCGACCAGCAGCGGGTCGAGGTCGACCCGGCGCGGGCAGGAGCCGCCGCGCCCGGATGGGAAGTCGATGTGCGCCAGGTGGTCCTCGCAGCCGTTGACGAACGAGTCGATCGAAGGCGCGATGGCGCGCAGCCGGTCGCCCAGGCCCAGCTCGTCGATGATGGTCATCCCGTAGGGCTGGATGAAGTGGGTCGACATCGGCTGATCGCTCGGCATGGCGGCGGCGTCGCACAGGAGGACGCGGGCCCCGCCGCGGGCGAGGAAACGGGCCAGCGGCGCTCCGGCGCAGCGGGCGCCGATCACGATGCAGTCGTAGCGCATGGCGATTCGCCCCTCTTCACGACGCTAGTGGATCAGGCCGATCTGCGGCAAGCTGGGAGAGGTGGCTTGCGCCCGACTCCTGGTCTGGATGGTCCTCGCCACGCCGCTGGCGTGCGGCGGCGGAGGAGGCGAGGGCGACGATGGAGGGGGCGGTGGGAGCGATGGACACGCGGCGACCGACGCGCGGGTCGAGGTGTGCGGCGAGGAGACGGAGCACAGCGGCGACGGCACCTACTACGATGCCGACGGTGGGGGCAACTGCATGTTCGATCCGTCGCCCGACGACTTGATGGTCGCGGCGATGAACGAGACCGACTACGAGAATTCCGGCGCCTGCGGGGCCTGCGCCGACGTCGAGGGCCCGGACGGCCAAATCCTGGTGCGCATCGTCGATCGCTGCCCCGAGTGCGCTCCGGGCGACCTCGACTTCAGTCGCGAGGCCTTCGCGATGATCGCGCCCATCGAGGCCGGGCGGGTCGACATCCGCTGGCGCTACGTCGAGTGCCCGGTCGCCGGACCGATGTCGTTCCGCTTCAAGGAGGGCTCGAATCCGTACTGGACTGCGATCCAGGTGCGCAACCACCGGCAGCGGATCGCCGGGCTCGAGGCGCGCTCGGGGGGCGGCGGGTACCAGGCGATCGCGCGCGAGCAGTACAACTACTTCGTCGCCCCGGAGGGGCTGGGCGACGGGCCCTACGACCTGCGGATCACCGACGTGTACGGCCACGCGGTGGAGGAGCCGGCGGTCTCGCCGGGCGACGGCGTCGAGGTGGCGGGGACGACCCAGCTGCCCGAATGCCGATGAGCGGCGGCGCGCTCGCGGTCGCCGACGGCTCGAGCGGCCAGCGCAAGTCGGCTGGCCACCCGGCGGCCCGCGATGGGCGCGACATGACTCGCGGGGCGCGCGGCGCGCCGGTTGCAGGCGAGCGGCCGGATGCCCAACGCCATGCGGCGGGCTCCGCTCACTGCGGCGCTGTCCCTCGCGCTCCTGGCGCTCCTGGTGCACGCGCATGTCGCGGCGTCGCCGGCGCTGGCGCAGCGGCGCGCCGGGGCCGCTCGCGCGGGCGGCGGCAAGCGAGTCGTCGTGTTCGTCGGCATGCCAGGCGCGGGCAAGAGCACGGCCGCCGAGCGACTGGCCAGGCGAGTCGGAACCACCAAGCTGTCGACCGGCGACGTCATCCGCAAGGCGATCGCGGCGCGCGGACTCGAGTACAACGCGGTGAACGACCGGGCGGTGGCCGAGGAGTTCGCGCGCAAGCCGGGCACCATCGGGCGCAAGACCGCGGCCCAGGTCGCGGCGGATCCGTCGGGCGTCTCGATCGTCGAGGGCTTCCGCAGCGAGGCCGATCTCGACGCGTTCCTCCGGGTCTTTCCCGATGCCACGGTGGTGGCCGTGGAAGTCGGGACCGAGCGGCGCTACCGGCGGATGCTGGCTCGAGGCCGCGCCGGCGAGGACAACCGTGCCTATTTGCGTGATCGGGATCGCGCGGAAATTCGCCGGGGAGTGCGCAAGGTGATGCGGCGGGCGAACATCCGCATCCGGCCGCGCGGCGACAGCTTCGAATCACTCGATCGATCTCTCGATCGGGTATTCCGTGTTACCGGGCTGTGAGCGGTTGTTGATGGGACATTGACCGTTCTGTGACCTCCGGCGGAGCTGGGCTAGATTGCCCGCCATGAAGCTCGCCTCGACTGGATTCCTCTTCGCGTTTCTTCCCGTCTCTCTCCTCGGCGTCGCGGGTTGCGGCGATGACAATAGCGGCGTCACCTGCGGTCCCGGCACGACACTCGAGGACGGCATGTGCATCGCCGACGGAGACGGCGAGGCGCCGACCGTCAGCTCGATCGACCCGGCGTCCGGGCTGGTGGCGGGAGGCGAGCCGTTCACCATCAGCGGCAGCGGCTTCGCCAACGGCGGCGACGTCACCGTGTCTTTCGGCGACAGCGTGGCCTCGTTCGAGATCGCCAGCGACACCGAGATCACCGGCACCACGCCGCGGGCGTCTGCCGCCGCCGTCACCGTCACCGTGACGAACGCGTTCGGCGAGGCCACCACCGGCTTCCAGTACCGCGGCATCTACGGCGCCGACGGCAAGGGCGCCGTCGCCGGCAACCTCTACCTCATCGACCCGCGCGACGGCACCAGCGTGGTCATCGGCCCGATCGAGTCGGACGAGGGACCACACGCGATCACCGCGCTTGCCTTCGACGCCGAGGGCACGCTGTGGGCGACCGACGCCACCAGCGGTTCCGACGAGGGGCCGCTGCCACCGCCGCAGCTCATGACGATCGATCCGGCCACCGCGCAGGCCACCCTGGTCGGCCCGCTGGTCGACGGCGCTGACGCCGAGCACCGCAGCATCGCCGCCATCACCTTTGCCGGCTCGACGCTGCTCGGCTGGACCCGGAGCAACAACGCGCCGGTCTCGATCGACACCGCCACCGGCGCGGTCACCGTCCTCGGCGACGGACTCGGCCAGGACTCGTTCGGCAACGGCATGGTCGCGATGGACGACGACACCGTCATCGTCTTCCCGGCCGGTGCCAACGATGGAGCCGGCATTCGCGGCCACTTCTATTCGGTCGACGCCGCCAGCGGCGCACTCGCGGACGTCGGCGTCCTCGGCGGTGCCGGCAGCGCCTCGGTCTGCGGCGCCACCCTCTACCACGGCACCGTCTTCACGCTCCTGTGCCCGCACCTCGCCGAGCTGTCCGGCAGCGTGCTCGCCACCGTCGATCCCGGCGACGGCGCCATGACCAACGTCGCCCCCGGCCCGCTCGGCCTCGACGCCATCGCCAGCGACGAGCCGGCCGGCGCCTCGGGTCGCTTCATCCCGCCCGCTTCCTCGCCAGCCGGACTCCTCCCGGAGGTCGACTGCTCGACCTCCATCCGCCTGGCGCTCGAGCCCGACTCGGCCGGCACCCTGCCCGCCAGCCAGCTCGCCACCCGCGCCGACAGCGTTCCGGTCCGCACCCGCCGCGGCGGCGCCCGCGGCCTGCCGCTCGCCCGCGCCGCCGGCCGCCGCGCCCTCGACGTCGTCAGCTGCGGCGGCGCGATCCACCACCTCGCCGCCTCCGAGGTCGATGGCTACGCGCTGGTCCAGAACAGCCGTGGTCTGGTCAAGCTGATCGAGACCGCCACCGGCCGCACCCTCCTGCGCGGCGTCATCGAGATCCGCCGGCCCTGACCTACCGCCGCGGCCGGCGCACCGCCACTCGCGCCCACGCGTGCCTCGCTCAGCGCTTCTTGCGCGGGCCGCTGATGCCGTAGAGCTCGAGCTTGTTGATGAGCGTGCGGCGGGCGATGCCGAGCATGCGCGCGGCCGCCGTCTGGTTGCCGGCGCAGGCGTTGAGCGCCTCGATGATGCGAATCTTCTCGTCCTCGCTGTCCCAGCCGGCCGGCTGCTGCGGGGGCATCGCGTGCTGCGGCGGCTGGCCGTGGGTGGCGCGGAAGAGATCGCCGACCACGATCGGCATCGTCTTGTCGCCGATGAGCGGGGAGTCGGGCGGCGCGACCAGCGGCGGAGAGCGCCGGGCTCCGGTCGCGAACGGGGGAGGCATGGTTGCGCCGGGGTCGCCCATGCCGGCGGCGCCGACCGGAACGCTGGGTCCGAACATCGCGTTCATCGCGGCCGGGTTCGCCATGGCCATCGGCGGCGCGGTCGGTGCGCGCACCGGGATGGTCGCCCGCATCTTCTCGAGCGGCAGGTGCGCCGGCTGCATCGGACCGCGCCCGCACAGGAGGACGGCCCGCTCGACCACGTTGCGCAGCTCGCGGATGTTGCCGGGCCAGCTGTACGACATCATCATCTCGAGCGCCTCGCTGGCCAGCGCTGGCTGCTGGGGCAGGCCCATCTGGCGCGCCGCCTGTGCCGCGAAGGCCCGCGCCAGGTCGGGAATCTCCGACGTCCGCTCGCGCAGCGGCGGGATGACCAGCGTGGCGCCGTTCAGCCGGAAGAACAGGTCCTGGCGGAACGTGCCGCGCATGATCTCGTTCTCCAGGTCGCGGTTGGTCGCGGCGATGAAGCGGACGTCGAGCGGACGCGGCTTGAGGCCGCCGACCCTGAGCACCATGCGCTCTTCGATGACGCGCAGCAGCTTCACCTGGATGGAGTGGGGCAGCTCCCCGATCTCGTCGAGGAAGACGGTGCCGCCGTCGGCGGTCTCGAGCAGGCCCTGCTTGGTCGCCATCGCACCGGTGAAGGAGCCGCGCTCGTGGCCGAAGAGCTCGCTCTCGAGCAGCGTCTCCGACAGCGCTGCGCAGTTGAGCTTGAGGTACGGCTTCGCCGAACGAGGCGACATCCGGTGCACGCGCTCGGCCAGCACCTCCTTGCCCACTCCGGTCTCGCCGAGGATGAGGACCGTGATGTTGCCCGCCGCGATCCGCTCGGCCAGCCGGTAGAGGTCCTGCATCCGCCGGTCGGCGACGATCGCCGCGCTGACCGCGGCGTCCGCGGTCGGCTCCTTGTGGCGCGGGAACGGTGAGGCGCGATGGACCAGCTCGTGCGCGCTCAGGCCGTCGCGCGGAAAGCACGCCAGCCCGGTCTGCACCACGATGCGCCGGCGCCGGAGATTCTGCGCCACGCGCTCGATCGCCGCCGCTGCCGCGTCGGGTGGCGTATCGAGGAGGAGCAGCTCCATCTCTTCCGGCCCGTACTCGCCCACCACGTCGCTCGAGCGCGACTCGGCGGCCAGCACCTCCTGCAGCACCTGCGGTTGCGGCGCGGGAGACACGTGGAGCCGCGCCACCCCGAAAGTGCCGCCGTCGCGCTGGCCGCGCGCGCACTCCTCTTCCAGCCGGACCTCGAAGTAGTCGTGCGCCCAGATGCGCTGCGCGCGCACCGGCGGCGCGCGCCGCTGCACGATCAGCGTCGCGTTGCCGAGCAGGATGACGTCGCCCGGAGCGATCTCGATGGTCTCGCCCGATCCCAGCATGCGATCGCGCACCCGGGTCCCGTTCGCGCTCCCGAGGTCGCTCAGGGCCAGGGGCGGTCCGATGGAGAGCGTCGCGTGCGAGCGCGAGATCGACGGGTCATCGATGACCAGATCCGAGCTCGGGGCGCGCCCGATGCGCACCTCTCCCGACGCCGGCAGCGGGCGTGTGGTCACCAGCTTGTCGCTGATGATGAGCACACTCAGGCGATCCGACGACGAGTCGTCTCCGGTGGGCGTGGTCTGGGCGTTGTGCCCCTTGCCTCCGACCAGCGTGACCTCGGGTTGCTCGTCACCCGGGTCGTTGGTGTAGCGCCCCACATGGGCATCGTATCCGAAACCGAAATCGTCCGGCTACGGCCCGGGCGCGCCGGCTCCGGTGTGGGATGAGGCGCGTGTTATCCTGCCGCTCGACCGATGGAGGGGACGAGGTCGCGCGAGGCCGCGGCGCTTATCGGCCGCACATTCGGCGAGTTCGTGGTCCGCGAGCCGCTGTCGAGCGGCGGTTTCGGCATGGTGTTCAGGGCCGAACAGCCGGCGCTGGCGCGCGAGGCGGTCATCAAGGTCCTGCACACGCGCCTCCTGGCCAGCGAGACGGTGGTGCAGCGGTTC
>Ga0111538_10001740_pt1 | contig 30573 bp, 13 predicted proteins | sample SoiMethybrSBSTD1_FD_79669 | JGI IMG/M metagenome (GOLD analysis project Ga0111538, IMG submission 79669) | Bulk soil microbial communities from a Populus tree surrounding site in Tennessee, USA - Soil MetaG P. TD hybrid SBSTD1 (version 2)... | ecosystem: Environmental > Terrestrial > Soil >... | reverse complement strand
GTCGATGACCACGTCCCCGCCCGCGCCGAACCCCGAGCGGACCTCGACACCGTCGATCGGCTCGCTGCAGATGATGCCGAAGAACTCGGGCGTCTGGGCGTTCGCGTCCGTGTCGGCGACCGGGAACGATTCCGAGGTTTCGTTGTCGAAGCGCAGGTTGACGGAGGCCGGCGTCGCCCCCGGGGCCAGATCGGTCAGGAACAGGCCGAACGCGGTGAGCGAGGTGGCGAAATCCAGATCCAGCATCTGGGGCAGCGGCACCTCCGCGAAGCCGGGAAGACCGCCGGTCAGGACGTTCGGGCTGCTCTTCGCTCCGGGACTCGTCGCCACGATCGGCGCCGAGCCGAACGACGAGACGAACAGGCCGGGAACCTGGTCGTTGATCTCCGTGCCGCTGTCGAAGCCATCGAAGGTCTCGCGCGTGGTGGCGGATTCGAGCGCCGCGAGGAATGCGGCCTCACTGCCGTACGTGGTGCACTGCGGCCAGGCCGGAACGGTCGCGGCCAGCACGACGCCCAATGCGGTGGAGAACAGGGCGGTCTTCGAGCGCATACGGATCCCCCTTCTTGTTTTTTGGTGATTCTAGGCAGGAGAAAGTCGCGCTGTCAAAGGATTTTCGGCCGTGGTGCCGGGAGCCGCGATCAGGGGCGCAGGAGGGCCATCAGCCGATCGCGATCGGCGGGGACGGACGCCAGGGCGACGCCGGCGTCCCGGCCGAGGACGAGGGTCTCGGGGCGCGCGAGGAACGCCGCGAGCGGCGCGCCCGAGAGCCCGGCGCGCATCTCCTCGAAGGGCGCGAGCGCCTGGCGGAAGGCGGTCGCCGCCGGCTCCGTCTGACCCTGCCGCAGTCGCGCGCTCCCCTCGAGCCGCCGCGCCTGCGCCATCCAGTCGCGCTCCTTGAGCTTCGCGGCGGCGTCGGCGGCCTCGCGCGCCCGCCCCGCCGCCGCCTCGAGCCGCCCCGCCTGCAGATCGATCGCCGCCATCGACGCGAGGGCGGGCGCGACGAGCGGCGCGAGCCCCGAGGCGCGCGCGTCCTTGAGCACCGCCTCGAGGTCGCGCTGCGACCCTTCGGCCCGCGCCCGCGCCAGCCGGGCCATGCGCAGGATGCGGTAGTCGCCGGCGCGCTCGGCCACGACGACCGCCTCCTTGAGCGCCGCGGCGGCGGTCCGATCCCCGTGCGCCACGCGCCGCTCCCCGTCATACACCAGCGCCTCGGCGAGGAGGGCATCGTTGTCCTGCTCGCGGCACAGGGCGATCGCCTCCTTCAGCGCCGCGGCGGCGCCCGCGAGATCGCCGGAGCGCCCCCGCACACTGCCGAGGTAGGTCAGGACCGCCGCGAGGTAGGAGGTCTCGCGGGCGTCGCGCGACGCCTTCTCCGCCTCGCCGAGCAGACGCAGCGCGGCGCCGTACTCCCCCTGGTCCTCGTGGACCTGGGCCGCGTTCATCTGCAGCACCAGCGTCCCGGCCTTGTTGTCCACCTGCCGCGCCAGGGCCATCCCCTCCTCGAAATACTGCAGCGCCTCCTCGTAGCGTCCCTGCATCTGCTCGAGTGCGCCGATGTCGATGAGCGTGCGCACGAGATTCGTCTGCTCGCCGATCGACCGCGACTTGGCGAGCGCCTCCTTCATGAAGAAGAAGGCCTCGACGTACCGGCCGAGCACCGAGTTGAGGTAGCCGAGGCTGGAGAGCACCTTGGCCGACTGGTTCTCGTCGCCGGCCTCCCTCAAGATACGCAGGCTCTCCTGGTAGGCGCCCAGGGCCTCCTCGGTGCGGCCGGCGCTCTGGTAGATGTCCCCGAGATCCCCGAGTCCCTTCGCCTCGACCCCGGGGTCCCCGAGATCGCGGGCGGCGGCGATCGACTCCTTCTCGAGGCGCACCGCCTCGTCCACACGTCCGCGGCGCGCCGCGGTGAGGGCGAGGTTGCCGATCCCCACCGCGACGCCGCGCTGGTCGCCGATGCGTCGGCGGATGTCGAGCGCCTGCCGGAACTGCGCCTCCGCCTCCTCGTGCTGACCGAGATCGAGCGCGACGTTGCCGAGCCCGTTAAGCGACTGCGCCCGCCCCGCGTCGCTGCCGATCTCGCCGTACAGCAGCAGGGCCCGGTTCAGCGCCTGGGCCGCGTCCCCGGACTCGCCGGCCCGCGCCAGCACCCGGCCGAGGGCGAACTGGGCGCCGGGATTGCGCGGATCGAGGGCCACCGCCCGCTCCAGCGCCCGGCGTGCCGCCGCGAGATCCCCCGCCTCCTCCTGCACGTTGGCGAGGTCGAGGAGCGACTGTGGATCGTTGGGGGCGGCTTCGACGATCGACTGGTAGGACGCGGCGGCGGCTTTCAGGTCGCCGGTGATGCGCGCGTGCGTCGCGCGGATCCGCGCCGCCTCCCAGGGCGAGGCGCCGCTCAGGTGCGCGACCGCCTGCTCGGCCGCCGCGCGCGCCGGCGCGACGCGCCCCCGCTCCTCTTCCGTCTCCGCCAGGAGCGCCCAGGCGACGGCGAAGTCCGGGTCCTTCTTCACCGCCGCCTCGAGACGCTCCGCCGCCTCGTTGGCCCGGCCGGTCTGTCGCAGCGTCAGCCCTTCGCCGTACAGCGACAGCGCCTCGACCGACTTCGACGACAGCTGCGCCGCGAGATGCTCCTCCTCACCCCAGGCGCGCGCCACGCCGAGCGCCTCGCGCACCTCGCGCGTCAGCCGGTCCATCATGCCCAGGAGCGCCTCCTGGCCGCCGTCCGCGCCGCGTCCCGGCTCGCCGTCGACGACGATTTCGCGCGGCGTCCCCGCCCCGCCTTCGCCGATCGGGATGAGGCTCGCCTGCAGGCGCAGGCGATCGCCGAACCGCACGACGCTCCCCGCCAGCACGTGATCGACGCCGGCGAGGCGCCCGAGCCGCTGCGCGTTGGCGGGGCGCGCCTCCTCGCCGGGCGAGGGCTTGAGGACGTCGAGGATCTCCCCCACCCGGTCGTCGCCGGCGAGACGCAGGGCGCGCGCCTGCAGCAGCCCCGACCGCAGGACGCTCGTCAGCCCGGCCGGGATCCAGTCGAGCCGCGCGTCGCCGGTCGCGTTGCGGAACGGCAGGAGCGCCAGCGACGACTTGACCGGCGGCGGCGCGGAGACGCGCGTGGCGAGCCAGCGCTGCGCCCCGAGGATCAGGAGCCCCGCCACGACGATGCCGGTCGCCGCCGCGACCGCCCGTTTCCCGAGGAGCCGCCGCTTCGCCCGGCTGGCGCGCTGGCGATCGATGTCGCGCAGCAGCTCCGTCACGCTCTGGTAGCGCAGCTTCGGGTCGCGGATGAGCGCCCGCAGGATGATCGCCGACAGCCACGGCGGCATCCCGGGCCGTATCCGCGTCGGCGAGGGGGCGTCCTCGTGCACCCGCTTCACCATCACCGACAGCGGGTTGGCCGCGTGGAAGGGGAGGCTGCCGGTGAACATCTCGAACATCATCACGCCCAGCGAGTAGATGTCGCTGCGGTGATCCGGCACTTCGCCGCGCGCCTGCTCGGGGGACATGTAGTCCACCGTCCCGAGGATGGCGCCGGTCTCGGTCATCGTGCCGCCACCGGCGGTCATCGAGCGGGAGATGCCGAAGTCGCCGACGTACGGCTGCCCCTCCTTGTCCACGAGCACGTTGTGCGGCTTGAGGTCGCGGTGCACGACGCCGGCGTCGTGCGCCGCCTGCAGGGCGGCGGCGATGCCGCGCAGGATCGGCACGCCGCGTTCGGCCGTCAGGGCCCCCTCGCGCTCGAGGAGGCTCTTGAGGCTCTCCCCCTCGATGTACGACATCGACAGGAAGCGCAGGTCCCCCGCCTCGCCCAGGTCGTGGATGCGGACGACGTTCTTGTGGGTGACCTGGCTCGCGAGCAGGATTTCCCGCTTGAAGCGCTCCAGGATCTCCGGGTGGGAGGTCAGCTCGGGACGGATGACCTTGAGCGCGACGGTGCGGTTCAGCTCGCGGTCCTTCGCCCGGTACACCACCCCCATCCCGCCTTCGCCGAGGGGCGCCTCGATGAGGTACCGGCTGCCGAGGAGGGTCCCGGGGGACAGGCGGGGGGAGTCGGCTCCTCCCGCCGCATGGGCGCCGGTCAGGCTGGTGACGCTGGTGCCCCCCCGGGCCGGCGGGTTCGACAAGGATGTGACGGGGGTCGGCACAGGACGCGACGGAGGAGGGGCCCCCGGCAGGCCGGCCGCAGCCTCCGTCTCCGGGAGCAGCCGGGCGCAGGACGAACATCGCCCGGCTCCCGGAAGATTGTCGTGACCGCAGGCCGGGCAGCGCATGGCCGCCCATTGTAGACGGGGGGGCGGCCCCCCCGGCCCCATCCCTATTTCAGCGAGATCAGCGTCTCGTGGGCCGGGCCGCCGTCGATCCGGATGCGCAGGATGTAGGAGCGCCCGGGCATCAACGTCCTGGTCCCGAGGTTGTAGATGTACTGGTTTCCCTTGGCGTCGAACCGGAACACGTCTCCGATGTCGGCCCGGGTGTTCGGGAGGGATCCCTCCTCCACGGTGCCGACGAACCCGGCCGTGTACGGCACGACCTCCAGGGTGGCGACGGCGGTCGTGATCGACTGCCCTCCACAGGACGCCAGCCGGAACTTGAGCGGGATGGTGCTCTTCTGCTGGAAGATGCTGGAGCCGTCCTGGTTGACCGGCTGCAGCAGCCCGCTCCAGGAGGCCTCCTCGTCGGTCTGCCCGTCGCAGTCGTCGTCGAGGCCGTTGCAGACCTCGGCCGAGGGGGTGCCGGGGACGCAGGCCGGCGCCGACCCTCCGGAGCAGGCGCTGACGGTGCGCAGGCAGGCGCCGACGCCGCAGGAGACGGTGCCGAACCCTTCGTCGGTCGTGCCGTCGCAGTCGTCGTCCAGGCCATTGCACGCCTCCGCGGACGGAGTGCCGGGGACGCAGGTCTGCGGCAGACCGCCGGAGCAGGCGTCCACGGTGCGGGTGCACGCCCCGGTGCCGCAGGAAAGGGTCCCGAGCCCCTCGTCGGTCGGGCCGTCGCAATCGTCGTCGAGACCGTTGCAGACCTCCGTGCCGGGAGTGCCGGGGACGCAGGTCTGCGCCTCACCGCCGGAGCAGGCGTCCACGGTGCGGGCGCACGCGCCGGTGCCGCAGGACAGGGTCCCGAGCCCTTCGTCGACGAGGTCGTCGCAGTCGTCGTCGAGGCCGTTGCACACCTCCTCGCCGCCGGTGGGATGCCCCTCGTCGATCGCACCGTCGCAGTCGTCGTCGACGCCGTTGCAGGTCTCCGCCACCGGGAAGTGCGTCGGCACGCACTCCATGGGGCCGCCGGCGCAGGAGGTCGTCCCCTCCGCGCAGGCGCCCTGAAGCCCGACGAAGATGCACGCCTGGCCGCCGGCCGGGGTCCCTTCGTCGATGTCGCCGTCGCAGTCGTCGTCCAGGCCGTTGCAGCGCTCCGGCGCCCCCGCGTTGATCGCGGCGAGGCTGTCATTGCAGTCGGCGGCGGCGCCGGCCAGGAGCGGCACGGTGTTGCCGTCGCAGTCGAGGGCGGTCGACGCCCCGGTGGCGCACAGCGGATAGCCGTCGTGATCGCAGTCAATCGCCTGGGCCCCGGTCGGGATCCCCTCGTCCACCTGCCCGTCGCCGTCGTCGTCGAGGCCGTTGCACACCTCCGCCTGCACCGCGCAGGCGACCTTCACCTGCGACCAGGTGCCGCTCCCCTTCAGCCGCGTCGGGTCGGGGATGATGGTGTCGATCTGCTCGACGGAGCCGGTGACGTCGCTGAACGCCGGGAAGGCGGCGCCGTCGAAGCGCGAGAACAGCAGCCGCAGGCGCGGCTCGAAGTCCCCGTCCTTCTTGAGCGTCATCGTGGTCGTGCCGGAGATCGGGCTCTTGATCGTGAAGATGCGGCAGGGGAACGGATCGCCCTCCGGCGACGGCTCGTAACCGGCCGGATACGGGGGCTCGTCCGGCCCGGGGAAGGTGCTGCCACAGATGATCTGGCCGGGCGTGGCGACGGTGGCGTTGCTCACCAGGAGGACGAGCCCGACGTCCTGGCACACGAGGAGATCGTCGGTCTCGCCGCCGCCGAAGGCGGTGAAGGTGACGTGGAAGGTGCAGGTCTGCCCCTGGGTGTCGGTCGCCACGACGGTGCCCGAGCCATCCACGCCCGGCACGGACGGCGCGATGCGCCATGCGACCGACGGCGCCGGTACGGCCCCGGTCCCGCAGCCGGCCGGGAAGGGCGCGGAGCAGGTCAGCGCCACGTTGACGCCGCTCTGCAGCGTCACGCTGGCGATGCCGGTGTCGCCCGGCGCCTGATCGGTCGAGGTGCCGTTGAAGCCGAGCACTCCCGCCTCGACCGACTTCACCGCGGAGCACAGCGGGACGCTGCCGTCTCCCGGCAGCCACGCGAGGTTGTCGATGCCGAAGTTCTTGAAGCCGGTCTGGCCGCCGTTCCCTTTGGTCGCCAGGTATTCGATCCGGGTGATCCCGGTGCCGGACCTCAGTCCCAGGAAGATCGCCTTGTTGCCGCTCGTCTTCAGCGCGAAGGTCTGCGTCGTGGCGTCGACGAAGGTGGCGACGAGCGAGGCGTTCACCGCATCGGGGGTGAGCGACGACAGGGCGGCGCCGAAGGCGGTCACGTACGGAGAGAAGGAGAGGGAGATGTTCTGCGGGATGCCGGGAGTGCCGGGGGCGTAGCCGCCGGCGATCAGGTTCGGCCGCGAGGCGGCCCCGGAGGAGGACTGCGCCTGGATCGGAATGGCACCCGCGAGCGCCGTGTTCGGAGACGAGAAGACGATCCCGGAGACCTGCGTCGTCAGCGCCGTCCCGGAGGCGACCGCGTCGGCGTTGTAGCGCTGCGCCGACGATCCGACGGCGGCCAGGAACGCCGCCTCGTCGTTGTAGGTCGTCACCGTGGCGGCGTGGGCCGCCCCTCCCAGAAGGGACAGAAGGGCCGCCGTGGCGAGCCCAGAGCGCAAAGCGAGTCTCATCCGCAAACCTCCGTGCGCATGTCGCGGGGGGCGAAATGCCGGTAAAGCAATCGGGCGAAAGCGAATTATGCGATGAAAAAGCCCCGACTCAACAGGATTATTCTCGCGGGCGTCCGGGGGCCGCCCTTGCCGGGAGCGGCTTGCGCCGCCGGCCCCCTTCCCGGACAATCCGCCGATGCCCCCCCGCGACGGACGTCAGCCGGATGACGGCGGCACACCTCTCCGGCTGCGGCGGGAACCGATGGCACTGTCCCTGCGCCAGCCCTGGACGATCTCAAGGGGAACCAGCGCCACGAAGACCAATGTCCTCCTGCACCTCTGCGGTACGGCGGGGGGCGGTCCGGAGGGACTCGGGGAGGCGGCCCCGAACGCGCGTTACGGGGAGGACTGGCGGAGCGTGCTCGCCGCCCTCGACCGCCTGGAGCCCCTGGTCGCGGGGGGGATCGGCGACTGGTCCGGGCTCCTCGACCGGCTGGCGGGGTCGTCGGGGGACCCTTCGGCCCGGGCCGCCCTCGACATCGCCGTCCACGATCGCGAGGCGCGCCGCCGCGGCGTTCCCCTCCATCGCCTGCTCGGGGCCGACCCGGCGCGCATGCCCCGGACCTCCTACTCGATCGGGCTCGACGCGATCGCCGTGATGCAGGAGAAGGCCCGGCAGGCGGCGGGGTTCCCGTTCCTCAAGGTCAAGCTCGACGGACGCGACGATCGGGCGGTCGTCGAGGCGATCCGGGCGGTGACCGACCGGCCGCTCCTCGTGGACGCGAACGAGGCCTGGACCGACGTGGAGCAGGCGCGCCAGACCCTGCTCTGGATGCGGGAGCAGGGGGTGATCCTGGTGGAGCAGCCGCTGCCGGCCGCCGACCTCGACGGCGCCCGCCGGCTGCGCGCCCGGGCGGTGCTGCCGATCTTCGCCGACGAGGCGGTGTGTCAGGAGGCCGACCTGCCGGTCCTGGCGGAGGCGTACGACGGCGTCAACGTCAAGGTGCAGAAGTCGGGCGGGCTGCGGCCGGCGCTGCGGACGATCGAGGCGGCGCGCGGGCTCGGCCTCGAGGTGATGATCGGCTGCATGATCGAGACCTCCGTCGGGATCACCGCCGCGGCGCACCTCGCCCCGCTCGCCGATCGGGCCGATCTGGACGGCGCGCTGCTCCTCGAGCGGGACCCGTTCCGGGGCGCCGCCATCGACGCCGGCGTCATCACCCTCCCCGCCGGGCCGGGCCTCGGCGTCGAGGAGCGCCGGCCATGAGCCGCGGGACCGGCCCGCTGGCGCGCGCCGGGATGGCGATCGCCTCCGCCTGCGAGCGCTGGTTCCCGGACGCATTCGTCTTCGCCCTCGGGGCGGTGCTCCTCGCCTTCGCCGGCGGCCTCCTCGTCGGCGAGCGGCCGGCGACGCTGGTGCGCGCCTTCGGCGATTCCTTCTGGACCCTCATCCCCTTCACCATGCAGATGGCGCTGGTGATCGTCGGCGGGTTCACCGTGGCGGGCGCGCCGCCGGTGGCCCGTCTCATCGAGCGGATGGCGCGGCTGCCGCAGACCCCACGCCAGGCGGTCGCGCTGGTGGCGCTCTTCGCGATGCTCGCCTCCCTCGTCTCCTGGGGGTTGTCGCTCGTCTTCACCGGCCTCTACGTGCGCGCCGTGGTCCGCCGCATCGAGGGGATCGACTACCGGGCGATCGGGGCGGCCGCGTATCTCGGCCTCGGCAGCGTCTGGGCGCTCGGGCTGTCGTCGTCCGCCGCCCTCCTGCAGGCGAGCCGCGCCTCCATCCCGGCCGCGCTCCTGCCGATCACCGGCGTGCTGCCGCTGTCGCAGACCGTCTTCCTGTGGCAGAGCGTCGCGCTGGCGGCGGTCCTGATCGGGCTGTCGGTGGCGATCGCCTGGTGGTCCCACCCGGATCCGTCGCGGGTCCGGACCGCCGCGTCGATGGGGGTGCGCTTCGACAGCGAGGTTCCCGCGGACACTGCGCCGGATCGGCCGCGCACCCTGGCGGAGCGACTCGACGCCCTGCCGTACCCCGCGATCGCGGTGGCGCTGCTCCTGCTCGTCTGGCTCGGCATGCAGGTGCGCGAACGCGGCGTCATCGCCGCCCTCGACCTGAACAACTTCAACATGGCGTTCCTGGCGGCGGGGCTGCTGCTGCACGGACGGCCGGCGTCGTTCCTGCGTGCGGTGACCCGATCGGTCCCGGCGACCGCCGGGGTGCTCATCCAGTTCCCGTTCTACGCCGGCATCTTCGGGCTGATCTCGAAGACCGCCGTCGCGACCACCCTGGCCGACCTGTTCGTGCGGGTCACCACGCGGGAGACCTTCCCGATCGTCGTGGCGATCTACTCGGCGGTGCTGGGGCTGTTCGTCCCCTCGGGGGGAGGGAAGTGGATCCTCGAGGCCCCCTACGTGATGGCGGCCGCCAACGCCTGGGGGATCCACCTGGGCTGGACGGTGCAGATCTACAACGCCGCCGAGGCGCTGCCGAACCTCATCCACCCCTTCTGGATGCTGCCGCTCATGGGGATCCTGCACGTCCGGGCGCGCGATCTGGCCGGCTATTCGGTGCTGCAGCTGGTGGCGCACGTGCCGGTGGTGCTGCTCCTGGCGTGGCTCTTCACCTGGACGCTGCCGTACGCCCCGCCGAGCGTGCCGTCGCCCTAGGGCCGCTCAGCCGCGCGGCGCGAGGATCGTCCCGCGGCAGCGCTTGGCACCGCAGCGGCACGGGTAACGCGCGATCGCGGTCGCATCGTCCTCGCCCTCGCGCTCGTAGGCGTAGTCGTAGGTGATCTCCTCCCCCGGACGGATGTCGGCGATCGCCTCGATGAAGACGCGCCCGCGCGCCACGACGATCTCGCAGTTCGGGTCGCACGAGTGGTTGATGAAGCGGGCATCGTTGCCGCCGACCGCGGCGTCGAGCACCCAGCGACGGTTGACGATCATCAGGAACGTGTGGTGCCGCTCCATCGCCTCGTCGTCGTAGCGCGCGTCCGCCTCCGCGTGCGTGATCCGCTCGCCGGTGTACTCAATGATGCGGGTGCCGCGGCGGATCGGGACGGCGGCGAACGCCCCGCGCCCATGCTTCGCCGACGGGCGCAGCACGTACGGGGAGCGCGCGCGGGCTCGCCCCGGCGCCGCCCGCCGTGCGGCGGGGCCGCCGGCCGTCGCCGCTCCGCTCATCCCTTCGTCGAGGTGGCCGAGGTCGCGGGAGGCGTCTCGGGCACCGGCACGACGCCGTCCCCCGGGGCCGGCTTCGGCGCCGGCGTGGCGTCCGGGGTCAAGGACGCGTCGAGCCAGCCGATCCAGTCGCGCCAGACGGCGCGCGCCCGCACCGGATCGCCGGGGAAGTGCCCCGGGACCGGGTAGGCGATGAACCGCGTCGGCACGCCGTTGTCCTTGAGGGCGTGGTACAGGCGGTACGACTGGGTCACCGGCACACGGATGTCCCCGGTGGTCGAGAGGATGAGCGTCGGCGTCTTGATCTTCGACGCGTAGGTGATCGGCGACTGCTCGAGGTACGCCTTCTCGCGCCCTTCGGTCCACGGCGATCCGCCGAACGACCAGCGCGCCTGCACGTTGAAGTCGGCGAGGTTGTACTGGTCGGTGAAGTCGGTCACGGCCGCTCCCGCCACCGCCGTCTTCCAGAAGTCGTAGTGGCCGATGAGCCACGACGTCATGTAGCCGCCGTACGACCAGCCGGACACGCCGATGCGGGCCGGGTCCACGAACCCCTTCGCCTTGAGCGCCTCGAGCCCCGCGATCACGTCCCGCCCCGGGCCGTCCCCGGCGTCGCCGACGATGGCGCGCTGGTATTCGTTGCCGAGGTTGTCGCTGCCGCGGTAGTTCGGGGAGAAGACGACGTAGCCACGCGCCGCCACGAGCTGCGGGAAGGTCGAGAACCCCTGTGTGGAGGCGGCCGCCGGCCCGCCGTGGATGTAGAGGACGAGCGGGTACTTGCGCGTCGCGTCGAAGCCGGGGGGCAGGAAGACGAGGCCGTCCTCGGCCTGGCCCTCCGGCCCCTTCCACTCGAAGTGCTCCACCTGCGCCAGGTCGAGCGCGGCGACCGCGTCGTTGTACGCGGTCAGGCGCTTCGGCTCGGCCGTCGGCGACGACAGGTAGTACAGCTCGCTCGGCCGCTGCGGCTCGCTGCCGGCGAAGGCGATCGCCCCCCCCTTGCCGACCGACGCGTCGATCCAGAACGACCAGGAGGGATTCACCTTCCCGAGGTTCAGCTTGCGCGCCGGGCCGTCGAGCGGCTGCTGCCACAGCGACACGCGGGTGCCGTCGTTGCCGCCGACGAGGAGCGACTTGCCGTCCGGCATCCACAGGCCGCGGTACAGGCACCGGTCCAGCGCGCGCGTCAGGCTGCGCGGCGTCCCGCCAGCGGCCGGGACGACGAGGATCTCGTTGACGTTGTTCGGGTCGCCGTCACGCGGGTACCACAGCGCGACCTGGGTCCCGTCCGGGCTCCAGGCCGGGTACCCCTCGAGCATCTTGCGGTCGGTCAGCGCCTGCATCGCGCCGCTCTCGACGTCGAGGATCTGGATGGTGGTCAGGTCGGCGTTGCCGAAGTGCGGCTTCTCCTGGCGGGTGATCGCCAGGCTCCGGCCGTCGGGCGACCAGGCGATCGGCGACGACGGCGGGCCGGGGGGCTCGCTCATCGGCAGGCTCCACGCGCCGGAGGTGAGACGCTTCGCCTCGCCCCCCTCGCCCGGGATCATCCAGACGTGCGACGGGCGGGCCGGCTCCTGCGACAGGAAGTCGTTGTCACCGACGTCGAAGGCGTCCTCACCCTTCTTGCGCGCCTCCGCGTCCGCGAACGGATCCTGCGTGACGTAGGCGATGGCGCCGCCGTCGGGGCGCCAGGCGAACTGCTGCACCCCTTCCGGGGCGTCGGTGACGATCAGCGCGTCCCCGCCGTTCATCGGCAGGACGTGGATCTGCCGTGACGGCTTGCGATCCGCGTCCGCCGCCGGCGCGCCCGCCGCGGACGGGGCCGGGGAGGCGGCCGCCTTCGCCTTCTTCGCCGGCACCGGGGCCGCCTCGGCCAGGAAGGCGAGGCGATCCCCCGACGGCGACCAGCGCGGCGCGGCCAGCTGCTTGCGGCCGCGCGTCAGGATCCGCTGCGCCCCGGTGGCGACGTCCACGAGCACGAGATCGGCGTCGGTCCGGTTGTCGTCGTAGTTGGGGCGGGACACGATGACGACGATCGATCGCCCGTCCGGGGAGAGCTGCGGGTCGCTGACCCGTGTCATGCGCGCCAGCGATTCGAGATCGAAGCGACCGGTCGCTGCGACGGGGTCGGCGGACAGTCCCGCGAGCAGCGGCAGCAGCACCAGCACGGCGATGCCGATCCGGGACCGGGCCGGACCGGGGCGATTGGACATCATCGGGCGTCCTCCTTGCAGGAGATCGGAAGGCGCGATTATAGGCGGAAGCGCCGGGCGCGGATCAGCGGGATGAGGACGGAGGGTGGAGCCGGACGAGAGTCGCCCCCCAGCCTCCGGCGGTCTCGTCGGCGGGGTGGTGCGAGGCGACCTCCGGCAGGCGCCCGAGCAGCGCCTCGACGCTGCGGCGCAGCGTCCCGGTCCCCTTGCCATGGACGATCCGGACCTCGAGGATGCCGCGCTCGCGGCAGGTGTGCAGATACTCGGGGACGAGGTCCGGGACGTCGCGCGGATCGAACAGGTGCAGGTCGAGCGTGCCGTCGATCGGCCACTCGACGATCCCTTCGGACTCCTCCGGCGGATCCGCCTCGTCGCCCGCCATCGATCAGCGGGGGCGGCGCTCGTAGGTGGCGGTCGCGACCGGCTTCCAGACCCCCGCCTGCAGCTGTTCGACCGAGCGGGTCTGCGCGTCGGCGTGCGTCAGGCCCATGCGCACCCGCCCGTCCGGCCCGAGGAACTCGGCACCCGTGGCGTCGGCGCGGGTGACGGCGCTTTCGCTCAATCCCCCGCCGGGCTTGATGTTCCAGAGGATGACTTTCGCCGGGCGGGTCTCGTAGAAGAGGATCCCCTCCACCGCCCCGGCGCTGTCCCCCTTGCTCCCGGCGTTGCGCGCCTGGAAGCGGATCGACTTCCGGCCGGGACCCCAGCGATAGACCTCCTCGACATGCAGCGCGCCGCCGCCGGTCATCGTCCCCTGGCCCTCCCAGCGGCCGCCGACGAGCCAGTCGAAGCTGTCGAGATCGACCACCGGGGCGGGAGGCGGCGTGGCCGGGTCGGCCGGCGCGGGGGTCTTCCCCGGTGCGCGCTTCTGGGCGATCTTCTCCTTGAGGAGCGCCGCCCGCTCGGCGGGGGTGGTCGTGATCACCGGCCGGTCGGGGGGAGGCACGAGCGCCTCGCAGCCCGCCGCGCGCGCCCGCGCCAGGAGCGAGCGCGACTCGTCGAGGGCCGCCTTGGTCTCCGGGGCGACCGCGGCCAGCCGATCGAAGTGCTCGACCGTCCAGGCGGCGACATCGTCTCCGAGCAGGGCCTGCGCCGACAGATCGTCGAGGAGCCGCTGCGCCACGCTCGGCTCGACGCGGCCGCCGCGCAGCGTCTGCCGCACCTGCCCCAGCAGGTCGCGGCGTCCCGAGGAAGAGAGCGACAGGGCGCAGCGCTCGGCGCGCCGGCTGCAGCCGTCCGGGCCGCATGCCACGTCGAAGGCGGCGATGGGCGCCCACTCGTAGGCGCTGCCGCCGAGGGGGAGGAGCGCCTCGAAGGTCAGGGCGAACCCCTGGTCGGGGACCGATTCGATGCGCAGCCGGTTGGTGTCGTCCGTCGCCGTGAAGATGGGCTTCTGTGCCTCCGGCGCAGCCGGCTCGTGGATGGCCACTCCGGTCGCGACGACGCCGCGCCCCTCGGCCGCCTCGGTGTCGGCGCACAGCACCAGCGTGCGCCCCGCCGTCCGGGCCATCGCCTGAGGGGCGTTGCCGCCGTTCGGTCCGCCGTCGGGACACTTGAACGGTGCGAACGACGGGGCGGAGGGAGGCGCCGCCGCGGCGGGGGCCGGCGGCCGATCCGCGGCCGCGAAGAGCGGCGGCGCGATCGCCAGGAGCATCACCGCGAGGCCGGAACGACGCGAGGGGAGCACGCGGGGATGATCGACTCCCCTCCACGGAGAGTCAAGGAGGAGGCCCCTGTTCACGGGGCCCCCGCGGCGCCGGCGGCGCGGCGGAGGCGGGCGAGGATCTCCGGCATCCACTCCCGGTGCTCCGGCTTCATGACGCAGGCGCGCAGGCAGGTCAGGCTCCCGACGTCCCACTCCGCGACCGCCCCCGACTCCTCCAGCATGTGCCGGGGGAAGGTCGCGAGCGCCAGGTGGAGGTCGTCCGCGGCGGCGGCGTCGAACAGCCGGCGGTTGGCGGCGGAGGCGGCCGAGGCGGTCGGCGCGCGCCGGGAGAAGACGACGATGTCGAGCTCCGGCGGACCGAGCGCGGCGAAACGCGGGTCGCCGCGCACCCCCTCGTGGAGCGCCAGGGCCGCCGATCGCCCCGCCTCCAGGCCGCGCGCGAACTCGCCGCCCGGCACGAGCGGCAGGAGCCGGAGGGTGGTCCACAGCGCCACCGCCGCCGCCCCGGGCCGGGAGCACTCGAGCGAGATCTCCCCGAGGTGCAGGTCCTTGCCGGTGAAGTAGGTGTACGGCGAATCGTGGCGGTAGTGCCGCCCGGCGGCGGGATCGCGGAAGAGCACCGCCCCGCATCCATACGGCTGCAGGCCGTGCTTGTGGGGATCGACGACGATGGAGTCGCACGCGCCGATGCGGTCGAAGGCGTGCCGCGCCGGCGGATCGAGGTTCCCGGCGAGGGTGAAGTAGCCGCCGTACGCGGCATCGGCGTGCACCCGCACGTCGCGCGCCCGGCAGATCTCGAGGATCTCCGGCAGGGGATCGACCGCCCCGGCTGCGGTGGTCCCCAGGGTCGCCACCACGGTGCCGATCGTCCCGGCGCCGACGGCCGCGGCGAGGGCGCGGGGATCGAGGCGGCCGTGCGCGTCGGTGGCGATCCCCTGGAACGGCACCCCGAGCACCTCCGACAGCCGGGCGTGGGTGTAGTGCGCCTGCGTCGAGGCGGCGATCCCCTTCCCCGGCCGCTCCTGCCTGGCGACCCAGAGCGCCTCGAAGTTGGCCATCGTCCCGCCGCCGCACAGGTGCCCGAGGTGGGTGGACCATCCGAACAGGGCCGCGAGGGCCGCCACCGCCTCGCGCTCCATGACGGACGAGGCCCGCCCCCCGTCGAGGGCGTGGTTGTTCGGATTGATCGTCATCGCCAGCGCATAGGCGAGGCGCGCCGCCGGGTGGGGCGGCTTGAGCATCTGGCCGACGTAGAGCGGGTGCCCGTAGGGGTAGTTGTCGGCGAGCCGCTCGGCCGCCTCGACGAGGACCGCCCGCAGGCGGTCCCGATCCGTGGGCGCCGTGAACGGCGGGAGCGTTGCGCGGCTCCGATCGAGCGCCTCGAGCGCCGCTTCGAGCGCCTCCATCTCGGGGTGCCAGGGGCGCTCGCTCATGGTCGATCGGGGGTCGCGGTCGCCGGCATGACGGAAGTGTAGCGCCGTCCGCCCTTCATCATGCGGAACACCGCGGAGGTCGCGGCGTTTACTGAGGTTGACACCACCCCGAGGTGGTCGTACATGGAACACCAAGAGCCGGCGTGCGGGTCCGGTACGGATCCCGTCCGCCGGCCCCGTGTATGCAGGAGCGCCGTCATTCCTGACCTGAGAGTCGCCGTTCGCGCCAGGTCCAGCCACATCCCATTCGACTTCCCGTGAGGGAGGGCAGGGAGGAATCCATGCGTCCTCGCCTTTCGCGCCGCGTTCCCGGTGGCCTGGTCCGGACCAGCGCTGCTGTCTTCTGTCTTTTCGCCCTCGCCGGGCTCATGGCGCGCGCCGAACGGCGCCAACAGGGGGACAGGGAGTCATTGCTGGATCAGGCCGAGGCCCAGATCGAACGTGGTCTGCGGTCGCCGGCACCGACCGCCCGGACCGCCGACCTCTCGCCGTTCGGATCGCTCAAGCCGGGCTGGGAGCGCAGCGACGCGGCGCGGCAGAAGAGCCTCGACACCCCGCTCGGGTTCGTCGATCCGGCGGACCTCGATGTCCTGAGGGCCCAGGCGCCGCAGCTCGCCGGGGAGCGCGGGCGCGCCCTCGGCCGCGGGCGCCGCGGGGAGATCGCCAGCGGCTTCAACGCCGTCCAGATCACGACGGAAGCCGCCACGCGCAGGACGCCGGACGAAATCGAGGCGGATCTGACCGCGGCCGGGGCGGAGATCCACGGCCGGATGGCGGAGCGCGGCTACCTCGTACGCCTCTCCGCCGACGCCGCGACGCGCCTCGCCGGCTCGCCGCTCGTCGAGGCGGCGATGCCGTGGGACCCCGCGTTCCGCGTCGAGCCGGGCCTCGGCCGGCGCCCCTTCCTGCAGCGCTCGCGCGCGCTCTCGCAGGATCTGCAGCTCGTGGTCGAGTTCTTCCGCGGCGCCGACGCCGCGCAGGCGCAGGCCGACGTCGAGCGGATCGCCGGGCATCCGGCGGTCCCGTACGCGATCGACGGCCGGTCCTTCCAGGTGACGGCGCACCACGCGAAGGTGGCCGCCCTCGCCCGCCTCCCGTGGGTGCAGTGGATCTACGAGGAGCCGGAGCACCTGCTGATGGACTCGGAGACCCCGACCACGGCGATGGTCGGGAACATGAAGGACAACCTGCCCTTCCAGCGGCCCTACTTCGACGTCGGCATCGACGGCGGCGGGATCGACACCAACGCCGACGGCCAGCGCCTCAACAACGGCACCGACACGGTGCCGCCGCAGATCGTCACGGTGACCGACAACGGCATCTCGTACGACTCGGCGCAGTTCGCCCAGACCGCCACGCAGCCGACGACGCTCGCCATCCCGATCGGCCCGGCGCACCGGAAGATCCACGCCATCCAGAACGTCGTGGATTCCGGCGACGGCTGCGACGGCATCCTCTCCGGCGGCGGCACGCACGGCAACGTCGTGGCCGGGATCATCGCCGGCAACGCCACGGCCCTCGGGTTCAAGGTCAGCAAGCACATCTACAACACCCGTCCGCGCGTCGACGGGCTCGAGCTCAACGGCGTGGCCCGCGGCGCCCGCATCCTGATGCAGGACGCGGCCAACTCCTCCCAGTGCTCCCTCAACGACCTCATCGAGCGGGGCGGGAACGTCAACCCGGGTTTGCTCCTGACGCGGCTGACGCTGGCGATCTGCCCGCGGTCCGGCGGCACCGGCGCCTGCAGCGGCGTGGCCGGGGCGGGGACCGAGGGGCACCTGCACGTGATGCCGTTCGGGGTGCCGAACTTCGACACCTTCCTCGACAACGTGAGCGACGGGACCTACACCGCGGAGTCCCGCGATATCGACCAGTTCCTGGTCAACAACCGCGACGTGATGGTGTTCGCGCCGGTCGGCAACATCGGGACGACCCGGGTGCAGTTCTTCTTCTCGTCGTTCAACAGCCAGGTGCGCAACCGCTACCCCGATCTGTTCGACGGCACGGCGCTCGACAACGACCCGAACATCGCGTCCGGGCTCCAGGTCAGCCCGCCGGCGACCGCCAAGAACCTCGTCTCGGTCGGCAGCCACTTCCAGGACGTGCAGACGGCCCTGTCGGCGAACGTCGAGGAGAACCTCGCCAACTTCTCCTCCAAGGGGCCGGCCACCTCCGGCTCGCTCCGCATGGCCCCGATGGTGGTCGGCGTCGGCGCCGACCTGAGCGGGTTCTTCTTCGGGCCGAACACCGTCTCGGCGGCGGTGTTCAAGAGCCGCGACAACGACAACGCGGCGCCGGTGGACGCGGTCCTCGACGACACCAACTACGGCACCTCTTACGCCTCGGCGGAGATCGCCGGCGTCGCCGCCCTGGTTCGCGACTACCTGGCGCAGGGGTTCTATCCGACCGGCGCGCGGGTGGACGCCGACCGCATGCCGTCGGCCTCCGGCCCGCTGGTGAAGGCGGCGCTCGCCGCCGCCGCCAACTTCGAGGAGCTGCTCGAGTCGGAGTATCCGACCCCGACCGATCGCACCGTCGCCTTCAGCCGCGCCACCGACCTCGGAACGGTCTCGGGGCAGGCCATCGGCGTGTACGGCAACATGGAGCAGGGGTACGGCCGCCCGGTCCTGACCTCGGTGCTGCCGCTCGCCAACTGGCCGCAGGGGAAGGGGATCGGCGCGCCGCAGACGGTCGAGTACCCGGCGCCGGGGCTCATCGTCTACGACGAGCTCGCGACCGGCGAGCCGGCGATCAACAACACGACGCGCACCCAGATCGAGCACACCTTCACGGTCGGATCGGACGTCACCCGGCTGGTCTCGGGGACCCGCATCGTCGATCGCGGCCAGATCCGCGTCGCCATGGCGTTTTCCGACCCGCCGTCGCTGGCCGGCAGCGCCGGCGCGGCGATCAACGACCTCGGCCTCGAGGTGGAGTCCCCCGGCGCAGACGGCAACATCGCCACCACCGGCGACAACCGGGTGTACGACGGCAACGTCTACCAGCAGGGCGGGATCAAGGTCGGGCAGTGGGGGGCGTCGCGCACCACCGTGGCGGCCGATCGCGGCGATCGCCGCAACCCGGTCGAGGCCGTGCACCTGTCCGCCGACCCGAACGGCGACGGCAACACCGACGACTCGCAGCTGGTGGTCGGGACCTGGAAGGTGCGCGTGAAGCGCGGCGCCGGCGGCGCCACCCCCGGCAGCATCAGCAACCTGACCGGGGCGGTGGAGGACGCCAACGGCAACGGGCGGCTCGACGCGGGCGAGGACACGGACGCCGACGGGCTCCTGGACGCCGACGGCCAGCCGTACGGGCTGGTCCTCTCCGGGCCGATCTTCGGGAGCGGCGCGCAGACCTTCAACGGATCGAGCCACACCTTCCCGGCCAGCCGCGCCAGCCTCGACAAGAGCCTGTACGGCTGCGCCGACGAGGTGCGCGGCAGCCTGTACGACGCCGGCACCAACGCCGCGACGGTCACCGGCGCCGCGATCTTCGAGGTGGTCAACCGGCTCGGCGTCGTGGTCGATACCGAGCGTCTCATCGCCTTCAGCGCCGCCTCCGGGCTCGACGCGTACACCTCCGCGGCGCTGCCGCTGCGCGAGTCGAAGCCGGTCGCGGTGGCGGACAACGGCGTCCTCGAGACCGCGGGGGTGGTCGCCGACGAGCCCTACTCGGTCCGCCTGCGCTATCCGGACAGCCCGCGCGAGGTCACGGCCGCGGCCCGCATCTCCTGTCAGCCGTACCTGGTCGCCTGGCGCTTCCAGACCGACGGCACCAACTGGAACCAGCAGGACTCGGTGTTCGGCGGCTGCGACCGGGATCAGAACCTGGACTCGGGCGAGAACGTGCTGTACTCGATCGCCTTCGGCAACGCCAACCGCGACCAGGACTACAGCGACGTCAGCGCCACGCTCGCCGCGAGCGGACCGGGGGCCTCGGCGGTGCGCGTGCTCAACTCGCCGCAGAACATCGGCCGGCTGCCGGGCGGGCAGATCACCGCCGCCACCTTCGCGCTCAACGTCGATCCGGCCGCGCTCGCCCTCGTCGCCGTGGCGAACCGGGTCGTGGACCTGACGCTGACCCTGCAGTCCTCCAACGCCAACGTGCAGCTGCCGCGGCAGACCTTCACCTTCCGGCACGCGCTCAACTCCGACGACGAGGTCTTCCACTACTCCACCGACTACCCCGGCGGGCAGCGGGAGATCCGCGACCTGAACCGCAACCTCCAGATCGACAAGCCGGACGTCACCGATCCGTTCACCGGCATCCAGCTGCCGGACGAGGACGTCACCTTCAACTCGATGTTCGTGGTCGGGACCGCCAACGGGTTCGTCAGCAACATCCTCGGCGAGGACCTGAACAACGACGGCGACAACACCGACCCCGGCGAGGGGGACGTCATCCCGAACGGCGCCCTCGACAAGGGGATCCTGGCGCTGCCGGGCGGCCCCTCGGCGAACGACAAGGCGCCGTTCTCACTCGACACCAACAACGGCGGCTTCACCGGCCTGCGGCACCCGTTCAGCCGTCCCGGCCCGAGCTCGCCGAACGTCGCGTGGGAGTGGCAGCGCGGCGGGCTCTGCGGCTTCCAGTCGGCGATTGCCGACGGCAACCCGTTGAAGGGGTTCGACAACAACGGCGCCGGCATCTGGCACTCGGGGGACGGCAACGTGGCCACCCCGGCCAGCAACGCCGCCGGCTGCGACAACCATGCGGTGGCGATCGATCCGGCCACGCCGGTCGGCACCGAGTTCTACATGGACATCCTCGAGTCGCCGATCATCGCCAAGGTGCACCAGACCCTCGACAGCCGCGGCCTGCCGTACTCCGTCGAGTTCCAGCGCTTCGCCGCCAACCTCGACCACCAGACCCGCGACGGGAACACCGGCGGGAACTTCAACATCGACAACAACATCGAAGACGACACCGGCAACTGCCTCCTGTGCCAGGAGTTCGACCCGAACTACGGCGGCATCGACTACCAGGTCGGCAACCTGCAGGCGTCGAGCGGCGTCGATCCGACCAACTCCGGCGACATCCGCCAGCGCACCTTCGGCCCCAAGGTCGATCCGGACGGCTCGACGACCGGCGGGAATCCTCAGGTCAACGGCGACGAGACCGGGTTCACCGGCTTCACCACCTCCGCCAATCCCAACAGCGCGTCGCCGATCCCGACCGCGTTCCCCGACTTCCTGCCGTACCCGCTCCCCGGGGCGCCGGTGGTCCAGGCCTCGGACGGCACGCCGTGGACGAACAACATCGCCGGCCCGGTGCGGAACTTCGACATGACGCTCGTGACCTACGAGGCCGGCTACGTCTTCCTGATGGCCGGCCCGGGGGCGAGCGAGGTGGCGGCGGTGACGCCGTTCGACGTCAACCCGGGGAACCGCTGGCAGATCGGCATCGGCTTCTACAACATCGAGTCGGCCGGCGGCCTCACCGACTACGGTCTGTCGGTCGACGACGTCGTGTTCGAGTGGGACGAGCGCCACCCGGTGGACGAGGGGGCGTTCGTGCCGGCCCACACCGCCGCCTGCCAGCGCTTCGGGCAGCCCGGCCAGCCGGCCGGCCAGCAGTGCGCGACGCTGATGGTCGATCGCACCTCGCTGTTCGAGTGCGACGAGTCGCTGCGCGTGACGGTGCACAACCCCAAGGTCGCAGGCTCCGGCTCGGTGCAGGTGAGCGCCGCCTCCGACAGCGACGCGCGCCAGGTGTCCACCGGCACCGGCGTGGCGCTGCACCCGATCAAGACGTTCACCCTGCCGGAGGTGTCGCCCGGGCTGTTCAGCGGCTTCGTCGCGGTCACCCAGACGCTCAACGTGGACGACCAGCTGTTCGTCTCCCCGGCGGGGGACAACAACATCGTCTTCTATTACCAGGACCCGACCTGCGACGGGAACCGCAACGGCGCGGCCGGCCAGAACGACTTCGACAACCTCGACGGGGACGGCGTCGCCTTCGCGGGCGACAACTGCCCGCAGGCCTTCAACCCGACGCAGGCCGACACCGACACGGGCGGGGCCGACGGCGTCGGCAACGCCTGCGACAACTGCCCGACTATCCCGAACGCCAACCAGGCGGACTCGGACGGGGACGGCGTCGGTGACGTCTGCGACTTCGACGACATCGACTTCGACGGCGTGGTGAACGCCCTCGACAACTGCCCCGACGTCTACAACGTGCTGCAGACGCCCGCCGGAGGCTCCTCGACCTTGGGCGTCGCCTGCAACCAGAACTCCGACCGCGACGGCGACGGGCTCAACGACCGCGTCGACAACTGCGTGCGCACCGCCAACGCCGGGCAGCAGGACATCGACGGCGACGGCGTCGGCGACGTCTGCGACGGCGACTGCGTCAACGCCCGCGCGCAGCTCCTGGCCGGCGGCTCCTGCAGCCTGACCAGCCAGACGATCTGCACCACCAACGCCCAGTGCCTGGCCGGCGAGACCTGCCAGCGGACCGGGATCGTCAACGACGGCGGCTGCCAGGTGGAGGACGACGACGCCGACGCCGACAGCGTCCCGGACGGCGTGGACAACTGCCCGGTCGTCTCCAACCCGCCGATCATCCCCGGCACCGACCGCCAGGCCGATGCCGACAACGACGGCCTCGGCGACGCCTGCGACTCGAACCTCAAGATCGACGGCGACAACAACGGCATCCCGGACGACATCGCGTCGTTCGGCGTGCTGGTGAACTGCGGCAAGCTGGATCTGCCGAACCTGGTCGTCGAGTCGACGACGGTCAACGACCTCAACGGCGACGGGGACGCCTTCTGCGACACCGGCGAGAAGTGCGAGATGACGGTCGTCGTCGCCAACGCCGGGACGCAGAACCTGACCGACGTCACCCTGTACCTCGCCACTTCGGACACCGACGTGCTGTGCGTCACCAAGCCGTCCATCGTGGTCGGGTCGCTCCCCGCCGGAGGCCGGGTGGACACCGCGAACATCGGCGGGCAGCGCCGCGTCTTCGAGTACACCATCTCACCGGCGACGAACACCACCATCGCGTCGCAGCCGGCGAAGGCGGACTGGACCCTCAACGTGGCCTCGCGTGAGGCGCTCGGCACGAAGGGGAAGGTGAACTTCCAGACCCTGCTCGATCTCGACCTGCCGGTCGGGGCCCCGATCACCCGGGTCCTCGGTCCGGACGGGGCGCCCGGCACGGGGGACGACGGACAGATCGTCGAGACCTTCGACGTCGATCGCAATGGCACCGGCGGGGTCGAGATCAGCGACGGGCGCGCCGGCGTCCCCAACGACACCATCGGCTACACCGTCGGGACCGCCCTCGGCGGCCTGAACGCCCTGGAAGGGATCGGCTGCGGCGGGTTCGCCGTGCCGCCGCAGGACCCCGGGTGCCACGTGGACCCGGACAACGACATGGACTGGCACATCCACTGCCCCGTCGGCACCTGCCCGGTGCCGAACGTGGTCGGGTCCACGACCGCCTTCAGCGCCACGCCGACGAACGGGGCGATGGCCTTCTCCACCCCGAACTCGCTGCACTGGGGCCGCCACACCGACACCACCAACCGCGTCGGTGACACGACGTCGTTCCGCACCCTCGCGGCGTACGTGACGACCGCCAACCTGACGCCGCTGCCGCTGGTGGGGGACCTGCGCCTGTCGTTCATGCACATCGCGGACACCATGGACAACTCCCAGGCCGACATCCCGGTCGGCAGCGCCATCGACTTCGTGGACGTGCAGGTCCGCGTCGACCAGGATCCCAGCCCGACGACGGACAACTGGGGCTTCTGGGACAAGCTGGTGCCGTTCGAGAACGTCTACGACCACATCCCGTACGTCTGGAGCCACTACGGCGCCCAGACGACCTACTGCAACCTGACCCCGACCGACACCGGCTCGGCCCCGCCGGCGCCGCGTGGCACGCACGAGACGATGTGCTGGCCGCAGGGCGTCTGGTCGCACTGCGGCAACGCCTGGGGGACCGACACCACGTTCGGCTGCCCGGGGCCGGGGTTCACCGGCGCCACGTCGCCGCAGAGCGGCGCGCTGTGGGTGAAGACCCGCTTCTCGCTCGCCAACTACATCGGCGCCCGGGTGCAGATCCGCTGGATCGCCTCGACCTGGGAGTTCGACCTGAACGGGCCGACCGAGGACTACCACACCTACGGCCACGGCTGGGAGAACAGCCTCAACGACGACGGCTGGTGGATCGACGACATCGTCATCACCGGCGCCATCACCAGCCAGGTTTCGCCGCTGGCCGACCCCGACCCCGCCCCGCCGGCCACCTGCCCGGCTCCGGGCGCGGAGTGCAACCCCGCGGCCGGCGCGGATCACGGCTACAACGTGGTCCTGACCGCCACCAGCAGCGACAACGACGGCGTCTTCGAGAAGGGGGAGAACGTCCTCTTCAGCGCCGTCTCCACCACCAACCCGGGCGGCTGCGCCGACGGCGTCACCGAGTATCAGTTCAAGCGCAACGGCGTCGTCGTGCAGGACTGGTCGGCCCGCGCCTTCTACGAAGAGGGGGTGCAGGCGGACGGCACCTGGCAGGTCCAGGCGCGATGCAGCCGGGTCCCGGCCTGCACCACCACGACCGGCGCCAGTACGGTCCTGCCGGTGTACGCCGGAGACGGCAGCGACCTGATCATCACGCTGACGTCCCTCGGGGCCGGCAACGCCAACGTCAATCTCACGGCGCGGCCGATGCCGCCGACGATGTCCGGCTACGACTTCTTCCGCTACACCTTCCCGCCGGCGCCGCCGGTGAACCTGGCCGGGACCATCAATCTGGCCTGCGACCAGGGGACCGCTGCGCCGGTCGGGAGCACGGTGACCGTGAACGACCCGGCGGTGCCGGGCTCGGGCCAGGTCTTCTGGTACTGGGCCGGCTACAGCAGCCCGACGGCCGGCGCCAAGACCGCCCTCGGCCGGCGGACCGACAATACGATCCGGATCGCGCCGAATACCTGTCCGTAGGAGGGAGCCTTCGCGGCGCGGGGGGGCCGGCTGCGCCCCCCGCGCCGCGCAGAGGCGGCGGCCTGCGATCTACTGGAAGTCGCGCGGGATCGGCTCGTCCCAGGTCTTCTCGCGGACCAGGACGCCGTCCTTGAAGAGCCGGCGCGTGTACGTCAGGTAGAAGTTCTTCGCGTCGCTGCGGAACACCGCCCGCGCCTCGAAGCGCAGCGTCCGGTCGGGCAGCGTGACGGTCGTGCTGTAGTCGCCGGTCATCGAGGCGGCCTCGGGGTGGGCGTCGCCCGCCTCGTGGCGGATCGACTCGGTCTCGTGCTGCGTTCCCCAGGGGAAGCGCGTCCCGCCGCCGTTGATCGCGGTGATGCGCGCGTCCCCGGTCGGGGGGCGCCGCTCGACCGACGCGATCTCCCCGTAGCCGGAGGCCGTGCCGGTCTCGAGCACGCCGAACCCTGCGAGCACCTCGTCCTTCTCCGGCGGCAGGAACTGCGGGCGCGGCCGGTCGGCGCGCGGCACGACCGGCAGGCGCAGCCGCGTGCCGGAAGCGCCCCCGAGACGCAGTGTGATCGTCATCGGGTGCGGCGTCGGCCAGATCATCGGCCACATGGCGTTCGACACCGCCAGGCGCATCCGGTGCCCCGGCGCGAAGACCCATGACGTGAAGTGCATCTCGATGTCGAGCGTGAACATTTTCTCCGGCTCGATCGCCTTCGGGTCGCGGGCCGAGACGCGGTGCGCGCCGTTCTCGCCGGCGCCGGCGACGAGCGTCACCGTGCCGTCCGGGGCGACGTCAGACAGCCGCGCGAACCAGCGAGCCAGCGGCGCGTCGGCGGCGACGTCCAGGACGGCGCGCGGCAGGCCGAGGATCTCCACTTCCTCGGTCAGAGGGGCGGTGTCGTAGACGAGGCTGTAGGCATCGGAGGGCCTCTGGTCGGGTGCGACGTCCCCCCACCACATCACCGGCCCGCCGATCTCCACTCCCGACGTCGCGACGTAGCGCAGCGCGTGCGCGACCGGCTGTCCGCCGGGCGGACTGGCGAGCGTGTGGTCGTCGTGCGGGTAGAGCACCTGCTCGCGGCCGCGGGCGAGCGGCCAGCCGTCCTCGTAGCGCCATGCGCCGGGCGCGTCCCCCTCCAGGCGCGGCCCGGGCGGGTGCCAGCGGCGCACGAAGACGGCGAGGCGCGGCTCGTCGTCGATGCCGGTCTTCTTCCCCTTGAGCCAGCGGTCGAACCAGCGCACCGCCTCGTGGCGCCACTCCATCCCCGGCTTCGGGTAGGCGTCATGCGGGAAGCAGTGCGACCAGGGCCCGACGATGGCCTTCATGGGCGCCTGCACGTGCTCGAGCATGCGCGGCACGCTGTCGCGGTAGCCGTCGTACCAGCCGCCGATGACGAAGGTCGGGATTTTGATCGACTCGTAGCGCCGCTTCAGCGTCGTGCGGTCCCAGAACGGCCCGTCGCGCTGCTGCTTCTTGTAGGTGAACATCCAGGGCCGCTGGTCGAAGCGATCGGCGAACAGCCGGTCGTCGATGACGTAGCCCGGCGCCCCCGGCATGGCGTTCGCCAGGTCCATGCTCATCTCCCAGGAATCGACGTGGATGCCGCCGTCCATGAAGTGGACGTCGTCCTGGTAGAGATCGTCGGTGGCGTCCACGGCGATGATGGCGCCGAGCGCCGGCGGGTTGCGCATCGCCATGTGGATCGAATTGAACCCGCCCCACGAGATGCCGAACATCCCCACCTTGCCGGTCGAGAACGTCTGGCGCGCCAGCCAGGCGATCACCGCGTCGCCATCCTGGTTCTCGATGTCGCTGTACTCGTACGGGATGAGCACCCCTTCGCTGTTGCCGGTGCCGCGGATGTCGACGCGCGCCACGACGTAGCCGCGCCGCACGAAGTAGGCATACAGCCCGAAGCGGTCGCCGCGCGACTCGGTCTTGCGGTAGGGGAGGTACTCGAGGAGGACCGGATACTTCACCGGTTTCTTCGCTGCGGCGTCGGCCGGCATCCAGAGATCCGCCGCGAGCCGCACCCCGTCCGGCATGGGGATGACGACTTCACGCATCGCGATCCCGGGCGCGGGTTCCGCGGCGGCCGGCGGCGTGCTCTTCGCGGGAGCCGCCCCGGTCCGGACGGCGGCGCCCAGCAAAGCGGCAGCTGCGAAAACCAGGACGACGCGTCGAGATCCGGGCATGGAGGGTCCCCGCCAGCGAGGCGGCATTCTGGCACACCGGCGGACAGCGGGCCATGGCGCCGACGTGCGCCCGCGTCGCTGCTCGCGACACGGTTTTTTCGCGTTGCCAGACGGGTCGCCGTAACCTCGGCGACCTGGTGAACGACTAATACCTCAGATGGGAAATGAGATTCCCCATGCCCGCGCTCCCAGGGCCAGGGAACCTCTTCTTGCGGCTCGCAGCCGCACGGGGGTTGCCATGCGCCGTCTCCTGATGATGCTCTCCGCCCTCATTCTGGCCACCGCCTTCGGCGTCCCGCTCATCACGGCGCCGCCGGCGGCGCCGAAGGGAGGCGCCGGTCTGCAGAACTATGCACCGGGAGAACTCCTCGTGCGATTCCGCTCGGAGACCGGGAACCTGGATCGGGCCGCCCTGAGGGCCCAGGCACGGGCCTCCGTCGTGCGCGCTTTTCGCAGCGGCGCCGAGCACTGGCGGCTCGGGGCCGGGACCAACGTGCTGGAGGAGGTGCAGCGACTGAGCCGCAACCCGCACGTCGAGTACGCGGAGCCCAACTATGCGATCAGGCTGACGGCGGTCCCGAATGATCCCAGCTTCACGCAGCTGTGGGGACTCCGGAATACGGGACAGACGGGCGGGGCGGTCGACGCCGACATCGACGCCGACCTCGCCTGGAACGTCACCACGGGAAGCGCGAGCGTGGTCGTCGCAGTGATCGACGGGGCGGTGGACTGGTCCCATCCCGACCTCGCCGCCAATATCTGGATCAACCCGGGAGAAAGCGGCGGCGGGAAGGAGACGAACGGACTGGACGACGATCACAACGGGTATGTCGACGATTTCCACGGCTGGGATTTCACGGAGGACGACAACGACACGCGTCACTACGACGACTACGATCCGAACAATCCCCCCCCGGCATGCCCGTACGGCGGGCGACACGGGACGCATGTGTCCGGAACGATTGGCGCCGTCGGCAACAACGGGGTGGGGGTGGTCGGCGTGAACTGGAACGTGAGGATCATACCCCTGCAGGTCGTCCCCCTCGCCGACGAGGACACCGACGCGTTGCCCAACGCCTGGGTGGCCGACGCGGTGGCGGCCGTGGATTACGCGACGGACAAAGGGGCCGTCGTGATGAACACCTCGTGGACCATCGTTCCGCCTTGCCCCGCGACGGGGAACGGGACCTGCGCTCACACTCTGTTCAACGCCATCAAGGCGGCGGGTCAGCAGAAGATTGCCCTGGTCGCGGCGGCGGGCAATGAGGGTGACGACATCGACGCCCTGGCTGAGAACTACCGGCCTTACCCGGCCTCCTACAATCTCGACAGCGTCATCTCCGTGGCAGCGACCGATCATCTCGACGGTCTGGCGTGGTTCTCCAACAAGGGTGCGACGTCGGTGGACCTCGGGGCGCCGGGAGTGAACATCCTCAGCACGACGCCACAGAACCCGTGTCCGAATCCGCCAACGCCATACGGATACACGTCGTTCAACGGGACCTCCATGGCGGCTCCGCACGTGACTGGCGCCGTGGCCCTCATGCACTCCGTCAAGCCGGTCATCACCATCAGCGAGCTCCGAAGCGCTCTGTTCACCTCGGTGGACCCGGCGCCTGCCCTGGAGGAGGTCACGGTCACCGGCGGGCGGCTCAACGTGAACTGCGCGGTGGCGAAGGTGAACACCAGCGCGCCCGATGTCGACGGCGATGGCGACCTCGACGCCTGCGATAACTGCCCGCTCGTCGCGAACCCGGGCCAGGACGACGCCGACGGCGATCGCGTCGGCGACCTCTGCGACAACTGTCCGACGACCTTCAACCCGAACCAGAACTTCGTCGGCGATCCCATCGTGACGGTGCACAGGCCCAATGGGGGCGAGACCCTTCACGTCAATGGCCAGCAGCTGATCACGTGGACGGCGACCGACACTTGTGGAGGCGTCCCTTCGGTCGACATCCTGGTCTCACGAGACGGCGTCAACGGGAATTACGCGTGGGTGAAAAGCAACTCCCTGAACCTCGGCTCGTATGCATGGATCGTGACCGGGCCGGAAACCGCAGGGTTCACCGTGTTCTTCAAGGTCATCGCCCACGACGCGGCCGGCAATAGCGGCCAGGATGTGAGCGATACCGGTGCGAAGATTGCCCCACAGCTTTGCGAGGAGGGGTGCGAATGACTGGCCGCCCGGCCGAGGTGCTGGACCGAATCCCGGCGGCGGCTAGCCCTTCCAGGGGTGCCGGAACACCCCCTCGATGCGGGGGTCGTTCTCGGAGAACTCGGTGCGCTCGACGAGCAGGCGGCGCAGCTCCTTGAGCACTTCCGGGGCCAGCGGCGCCGGCTCGTGCTTGTCGAGGAGCAGCTTCATCCGGTCGCGCGCCAGCTGCACCTCGTCCTTGTTGCGGCGCTTCCAGTCGCCGTGCGTGCCGCGGAAGGAGATGCGCGGCCAGTACCCCTGACCCGATTTGAGGAAGTGCCGGGTGAACGGCTCGCCGAGGTGGTGGTTGGGGGAGTGCCCGACCTTCTGGATCGCCTCGACCATCAGCGTCTCTTTCGTCACCTCCATCCCGTCGCGCACGAACGACAGGATGTTGCAGATCTCCTCGTCGATCACCATCTGCGGGAACGACAGCGTGTTGCCGTCCTCGAGGATGCCGATGCCGACGAGCAGGTCGCAGCCGCTGAGCGCCGCGGTCATCCCGGTTGCCATGTTCTCGTAGCCGGCCTGGATGCCGGGGATCTTCGCGTCCGAGCAGATGCCCCCCGCCATGTACGGCACATCGTAGAACTCGGTCATCTGGGCGAACGGCAGGTTGAGGAGGATCCCTTCGGGGGAGGCGGTCGAGGCGAGGCCGGTCTTCATGTCGAGCGTCTCGGGGCCGGCGGGATAGATCATCGGCAGCCCCGGCTGCACGCACTGGTAGAGGACGAGGCCGCTCAGGAACTCGGTGTTGGTGACGAGCAGCGTGCCGGCCATGGTGATCGGCGCGGTCGCGCCCTGGAGCGGCATCGGCCAGAAGACGATCGGCACCCACTCCTTCGCCAGCTTGATGCACGCCTCGGTCATGGCGTCGTCGTGCTTCAGCGGCGACACCGGGCAGGTGACCATCGAGAAGATGGGGCGGTCGCGCTGGCTGCGGCGGTCGCCGCTCACCGCGTCGATCATCGCCAGCAGGTAGGGGACATCGTCGGGATCCTGCACGCCGCCGACCATCTGGAAGTGCTTCGACGACCAGATGAACGACGCGGCGGTCTCGAACAGGGCCCGCTTATCGGTCGAGGCGTCGGTCGGGAAGACGGTGGACCACATCACCTTCACCGGGTCGAGCGCGTCGGCGAGCAGTGTCGACAACGTCAGGTCCTGCAGGGTCGAGGTGCGGCGCTCGCCAGTCTTCTCATCGAGCGTGAACGACGCCTGCCCGTCGGTCATGTGGTGCATCTTCTTCCCGTCGATGACGGCGTCGTTCTTTCCGTCGCGGGAGGCGAGGACGAAGTTCCGGGGGGCGCTCTTGATGCAGCGCTCGACGAGGTCGGGCTTGATCCAGGCGATGCCGCGGTCGCGATCGACCTTGCAGCCGTGCGCCTCGAGGACGTCGAGCGCGGTCTTGTTCTCGTACAGGACGCCGGTGTGCTCGAGGATGTGGAGCGACGACTCGTGGATGAGGCGCACTTCCTCGGGCGAGAGCATCGAAACCTTGGGCCGCGCCGCCATGTCGAGGACCTCCTCTTCGCGATGATTTCGCAGCCATGACAACACGGGCGCGGGTTTCCGGTCAATCGCGCAGCGCCATAAAGTGATGCTGTGATGGCATTACGGCATGGAGGCGGCCGGCGGCCATGCTGTTACGGCTTGCCGTGCCGTCCCGCGGCGCGGATCGCGCGCGGGGGCGGCTAGAATGCGCCGGTGATCGATCACCTGTCGCCGCGCGAGATGGAGACCCTTAAAGAGGCGTCCGCTGCGGGAGCGATCTGGCCGCACGTGCTGCGGCGCTTCTTCGTCGATGGCACGCGCCTCGTCCTC
>Ga0111538_10001738_pt1 | contig 30597 bp, 32 predicted proteins | sample SoiMethybrSBSTD1_FD_79669 | JGI IMG/M metagenome (GOLD analysis project Ga0111538, IMG submission 79669) | Bulk soil microbial communities from a Populus tree surrounding site in Tennessee, USA - Soil MetaG P. TD hybrid SBSTD1 (version 2)... | ecosystem: Environmental > Terrestrial > Soil >... | reverse complement strand
GGTGGCGATGCCGGAGGGGCCACACCCGTTCCCATCCCGAACACGGAAGTTAAGCCCTCCAGGGCCGATGGTACTGCGCTGGTAACGGCGTGGGAGAGTAGGTCGTCGCCGGGTTAATTCAAGCGCCCGGATCGCAAGGTCCGGGCGCTTTCGTATGTCCGCGCGCACGAGTCGTGCTCTAGACGATCAAGCTCGCGAGCGCGATGAGCAGGCTTTGCACGAACGCGATCGCCGGCCCCACCACGTAGCGCGTGGCTCCGGACATCACTGCGAGGATCAGGATGATGGGGCCGTACTGTTCGAGCTTGTGGATGGCGCCCCAAGAGGCGCGCGGGAAGAAGTACGGGAGAAAGTGCCCGCCGTCCAGGGGGGGCAGCGGGATCAGATTGAACACGCCCAGGCCCACGTTGAGGATGAAGACCATCGCCATGACGTTGCGAACCGGCTCGACGACGAACGGCAGCGCGGTCATGGGCACGAGGAGCCGGTACAGGAGCAGCCCCATGAAGGCCACGACGAAGTTCGCGAGCGGTCCCGCCGCGGCGACCGCCGCCATATCGCGGACGGGGTGGCGCAAGTTGTAGGCATTGACGGGCACGGGCTTGGCCCAGCCGAATCCCACTAGAATCAAGGCGAGGGCGCCGAGCGGGTCGATGTGCGGCAGGGGATTGAGCGTGAGCCGTCCGCTGAGCCGCGCGGTGGGATCGCCGAGCCGGTCGGCGACCAGCCCGTGGGCCAGCTCGTGGATCGTCACCGCGAGGAGCAGAGCGGGTAGCTGAAGGACGAAGCGGATGAGAAAGCCGGTCGGGTCCGAGAAGAAATCCGTCATCCGCTGCCCGAGGGCACGCGGTCATCGCTCTCGTCGGCCACGGCGTCGCCCGCCACACGGTAGCGCTCGTCCAGCCACACTCCGACGTCGATCAGCCGGCAGGCGAGCGAGCAGAACGGGCGATGCGGGTTGCCAGACCACGCGATGAGAGTCGCGCGGCGCGCGCAGCGTGGCGAGCGCGCGGCGGCGCGTCGAACGGGAGTCACGCGAGCATCCTATCGGCGCGTCGCCGCGACTGTCAATCGCGGGTGACGCGCCGGGGAGGCCACGGTTGACATCGCCGGGGGGCTTCGTTACAGTCCGAGCGTGTTTCGGCTCTTCCCGCGCGAGGAGAAGTTCTTCGACCTCTTCGAGCAGCAGGGGGCCAACATCGTTGCCGCGGCGCGCGCCCTCGAGACCCTGACCCTCGACTATCCCAACGCCAAGACGCACGCGCAGGCCATCGAGGACCTCGAGCACGCCGGCGACACCCTGACCCATGAGCTGGTCAGGCGGCTCAACACCACGTTCATCACCCCCATCGACCGCGAGGACATCTACGCGCTGTCGAGTCGCCTCGACGACGTGCTGGACCTGATCGATGCGGTGGCCGACCGACTGCTGCTCTACAAGATCGCCGCGCCCACCGAGAGCTGCATCGCAATGGCCAAGATCATCGTCAGGGCCGGGGAGGAGACCGACCGCGCAGTGCATTGCCTGCGCGATTTGTCGCCCTTTTACCACAAGCACTGCGTGGAGGTGAATCGGCTCGAGAACGAGGCCGATCGCCTTCTCCGCGACCAGCTCGCCGCTCTGTTCGAGGGCCGGGTGGATGCCATCGAGGTGATCAAGTGGAAGGAGCTGTACGAGACGATGGAGGAGGTCACGGACCGCTGCGAGGACGTGGTCAACGTGATCGAGGGCATCGTCCTCAAGATGGCCTGACCGCCCCGCCGGTGGTCGCCCCCTGTCCGCGCGCATGACGATCTCGCTGGGCCTCCTGGTCTTCATCATCCTCATCGCGCTCGCCTTCGACTACATCAACGGCTTCCACGACGCCGCCAACTCCATCGCCACCGTGGTGTCGACCCGGGTGCTCACGCCGATGCAGGCGGTGGCATGGGCGGCCGTCTTCAACTTCGTGGCCGCGTTCGGCTTCGGCGTCAACGTCGCGAAGACGGTGGGCAAGGGCGTGGTCGACGCCGCGATCGTCGACCACTGGGTGATTCTCGGCGGGCTTTGCGGCGCCATCATCTGGAACCTCGTCACCTGGTACTACGGCATCCCGTCCAGCTCGTCCCACGCCCTCATCGGCGGGTTCGCGGGCGCCGCCGTCGCGAAGGCCGGCTTCGGCGCGCTCGTCGCCCCCGGCCTGATCAAGATCGCGGTATTCATCGTGCTCGCGCCGGTGCTGGGGCTCGTGCTCGGCTTCATCCTCATGAGCGTGACGCTCATGATCTTCCGCAATTCGCGCCCGAGCCGGGTGGACGGGCTCTTCCGGCGTCTCCAGCTCGTCTCCGCGGCGTTCTACAGCCTGGGCCACGGCACCAACGACGCTCAGAAGACGATGGGCATCATCGCAATCCTCCTGTACTCCTCCGGTCACCTCGGGTCCGAGTTCTACGTGCCGTTCTGGGTGGTACTCGCCGCGCATGCCGCCATCGGCCTCGGTACCCTCGCCGGAGGGTGGCGCATCGTGAAGACGATGGGCATGCGGCTGACCAAGCTGCGCCCCATCGGCGGCTTTTGCGCCGAGGCGGCTGGCGCGGTCATGCTGATCGGCACCGCGGTGGGGGGCATTCCCGTGAGCACCACCCACACGATCACGGGGTCGATCATGGGCGTGGGGACCACCCAGCGACTCTCCGCGGTGCGCTGGGGCCTCGCTGGCCGTATCGTATGGGCGTGGATCCTTACGATTCCGCTCTCGGCGCTAATCGCCGGGCTGACCTGGCTCCTGCTGCCCCACGGGTGATCCCCCGACGCGGGGCCGCCCGGACGTTCCGGAATCGGCTGGTTCTGGCGGCGCTGGCGCCGATCGCCCTCGTGCTCGCCTATCTGCCGCCTCCGGTCTCTCGCTGGATCGGCGCCCGCCTCGGTGACCTGGCATGGGTGACGCTGCGGGGACGCCGCGAGGTCGCCCTGAAGAATCTGGAGCTGGCGCTCGGCGCAGAAAGCTCGCTCGCCGAGCGCGTCCGGATCGGGCGGGCTTCCTTCCGGAACCTTGGGCTGAACCTCGTGGAAGCCTGCGAGTTCTTCTTCCGTCCGCCCGAGCGTCTTCTGTCCCGCGTCGAGATCCGCGGACTCGATCACGTCCGCGCCGCGGCGGCGAAGGGCCGCGGTGTGCTCGCGCTCGCCGGCCACCTCGGCAACTGGGAGCTGCTCGCGGCGGCCGCCGCACGGGGGCCCGTCCCCATCGCGGTGGTGGCACGACCGCTCGATGATCCGATGCTCGACCGGGTGCTCGAGCGTCTGCGTATCCGGGGCGGCATGGAGATCATCTCGAAGCGCCAGGGGCTCGGCGACATCCGGGACGCGCTGCGTCGCGGCCGCATCATCGGGGTGCTGCTCGATCAGAACGCCTCGCGGCGTGAAGGGATCTTCGCGCCGTTCTTCGGCGTGCCTGCGTCGACGTCGAAGGGGCTCGCGCTCATCGCCCTCCGCACCGGCGCCCCGGTGGTGCCCACCTTCATCCGACGTCTCCCCGCCGGCCGGCACATGGTCGTGTTCGAGCCGCCGGTGGCGATCCCCCCGGACCGCGATCCCGCTGCCTTCACGGCCGCGTTCAATGAAGCCATCGAGCGCGCGATCCGGCAGGCGCCCGAGCAATGGTTTTGGGTGCACCGGCGCTGGAAGAGGCGTCCTGCCGAGGCCTCGTCATGAGTCGCCTCGCGGTGATCGCGCTCACGCTGGTCGTCGCAAGCGCGCCGGTGCTAGCTCCGGCGGACAGCCGGCCGCCCATCGACACGTATCTGCAAGCCCGCGACCGGGGCCTCACCGGCATGGTCACCGGCGAGGCGTTCGCGGAGGCGACCCAGCCGAGCGGCCCGCCGACACCCTACGGCGACGTCTCGGTGATGCTCCTTCCCGCTCTGTCGGACTTCGGGGCCGAGCTGAACCGGATCCACGCCGGCCTGCGCGACGATGCCCGCGCCTACCTGTCGGCGGCGGAGCGTCTGCGGACGGCGAGGGAGGGTCTCGAGCGCGACCTCGCCTTCGCCGGGGGCGGTGAGCTGGTGCTCGGCGAGGTCACGGACGCCGGCGGGCGGTTCCGCTTCGCCGGCGTGCCAACGGGGGCTTGGACCTTGCTCGCCTGGCGCGAGGAGCCTCATGCCCAGTCGGCTCGGCACGCGCCTTCGCGTCAGCTCGGGGCCTTTGTGGGGGTCACCCAGCCGGCGGGGTTCACGACGGTGGCGGTCTGGCGGGTCGCTGTCGACGTCCGGCCAGGCGAGCAGGCCACGATACGGCTCAATGACCGAAACATCTGGCTCACCGTCGTCCGCGAAGACAAGCGGACGCTCGAGCCCAAGAAGACGGACGGCACCGGTTCCAAGCGCCGCCAGGGCACCACCCGGTAGTGGGTGACGCCCTGGCGGGCGCCCTGATGGCCAGCGCCGCCAGGGGGAGCTTAGGGCTTCTTGGCCTCTTCCTTCTTCTCTGCCGGCTTCTTCGACGCCTTGGCGTACTTCTTCTCGCACTCGGCCTTACCCGCGTCGTCCTTGGCCATTTTCAGGCACTCGGCCTTGGTTTCCTTCTTCGCAGCCTTCTTCTCCGCCTTTTCCTCAGCCTTGGGGGGCTCGGCCGGCTTGGCCGCCGGAGTCTGGGCCGCCGCGATGCCCGCCATGCTCACGGCAAAGGCCATGCTCACGAACAGCGCGATCATCTTCTGCATAGGTGTTCACCTCCCTTCTCGATGGATTGTCATAACCTATGATGACGATTGCGGCAACTATGCACGAATACTACGTTCTTACCAAACGTTTAAGTTAGATTCACCCCAACGTTCTGTCAAGGTCTGAAGTCGAATTCCGTCGAGCCCCGTTGACCCATGTACCCCTGCATGCTGTAATCGAGATGTAGCCCTCTCCTATGCAGCCCTCGCTCAACCGGCGACACGTGGCGCTGCTGGTCTTCTCCTTCGTTGCCCTGGCGTTCTCGGGCAATGCCGGGGCGGAGACATATCCGTTCTCTTCGCAGGAGCCCTATCTGGAGGCGCCGCTCGTGCCCGCCGAGCCTCCGGAGGGGTCTGCGCCAAGCGGTAGCTTCCGAGCGATCGAGATCGAGCTCGGGATCACCTATTCGCCGGGCAGGGCGGAGGAGCCCGAAGCCGGATCGGACACGGCCTCCCTCGTCGGCGACCAGTGGGACCCGTTGGCCGGTATGCCGGTCGTGGAGGCGGTCCCGGTTCCGGAGGCCTCCGCCCGGAAGCGCGGGCCGGTCTACGACGTGCCGGACCGGCCCGAGGTCGCCGTCTTCGTCGAGCGCTTCCAGACCGGTTACCGCCGGGCGGTGGTCGAGCGCTGGCTCACCCGAGCGGGTCGGTACATGGACATGATCCGGGAGGTTCTCATCGGTCGCGGGCTGCCCGAGGAGCTCCTCTGCACCGCGATGATCGAGAGCGGGTTCGACCCGATCGCCGCCTCCCGGGCCGGGGCGAAGGGGCTCTGGCAGTTCATGGCCCCGACCGCGCGCAAGTATGGCCTTCGCGTGGACAAGTGGACGGACGAGCGCCTCGACCCTGAGAAGTCCACCCGCGCGGCCGCCGCCTATCTCCGCGACCTCTATGCGACGTATGGCTCGTGGCCGCTCGCGCATGCGGCCTACAACGGTGGCGACGTCCGTATCCTGCGCGCAATGAGGAATCTCAAGAGCTCGGACTTCTGGGATCTCACGCGCGGCCGGCATCTGGCCGAGGAAACGAAGAACTTCGTGGCCGCCATTCAGGCCGCCATCCTCATCGTTCGCGAGCCCGTGCGGTACGGCTTCGTCGTGACGCCCGAGCCGCCGCTCCAGTACGAGACCATCCGCGTCCCCGGCGGCACCAAGCTGGCGCGGCTGGCGGAGCAGGCGGGCATCGAGCCGGCCGAGCTTCGCGGGCTCAATTCGGAGCTCCGCATGGCCCAGACGCCGCCCGGCGAGAGCTATGCCCTCAAGGTCCCGGTCGGCGGGGCCGACAAGGTGCGCGTGGCGCTCGAGCGCGACGCGGCCAAGCGGTCGGCGGTGGCGGCGGCCGGTACGCCAAAGGGCACGCCGGTGACCGCGCGCGCCGTGACCGACGCGGTGTACGTGGTGAAGCCGCAGGACACCGTCGGCGGCATCGCCAAGCGGTACGGTGTCTCCGTGGCGGAGATCCGCCGGTGGAACCGGCTCACCGAGGAATCACGCATCCGCCCGGGTGACCGCCTCCGCGTCGCGATGGTCGCGGCCCACGAGGACGGCCAGGGCGGCTTCCGGTAACCGAGCGCCCGGCGCGTCCTTATGCCCACGGTCCGGCTTCGCGACCCCTCCGAGTATCCCGATCCCGCCCAGAAGCTGTTCGAGCTCTCCAAGTCGTGGTTCAACCACGACTTCAAGGAGCCGCCCGCCATGAGCCGGGTGATGGCCTGGGATCCCGAGTTCGGTGGCCCCCACGGCCGCGCCATGAAGCGCGCGCTCGCCCCCGGCGAGTTCAGCCGCGGCGAGAAGGAGATGGTCGCCGCGGTCGTCAGCGGCGTCAACGCCTGTACCTACTGAGTGCAGGCTCACACTGCAGCCGGGAAGCTGCAGGGGATGGTCGGGGACGCGCTCTGGTACGAGGCTGCGCACGTGGTGGGCATCACCAATGCGCTGAACGTCGCGGCGGACGGACTGGCTGCTCTCCCCGCGGTGACCGCCTTGATGCCGCCGGTCGGGGGGGAGGGCAGCGCGGCGGCGGCGGCGCTCTTCACCGAGATTCGCGCGTTCTATGCCCGGGCCGAAGTGCCGCCGGTGTTCCGCTTCCTCGCGCGGGATCCCGCCTACGCGAAGGACGTGTGGGGAGCCACCCGCCGGGCCTTCGAGGACAATCGGCTGTCCCGGCGGCTCAAGGAGTCACTGGCTTTTGCGGTCTCGCTGACCACGCGTTCCCCATGGGGCATCGCGTTCCATCTCGAGGAAATGCGTCGACTGGGGGTGGGCGACGGCGGGGCGATGGAAGTGATCGGGGTGACGCAGATGTTCTCGAGCTACACGAAGATTGCCGATACGCTGCAGCTCGAGCCGGACATGGGGCACATCGCGCCGCCCGACGAGTCGCCGGCGCCGGGCGGCGCAGCCCGGAGCTAAGCCTCAGGCGAGGGGCGGTCCGATCGGAATGCGCGGCAGGATCGTGTTGGGCACGGTCACGTGCTCGATGCAGTGGATGCAGAAGAAGTCCATCTCCTGCCCTGCGCGCGTGCCGTGAAACTCCAGCGGGTGCCCGCACCAGCCGTGATGGAGCTCGCCGTCCGTGTGGAAGTAGACGGCGACGATGGGCGGAATCTCACGCGGGTTCCCGTCCTCGGCCCGCGGCCCGCGGCGGCCTCCCAGGCGGGTACGGCGGCGAACGGGAGCCCGGCGAACCGGTGCCTCCTGCTCTGGCGTGGTGATCGGGGCGACTGCCATGGCTCGGTCCCTCCTGGGGTCCGCTGACTTCGCTTCGGTCGACCGTCGAGTGAGCAAGTCACGTTCCAGGGTTGACACCCGATCGTAAGCCATTGATTTACTGGGTTGGGGAAGTCTTGCCCCTGACGCGAAGCCGCCGGCGAGCCTCGAAGAATCCGAGTGTCGGTCGCGTGGCTGACGCTTTTTGTAGGGCGGGCTGACAGTCTGACGCCGGTATGCGGCTATAATGAGCGCGCCTGGTGCCCCACACACGAGGAGGCGCGACCATGAAGCGAATGACGGCCCTGCTGGCCTTGATCGCAGTGACTGCTCTGCCTGTGCTCTGGGCCGCTGACGCCTGGGCTCGAGCGGGTGGTGGCGGCTCGAGCGGCAGCCGAGGCTCGCGGAGCTATTCGGCGCCGGCAGCCCCGTCCTCGTCGCCCGGCTCCTCGTCGCTGAATCGGCCTGCGCCGCCCCCGCCCACGAGCTACCAGCAGCCGGCCCCGGCGCCGCGCCCGGGCTGGGGATTCGGCGGCATGCTGGGCGGGCTCTTGCTCGGCGGTCTCATCGGCAGCCTCTTCTTCGGCGGTATGGGCTATGGGGGCGGGGGAATCGGGCTGCTCGAGATCGTGCTGATCGGCGTGCTCGCGTACGTCGCCATCTCCTTCCTGCGCCGACGGCAGTCGGCTCCGGCGGTGCCCGCTGGCTATGCCGACCCCGGCGCGTCACCTGTCCCGTGGCACCCCGAGCCCGCGCAGGGCACCGCGGTCACGGACACGCCTGCGGCGACCGATGCGGATCTCGCCCGTGGCCTCTCGCACATTCGCCAGATGGATCCGCGCTTCGACCCGGCCCGCTTCGCCGAGCCCGCCTCGGACATCTTCTTCCGCGTGCAGGCGGCGTGGATGGCCCGCGACATGGGCGGTGTGCGCCCGGTGCTGACCGAGGAAATGGCGGCGAGCATGCAGGCCCAGTGCGATCAGCTCCGGGCGCAGCGCCGCGTGAACCGGCTGGAGAATGTCGCGGTCCGTGCGGTGGACCTCACCGAAGCCTGGCAGGAGCGCGGTCAGGACTTCGTCAGCGTGCGTTTCCTCGCGAGCCTCCTGGACTTCACGACGGACGAGAGCGGCACGCAGGTCATCGAGGGAAGCCGGACGGAGCCGGTGAAGTTCGAGGAGTACTGGACCTTCACGCGGCCGGTGGGGCTGGGCGCCTGGCGCCTGTCGGCGATCCAGCAGGCCGGCTGAGGCGCGACGCGCGCTAACGCCCTCGGCGCGAGGCCGGGGACGCGGGGCTCACTGCCAGGGTCGCCCCTCGCAGATGGGGCAGTTCTCGACCTCGCGCTGGCAGAGGCACTGCGGGCAATACCACGCCTCGTTCACCGCGCGCAGCTCGCTGCCACACGTCTCGCAGCGGGCCCGCTCGCGGGGCGGCGTCTGGTGGAAGATGCAGTGGGCGATCATGTGAATCGCTCCCGTCGCGACCTTCGGATGCCTCGCGCGCTCGAGAACGGGCATGGCGGTTCTCAGTCCGCGTGCGCCAGGACGAAGCGTGGGGTCCATCGCCCCCGCGCGTGGCGATCCATGGCGAGGCTCGGCATCCCACGCAGGGGCAGCGAGACATGTTCCTGGCAGTCGGCGCAGAAGAAGTCCACCATCAGGCCGCCGCGCGTCCCGTGATACTCGAGCGGTTGCTCGCAGCGCACATGCCAGACGGTGCCATCCGATCCCATGAACGCGTCCATCGCGGCTCCTTTCTTCCTCTGCTGTTGCAACATATGGGCAGCAAGTTCCGTTCCATGGGTTACGCACCGGATACCCTCCAATGTTCCGGCCATTTGGCACTCATGACCGAGGGCGCGCAGTGACGCTCCTGGTAGGAGAGACTCCCCCCGAAGCGACGTTTATTGCTGGCCGCCTGAGCGGCTTGACCCGAGCGCGCCAGGGCGCTAGGCTCTCCGGGCCAGAACGACAATTCCGGCGCGCGGATCGGCCGAGCCGGTCATGCGCCGCCCCCAGGGAGCGTCGATGATCACCGGTAGCCGCAGCGTCACCATTCCCAATCAGACCATCACCGAGTACGTGCTCCGCCACTGCGCCCGTCTGGGCGATAAGCCTGCGCTGATCGACGGGCCCAGCGGTCGCACGCTGAGCTATCGACAGCTCACCGACACGATTCGCCGCGCCGCCACGGGTCTGGCGGCGCGCGGCTTCAAGAAAGGCGACGTGCTGGCGATCTACAGCCCGAATCTCCCCGAGTACGGGGTGGCGATGCTGGCCGCCGCCACGCTGGGCGGCGTCACCACCACCGCGAATCCGCTCTACACCGCCGACGAGCTGGCCAAGCAGCTCCAGGACTCGCGCGCAAAGCTCCTCGTCACCGTCCCGCCCTTTCTCGACAAGGCGAAGGAGGCGGCGCAGAAGGTCGGCATCGAGGACGTGTACGTGTTCGGCGCCGCCGAGGGCGCGCGGCCGTTCGCCGAGCTTCTCCAGGCGAGTGATCAGCCTCCGAAGGTCGCGATCGATCCCGCCCAGGACCTCGTGGTGCTGCCCTACTCGAGCGGCACCACCGGGCTGCCCAAGGGCGTGATGTTGACGCACCGGAACCTCGTGGCGAATCTCTGCCAGGCCGAAGCCATGGAGAAGTTCGACGGCTTCAGCGAGCGCGACGTGATCATGGCCTTCCTGCCGTTCTTCCACATCTACGGGATGGTCGTGATCATGATGTTCGGGCTCGCCGGCGGCAGCACCATCGTGTCGATGCCGCGCTTCGACCTCGTCGAGTTCCTCACCCTGGTCCAGAAGTACCACGCGACCATCCTGCCCCTCGTGCCGCCGGTGGTGCTCGGCATGGTGAAGCATCCCGCGGTGGCGCAGTTCGACCTCTCGAGCGTGCGCCTGGTCTTCTCGGGTGCGGCCCCGCTGGGGGAGGACATCGCGCGCGAGCTGTCCAAGAAGCTCGGCTGTCCGGTGGTGCAGGGCTACGGAATGACGGAGGCGAGCCCGGTCACCCACTTGAGCCCCACCCACGACGCGCCCTTGAAGCCCGGCTCGGTGGGCCGCGTGGTCCCCGGGACCGAGGTCAAGATGGTCGACGTGGTGACGCTGGAGGAAGTGGCGCAGGGCACGGAAGGGGAGCTCTGGATCCGCGGCCCCCAGATCATGAAGGGCTATCTCGGCCGCCCGGAGGAGACCGACGCGTGCCTGGATCGTGAGGGCTGGTACCACACGGGCGACGTCGGCTATGTCGATTCCGACGGCTTCTTCTTCATCGTCGACCGCACCAAGGAGCTCATCAAGTACAAGGGGCTGCAGGTCGCGCCGGCCGAGCTGGAGGCGCTGCTCGTGACCCATCCCGCCGTGCTCGACGCCGCGGTAGTGCGCAAGGCGGACGCGGAGGCCGGCGAGGTCCCGAAGGCCTACGTCGTCCTCAAGCCCGACGAGGCGTCGCGCAAGACCTCGGCCGACGAGATCATGGGCTGGGTGGCCGGCCGCGTGTCTCCGCACAAGCGCATCCGCCATCTCGAGTTCATCGACCAGATCCCCAAGTCGGCGTCCGGCAAGATCCTCCGCCGCGTGCTGATCGACCGGGACCGGTGAGCCCGCGGGGGACGCGGCCGAGCTTCGTCTTCATCCTCGCCGACGATCTCGGATACTCGGATCTCGGGTGCTACGGCGGGCGCACGCCGTGCTCACCCGAGCTGGACCGGCTCGCCGCGCAGGGACTGCGGTTCACCGATGGCTACTCGAACTCCCCGGTATGCTCGCCCACCCGCTTCGCCCTCATCACCGGACGGTGGCAATACCGGCTGCGGGCGGGCAACGACGAGCCCATCGCGAGCCGCCACCGCGGCAATCCCGCCCTGGGGCTGCCCCCCGAGCATCCCACCCTGCCATCGCTGCTCCGCGCCGCCGGCTACACCACCGCCCTCGTCGGCAAGTGGCACCTGGGCTTCCTCCCGCACTTCGGCCCCCTCAAGAGCGGCTACGCCGAGTTCTTCGGCCCAATGAGCGGCGGCGTGGACTACTTCACGCATCGTGACTCCGCCGGCCAGCACGACCTCTTCGAGGGCGAGGCGGAATCGCCCCGCGCGGGCTATCTCACCGACCTCATCTCGGACGGCGCGGTGGCGTTCATCGAGCGCCAGCGCGGGCGTGAGGCGCCGTTTCTCCTCTCCGTGCACTACACCGCGCCCCACTGGCCTTGGGAGACCCGCGCCGACGAGGCCCTGGCGCGGAGGCTCGAGCGGATCAGCCATACCGACGGCGGCTCGGTCCCGACCTACCTCGAGATGGTGCGCCAGATGGACGAGGGCATCGGCCGCATCCTGCGCGCGCTCGACGCCACCGGCGCCGCCGCGGACACGCTGGTGATCTTCACCAGCGACAACGGGGGCGAGCGCTTCTCGGACACCTGGCCGATGGTCGGAAAGAAGATGGACCTGCTCGAGGGCGGGATCCGCGTGCCCTACATCGTGCGCTGGCCGGGGCGCATCGCGTGGGGCGCGGTCACCGCGCAGCAGGCTCTCACCATGGACTGGACCGCGACCATGCTCGCGGCGGCGCGCGTGGCCCCGCATCCCGACTACCCGCTGGACGGCGTGAGCCTGCTGCCCGTGCTGGAGGACCCCCGCGCGACCATCACGCGCGACCTCTACTGGCGGATGAAGTTCCGAAGCCAGAAGGCGCTGCGCTCGGGCGACTGGAAGTATCTTGCCCTGGACGGCGACGAGTTCCTCTTCGACCTCGCCCAGGACCAGCGCGAGCGGGCGAACCTGGCCCGGCGCCACTCCGAGCGCCTGGCCGAGCTTCGCGCGCGCTACGCCGCCTGGGAAGCGACCCTGCCGCCCATTCCGCCGGACGCCACGGTCAGCATTCCCTACACCAAGGCGGACCTCGCCCAGCCGTCCTAGACGCTACCGGTCGGCCAGCGCGAGCTTGACCCCGAGCGCGCCGAATGCGGCGGCAAAGCTGCGGCGCATCCACGTCATGATCCGGGGGCGCGTGATCACGTGCCGGCGGATCGACGCCGCGAACAACCCGTAGCCCACGAACACCACGAACGTGAGCAGCATGAACACCGCGCTCAGCTCGAGCATGCGGGCGAGTGGGTGCGGCTCCGCCGCGGTCACAAACTGGGGCAGGAAGGCGAAGAAGAAGATCGACAGCTTGGGATTGAGGAGGTTGATGAGGATCGCCGAGACGATGACGTCGGCCGCCCGGCGGGGCTTGACCTGCGGGTCGAGGCGGAACGCGCCCCCCTCCCGGAGCGAGCTCCACGCCATGTAGAGGAGATACGCCACCCCCAGCACCTTCAGCGTCTGGAACGCGAGGGCGCTCGCATGCAGCAGCGCGGCCAGCCCCATGACCGCCGCCGCCATGTGGGGAATGATGCCGAGCGTGCAGCCAAAGGCCGCGACCACGCTCGCGCGCGGCCCGCGGGCCAGACCGGCGGCCAGCGTGTAGAGGACACCGGTGCCGGGCGACACCACGACGATCAGGGACGTGATGAGGAAGTCGGGACTCATCGGCTAGTGGCCCCCACCGGCTCGCACCCAGCCGCCATGCACGGGATGATGCGAGCAGAGGAACTCGACGAAGGCCGGGCGTCCCTTGGCGTTCTCGTCGAACGCGCGCTTGAGCGCGGGAATGATCTCCGCCGGCTGCGACACGTCCTCGGCGTGGAAGCCGACCGCGCGCGCCATGTTGGCCATGCAGGCCGACTCATGGTCGGACACCTTCCAGGTGTAAGGATCGTGGCCCGCGCCCCAGAAGCCGGGGCCATAGCCCGAGTAGCCGCCGTTGTTGATGTGGATGGTCGTGATGCCGAGCTTGTAGCGGGCCACCGCCTCGAAGTTGCCCATCATGTAGCAGACGCCCGCGTCGCCGGTGACGTGCACGCACTGGCGATTCGGGAAGGCGAGCTTGGCCGCCACGGCCCCGGCGAGGCTGAAGCCCAGCGTCGAGACGTTGCCCCACCCGAGATAGCCGCGCGGGATGTGGGCCTCGTACACCGTGCTCGTCTGATCGCGCGTGTTGCCGGAATCCGCGGTGACGAACGAGTTCTTCGGATCCAGCACCTTCATGAGATCGCCGAACACCCGGTAGGGATTGATGGGCGTCTCGCTCGACTCCATCCACGGGCGGAACTTCGCGAGGAAGGTCGCCTTGGCGCCCTTGATCTCCTCGAGCAGCGCGGGGTTCTTCCGCAGGCCGCCGCGGGCCGACAGCTCGTTGACCAGCGCCGCGAGGGTGAGCTTGGCGTCGCCGATCACCGCGTGCCGCGTTTCGTAGGAGCGGTTGATGTCGAGGGTGTCCACCGTGCACTGCACGATGGTCTTCTTCTCCGCGTCCGGAATGGCGTGGCTGAACCGATTGGGGAAGAGGCTCGCGCCGATCGAGAAGAGAAGGTCGGCCTTGCCGAGGAAATGCTCGGCGTGCGAGCCACGCACGCCCACGGACAGCGGGTGATTCTCAGGAAATGCGCCCTTGGCCTTGAGGGTGGTGAGCACGGGGACCTGGGCCAGCTCCGCGAGCTCCCGCAGCTCCGCGGTGGCGTCGGCGTAGAGGACGCCCTCGCCCACGAAGAGCAGGGGATCCTTGGCCCTGGTCAGCGCGCGCGCCGCCGCGCGCACGTCATCCGGATCCGGGCCGGAGCGCCAGCCCTTCACGGGGCTGTAGGGATGCTCGGCGTCGTCGTACTCGCCCAGGTCGCGCGGCACCAGGAGTAGCACCGGACCGGGCCGGCCGGACCGGAGATGGGTGAAGGCCCGGCGCACGTAGTCCGGGATCAGCTCCGCGCGGTCCACCTCGCCGACCCACTTGGTCACGGAGCGGAACGCCTCCGGCATGTCGAAGTGGGTGTGGCGGCTCGCCCCGCGCGCGAGCCCCTCGGCGATGACGAGGAGCGGGGAAGAATCCTCCCACGCCTGGGCGATCGCCCCGTACGCCATCTGGATGCCCGCGGCATTGAGGCTCGCCATCACCGTGCAGGCGCCGATCTGCCTTCCGCAGGTCACGCGCGAGAAGGCGTCGGCCACCGCCACCGCGAAGCGCTCTTCGCCCATCATGAGGATCGGCACGCCTTCCTCGCCGAGCGCATTGTTCACGTTGCTGGTGGGGTAGCACGACACCCAGGGAATGCCCTCGGCCTTGAGGATGCGCGCGAGCCCGTTCTCCGCCTTGATTTTCATGGACGGGTGCCCTCCGGTGAGGGCCGGTATAGCATCCGCCGAGACCGCACACAAGTCGCGGGCCCGCGGGGGACGCGCGAGTAGAATCGCTGCCAAGGTGCACTGGCCGTCGGGCTCCTCGCGCCGCCGCATCCTCCTCGCGGGAGCGGTGTCGCTCGGCGCCGCCGCCGTGCTCTTCGCGCTCTGGCGCGCGCTCGCCCTCGCGTGGCTCTCCGACGACGCCTTCATCTCCTTCCGCTACGCGGCCCATCTCCTGCGCGGCGATGGGCTCGTCTACAACGTGGGCGAGCGCGTCGAGGGCTACACCAATCTCCTGTGGACGCTGCTCCTCGCCGGCGCGATGGCGCTCGGCTTCTCGCCCGAGACCTCCTCGCAGACGCTCGGGATCACCTGCTGGCTGGGGCTGGTGACGGTGCTCGCATGGGGGAGCCGGCGGCCGGCGGCGCGGATGCCCTTCGCCCCGCTCGCCGCCGCGCTGGTGCTGCTGATGCACGACTATCAGACCTGGGCCACCGGGGGGCTCGAGACCAGCCTCTTCACATTGCTCGCCGTGACCGGGCTCCTCCTTGCGAGCCGTCCCGCGAGCGGCGCGGGTGCGCTCGCCGCCGCGGGCGCCCTGCTCGCCGCCGCCGTCGCCACGCGACCGGATGGCGTGCTCTTCGCGGCGGCGGGCGTCGCGGGCGCCTGGCTCGTGCATCCGGAAGCCTCCCCGCGGCGGCGACTCGCGCTCGCCGGCGCGGCGGCGGCGCCGCTCGCGGTGGCGGGTGCCGCGCTCGTCGCGTTCAAGCTCGGCTACTACGGGGACCTCTTCCCCACCGCGTTCTACTCCAAGTCCGCCCTCGATCCCTACTACGGCCAGGGTTGGTTCTACGTGCTGCTGTTCCTCGAGAAGAACTGGTTCATCGTGCCGCTCGCCGTCCTGCTCCTCCTCGCCAGCTTGCCCCGGCTCGACGGGATCCTCACCCGTCGGCACGTCGTGCTGCTGGCCGCGTTCGCCCTCTTCGTCGCGTACGTGGCGCACAGCGGCGGCGACTTCATGTTCGCGCGGCGCCTCCTGCCCGCCATGCCGCTCCTGTTCGTCGTCCTGGAGGATCTGCTCGTGGCGCAGCCCGACCGCCTGGTGCCCGGCGCCGCCGTGGCGCTGGCCCTCGCGGGCGTGCTGCTCCCGTATCCCGTCTTCGCGCATTCCCGGGAGCGCATTCGCGGCATCGCCGACGAGCCCGCCTTCTACCCGCCCGCGCTCATGGACGCGCGGCGCCTGCAGGGGCGCATGGCCGGGCAGACGCTCGGCGGCCTCCCCATCCGCGCCGCGTACGAGGGCGGGATGTGCGTGTTCGGGTACTATAGCGGGCTACCGTACCTCGCGGAGATGACCGGGCTCACGCAGTACTCGCTCGCCAAGCGGCCCCTGGCCGCGCGCGGCCACGTGGGCCACGAGAAGACCGCGGACGACGCGTGGCTCACCGCCAACCGCATCCACCTCATCTTCTCCCAGGTGCCGCCGCCGGTGGGCCAGGCCGGACCGCTCCGGGTCGACGAGATCGCGTTCGCGGGCGAGCTGCTCAAGGCGCGGATCTGGATCTACGAGGACGCCATCATGGACCGGCTGCGCGGCGACCCGCGCGTGCGCTTCACCCCGATCGAGGACACGCTGCGCGAGGCCCAGCGCCAGATCGCCCAAGCGCCGTACGCGGAGGCGCGGCGCATCCAGGCCGTGCTCCAGCGCTATTACTTCAACGCCGCGGGCCCGTCCAAGCAGACCGCCGCGGAGGAGCTGGCCCGGCAGGTCGAGGCGCGCCGGCAAAGTCCGGGGTAGAATCGTCCGCATGCCCACCGACTCCGACGGCAAGCTGGAGGTCATCACCGACGTTCCCGACCGCGCCATGGTGATCTTCGCCCACCCCGACGACGCCGAGATCGGCTCCGGCGGGGTGATCGCGCGCTGGGTCGCCGCGGGTTGCGAGGTCAGCTACGTGCTGTGCACCAACGGCCAGGCGGGCACCGCCGATCGCAGCCTCGCCCCGGACGCGCTGGTGGCGAGGCGCGCCGCCGAGCAGCGCGCCGCCGCCGACTTCATGGGGGTGCGCCACGTCGAAATGCTGGGCTATGCCGACGGCGAGCTGGAGGACACGCGCGCGTTCCTGGGCGACGTGGTGGGCGCCATCCGTCGCCACCGGCCCCACACCGTGTTCGTCCACGACCCATACCGCATCCGCGGCTTCCAGCACCGCGACCATCGCAAGGCGGGCATCGTCGCCACGGATGCCGTCTATCCCTACGCGCGCGACCACCTGCATTTCCCCGAGCAGATCACGCTGGAGGGGCTGGAGCCGCACAAGGTGCGCGAGCTCTGGTACTGGGGCGCGGACGAGCCCGACGTCATCGTGGACGTGACGGAGTCGATCGACCGGCAGATCGCCGCGATCATCCGCCATCAGAGCCAGGTCCCCGGCTTCAACATCCCCGAGGGCGCCACCATGGGCGAGCGGATCAAGAAGAACGCGGCCGAGCTGGCTTCGGGCTACGGGTTCGAGTTCGGCGCGGTGTTCCGGCGGCTTGTCGCCCGGCGGTAACCGCGGTTTGGGGTGACTCGCCGCGTCCCGGTGATTGGTCTCGCGGCGCTTTTCTTCGCCGCGCTCCTTCCCGCGGCGGCCGACGCTCAAGCGCCTGTCGACCGGGCTCCAATCCTCCTCGAGCTGCGCTTCGACGGGCGGCCGCTGGATCCTCAGGCCCCACCCGACTTCTCCTGCTTCGACTACGCCCGGAACCGCTGGACGTCCTGTCGTGTCGAGCGCACCCCCACGCCCGGAGCCTACACGTTAGGGGGACTCCTGCCCGGCAAGTACCGTCTGCACGTGAGCATCGACGAGAATCCTGCCAACCCGCGGCGCCATCCGGGTGACTACGAGGCCCAGCCCGTCTTCGAGATCACCGCGGATGGTCCGGAGCGGATCACCGTGGACATGCCGCGGCTGATCCATCTCACGCGCCCGGGCGACAACGGTCGTCCCATCGAGGGCATGCTGACGAGCTGCGACAAGCAGCCGAGCTTCGAGACGCCACGCTACGCGTGGACTCCGCGCGCGACGGTGGAGTTCGGCTGGGAGCCGCTGGTGCCGGACGCCGAGTACCGCTATCGGGTCCTCGCGCGGCCCTGCGGCCGGCCCGGCGGCGAGCGCGAGGTCGTCAACGCCAGTACCGGCGACGTCGCGGTGAAGCTGGCGCTGCCACCGGCCGGCGAGGGCGAGCAGTACGTGTTCCGCGTCGAGGCCTGGAAGAGCGGCCGGCTGGTGGGGGATTTCTACACGCACGATGGGGGTGCGCACTCGTGGAATTACCGCTTTCGCGTCCGCGACGAGAGCATTCCGCGCTGGGCCTATGGCGCCGTGGCGGGCGCCGGGGCGGTCCTGCTCGCGGGTGCGTACCGGCTCGTCGCCGTGCCCGATCAGTCCAGGAGACGCCGCCGGGCGCTGGCGCTCGTGGGCTTCGTGGTCGCGGGGCTGGTGATCGGCGGCGGCGGCGCCACCGCCTATCAGTGGATGACCGCGCGCGAGCACGAGCGGGCCAGGATGGCGCACACGGCGCGGGAGGCGGCCCGACAGGCGCGTCTGCGCGAGTTCGTCGCCGCGTTCGCGACGGCGGCGCCGCGCCCCGACTGGTGGGAGCGCGTGCAGACCCCCTACAAGGTGGACAATATCGGCGATCTCCTCGCCGCCTGGCAGGGCTTCCCCCGCGGCGGGGTCGGCGAGCGGCAGTTCTTCAAGTCTGCCTATCAGGGCATCGTGGACCATCCCGACGACGACCACGTCGTGGCCACCGCGATCATGCTGCTGGACCATGTGGCTGCCGACTACCCGCAGCGCCTGGGTCTGGCCGAGTTCGGCTACACGCGCTACTTCGGGTATCGCGCCCGCACCGACAATTGCGCGAACTGCATGATCGGCGACACCACGCAGTCGCTGGCGGTGAGCCTCAGCCGGCTCTATTCGTCCGCCGGCCGTCACGACGAGGCGATCGCGGCGTGCCGGCGCCTCCTCGACGAGCGCGCCGAGGACGTGAGCCCATACAAGCTTGCCGAGACGTGGAATCAGCTCGCCTGGGCGCACTGGCGCGGGGGCGACCGCGCCCGTGCCCTCGAGGTGATCCGCGAGGGCATCGCGCGCTACGGCGGCACGGTGAGGGCGGACGAGCTGCGCCGCACGCTGTCGACGTTCGAGCAGGGGTAGGGGGGGGTGGTGGCGGGCCGCCCCCCGGCCTGTTAGACTCGGCTCCGAAGCCCACACCCCCACAGGAGGCAGCCGCGCATGGCCGACTTCAAGATCTGGATGAATGGCAAGCTCGTCCCCCAGGCGGAGGCTGTGCTGCCCGTCAATAGCGCGGCGGTGTTCTACGCCACCAACGTGTTCGAGGGGCTGCGGGCTTACTGGAACGCCGCCGACGGGGAGCTCTACGCCTTCCGGCTCGCCGAGCACTTCGCGCGCTTTCGCGAGTCCATGAAGATGATGCGCTTCACCGTCCCCTACTCGGACGCCGACCTCTACGAAGCGGTGCGCGAGGCCCTACGCGGCAACGACGTCCAGGAAGACGTGCACATGCACCTGGTCGCCTACGTGGGCGGCGCGGGACTCGACTCCACGTCGCCCACCGGCATGTACATCAATCCCCGCCGGCGCGGCCGTATCACCGACGGGGCGGGGCTCCGCTGCTGCGTCACGTCCTGGCAGCGGACGTCGGACAATGCGATCCCCATTCGGCTGAAGTCCGGGTCGAACTACCAGAACGGGCGGCTCGCCACGCTGCAGGCCAAGGCCGACGGCTACGACGCCCCGATCTTCCTGAACCAGCAGGGCACGGTGGCGGAAGGGTCGGGGGCGACGTTCTTCATGGTGCGCCGCGGCCAGCTCATCACGCCGCCGCTGACCAGCGACATCCTGGAGTCCATCACCCGGACCACCCTCCTCGACACCCTGGCCCCCGCGCTGGGCCTCGAGGTGGTGGAGCGGCACATCGCGCGCACCGAGCTCTACGTGGCCGACGAGGCGTTCTTCTGCGGCTCGGGCTACGAGATTACCCCGATCCTGTCCGTGGATCGGTTCAATCTCGGCAGCGGCGCGGTGGGGCCGGTCACTCAGCGGCTCATCACCACGTACATGGACGTGGTGCGCGGGGTGGACAAGCGCTTCCCCGAGTGGCGCACGCCGATCTACAAGCCCGCCGCCGTCTAGCGCTCGCGGCTCAGGAAATGCGCGGCCACCGAGGCCGCGCGGCGACGCCCGCCCGGTCCAGATAGGGCCGGGCGAGGCGCTCGACCCGCTCCAGGACCTCCGCCTCGTCCACCGTCGTGACCTGTCCGGCGTCGAGCACGACGCGCCCGTCGATCATCACCGTGTGCACGCTGGCGCTGCTGGCGCTGTGTACGAGGTTGGCCACGGGGTCCAGGAGCGGGCGCCACTCCGGACGGTCCACGTCGAAGAGAACGAGGTCGGCCCGCTTGCCCGCCTCCAGCGAGCCGATCTCAGCCTCGAGCCCCAGCGCCCGCGCGCCATGGAGCGTCGCCATTTCGAGCACCCGCTCGGGTGGCAGCACCCCCGGGTCGAGGCGCGCGTCCTTGGCGGCGAGGGCGGCAAGGGACATGAGGCGTAGCATGTCGAAATGATTCGAGCCGTTGGCGCTGTCGCCGCCGAGGGAGACGGTCACCCCCGCGTCCAGCATCTCGGGGAAGCGGCCGTGGCTGTGCAGGCCCTTCACGTGCTTGAGCGCTGCGGACGGACAGTGTGCGATCTTGACGTCGCGGCGCGCGAGCAACGCGATGTCGTCCTCGTTCACGTGCACCATGTGGGCGAGCTTGCAGCGCGGGCCGAGCACCCCCCATGCTTCCAGCACCGCGAGGGGCAAGATGTCCGCCGTCTTCCGCGATGGATGCGAGGCGAACTGCATCATGCCCCAGCCGGTGCCGCGCCGCTCGGCGAGCGCGTGCGCGCCGCGGATCAGCCGCTCCGAGGCGGTCCCGAAGCCGATGAGGAGAGGCCATACGTCCACCAGCATGGTGCCCAGCGTCCCCACCATGTCCATGGCGGCCTCGGTGAGGGCCAGCGCGCCGTCGGTGGACTGAGCGAGAGGCCCGGGACCCCTGGCCAGATCCCAGGACCAGCGGCCCAGGATGGCCCGCAGCCCCACCGCATCCACGGCGCGCGCCACCGCGAGCACGTCGAACAGCGTGCCGGCCTCGCAGAATGTAGTGGTGCCGGTGCGAAGCATCTCGAGGCACGCGAGCTCTGCGGCGGCCGCCTCTTCTTCGGGGGAGATCGTCGCGTAGAGCGGAATGTACCAGTCGGGGACGTACCGGTCCACCGGCACCGACTCGGGGATCAGCCCGCGTGAGAGGTGCTCGGAGAGATGCGCGTGGGTATCCACGAAGCCCGGGAGCACCAGACGGCCGCGCCCGTCGATCACGCGGTCGGGCGGCCGGGGCGGGCGCACGTCGGCCGCCCGGCCCACCTGCACGATGCGTGTGCCGTCGACCACCACCGAGCCGTCCGCGTACACACGGCGCGCGCCGTCCAGGGTGACGACGAGCGCGTGCTCGATCAGGAGCATGGGGCGAGCGGTCCCCCGCGGCTACTGGCTGCGGTAGGCGTCGAGCACCGCCGCCGACATCGCCTTCGTGGTGGCGCGCCCGCCCTGATCGGGCGTGAGGGCACGGCCGTCCCGGTACACGCGCGCCACCGCCGCCTCGAGGCGCCGCGATTCCGTCTCGAGTCCCAGGTGATCGAGCAGGAGCACGCACGAGAGCAACGTCGCGGTGGGATTGGCGATGCCGCGCCCCGCGATGTCGGGGGCCGAGCCGTGCACCGACTCGAAGTAGGCCCAGCCGTCGTCGCCGTGATTGGCGGAGGGCGCGACTCCGAGCCCGCCCGCCACCTCGCCGGCGACGTCGGAGAGGATGTCGCCGTACTGGTTCATGCACACGAGCACGTCCATCGCCTTGGGGAATCGGATCAGCCGCCGGGCGGCGTCGTCCACGTGGAAGTGCTCGAAGCGGAGGTCGGGGCAGCCCGCCACGATCTCTTCGACCGTGTGGTGGAAGAGGGCGTCGGACTGGCGCAGCACGTTGGACTTGGTGGCGCAGCCCACCACGCCGCGTCCGCCGCGGGCCTTGCGCTTGCGCGCCACGTCGCAGGCGAAGCGCGCGATGCGCTCCGCGCCCTGCCTCGTGACCACCTTCACCGCGTAGCGGCCCTCGCCGTAGCCATCGAGCCCGCGGCCGAGGCGGTCCCGCGACCCGGGCATCACGCGCTTGAGCTCGGCGAGATCGCCTTCGCGCCCCGGATAGATGCCCTCGGAATTCTCACGGATCACCACGAGGTCGATGCCCTCGGGATCGGCGAGGGGAGAGCGCATGCCCGGGTAGAACTTCGCCGGCCGCACGCCGCCCCACGCCTCCATCTCCCAGCGGAGCCACGCCACCACGCCGGAGGTGGACGGGCCGGCGGCGCCGAACAGCACGGCGTCGGCGTCGCGAGCGGTCCGGCGGGTCGACTCGGGCAGCGCATGGCCGCCCGCGGGGCTCGGCACGGGATTCGGGTCCCGCTGGGGCGGGGTGAGGATCTTCACGGGCATGCCGGCCGCCGTCATGAGCTCGCAGGCGGCGTCCACGACCTCGATGCCGATGCCTTCTCCGGGGAGCGCGACGACGGTTTTCATGGCCGAATGTTACACTACCCGCCGGCTCTCCCTCCCACCCCCCTCGATCGGAGGCTCTTGATGCGGAAGCTCTCGTGTCTCGTCATCGTCGCGCTCATGGCGTGCGGGGTGCTCGTCGGGTCCGCCCAGGCCCAGACCACGCTCACCATGTCCTCGTGGGTGTCGCCGCAGCATCACCTCACCGCGGTAGTGCTCCAGGGCTGGGCCAACGAGGTGGAGAAGGCGACGCAGGGGCGCGTGAAGCTCACGATGCTGCCCAAGCATCCGTCCGCGCCGCCCGGCACCTTCGACGCCGTGCGGGACGGCCTGGTCGACGTCTCCTATGTGACCGCCAGCTACACGCCCGCGCGCCACATCCTGCCGCTGATGGCCGAGCTGCCCGGCGCCGGCGACACCGCCCTGGTCAACTCGGTCGCCTACTCCCGCATCCATTGGAAGTACTTCGACAAGGTGGGCGAGTACAAGGGCGTGAAGCTGCTCGGCGTGTTCACCCACGGCCCCGGCCAGATGTTCACGCGCAAGCCGGTGAGCGGGATCGCGGACGTCCAGGGCCTCAAGATCCGCACCGGCGGCGGCGTGGCGGAGGCGGTGGCCAAGGCCCTCGGCGCCTCCGCGTTCGTGAAGCCGGCGCCCGAATCCTACGAGCTGCTCAAGGGCGGCGTGGCCGACGGCGTGTTCTTCCCCATGGAGTCCATCGTGTCGTTCAAGCTCGACACCGTGCTGGAGCAGGCCACGCTCTTCCCCGGGGGCATGTACAGCTCCGCCTTCGGGTTCTTCATGAACGAGGACAAGTGGAACAAGCTGCCCAAGGCGGACCAGGACGCGATCCTCAAGGTGTCGGGGGAGCATCTCTCGCGCCTCGCCGGCCAGTCCTGGGACGACGCGGACAAGAAGGGGCTGGAGGCGCTGCAGAAGTCGGGCGTCAAGATCGTCAACGCGAATCCCGCCTTCGTGGCCGATGTCCAGAAGCGCTCGGCGCCCATCGTGGACGATTGGATCACCAAGGCCAGCGCCAAGGGCGTCGATGCCGCCAAGATCCTGGCGGAGTTCCGCGCCGAGCTGAAGAAGGTCGCCGCCGGGCAGTGAGCGCATCCGCCCGCGGCTGGGAGCGGATTGCCGAGGGACTCCTCGGCCTCGCCGCCGCCGCCATTCTCCTGTCCATGACCGCGCTCACGTTCGTGGACGTGGTCGCGCGCTACGTGTTCAGCCGGCCGCTGCGAGGCGCCTTTGAGGTCACCGAGCTGATGCTGCTCGTGCTGATCTTTGCCGGCCTGCCCCTCGTCTCGTACGCGAACGAGCATGCGCTCATGGACTTCATCGACCGCCTCCTGCCCGCGCCGCTCCAGCGCGGCCTCGTGCGGACCGTCGAGCTCGTCTGCGCGGCCACGATGGGCCTCCTCGCGTGGCTCGTGTGGCTGAAGGCGGACCGGATCTGGGCGTATCGCGACACGACGGACGTGTTGCGCATCGCCTATGGCCCCTTCGTCTACTTCATGGCGGTGATGGTGGGGCTGGCCGCCCTCATCCACGTCTATCGCGCGCTGGTGCGCCCGGCGTGATCGAGGGGCTGGTCGGGCTCTTCGCGATGATGCTGCTCGCCTTCCTGCGCGTGCCCATCTCCTACGCGATGGGCATCGTGGGCGTGATCGGCTACGCCTACATGCGCGACTGGAACTGGCACGTGGCGTTCGCGATGACGCAGACCAAGATCTACGAGACCGGGCGCAACTACACCCTCTCGGTGGTGCCGCTCTTCATTCTGATGGGGAACTTCGTCACGCGGGCGGGCATGTCGCAGGAGCTTTTCCGCGCCGCCTACGCCTTCATCGGGCATCTCCGCGGCGGCCTCGCCATGGCCACGGTGTGGGCCTCCGCGGGCTTCGGCGGCATCTGCGGGTCGTCGATCGCCACCGCCGCCACCATGGCCAAGGTGGCGTATCCGTCCATGAAGCGGTTCGGCTACTCCGACACGCTCGCCGCGGGTACGGTGGCGGGGGCGGGCACCCTCGGCATCATGATCCCGCCGTCCACGATCATGGTCATCTACGGGGTCTTCACCGAGACCAACATCGGCAAGCTCTTCATGGCCGGCATCCTGCCCGGCATTCTCGGCGCCTTCCTGCTCTGCGGGGCCATCCTCTACACGACGTGGCGGCACCCCACCTGGGGCCCGCCGGGCGAGCGGTCGCCCTGGCGCGAGCGGTGGGCCGCGTTGAAGGACGTGTGGGCGGTGGCCGCGCTGTTCGTGTTTGTGATGGGTGGAATCTACGTGGGCTTCTTCACCGCGACCGAGGGCGCGGGCATGGGGGCCACCGGGGCCCTGTTCTTCGCGCTCGGGCGCCGGGCCCTCACGTGGCGGACGCTCTACGACGCGCTGCTCGAGAGCGCGCGCACCACCGCCATGCTGTTCCTGATCCTGATCGGCGCGCTCATGTTCGCGGAGTTCATCAACATCACGACGATGCCCGCCGACCTCAAAGCCTTCGTCGCGCGCTTCGCCGTGCATCCGGTGGCGGTGGTGGCGGCGATCTGCGCGATCTACGTCGTCCTGGGCACGGCCATGGAGGAGCTGTCCATGATCCTCCTCACGATGCCGGTGTTCTTCCCCGTCATCGTGCAGCTGGGCTTCGACCCGATCTGGTTCGGCATCATCATCGTCTGCGTGGTGGAGATCGGGCTCATCAGCCCGCCGGTGGGGATGAACATGTTCGTGTTGAAGACGCTCTTGCCCCACGTGCCCACGGGCACGGTGTTCCGCGGCGTCATGCCGTTCATGTGGGCCGACGTGATCCGGCTGGCCATCCTGGTCGCGTTTCCCATCATCTCGCTGTGGCTGCCGAGCTTCATGCGGTAGGCCGCTCCTCGGTCGTCACGCCGGCCCGCTTCGCCGCCGGCATGACCTTCCCGCAGTACCTCGACTACATCGGGACGCCGGAGAATCTCGCCCGCGAGGCGGGCTGGTGGCTCGGGCGGGAGCGCAGAGATCTGAGCGCCGGCATCCGGGCCTGGTACGAGCGCCTGCGTCTCGCTCCCGCGCAGGCCGAGGCCATCCGCTGGCTCGCCGCCCAGCCAGGCGGCCCCGCCAAGATCCTCGTCATCTCGGAAGAGTGGTCGTCGGATTGCCGCCGCGACGTCTGCATCCTCGCGCGGCTGGCCGAGGCGGGCGGCCTCGAGCTCCGCATCTTCAACCGGGACGGGCGGCGATTCAGCGAAGCTCCGCGCGCGGACCCCGCGGACTCGCCCAACGCCGATCTGATGAACGCCTTCCTCTACGAGCGGAACGGCGAGACCTTTCAGTCCATTCCCGTCGCGATCGTGTACACGCGCGACTTCGTGGAGCTGCACCGCCACATCGAGCGGCCCGCCCTCTACGCAGGCCGCCGTGACCGCATCGTACCCGCCATGCAGGCGCCACGCGGCAGCGAGACGAAGGAGGAGGCCTGGGCGCGCTTCATGCGCGATTGGCGCGCGTTGCAGGACGGGCCGTTCTTCCCCATCTGGGCGTCGGCCACCGCGGACGAGGTCCTGTCCGCGCTCTACGAGCGGCTGTTGCTCGCGCGCTAAAGCCGCCGGATCTGCGGGAACACGCGCCGGGTCGCCCCCGCGAGCCCCACCAGGGCCAGGCCGCTCGCGGCCAGCGCCGCGCTCACCCCGAGCAGCGAGGCGAGCGCGCCGATCTGGAGCTGACCGAGGGGCGCGAGCCCGATGGCGACGACCCAGGCGCCACCCGCGCGCCCGCGCAGCTCGGGCGGTGAGGTGAGCTGCAGTAGGCTCTGGGCGAGGAGATCGGTGAGGGCGCCCAGCGCGTTGGCGGCGACCAGCACCAGCACGACGCCGGCGAAGCCCACGACGTACGGGGCGGCCCCCAGCCCGATGAGGCTCACCCCGAAGCCGGCGAGCACCGCGAGGAAAAGCGCGCCGCCCCCGCCCGCCACGCCCGTGGCGCCGTGCATCGTCGCCAGGAGACCGACGATACCGCCGACCGAGCGCGCGGCGTTCAGCACGCCGAGGCCCTCGGGACCGCTCTTGAGCACGTCGCGCGCGAGGCTTGGCAGCAGCGTCTGGTGGGAGAAGCCCAGCACTTCCGCGCCGGCGGTGAGCGCCATGAGCGCGAGCAGCAGCGTGTCACGGCGCAGGAGACCCGCGAAGTCCACCACGTTCCGCCACATGGACGCCGGGGACGGTGCGGCGACCCGCGGCGGCGTCGACACCGGCAGCAACGCGAGCGCGCTCGCGATGTAGGTCGCGGCCACCGCGAGATACGCCGCGCCCGAGCCGAGCCCCGCGATCACGACACCCGCGCCGAGGGACCCCACGAGCCAGCCGCCGCGCATGGCGAGCCCGAGCACGGCGAGGCCCCGCACGAGGCCCGCGCCCCCGACCACGTCGTGGGCGTAGCTCTGCCTTGTCGCGTGCTCCACGCCGCGCAGCGTGCCGGAGGCAAGCGTCAACGCCAGGAGCTGCGGGAGGCGCAGGGTGCCGGCGAGGATCACCACGCCGGTGGCCGCCGCCACGACGCTCTGGCCCAGGGCGGTGAGCATCAGCAGGCGATGGCGCGGCCACCGGTCGGCGAGCACGCCCGCAGGCACGCCCACGAAGAAGAGCGGCAGCGCCCGCGCCCCCATGGCGAGGCCGACGAGGAACGGGGAGTCCGTGAGCTCAAGGGCGAGCCAGCCGAGCACCACGACCTCGCCCATCATGCCCACGGACGCGCAGGCCATGTTGGCGGACAGCCAGCGGAAGTCGTGCAGCCGGAAGAGGGCGCGCACTACTGCTGGTGACAGCCCACGCAAGCGTAGGGGGAGCGCACCATCATGGTCGGTCCGCTCGCGGGTGGATCGGCGCGCCGGAACACGTCCACGTTGGCGCCGGCCTCCGTGATGCGGCGCTCGAGCGCGTCACGGTACGGCCAGGTCGCAAAGTCGGCGCTGAGGCGGGCGTTCTGGTACATGGTGACGGCGCGCTCGGGATCGCCCGCCTTCACGAGCATGTCCCCGAAGTGGAGGAAAAATGCCTCAAAGTTGTGGGGCGCGATCCACGAGTTCCAGCACACGCGCTTGGGTCCCTCGCGGGTTTCGAGGCGCATGTAGCGGGCATAGTCCGGATGGGCGCGGTCCGCCCGCTCGCCCACGCACGCGTCCATGTTCTCCCACAGCAGCACGAGCCCGTCCTGGAAGCGCGGGGAGTCGTGCGGCTGGAGCCCCGCGATGTAGCCTGCAGTGAACGCGTTGAACTCCGGCCACGCGGCGATCGCGTCCTTCAACGTGAAGAAGCCCCGGCGGAGCAGGCGTTGATCCTGGTGGATCGAGCCTTCGGCCATCATGGCTGCGGCGTAAAAGCCGAGATAGCGCGCCTCGCCCGGGGCGAGACGCACCGCCTCCTCGAAGTACTTCCGAGCGAGCGGGGCGTCGTCGGTGATGTCGGGTCCGCCTCCGTTCGGCAGGCGCGCGCGCTCGGAGAGACGCCAGATGTGCAGCCACCCGATATGGGCCGCGGTGACGGCGTCGCCCGGATCCGCCACGTAGGCGGCCTTCAGCGCGGTCAGCGCTTCGGGGATGCGGTCATAGGCGCCGGTGTGGAGGACGCGCCAGAAGAGCTCGTCGGCGCGCGCGGCCTGCGGCCGGCGCTCGACGCTCGCCGGCTTGTCCGGCGCGAACCACACCGCGAGCGTGCCGCATCCGGCGAGTCCCAGCAGCGCGGCGACGAGGACCGCCCGGGCGATGACCGCGTCCGTCGTGGTAGCCTTCGGTCGCCGGGGACGGTCGGACACGTCATGCACGCTAACACGCCATCGCGAGGGAAAGGGAGGACCATGGCCAAGGCCGCGAGTCGCCGCAAGGGCGGCACCAGCAACCGCAACCCAAAGGACCGGAACACGCGCGCGGACGCGCTGATCGCCCGCATGACGCAGGCGCGCGGCTACATCTACCCGGAATGGGAGTTCGCGGCGCGCCAGGACCCGGACTTCGTGGAGACCTACAATCGTATCTACGAGCTGAGTCTGGGCGAGGGGCGCCACGTCTCGGCCAAGGTGCGCGAGTTCGTCGCGATCGCGCTGCTCGCCTTCCGCGGCGCCGAGCGCGCGGGCCTCGTCGCGCACATGAAGCGCGCCATCCGACTCGGCGCCACCCGCGAGGAGCTGTTCGAGGTGCTGGAGACGTGCCTGGTCCCGGGCGGGGCGCCCACGTTCCACCGGGGGCTCAGCGCCCTGATGGAGGTCAAGGACTGAAATGGCGACGGAATTCGGCGTCTTGATCCCCACCCGCGAGGCCATCATGTCGGGGCGGCCCGAGACGGGGCCGCTCCTCGCCATGGCGGACCGCGCGGAGGCCGCAGGGTTCGACTCGGTGTGGATCGGCGACTCCATCACCGCTCGGCCGCGCCACGAGCCCCTCACGTTGATGGCGGCGATCGCCGGCCGCACGAAGCGCGTGCGCCTGGGCACCGGCGTGTTGCTTCCCGCGCTGCGCCCGCCCGTGGTGCTGGCGCACATCGTCGGCACGCTCGACCGCGCCGCCGAGGGACGGGTGATCCTCGGCGTGGGCATCGCCACCGATGCCCCGCCCATCCGGAAGGAGTTCGCCTCGGTCGGTGTGCCGTTCGAGCGACGCGTGGGACGCTTCCTCGAGACACTCGACATCTGCCGTGCGCTCTGGAGCCGCGACAATGTCTCGTTCAGCGGCAAGCACTTCACCGTCGACGGCATCACCGTCGAGCCGAAGCCGCACCGTCCCGGCGGTCCACCCATCTGGATAGGCGGCAGCGGCCCGACCGCGCTCCGCGAGGCGGCGCGCTTCGATGCCTGGTTCCCGACGGGGCCCAGCGTGGAAGAGTTCGCCGCGAAGTTCCCCGGCGTCCTGGCCGCCGCGAAGGCGGCGGGCCGACCGGCCGACGCCGTCACCGGCGCCGCCTACGTGACGCTCGCGCTCGATCCCGACCGCGCCGCCGCGGAGCGACGTCTCCACGAGTTCCTCGAGACCTACTACGGAACGACCGCGAAGGTGATCATGGCGCGCCAGGCCACGTACGCGGGGCCGCTCGAGGGCTGCGCCGAGTGGCTACAGCGCTGGATCGACGCGGGGGTCCGGCACCTCTGCCTGCGCTTTGCGGGCGGCGATCAGCTCGCCCAGGTGGACGAGACGGCGAAGAAGCTCCTGCCGCGGCTCAATCGCCGCTAGCGGCGTGCCCTCGGAGTCCGCCGTGGGCCTCTGCGCGACGTGCCGTCACGCTCGGCGCGTGGAGTCGGCCCGCGGGTCCCTGTTCACCCGCTGCGTCCTCGCCGAGACGGACCCGCGCTTCCCGAAGTACCCGCGGCTGCCCGTGCTTCGCTGTGCGGGGTTCTCGCCCGCTACTGAATCACCTGGTCCGCCCGCAGCAGGTCCGGCTGGGGAATCGTGAGGCCAAGGGCCTTCGCGGCCTTGATGTTGATCACGAACTCGAACTTCGTGGGCTGCTCGAAGGGCAGGTCCTCCGGCTTGGCGCCCTTGAGAATCTTGTCCACATTAGAGCATCGAATCTGCGGGGGCGAACGCCGCCTCCGTCCGCGACGTCGCGAGAGCGGCGAACACCGCGTCGAACTCGCCAGGCCCCCGAACGTCCACGACATGATGCTTCAAGCCGCGGCGGCGGACCGCCGTCTCGCACTCACCCAGGATGCGGGTCCGCGCCGGACTTGAGAAGCTCCAGCTGCTTGCCGAGGTCGCGCCGCGAGCAAATCAGGAGCGGTTGAGCGGCCAGCCCAGCCACTCGCAGACGCCGCGCCCCATCACCCATTCGAGGTCCTCGCCCTTGAGCCAAGGCAGATGCTGGGTGAAGAGCGTGATGCACTCGTAGTAGGTGCAGGGCATGCGCGTGAGATCCGTGCCCCAGAACACCCGCCGCGGGCCGAACGCGTCGACCATGCGGCGAATGGCCTCGTGGAGGTCGGGGAAGGGGTAGGGCTGGGCGGAGAGCGACGGCATGCCCGAGGCCTTCACCGAAACGTTCGGATGCTTGGCCAAGGCCAGCACCTTCGGCAGCTCCTCGAACACCTGGGGCGCCTTGCCGCGTACCGCGATCCCCACGTGATCGATCACGAGCTTGAGGCCGGGATGCTTGCCCGCGATGCGGTCGAGGTGATCGAGCAGGCCCGGCACCAGCACCATCAGCGGGACGCCGGCCTTCTCCGCTGCCGGCCAGAGCCAGTCCGCGGTGCCCTCGGTGAGGAAGTGGCGGTAGTGCTCGTTGTGGAACGTGAAGCGCATGCCGAGCATGCCGGACTGCCGACGCCAGCCGGCCACGAGGTCGCGGCTGG
>Ga0111538_10001736_pt1 | contig 30613 bp, 23 predicted proteins | sample SoiMethybrSBSTD1_FD_79669 | JGI IMG/M metagenome (GOLD analysis project Ga0111538, IMG submission 79669) | Bulk soil microbial communities from a Populus tree surrounding site in Tennessee, USA - Soil MetaG P. TD hybrid SBSTD1 (version 2)... | ecosystem: Environmental > Terrestrial > Soil >... | reverse complement strand
GAGCCTGGAGAACAACAACACGCGTGTCGGCGCCGCCGTGCACGTCGGACCAGACCTCATCGTAAGCGCTTTGATGGCGCCCTCCTCCGCAGCCGCCGGCACAAGCATAACCATCACCGATACGACGAGGAACCAGGGCGGGGACACCGCCCCTGGTTCCCGCACGATGTTCTATCTGTCCTCCAACCTTTCACTCGATGCAGGCGACCAGCTGCTCGGCGCTCGGGAGGTCTCGTCTTTGGATCCGGGTCTGAGTGGAACCGGATCGGCGCTGCTCCTGATTCCGGCATCGACCGCGGCTGGGACCTACTACATCATTGCCAAGAGCGATGGCGACGACGCCATTCAAGAGTCAGCGGAAACCAACAACGTTCGCGTCAGGACGATCGTCATAGCCGCAACGCCCTGACTGTCACGCCACCCTCCAACGGCTCCAGGTTTTCCGGCGTCCGACCGGACTAGCGAGCTCGTGTTCCAAAACGAGACCGATGTCTCAATTCGGCACATGTGAGCGATCCCGCACAAAACCGGCGCGTCAGCCCAGAAGACCCAGACTTCGTGTCCCAAATTAGCACATCAACCATCGTTGACCTTGGATAGGCTGCGATAATCATTGGCATTTTCGCAGTTCCTCGGCTGGCGTGCGCCTTGCTTTAAGGCGGTCGACGGCTTTATCTTTATGTTGAAGAAGGAAATCAAGACGGCGATCGATCACCACTCTCATTGCGTCCGGGGAGTTCGGCACCAGTTCAAGCTGCAGTGGGCAGCGCTCGAGCCGCGATGGTCGTCGCGATCTGCGCGCTATCTCCTTGCCATCGAGGTGCTGTCGGACGCTCACCCCGGCTCCTCGACGATGCACGTCGTGACCCGCGCCGGAACCAATCGGACCGACCTGCTGCGGTTGGTGGACGATGCGCTGGAAGACTACCTGGAGAGAGAGCGTCCCGTGGCCGTGAGGGCCTATTCCAGCGAAAGAACCGCGAGCTGACCTCGCCGACGACTGGTACGACGTGCTTACCTGGGCGCTGAGACCTCGGAGATGAAACCGGCGACGTAGCGCTGGATCTGATCCGAAGGCAGGTCGTATCGTGCCCGGCCGTCAGGCTGACCGAGATTGCCGCTGATGACGAACGCGCGCAGCCCTGCCTGGGCAAGGCTTTTCGCCTGCGCGACGGTAAGGCCGCCGACCACCTGCACCGGGGCGGCGCCGCCGACCCGCTCGAAGATGGCGCGCGCGATGTCATCGAGATAATGACGCTCGATGAGTGTCGGGTCGGCGCGCCGCGCGTCGGCCTGCAGGTGAATGCCCACGGCGTCCACGCCGGCCTCGAGCATCCGAAGCGCGACTTCGACGGCCGGCGCGGCCGGACCCTGGTGCGGCACGAGGATATCGGCAAACGCGAGCCGCGACAGTTCGGAGTCGGCGCGCCTGTACTCGTCGCGCACGGCGCAGATCGCCTTCGCCGTATCCACGCCGGCGAGCGCCAGGAAATCAACGATGTTGCCGCCGCCGCTATACACGGCGCGCGCTTCGAAACCACCCCCATCCATGGTCTTCATATCGGCCAGCAGGAGCGCCTCGGGAAACTTCCGGCGGAAGGCTGGCACGACGTTCGAGACACCTTCGTTCTTGAGCAGCGGCGTCCCCATTTCGACGATGCTGATCCCGCCCGCCAACGCCGCGTCAGCAACCCCGAGACCCTGCTTCAAGGTGGCGACGTCGACTGAGATCTGGAACGTGAACTGGGTTCTGAGCCGATCGAGCATGCGTGCCGAGGCCGGATGGGCCACCTTCGGCGCCTGTCGGGCCCAGGCATAGTCGGGCCGCAGCGTCTCGAAGATCGAACCGGCTGTCAGCGCACCGGCGGCGAACCTGCCCGCGCCGTCGAGGAACGATCGCCGGTCGATGTACGTACGCTCCATGCTCGCAGCTCCTTCATCAAGGCATATACGGTGGGCGATTGTTCGCGATGGCGTCGAACTCGTCATCGGTCAACGGCAGCAGCTTGCGCATCGCGGCCCAGGCGCCGCCCGGTGTTACCGCAGCGGTCGTCGCATCAGAACCAAAAAGGACTCTCGCCGGAAGCTGCCTTATCGCCGCGGCCCACCGCCGTGCACTGTCGGGAGTCGGTGGCGCGCCCACGGTCGTGACGTCGAAATACAGGAGACGGGTCCGCGGATCGTGGCGAGCGACGGCCTCGACCAACACTTCGAGCGCCTGCTGGGCGCCCTCGTCCTGCGGCGAGCCCGCGCTCGCCAGGTGCGCCACCTGGACGACCACATCCGGAGCCGCGGGCAGGAGCTCGTTCAAGAAGATCAACGCCTCCTCGCGTCCATATGGCAGCTTCTGCGTCACCGATGCGCGTGCGTGGACGACAATCGCCATGCGATGGTCGTTCGCAGCGCGGAATACCCGTCGAACCTGGTCGACGTGCGCAGGATTGTGGTAGTCGACGACTGAGTTCCCGAAGTGCAGCTTGAGGCCGCGACGAAGGTTCGGATCGGCAGCGCAGCGTGCCAGCTCCTCCAGCGCGTAGTCCTTCAACGGATTCAACCCGCAGAACCCGATGAGACGGTCCGGGAACGTTGCGACTTGCGCGCTGGTCCAGTCGTTGTCGCGTTTGAGTTTTTCCGCGGCGTGGTCGGCCTTCCGGGAAGGCTGTTCGAAGATGTAGGCCGCGGACAGGACGACCGCGCGTCTGATCCCCGCGGCGTCGAGCTGCTCGATCAAGTCCGCCGCTGTCCGGGGCTTCACCGAGGTCACGGGCGGCGTCGTCGTCATCAGCGCCGCGAGCTCGGGGCTGAACAAGTGCTGATGGTAGTCAGCGAGCGGCGCGGATGGCCCGCTGCTGCGTCCTTGCTCCGAAGTCCGAGCGAGAGCGAGCAAGCCCACGGTAACAGCGACTGTGGTTGCGATGCGAATCGGCATCAGCGAGTTCGCCGACCCGCGGCGGCACCCAGCTCCAGAATCATGGCAGCCCATATGCTCGACTATTTCGCGTGCGAAATGGTAGCCTGCGGCTTTTCGCGAGCAAGCCGGCCGCGCATTCCGATGCCCCGCAGGAGTGAGTAGAACATGACCCGCCATCAGGGATTCGTTCGTTCGATCGCGATCGCCGCCGCGTGCACGTCCGGCCTGGTCCTCGCCGCACCTGCGGACGATCCACCGAACTTCAAGCCTGACGCCGCCTTCAAGGGCTCCGCACTCACGGGCTGGCACGTTGTCGGCGACGCTGACTGGACGGCGCAGAACGGCGAGGTCGTCGGCAAGGCCAAGGCGGGCACGAACGGCGGCTGGCTCGTCATGGACAAGAGCTTCCAGGACGTGCATCTATATCTGAATTACAAGTGCACCGGCGAGTGCAAGTCTGGTGTGTTGTTGCGGGCGAAAAAGGCACCGGACGGCAGCATGACGGGCGTGTTCGTGTCGCTCGCTCACGATGACACGGGGTACTACTCGGTGACACTCGACGGGAGCGGCAAGGAGACGTCGCGAGACCGGCTGTCCGCGCAAGGACGTGGCGGTGGCGGCGCAGCGCCGGCGGCCAACGCCGCTCGCGGTGGTGCGCCGGCGGCCGATGCGCCGGGTGGCGGTGCGGGGCGGGGTGGGCGGGGCGGAGATACGCCCGGTGGCGCAGCACAGGCCGCACCACCTCCGGCACGGGGGACGCAGGTCGGCAGCGGCGGACGCCCCCGTCCGACCCTGAAGACCGGCGAATGGAACGCCGTGGATATCAGGATTGGCCAGGAAGGACCGGCCTCGGGAAGTCCTGCAGGCACCGCTGGCCCGAACCGGGTGCTCTCGACCTTTGGCCCCACCGCCACGGCCACGGTCGATGAGAAGAACGCCATGGCGTTCGGTGCGATCGCTTTGTACGTCGGCGGCCCCGGCGAGGTCCGCTTCAAGGACCTTGCATGGAAGGACTTGATGCGTGTCGTCACGGACGCGGAGCACGTCTCCCCGCGGTTCACGATTCGACGTTTGAGCACGACCTACTACGGCTGGGGGGCGACGACGAGCGACGTCAATCACGACGGCGCCCTGGATGTGATCTCAGGTCCGTTCTATTACCTCGGCCCCAACTTCACCGAACAGCGCAGGTATCGCGACGGGCCGATCTACAACCCGGAGAGCTCATTCGCGCCGGACATGGTGAATCTGTCGGCGGACTTCAGCGGCGATGGATGGCCGGACGTGCTCTCGTCCCTGGGTAATCGTCACATGGACTTGTACGTGAACCCGGGCGGCGAATCGCGGCGCTGGGACAAGTTCAGCGTTCTGCCAACGATCTCCAGCGAAATCGTACTGATGAAGGACCTCGACAAGGACGGCAAGCCGGAGGTCATCTTCGGCCAGGCTGTCGCGAATGGCGGCTACGCGTGGGCGAAGCCCGACCCGACGAATCCGACAGCCGTGTGGACCCCGCATCCTGTCTGGGCGGCCGGTCAGGCCGTCAACGGTCACGGCCTCGGGGTCGGCGACGTGAATGGCGATGGCCGTCAGGACATCGTCGTGCCAACCGGGTGGTACGAGCAGCCCGCCTCCGGCATCAACATCAGCCCCTGGCCTTTCCATGAAGGCGAGCTGGCCGATCCCGCGGTGTTCGGCAGTGGCGGCGGCGAGATGGGAGTCTACGACGTCAACGGCGACGGCCTCACGGACGTCGTCGCGGGCACCGGTCACAACTGGGGCATCAACTGGTTCGAGCAGAAGAAGGACGGCACGTTCGTTCGTCACAATATCGCGCAGGATTTTTCGACTTCCGCCACCAACATGGGAGGCGTGGTGTTCTCAGAGTCACATGGCGCTCGGTTTGCCGATATGGACGGCGACAAGATCCCCGACGTGATCACGGGCAAGCGTTACTGGTCGGAGGCCGGGAACAATGTCCTGACGCACAACGATCCGTCGGGAGATCCGGTGCTCTACATCTACAAGACCGTGCGCGATCCCAAGGCACCGGGCGGAGCGCGCTTCGTGCCCGAGCTGGTGCACAACAAGTCCGGCGTGGGTTCCTCCTTTGATGTCGTCGACTTCAACAAGGACGGCAAGCTGGATATTGTCGTCGGGAACATCTTCGGGACGTTTACGTTCACGAGCAAGGCGGCTGCACCGAGCGCTGCTCCGAAGAAATAGACGGCGATGCGATATCGGAAATAGACGACTGACAGTCAGGAGAGATGACGTGAACCCGATGACGAGACGAGAGTTTCTTGGAAGGACGGCGGCCGGAGCGACCGCGGCCGGGTTCATGCTGGCTGGTGGGGGCACGGCATCCGCGAGTCCGCTGGGCCTGCCGATCGGCAGCCAGACCTATCCGCACCGCGCGATGATCGCGGACGGCAAGTTCGTCGAGCTGCTCAAGCAGCTGAAGAGCATCGGGGTCGATCAGATCGAACTGTGCGGCTATCTTGGCGGGGCGGGCTATCCTGAGTTCAAGAGTCTCGCCGACGCCAGGACCACGCGGAAGATCATCGAGGACAACGGCCTGAAAGCCGTCAGCTGCCACTTCCTGTTCCCCGAGCTCCGCGACAACCTCGCCAAGGCGATTGCCTGGGCGAAGGACTTGGGCCTGGAGCAGATGATGGTGCCGACCGTGAAAAGTGGCGCCACCACCGGCACCCTCGAAGAAGCCAAGGTCCTGACCGATCAGTTCAACAAAATGGCGGTGGACATCGTCAAGGCCGGCATGCGCGCCGGCTCGCACAACGAAGCGTTCGACCTTGTAAAGCTCCCCGACGGCACGTTCATTTACGACCACATCATCGCGATGACGGAGCCGAAGCTCATCGGCTTCCAGTTCCAGATGTCGACCTATAACACCGGGCTGATCGCTGCCGAGTACTTCGCGAAGTACCCGGCCCGGTTTTTCTCGATGCATCTTCAGGACCTCGACATCAAGGCGGGCAGGACGCCAGTCGTCAATGGTCGCGGCGGCGGCTACCCACAGACGTCGATTGGTAAGGGCGGCCTCGACTGGACGGCGACGTTCGCCGCGGCAAGAAAAGCGGGCGGTATCAAGAACTACTTCGTCGAGCAGGCGATGCCGCTGACGATCGAGAGCGTCGCGGCGCTCAAGGCGATGAACACCTGACCCGAGTCCCAGCAGACGCAGGAGAACGTGCCGCCGATGAAGAGGGCGCCTACCGGTTTGGGGCCAAGGCGGCCGAGGTGAGCGCGACGAACAACGGAAAATGATCTGACGCCGACGGGGCTTGAACGATCCGGCCTCGTGTCGGGGACGCGTTCTTGACGAAGATCCAGTCGATCGGATGCAACTGACCCTCTGATGTAGGACCTCGACCATCGGCCTTGCCCAGCGCATCCTCGAACGCCGCCGCTGTCAGCCGGCCGAACATCGACGCACGCAGCACCGGTCCGTTGTTGAAGTCCCCACCAATCACGACGGGATCGTCGTCCGTGCCCGCGCGATTCTCGTAGGCAAGAATCTCGGCAATCTGGGTTCGCTGGAGCGAATCGTCGCGGCCGCTTTCGATGTGCGTGTTGTAGAAGCGTACGCCAGCGGTTCTTGCTTTCAGCGTCATCCGGCCGCCGCGGCGGGGCTGCGCTGGATTGATCGACCACTTCCAGCGCGCCTGCGCCCTGAAGCGCAGCACTTCGACGCCATCGATCGGCTGCTTGCTGAGAATCGCCTGTCCGGTGATCGCCGCACGCCCGCTGCGCCCTTCGCCGATCTCCTGGAACTCTCCGCCGCTGACCCAGTTCATGTCGAGGGCATGCGCAAGATCACGAGCGACGTTCCGATAGCCCGTACGGCGACACTCGCGATCGACTTCCTGCAGCAGCACCACGTCGGCGTCGAGTGCCTTCAGCACGCGAACAATCGCGTCGTACTCCTTGCCCCGCTCGATGTTCCAGGTGACGACGCTGAGTTGTGCAGGATCCGGAACGTGTCTGCGGATCCGCGCGGGCTCTCCGATCGTGCGATGAATCTCGGCGTCGTCGAGCAACGGTTCGACGACAAACCCGATCACTCGCAGGAACGCCGGCAGCGCCAGCGCGAGACACAGCTTGCCCATGTTTGATGTTCAGCCGTTCTGTTCGATTGAGGATTGGCGCAGCACGAAAACGCCGGCGCCAATGTAACACAGCATCGGGCCGATGCACGACATCGCCAGCCCATTCGACGCAAAAGTACGGGTCACCCCAGGGAGCGCGTCCGTTGGGTAAACCACCCGGCGAGGTGACGTCGTCCTGTCACTGCAACGTCCCAATTACGTACTGCGCGTCGGTCACCAGGACTTGAGCGGCGTCAGGCGCGATCGAACGCCCCGCACGGCCGTTCACCTGGTCGATGAACTCCCGAAGCTTGTTGATCCCGACGTTGTTCTTGCCTTTATCAATCGCGTCCTGCGCGTCGTTCAGCTTCGCGAGAAGCCCGTTCGGCGTGTTCGAGTCGTCGATCCTGCCGTCCCCGACAAAGACATTGACCGCTGCGATCAAACTCCCGACATTGGCAATGACCCGGAAGCTGACGGGATGACTCGCGGTATTGCCAGCCAGGTCCGCGGCGGAAACCACCAGGCTGTGTTGCCCAAGCCCAAGCGTCAACAGGGCAACGCTCTGGCCATTTGCTACGGCGGTGCCATCAAGAGCTGCCCCCGGTGAGCCGGGCGCCAACCCCGAACCTGTGTCGGCCGCTGAGAAACCGACCAGCAAAACCTCCGAATGCAGGTAGTCCCGAGGTTGTGGTGACACGACGGTCACGCTCGGTCGCGTGGTGTCAACCACCGTGACGGTTGTGGTCGCGCTGGCCCGGTTGCAGTGCGCATCGCAGGTTCTAAACGTCACCGTCGTCGAACCTGGCGGGAACATGGCAGGCCGCGGCGGGATGAAGGGGGACGCATCGCTGCTTACGAAGAGCGGGCCAGGACAATTGTCGGTTGCGGTTGGCAGCGGCACGTCCACCACTGTGCCAAGCGGGCTCGACTGCTCGACCGTGATTGGCGCCGGAACGCCGACGAATACGGGTGGTGTCGTGTCCCGGACCGTCACGACGACAGTGTCTGATGCGGTCCCGCCGCGCCCGTCACTCACGGTCAGGACGATCGTGTAGACCCCGGGCGCCAGCGGTGCGGCCGGCGTCGGGCCCATGCCGGCATCGCCGCTTCCCGAGAGCACGATTGGCGGAAACGGTGGCAGACCGGCACTCGTCCAGGTGTAGGTCAGCGTGTCGCCATCGGGATCGTTCGATCCGGTACCGTTGAGCGTCACCGGCGCCTGACACGTCGCACCGACCGAGACCAGCTGGTCGAGCCCCGCGTTCGCCACGGGCGGCCGATTTACCGGCGTCACTACCGCGGCGGCGTTGTTGTCGAAATTGGGGTCGTTGACGCTGCTCCACACCGAGACCCGATTGCTCTGTGACCCGTACCTCACGATGCTGGCAACCACCGTCACGCGGGCAACCGCTCCGGCGGGCAGCGATCCAAAACTGCAGTAGACAAATGAACCGCCGCTATCGCATCCGCCTCGGTTCGTCACCACAGAGACGAACGCCTCCGCATCCGAGAGTTCGTCGTACAAGAACACATCCGTCGCTTCCGCCGGGCCGTTGTTCGCGACGTCGAACGTGTAGGTCAGCGTGTCTCCAAGCATCACGACACTCTTCGACCGCGAGTGAGTAATCGAGAGGTCGGCGAGCGCCTCCTCGAATGCCGTCGTCAACGTGACTGAGTTGTTGATCACGTTGTAGTCCGGCGTCGCGGACGTCACGGTTCCCGTACTGATCAGCGATCCCGGCGCCGTCGGGGTGATGACGATCTCGGCGAATGCCGTCGCGCCGGGCGGCAGCGTGTCGACGGCGCACGTCACGATGCTCTCCTCGATCGGGCAGCTCGAAATCAGCGGCGCCGTGGGGGTGTCGATGCCGAACAGCGCGGACCTGACAGTCGCGCCCTGGGGCACCAGGTTGGTAAAGCGCACGGCGTTCGCCCGTCCGGGTCCGAAATTGGCGATTCGAAAGATGTAATGCAGGTCGCTGCCGTGCTGCTCCGAGGAAGCGCCCATTGCAAGGTCGGGCATCAGCCTGGTCGACGTGATCACGTTGTTGCCCATGTCAGGGTCCGACTCGGTGGCGGTGACGAGGGCGAAATTGTTGAGTGCCGGCTCAGTTGGCGATGTCAGCGACAGCCCCACTTGCGCGGAGGCGCCGGACGGCACCGGGCCCAGATAGCACGTGACATGGGAACTCTCTACCGGGCAGGTTCCCGATCCGCCCCAGGCTGTGACGATAAAGGCGGCACTGAACGTCACCCCGGAAGGCAGATCGTCATGGAACGTCACTTCCGATGCGGGTGACGGGCCATGATTCGTAATGGTGAACAGGTACCGGATGTCACCCTCGCCTTCCTCTGTCTCCGTCTCGACCACCGAGAGATCGGCTTTCCCCTCCGGTCTTCCGTCGTCAAAAATCTTGGTGACGAAGCCGTCGGCTGAACCTCCGAAGCCTGGCTGAAAGATTGCGCCTGTCGAGGGAAAGTCGAACGACGCTGTGGCACCCGTGACGTACGCATTGCCGTCAGCGTCGGCGGCAATTGAAGGGCCGCGCAACGGGCCCATGTCGATTCCCAGCTCGAAGCCCTGGCCACCAAGATACGTCGAGTAAATGAGCTCCCGGGCGCCGTTCACCTTGGCGATGAAGAAATCGCCATTCCCGCTGTAAGGCTGGATGGGATTCCTCACCGGATAGTCTTGCGAATATGTGACACCCGCGACGTAGATATTTCCAGCGCCGTCGACCGCGATTCCCGAGCCCTGATCGGCGTCTGCTCCGCCGAAGTACCTGCTGTAGCCGACCAGGCCTTCAAAGCTGACGACCGCCACGAACGCGTCCGACAGCCCGCCCGGCGGCTGACCCTCCGTCACCGGAAAATCGCCCGAGGTCGTTCCCGTGACGTAATAGGTCCGATTGGCAACGGCAAGACTCCATCCCGAATCAAATCCCGGCCCGCCAAGGTAGCTCGAATGGACCAGGGCCGTGCCATCCGGAACCACCGTCGCCAGGAACGCGTCCTTGCCGCCCTGGAGAGTCGGCTGGAACGCGTTGACCGTCGGGAAGTCGTCCGAGTCGGTCTCGCCGGTAATCGACGCGTACCCCTCATCGCTCACCGCGATATCGTTGGCGATGTCGTGGCCCTGCCCACCCAGAAATGTCGAGTACGCCAGCGCCGAACCATCCGGCATCAGCTTCGCCACGAACGCATCCATGCCTCCTCGCGGCGCCGGCTGGAGCGGGCTCGCCGTCGGAAAATCGGACGAAGAGGTGATCCCGGTGACGTACGCAGAGCCCTGTCCGTCGACAGCGATCGCGTTGCCGCGCTCCTCGCCGCTACCACCCAGGTATGTGGAGTAGACCAGCCCGGAGCCGGTTGAATCGAGCTTCGCGACGAACGCCTTGAAGAATCCCGGAGTGCCGCGCAAATCAGGCTGAATGGCGTTGAGGGTCGGAAAGTCCGCCGACTGGGTCATGCCCGTTACGTAAGCGTTCCCGGATGCGTCCACTGCGATTCCGGCGCCGATGTCCCCGGCCGCGCCACCGAGATAGGTCGAGTACTCGATGGCGGTACCGTCGGGGCTCAGTTTCGTCACGAACATGTCATCGCACGGGGCGTAAGCGGGCTGCTCGAGCGGCGTGCACGTTGGCTGCACCCCATTGGCAACCGGAAAATCCGTTGATACCGTGTTGCCGACGACGTAGGCGCTACCCGTCGTGTCGACGGCAATATCGAGCGCGAAATCCTGTCCGGTTCCACCGACATAGGTGGAATACACGAGCACGGGATCGATGACGAGCGGGCGCGTCGCGTCGTAGGAACCAACCCGGAACGTGACGTCACCCTGGTCCTCGAGGACATAGCCCCCGGAGATCTCCTGCCTCCGGCCGTCGATGTCCTGGTAGATGACCGGCTTCTGCAATCGAACGGGATCGGACCGGGTTTCGAGAACGAGGTCGCCTCGATCATCGATTCGCCGCGTGTGCACGCCTTCGAATGCCAGGCGGATGCCCCGTGTGTCGGCGCCGGGCGAAACGATGAAGTCGTATTCGAGCTGACGTTGGTTGCCGTAGTAGACGAGGTTTACGCCGGGATAGACGTCCTCGTATTCAACCCTCTCGAACCGAGTCACTCCCCTGCGCCATTTCTCGGGATCGCGACCGATCAGGTAATTGGTCTTGCCCCGCAGTTCACCTCGTCCGGTTACTTGCGAAGCGGGCAATGCGCCGCGCAGTTTCATGCGGACGACCGTCTCTGAACGATCGCTGTCCTGTGACGTTTTACGAAGCGCCAGCACGGCGTCGGCGGAGGTGAGGAACAGGGTATAGCCGGCACCGCGGGACAGGAACCTGACTTCTTCTGCGGTCTGCCCCTGATTCTGCTCGAAGGCCAGAGGCAGTTTCCCATAGGCCGCCGCGACGCGAGTCCTTGTCGTGGCCGCGATCGACGAAGGAGGACTCGCCTGCTGCGAAGCGCCGCGGACCCGCGGTTCATGGTTCGACAAGGCGGCAAGCGCGACCACGATTCCAAGAATGGCACTGCAGCGATGGAATGACAGACAAGACAGGCGTCGCTTCACAGTTCCTCGCTAACACCCGGAACCTCACCTGGGATCGGGATAGGTGTTTGTGGTTTGAGGACTTGCCCAGTCGAAGGCAGATGCGAAGCTGTTTACAAAACGCGGTCCAGCAGACGGCTGCCAATGCGGAGCGAAATACGCCGGACACAGGGCGATGTTCGGCGCGGCCCCGCGCCAACCGATCGCAAGCGGAGGGTGTCGATTACCAAATGGTAAGAGGTCCTGCGGTCGAATAACGCATCGCCACCCGCTGCGAGTCGACTGCCCCTGCCCTGCCGAGCTGAGCCGTTAGCGGGCAGCGTTCATCGCTTCCGTCGACGGCGGGACGATGCCTTTGAGCCTGAGATAGACCGCCATGTAGCCGTGCTGCTCGTTGGAATGCGAGATCATGCTCACCAGCAGCGACAGCCTGGACAGCTGGAAGCCGGATTGCCCCATCTTGACCATTTCGTTCGCCTGGGCATCGGTCAGCCCCGCGAACACGCCGTCGCAGATCGCGAACGATTCCTTGAGTGCGGTCTGCAACTCCGCCTTGGTTCTTTTTTTGTCCGCGTCGAGCGTCTTCGAACCGGCGCCGGAGGCCAGATTGCAGTTGCGCGCCTGCGCATCCGCAACGTGGGCCACCGACTCGCCAAAGGAACGCATCTCGGGTACGGGCTTGAACGCGAAGTGTTCCTCGGGCATCTTTTCGACCATGGCGCTCAGGTTTCGCTTCACGGCCTCGTAGTAGTACCGCTTGATTTCCGCGATGTAGGGCGAGGTCGTCTGTGCAGGCGAGCCGGTTGCGGCCATGCACACGAGAGCAGCGGCGAGGAATGACCGTTTCATCGAGAGGCTCCTTCCTGTGACAGCTGACGGCTGAACGGTGATCGCGTCACGTTCAGGGCGGTGGAGCAAAACTCTACCTATGTAGTATTCTAGTGTCAACCCAATTCGACGCCTGGCTCGCGAACGAGAATCGAGGTGCTTTTCCGACGGCGACAAACGGCTGATAATCGCCGGCATGCCTTCGGCCATATGTGCCGACGCCCGCGCGACTAGCCTGACGTACAAGTGAATGCTGCGAATTGCAGTCCTGGCGTCGCACGAGGGTACGACGCTTCAGTCCATCATCGACGCCTGCGTACAGGGACGCATCGACGGTCGTGTGGTGGCTGTTCTCAGCAACAACAGCGGGTCTGGCGCGTTGCGGAGGGCCGCGGCGGCCGGCATCGAGACATTCCACCTCTCGTCCTCGACGCATTCCAGCGGCGACTCCCTCGATGCCGCGATTCGTGGCGCGCTCCAGCGAGCGCGCGCGGACATCATTTTCCTGGCTGGATACATGAAGCGCCTGGGCCCACGCACGTTAGCGGCGTTCCCAGCCCGGATTCTGAACACCCACCCGGCCCTGCTTCCCAAGTTCGGGGGGCAGGGTATGTTCGGGGATCGCGTGTTCGAAGCGGTGCTTGCCGGGGGTGAGTCGGAGTCCGGTGCGTCGGTGCATCTCGTGGATGCCGAGTACGACACCGGAGCCGTGGTGAGTCAGGAGCGGATCCGCGTGTTTCCCGGAGACACCGTCGAGTCCCTCAAAGCCCGTGTGCAAGCGTGCGAGCGCGAAGTCATCGTCAAGACGCTGGCAGCGATTGCGAGCGGCGAGTTGGTACTACATTCCCCTTGACTATCTGAAATTCTCGTCTATTGTAGACGGTCAGAAATACTCACGATATGGGACGCCCCTCAGATCTGATTCAAGGCACACTCGATCTCCTGATTTTGAAGACGATTTCGCACGAGCCCCGGCACGGGTGGGGGATCGCACAGCGTATTCACCAGGTGACCTCCGATGTCCTGCAGATTCAGCAGGGATCGCTCTACCCCGCGCTGCATCGTTTGGAACAACAGGGGTGGATCCACGCCGAGTGGAAAGCAACCAACAACGGTCGCCAAGCGAGGTTCTACTCCCTGACGCGGGAAGGCCGCCACCAGTTACGGCGGGAGGTCACGAACTGGAAGCGGTTGTCGGGTGCCATCGGCCTGATCGTCGAAATGGGATGAAGGCCATGCGAATCCTTCGTCGGCTCCGGCTGAGGCTCCGGTCACTCTTTTGCCGGGACCGACTCGAGCGGGAGCTGAACGACGAACTGACCTTTCACCTCGACGAGCTCGCGCGGCAAGAGATTGAGCGCGGCCGTTCAGCCGAAGCGGCCGCGAGCGAAGCACGTCGTCTTTTCGGCGGCGTCGCCCAGTGGCAGGAGCAGTGCCGCGATATGCGCCGCGTCGGCTTCGTCGAGCATCGGCTGCAGGATCTCCGGTTTGCGATGCGACAACTCGCGAGGTATCGCGGGTTCGCGAGCGCGGCGATCGTGGTTCCGGCATTGGGAATCGCCGCCAGCGTTGCCCTTTTTGGCTTCGTCGATGCGGCGCTGATTCGGCCGATGCCGTATACGGAGCCATCGCGTCTCGTCACGGTGTTCGGGACGCGTCCGGATATAGTGGCAGCCCGGAATCGCGGTTCGGTGTCGTACCTGGACTTGCTGGATTGGCAGAGGCGCAGTCGTGCGTTCAGCTCGCTGGCTGCTTATGACGTTCGCGCGGGCTTTTTGCTGGAAACTGCCACCGACACCGAATTCGTGCCGGGAGTCCGGGTCACGAGCGGGTTCTTCCGCACGCTCGGTGTGACACCGGTACTCGGGCGCGCCTTCGAAGCGAACGAGGAAGGCAGTGCCGCCTCCCCCACCGTTGTAATCTCCTACGCCACCTGGCAGAAACGCTTCGGCGGCACTCCCGCCGTCCTGGGACAAACGGTCACGTTGCAATCTCCCTGGCTGGGCAACGCCGAGCCGCATGTCGTCATCGGCGTTCTGCCCCCTGGCTTTCACTTTCCAATGACGCAGCAGGCGGAATTCTGGGCCACGATCAGAAGACCGCAACCGTGCTGGGGAAATCGGAGCTGCCGCAGTCTGGAATCGATCGCGCGGCTCGCGGATGGCACGACCGCGCAGGGAGCAGCTGCAGAGATGACCGGCATGCTCGAGCAGCTGCAACGGGAGTATCCCGACCAGCATCGGAGTACCGAGGTCGCGAAGCTCGTTTCCCTGCGCGAGGTCATGCTTGGCGACGTCGGTCGGGTGCTGGTATTGCTTCTCGCCGGCTCACTCTTGTTGCTCATCATTGCGAGCGCGAACGTGACGAGTCTCGTGCTGGCACGGACCGACAGCCGGGCGGCCGAAATCGCTCTTCGCCACGCGCTCGGCGCAACCTCGCGGAGGCTTGCGCTGCAGTTCTTCACTGAAGCGATGGTCCTCGCGGTCACCGCCGGGGCTCTTGGCCTGCTGCTGGCCTTCCTGGGAATGAGTTTTCTGAGCGGCCTGCTCACCGCTGACATGGTCAGCCGGATGCCGTACCTCCAGGAGATTGGACTCACCCCTCGTCTCGCGTTGTTTGCCGCGTCCGTCACCGCTCTCGTTGGTTCCGTATTCGGCCTGACGCCTCTCACGCGCATTTCCACTTCAGAAACGCCGGCCGGACTCAGGGACGACAGGCGCACCGTTGGGACAACGTGGCGAAGGTTAGGCGCGCACCTCGTCGTCGCGCAGCTCGCGGTGGCAATCGTCCTCCTGGTGGGCGCCGGCTTGCTGGGCAGGAGTTTGTACCGGCTGATGCACGTCGATATTGGATTCAACGCGCAGCAGCTCGCCGGGCTCTTTGTGAACCTGCGGTCAATGCCGATCTCACCCAGTGACCCGACGGCCGGTGCAAGCACAGACCAACCCGGGGCGGTCGCACGCAGAATCGCGGAGCGGGTCCGCCGTTTGCCAGGCGTTCAGTCGGTCGGATATGCCGATCTTCTGCCACTTGGGGTCGGCCTGGCGCCTGCGTCCACGTTCTGGGTACCCGGCCGAGCACCCGAACTGCAACGTCCAGAAGATTGGCCAGTACGCCGGATCAGCGCCGACTACCTCGCGACACTGCAGGCGACGCTGCTCCGGGGCCGCTACTTCAGTGAACAGGAAGTCGTGCTCGCAAGACCGGTGATGATCATCAATGAGTCAGCGGCGCGTCGCTATTTTCCAGGCGAGGAGGCAATCGGACGTTCGATCGCACTCGGCGGCCCCGACTCTCCAGGACGTGAGATCGTCGGTGTGATTGCCGACCTCAAGGATGGTCCACCTGAGACGCCGTCCCAGCCGAGCGCGTACGTCCCGTTCAATCAGCCAGTGTTTACCCTCGTGGTTCGTATGACCCAGTCAGCCCCGACATTTGTGCCAATGGTCAGAGCAGCGATCCACGAGATTCGGCCCGGTGCGTTGATCGGAGAGCTGGAGACGTTCGCCGAGCGCGCGAATCGGCTGCCGTCGACGTCCCTGAATCGCTCGACCGCCTGGCTGACCGGAGCCTTCGCCGCCGTCGCTTGTGTTTTGAGTGTCGTCGGTCTCTACGGCGTTGTCGCATACTCAGTCGGCCAGAGAACGCGCGAAATCGGCCTGCGCGTGGCCCTCGGTGCCTCGCATCGGCTGGTGTATCGACTCGTGATGGGAGAGGCGTTGCGGTTGGCCGGTCTCGGAACTACCGTCGGAATCATCGGGGCGGTGATGGCAGCCAGGTTGATGCGCCGCCTGCTCTTCGAGGTCTCCTCGTCAGACCCACTGATACTTCTCGGCAGCGGACTGGTACTCGTTCTTGCGGCGCTGCTGGCCAGCTATTTCCCGGCTCGCCGCGCTGCGTCGATCGATCCGATAACCGTACTCCGCACGACCTAGCACATCCCTCCGACGTCAAGTCCGCGCGCTCCCTACGCCTGCGACTGCCGCCGGAGCCCGCAGCCAACGAATCGTGTCGGTCAGCGTCTCGTGCAAGGACCTCGACGTCCAGCCCAGCTCAGTACGCGCCTTCGTCGTGTTGTACCAGGCAGAGCGCCCAAGGACCTGCAGCACCTCGTTCGTGATCGGCGGTTGCTTGCCGCGAGCGTTGCGCAACAATCCGAGCGCGCTCACGAGGCCCTTGACGAGGAACGCCGGGGCCGTGAATCGCGGGCCGCGCACTCCCGAAATCGCGGCAACCGCGTCCACCAGCTGGTCGGCCGTGATGTTCTCGCCACTCAGGAGATATCGCTGGCCCGGCCTTCCGCGCTCCCCGGCGAGCACCATCCCGTTCGCAAAGTCCCGCACGTCGAGGCAGCCGAAGCCGACCGCCACTTTGCACGGCACCTTGCCGTCGATGAGCGCCCGCACGAGCTTGTTGGCCGGCGCGCCGGACGGATCGTCGGGCCCGAACGTGAAGGAGGGGCACACGGTGACGACCCCGAACTGCGGCGTTGTCTGCGCCAGCGCGTCCAGCTCGACCTGGCGGCGCAGGTTCGCATAGGGAATGTTGAACGCGTGCTGCGCCCAGCTCGCGGTTTCGTCGAGGGGTGTGGGCTGGCGATTGACGCCGACGGCGAGGGCACTGCCGGTCACGACCGCGCGCCGCACGCCGGCCGCCGCCGCGCTCTTCAGGAGCGATCGTGTGCCGTCGACGTTGACGCGCTGCATCTCCTCGAGGGCTTCCGGCCCGCCGGCGATGTTCACCTTGAAGGCGACGTGCAGCAGCGTGTCGACGCCCGCGCAGGCCGATCGCACGGCCGCCGGATCGTCGAGATGACCCGCGCACCGTTCGACGTCGAGCGTGCCGAGCACGTCGAGCACACCCTCTGGCCGTTCGAGCACACGCGGCCGGATCCCCGCCTGATTCAACCGCTTCGCCACGTGATACCCGAGGAAGCTCGTCGCGCCGGTGATGAGAATGGTGCTCATGGATGGTCCCTTCCGAATCGCCTCGCTCAACGGATGACGCGAATGGTCCCATATCTCGGGCGGCGCGAGGCTCAGCCATTCGGCAGCCGCGCCGCAAGAATCGAGTTGATCCGGGGGCAGGCGGGCAGGAAAATTGGGCCGCTCCCCGCCCAGATCGTCAACGCGCGTCGGGTTCAGCGTCGTTCCACGTCTCTGTGGACCTCCTTAGTGAGGTGTCCTGTAATGCGACTGTCGTTCGAACACAACACCGAGGCTGCGACGTCGCGTGTCGCGCCTGATTCGTCCGCGCCGGACCTCGGAGCCCTCACGCGAGACACGGCTGCGGCCCTGCAATCCTTCTTCAGCACCGTCGAGCGCGTTATCGCTGACAATCCTGTCGCGACGCCGCGGCTCCTGGAGCTGGCAGGCAAGGCGCGATCGGCGTCGCTGACCGAGGCGGAAACGCAGGAGCTCCAGTCGCTCAAGGCGCAGGCGGCTCGCCAGGGCAAGGCGGTCGGCGCGGTGATCGGGTTCTTTCTGAAGCTCAAACCTTATCCGATGCTCGACGAGATCCGGCGCGAAGGAAGGGCCTTTCAACCGGGGTTCGGCCCCATGCTCGTCGTCGACGCCGACACGGTCCGGGAGGTGCTCGAGCGCGATCAGGACTTCACCGTCGAGCCTTACGGCGTTGAGATGACGAAGGTGATGACGCCGGCGCACAACGGCGGCTTCACCACGTTCGTCCTGAGCACCGACGATACGGCCGTCTACGAACCGGACAAGCGCCTGCTCACGCTCGTGTGCAACCCCGGTGACGCCGACAGGATCACCGACGTCATCCATCACGACTGCGTGCGGCGCGTCGCCGCGGCTGTGGCCGCCGCCCGGGCGAGTGGCACGCTCACCATCGACGTCGTCGGCGCGCTGGCCCGGTTCGTTCCGGTCACGCTCGGTCACAGGTATCTCGGCGTTCCGGTCGAGCCCCGCCCGGGATCGTTCGAATTGACCCGCGAGATGCTGACGTATTACGGAATGCCGATCGACGGCATCGCGGAGACCGCGCTCAAAGCGAGCGACGGGGTGATCCCCGACGAGCGACTGATGTACCTCTGGATCAAGTCGGCATTCCGGCACTTCTTCAACAACGTCCAGAAGGATCCGGCAGTGATGGTGGAGGGACTGCGCTCCTGCCGGCAGCTGCTCGCCTACCTTCTGCGCGAGATCGGCATCCAGCGCAAGCGGATCCTCGACGGCGACGCGGTCGACGACACGATGCTGACGCGGCTGGTCCACTTTCAGCTGGGCCGTTCCACGCCGAGCGTGCAACGCCCCGCCGATCTGGATCCGCGGCTGGTCAGCGATCTCCGCATCGCCGAGAACGTGATGGGAACAATCGTCGGCGCCATCGCCGGCCAGGAAGAAGCCACGTGCCGGGTCATCGATTCGCTGGTTCGGCTCAGGGAGGGCGAATTCCAGACGTCCGGAGCCGGCACATATCGATACGGCAGCTTCACGGAGGCCCGAGAACTGGCGGTGAACGTGCTGAGCGGCTCGAATGCCCGGCAATGCCGCAACGACCTGTACAAATACTTTCTGGAAGCGCTCCGGCTGCAACCGCAGGGCGAAGTACTGCTCCGCCGGTGCGCGCGCGAAGGGTCGCGCATCGCCGACAGCCGCCCAATCGCCGCCGGCGCACCCGTCTTCGTCGCTCACGGGTGGGCGATGAAAGAAGTGCCGGAGCCGGACGCGTTCATCCTCGACCGTACCCGCGAAAACTACCTGCAGTACGGCTGGGGACGCCATACTTGCCTCGGCCAGTACGTCTCGCCGGTCATCGTCGTGGAATCGATGATCGCCCTGCTCGGGCTGCAGGACCTGTCGCGGCCAGAGCCGCGCCCTGGTGAACCGGCGTTCCCGTTCGAGCGCCGCTTCGGACGCCTGCAGCTCGACGATCAGAATCTGTACGCCACCACGTTCACACTGCAATTCGCCGACGCCGGGACGACGCGTCTCTTCTGGCCATTCGTGCCTGCCGCGGACGTCGAGGTTCTCTAAAGATGCACACGCCGCACCCCTCTGTGTTCACGCGCCTTCTCAGCTGCGCCGCCGCGATGGCTCTCGCCACTGCGTGCAACCGTGAGCCCGCGCAACAGGGCCAGATTTATGCCGACGCCGCCGCCCGGGCCGACCAGGGCCTCGTCGCCCCGGTGGACGACGATTCCAGCGCGGAGATCGTGTCGTGGGTCGATGGACAGGCCGTGACGGATTGGACGGCCGAGATCGCAAAACGCGACCAGGCGATCGCGCGCTACCTCGACGATGCCGACCCCGCGCACGCCGAGAAATATGGGTTCAGGAGCGGGCAGCACCCGCGGCTGGCGTGGAGCTGGTTCCTCGACAACCCGGTCGGATTCAATGGCGTGCCTTTCGTGCTCCTCAAGACGATCTTCGATCTCGATCCGAATCACGAGAATCCGGCGCTGCGCACGATTGCGCGCATCTGGAAGCGCGAGGCGGTTTCGCCCGGAGCATCGGGTGCGCCCGCCTGGACGATGGATCACCTGGGAATCGGGCCGAACCCGAAGGACTACGACAACGGTGTCGCGCGTGCCGCTGCCGAGCGACAGTCAGCGCTGCCGTTCGGCCTGGCCTACGAGAACCCGCGCTCGTTCGAGCCGCTGTCTGCGGTCGAGGCGCACAAGCTCGACGCCGATCTGCTCGCCCGCCGTCTGACGCCGATCACCAACCTGCTGATCGCGAAGGTCAAGGCCACCGACGACAAGAAGTGGGAGGACGATCGAGCCAGCTTCGGCAGCCCGGGCGGCACCGATCGCGTGTTCTTCTCGTGCGCCGCCTGCCATGTCGGCCGCGTGATGGTGGCCGGCAAAATGAAGTTCCTTCCCGGCATGCCGAACACGGAGATCGAAGCGCAGTACTACTCGAAGCTGCTGATGCTGACTGCCGCGGCGCTGGTGGAATCGGGCTTCGATCCGTCATCGACCAGTCCGGTGAACCCGGCGGCGATCAAGCCGAACACCGGCGCGCTCCGCGCGCTCTACGTGGAAATGCTCGACAAGGCGCGGCAGCGGCCGGAGACGCTCTACGGTTCGTCGCCAGCGCAGATCGCCCGCGGCAAGATCCAGGCCCAGGCACTGGCGCGGGAGTTTCCGAGCGTGATGCAGGATCTCATTGCCGTCGGCGTCAAGACCCACTTCATCTATTACGTCGTCGCCAAGAACAACGCCTACAAGGCGCCGCTGCCGGACGTGCTCGAGGACCGTCCGGGTCAGATGGATGCGTTCGGCATCGCGTCCGGCCTCGTCGCCATTCACACCCGCCGCCCCGACAACTCGTTCCTGACTTTCGTTCAGCAGGACAATCCGAAGAGTCCGATCTTCACGGGATTCTCCACATCGAACGGGCAGCCGTCCGACGTGGCCGGCATGACGGACGCGGTGACCGACGCGAAGGCGGCCGGTGAGCGAATCTTCAAGAGCATTCCGGCGTGGGCGCCGCCGGTCCCGGCGCCGATCGACGTGAAGAGCATCAACTGGGCCCGGCATCGTTTCCACGCGAACTGGGACGGCAACCAGGGCGCCTCGTCGCGTACGCTGGCGTCCGGCGCGTCGGCGACGGGCGACCCGCGCATGGTGAACGTGCGCATCCACGAGCCGCTCAACCCGTTCATCGACAACCTGCCGCCGCCGCCGTATCCGTTCACGGTCGACCTCGCCCGGGCCCGCGAGGGCAAGGCACTGTTCAAGGCGCACTGCGCGTCGTGTCACAAGCCGCGCAACGAGAGGATTTACAAGGCTTCGCAGCTGGGCGTCGATCCGAATCGCTCGAAAGTGAACTCGGAAGTTTCGCGCTACGGGCTGGCCGCCCTGGTGATGGAAGCCTGCCGGATCTACGGCGAGAACAACAAGGGCAAACCCGGCGCCGAGTGGTGCGTGCCGGCGGGAGACTGGCAGGCGCGGCTCGACGAGTATTTCCGCGACACGCCCCGTCGCGTCGCCGAGGGCACCAACGGATACAAGGCGGACATGCTGCACGGGATCTGGGCGCAGGCGCCGTACCTGCACAACGGCTCGGTTCCGACGCTCGGCCACCTGATGTGTCCAGAGACGCGGCCGAAAAAGTTCCTGCGCGGCAACCTGAACTACGACGAAGGGCTGGTGGGATTCGAGTGGTCGGTGCGGCCCGGGGGCCGCTACGGGCCGAACGACACCATCCTCATCAAGGAGTACGACACCTCGGTGCCTGGCAAATCGAACGGCGGCCACACGTTCGCCGCCGACATCTGCCCCGAGACGTCCGGTCTCGATCCCGTCGCCGATCGCAAGGAAATCGAAACGCGGCTGCTGGGGTCACGGATCGGCGCGCTGCTCGCCTACTTGCGGACGTTGTGAGTGGGCTCCACTGATCCGTCGATCAATACCGCCGCACCGCCCTGCCGGACGGCGATTTTCACCATGATTCAGTCGCGTTCTGCTTCGCGGGATGGCACTCGGCCCACGCCGTGTGGTCGGAGCGGGTGTTCGCGGTCATTCGTTCAGTCGCCACAGCGAACCAGCGCTCGTCGCGATCCAGTTCTTTCAACCGTTTCTCCAAGTCCGGGCGGCTGAAGCTCCCGAGGTGGATGTTGGCGGTTTCCCGACCCATCAGCCGCAGCAGCGCTGGCGCGAGCGCCAGCCGCTTGTCATCCGGGTGCGCGGGCATCTCGATCTTCGCGATGTCGGGCGCGACCTGGCGGATCAGCCAGCGGTCGTGTACCTGGAAATACGGATCAGGAATCCGGATCGCATGCTGCAGCAGCGTTGCCGTCTGCGACAGCATGCGGTTCTGTTGCCTGAACCAATATAGCGCCGAGGGCACGAGCGCCTTCGCCTCGCGTGCGGTGTAGACGCCCGTCCTGGGTGTCTCGACGGCCGTGAATCGGCGGCGGCCAAGACTCCCCAGACCGCCCGGCGACTTCTGTCTACGGAAGGTCGGGCGCGCCGCGGAACGGAACGAGGCACGGAACATGTCCTCGAGGCCCTTCGGAAGATCGCGGCGGTCCACCTCCGGATTGTCGTCGGTATCGAGTTTCTTCCGCCAGAACTTCTTCGGCTCCTCCTGCGTGTCCCGGGTCAACTTCGTCAGCGGCGCGTTCCCGCTGGCTGGAATCATGATCGGCTCGGCCTTCACGAGACCGGTCCTGTACCCTTCGATCATGAACCCGCAGATGGTGTCGGCAGTCACGGTTATCCTCGCCGCCGACGCCGCCAGCATCGCGCTGGTCGCCAGCCGCACCAGGTCGCTGGTGAACGGCAGCTCGCAGGCATCGTCGAAGTCGTTTACCCCCCAGACCAGCCGCTGCCGCGAGTCGCGCCAGACGCCGAAGTTCTCGACGTGAAGATCGCCGACCGCCAGCAGCACGTCCTGGTCGCGCCGGGCAAGCTCCGGGCACACCGCCGGCCACTGCTCGACCCAGCGATAGAACGTTGCGCGTAGAAACGGGAATGCGTCCTCGCTCATCTTGCGATGCTTTTTCTCGAGCAGTTTCTCGGAGACGTCGGTCCGCTCCCGGATCCACGCCTCGAAGGCGTCCGTGGACTTGACGATGTTCCGCATGTGGATGGCCTCGATTGATCAAGCCGGAACGATCGCAGTGTTTGCACTGCAGTCGAGCCGCCCGTCGTGATTTGAATTTACTTGAGCAGGGCTACCGCGAGTGCGATCAGCGCCACGAGCATCGCGACACCAGCGAGGATGTACGCCACGAGCGGCGAAGCGGGAGACGCCACCGCGCCCGCGACGAGGTTGGCCTCCGGCAGCACGAGTCGCTCGCCCGCAAACAGCGACTGCCGCATTACCCGCTTGGCGGCAACCACTTCCTCGATACTCGCCTCGAAGTGGCGCTGGTGGATCCGTTTCGCCGAATCGGGACCTGCTGCAGCCGCGGCCGTCAGCGCGGCCTTCAGCACAGCGTTCCGGATGTCGCCGCCGCTCACCTCGTAGCGGCGCGCCAACGCCGCGAAATCGACGTCGGCTGCGAGCGGAGTCAGCGCAGGATGCAACTGCACTTGCCAAATCCGCGCGCGTTCGACCTCCCCTGGCATCTCGAACAGAACGTGTGTCCGGATGCGTCGCTCAAATGCCGGATCGAAGTTCGCGGCGAGGTTCGTGGCGAAGATCACGACGCCGTTGTACCACTCGAGTTCCTGCAGCAGCACGCTGGTGACGGTGTTCGATTCACGCTGAAAGCCGTGATCAACGGACGTCGATCGCCTCGCCGCGATGGCGTCGGCCTCGTCAAACAGCAGCACCGCCCCGTCCTCGCGCGCGGTGCGGAAGATGGTGGCGACGTTCTTTGGCGTCTCGCCCATCCACAGGGATTCGAGCTCGGCATACCGGACGAGCAGGAGACGGCGGCCGAGCGAGTGCGCGATGGCTTCGGCGCAGATCGTCTTTCCGGTGCCGGGCGGACCAGCGAAGTTGAAGGCGAGCGCGAGCCCGGTGGGATGCCTCTCGCCGAGACCCCAGCGGTTGAAGATCAGGTCATGCTGCGTCACCTGCGCCAGGGCGGTATCGAGCGTGCGCCGGGTCGCCGGCGGCAGGATCACATCGTCGAACGTCCGGCGCGGCACGATCGACTCGACCGCGCGGCGGCCGCCCGTGCCGAACATTCGGGTGAATGGGATTGGCGCCACGCCTCCACCGTACAGTCTGTCCTGGGCTGCACGCAACAGGACGGCTTCACTGACCGATGAGTTCCTTGAGCCTCACGCATTGCGAACTGCGTGCCCGGCACCGACCCGCCGATAATGTATCCGGAAGGAGCTGCCGCCTTGGCCTTATCGGGTTGGTATCGGCTGCGTGTGCTGCTGATTCTGGTGTTCGCCACTGTGTCCTACGCGGATGGACCGATACTCGCGCAGAAGACGGTCCAGTTGCGGATGATCGAGGTCAACGAGCCCGGCGGTCAGATCCTCAGCTACCGGCACCTCGCGGGCTCGACGGAAGTCCACATGCAGGGCACGCGGCTGGCTCCAGACGCCCAGGTCAAGCTCAAGATCGGAAGCCGCCCGGGCTTCGTCGAGATGGACATCAACCGCGGGGGCATCTCAGGCCTGAAGCCGGCCTACCTGCTGGGAAAGGACTTCCTGACGTATGTGCTCTGGGCCGTGTCGGTTGACGGCAAGGCGTCCAACCTCGGGGAGATCACCTTCGAAGGTGATCGGCCGGTTCCCGTCAACGTGACCACTCCCTACCAGACCTTCTGGCTGATGGTCACCGCCGAGCCGAACTACGCCGTCGTCGATCCGAGCCCGCAGGTGGTCCTCTATAGCGTGAAGCAAGTTTCCATGAGCGAGGGCGCAGCGCTCCCGATCAAGGGCGATCTGTTCTTCTTCACTCACTACGCGGCGTACGAGACAGCTCCTGGCGGCGCCCCCGACAGCATTCCGAACCAGCTTCGTCAGGCCCGTAAGGCAGTGGAGCTGGCGTCCAGGTCGGGCGTGCTGGCGGGCGACGGCAAGAGCAACACCACCCTGAAAGAAGCGGCGCATGCCCACGAGGCGCTCACGCAGGCCAAGGCGTTCCTGGCTCGGTCCGAAGCGGCATACACAAAGGACCCAAGGGATCAGGCGGTCGTCCAGTTTGCCCGAACATCGGCGCAGAGCGCTGAGAACGCTCGTGCCCTCGCTATGGGTGCGGTCGGCGGCGTTCTAGTACGACAGTTGGAGAGTGACCTGGCGCAAGTTCGCGACGAGCTGACCAAGCTCAAGATGACGGAAACGGTCCGCGGGGCATCCGCGCCTGCCACGAAAATCGAGCCGGAGCCAGCGCGGACCGCCGCTCCTCCGCTACTCAAACAGCCGGCGCTGTGGTTTGCAGTAGCCGGATGGGCGGTCGCCGCCGCCCTGCTCTTTCGCCGGCGATCGATTTAGCCGCCGGACCAAAACACGGCGGAAAGATGCATGGAACGCCCGCTCACCACACTTCGGTTCCTCGGAGGCTTTCTCGCACCAGGCGGCGTGCTGGTGTTCGCGGCCTGGGCGGTTCAGCGGGAAGAAGTGGTACGAAGCGCGGCGGCGCCGTACGCTGCGTATTTCTGCTTCGGTGCGCTCGTGGCCGCTGTGCTTCTGAGCTGGTACTACGATCAATCCCGATTGCTGTGCGGCGCTTCGGCGATCGTGCTGACCGTTCTCGCACTCGAGGGGCTGGGGACGGATTCCGACATCGTGAAGCTCGCCGCTGTGGTCCTACTTCCCCTGAACTTCAGCCTCGTTGCCGTGTTGAAAGAACGCGGGGTGATGACGTTCGATGGCCTTCTCAAGGTTGGGATCGTCGCTGCCCAGGCGTTCGGCGTGTTGTGGATTGCCCCAGGGAATGGTCCCGGCTCGGGAGCGCTTCTCGACTGGAGCAGACGGTTTGGCGCAGGAACGGGGCTGCCGTGGATCGCCCAGCTCTCGTTCGCAATCGGAGCACTCGCGCTGGTGACGCTGGTGTTCAGGCGGCGCACCAAGGTCGAGCAAGGATTGCTGTGGGCACTCGTGGCGATGTTCCTGAGCGTGACTCAGATCGAAACCGGACCTCCAGGGCGCGCCTCGGACGCGCTTTACTTTTACTCAGGCACCGCAGGGCTCGTGCTGGTTTTCGCCGTCCTCGAACACGGGTATGACATCGCTTACCGTGACGAGCTCACCGGGCTTCCCGGGCGGAGGGCCTTCAACGATGTGATGGCGCAGTTGGGAGGCACCTACGCGATCGCGATGTGCGACGTGGACCATTTCAAGAAGTTCAATGACACCTACGGCCACGACGCGGGAGACCAGGTGCTCAGGATGGTGGCGGCAGAGCTGTCGCAGGTCGGCGGCGGGGGGCGGGCGTTCCGCTACGGCGGCGAGGAATTCCTCATCGTGTTTCGAGGCCGCTCTGCGAAGGAGGCGGAGCCGTTCGTGGAGTCGCTTCGCCGTTCCATAGCCGACCGCGGGTTTGTGCTGCGGAGTCCCGATCGGCCCGCACGCAAGCCCGGACCAGTGAAGGAGACGAAGCAGACCAGTGCCCCAAGGGTCAACATCAGCATCAGCATCGGGCTCGCGGAGCGATCCAAGCGACATTCCACCTCTGAGTTGGTTCTCGACGCCGCGGACGCGGCGCTGTACCGCGCCAAAGAGGCTGGACGTAACTGCTTGATGCTCGACGAAAGCGCTCCGAGCGCCTTCCAATGAATCCGACCGGGCTCCTTCCCGCGCACGCCGAAGGACGCCCGAGGCAGGACGCGCGTTCAGGGGCGTGCCAGGCACCCTTCAGAGCGACGCTGTTCACACCCGTGGACGATCAGCGTTCGATCAGGTATCCGTACACTCGAACGTCGGTGCCAAGGTTGGCTGACCTGAAGCCCATCTTTTCCACCACGATCGCGCTGAGGCAGACGGCGGCGCCAGAATCAGCCACAGCGCCCGACTCCAGGTGGAGTTTCATGGTGGCGATGCCGGCGCTCACCGCGTTGGCGTCGAGCGAAGCGCGTGCGCGCACATGCTGATTTGCGACGGTTCCGGTGAGCGTCGCATTGAGGTACCCGATCGTGCCGACAAACCACGTGGCGGCTGATTTTTCGGTGATCTCCCCTTCGAGGTCGGTGAGCACGAAGGCCTTGCCGGCGGGGACGACGAAGAACTCCCTGGTGCCGTCAGGAAACACGCGATTGGTAGGAACGCCCAGGTCTGGCGTGCACGGTCCTCTGGTCGAATCAAAACGCCGTTCCAGTACGACCCGGTCCTCGGCAGCCGTCTCGTCGTTGAGTTGTGCCGTGCTCAGTGCGCCGGCGGCCTGCGTGTTGCTCGCGCTGAACGCAAGAACCAGCAGGAGCAGTCCTGTCGAGACGAGCAGCGACGAAGCCAGTCGCTTCATGGAAGCCTCCTTGTGTGAGCCGAGCTGACGAAAGACCCGCGCTCGGCCCACGGCCGCGCGCTTCCTGAGTAGCTAGACGAAGCACACGCAGTTATGTTCAGGAACGTGCGGAGGCGATCCACGCTCCCGCACTCGCCAACTGAGCAGCGGCGCACAACCCCCATCTGCCGCAGCCGTCTCTACGGCGGCGCATGAAGCAGATGCCCCCCGCGGGCCAGCTCTTCCCACACTGGCAGGCACAACTCTTCGAAACGCAGTCCGGCCCGGTAGGTCACCGCTTCGGCATCGACGGCCCACACGGAGCATCGCAACACCACCGCTGGAATCGTCACCGTCTGATCGGCCACGACCACGCGCGCGAGAACCCGGCTGCCGGGACGGAGCGGCCGCCCGCTCTGCACCTGAATCCCCTGCGGACTCAGGTCGATCACGTCGACCGGGCATCCTGGACGCAGCGTCGCCTGCGGCATGTTCAGGACTGCGCGCGGGAGCCGCGCTTCCGCCCGGCGATCGATCAGGGCGTTGTCCACTGCCCGGTGCCCGGATGAAAGCGCAGCACGCGGGTGCGGCCGGTGATCCCCAGGATCCTGACGGCGTACTGTCCTCGTCGCCCCCGGACATAGAGTGTTCCGGAAGTCGCGGTGCCGTCGGGCCCCAGCGTGAGAATCCGGCTGGAGCCGATCCGAAGACCGTCGCTGCCGGTCGAAAGGGAGCCGTCGACATCCGGCACGCCGGCGTGGAGACCGAACCCCACGCCGGGGAACAGGCCCCCGATGAACTCGCCCTGGGCGATTTCCAGGTCGAGCCCTGAGCCGATATCACTCGCCCGCACGCCGTTGCCATTGCCATCGACGTACTCGCCAATGCGGCAGTCGTTCGCGGTCGGCTCGAATCGCAACCCAATCCGCGTCGACCGCTTCATCGCGGTGGCGCGAGCGTTCATGATGCGCGCCTCGAGATACCGGGCCGCCATGCTCGTGCGCAGCTCGTCGAGCGCACCGGCCGTCACCGGTATCGACACCGCCGCCAACGTCGCAACCAGCGAGGTCACGAGCAACACTTCGAGAAGGCTGAAGCCTCCGGATTGAATCCCGAATCGAACGGACGACATGACACGGCCATCGAAGGGGGCGCCCGGCATGTTGCCAGGACGGGCGCCGGCCCCTGTTTACTGGTGCGTCGCGGATTTGCTGTCGCCGACCGTGATGAGCGACTTCAGCTTCAGGAAGCTCTTCTCGCCGATACCCTTCACGTTCATCAGCTCTTCGATCTTCTTGAAGCCGCCGTTCTTCTCGCGATACTCGATGATGCGCTGCGCCGCCTTTTCACCGACGCCCGGCAGCGTCGCGATCTGCGTTGCCGTAGCGGTATTCAGGTTGACGACCGCCGGAGCCGCTGCTGCCGACTTGCCCGCGGCTTTTTGAGTGAAAACGACGTCGCCGGAGGTGACAACGAAGAGCGCGATCACTGTCGCGAGTAGGGCACGAGACATTGCGTTCCTCCTGTTGAAAGTGGATGTACTTGGGCCCGCCAGGGACTGCCTGGCTAATGGGGGTCGGGCCATTGGTCCGAAACAGCCCGGCAGACCCGCCAGCGACTGAGGCAAGGAGAGCGCCGCCCGACTCGCGCCGCTCGGTGTCGGTGGATCCCTCTGAAGAAAATGCGGTTGGGATGATTCGCCGTCCTGAAGGCGGTAGCTGGTTGCCCGCGGCACTACCGCCGCAGTCAACCAGCGGAGCGCAGGAAGCCACACCCGCCGGGAGAGCGCTTGAACATCAGTTCCCGCCGGGCTACCGGAGTTGTCGATGATTGGCGGCGATGATTTCTACAAGAGGCAACGAACCCAGCTCTCGCAGCTGCCAGGTGGTTGAATCAGCTGGTTACCGCACGGGCACCGCTTCGGCCGTCCGATACCACTCGATCGTTTTCTGCAGCCCCTCTTCGAAGCTCACGGTCGGTTGGTAGCCGAGCAACTCGCGCGCCTTCGTGATGTCGGCTTGCGAATCGCGGACGTCCCCCTTGCGCGGCTCCTCGTAGACGGGGGTGAGAGTGCCGCCGACGAGCTTGCGCATCTCCTCGAACAGCTGGTTCAGCGAAATGCGGCCGCCGGTCGCGACGTTGATGATCTCGCCGCTGGCCCGGGGCGCGTCACACGCGCGAAGCACACCGTCCACGACGTTCGCGACATACGTGAAGTCTCGAGTCTGGTTTCCGTCGCCGAAGATGGTCGGCGGGCGGTTTTCGAGCAGCGCGGTCGCGAACACCGAAATGACCCCTGAATAAGGGGATGACGGATCCTGGCGCGGACCGAAGACGTTGAAATACCTGATCGACACCGTCTCCAGGCCGTAGAGGCGGGTGAACAACCGGAGATAGTCCTCGCCAATGACCTTCTGCAGCGCGTACGGCGACAGCGGATTGGTCGGCATGTTCTCGTGCTTGGGCAGCGTCGGCGTATCACCGTAGGCCGACGACGACGCCGCGAACACAAGCCGCTTGACGCCTGCGTCGCGCGACGCGAGCAGGACGTTTAAGGTCGCGTCCACGTTGGCACGGTTGGACGTCAGCGGATCCTTCACCGACCGCGGAACCGACGGAATGGCGGCCTGATGCAGCACGTACTCGCAGCCATCGACCGCCTTGTGCGCGACATCGATATCAGCGAGGTCCCCCTCGAGGAATTCGATGCCCTTGATGTGGTCCAGATTGCTGCGCTTGCCGGTAATGAGCGAGTCGGCCACGCGGACCCGATGCCCGCGACGAACCAGTTCTTCCGAGAGGTGGGAGCCAATGAAGCCGGCGCCGCCGGTCACGAGGTAGGTGGCCATGGCCCAATACCTTAGCAATATCGGGACCGGACTGTCTCCGCCTGATAGGCGAGCGAAACGGCGCGGGGCGAAGGGGCCCCGCCCTTCGACAGGCTCAGGGCGTCCTGAGCTCCGCCGAAGGACGCGAGTGGAGCGAGCCAGGGGTCCGGGGGAAGCGGCGCCTTGGGCGCCGATATTCCCCCGGAGAATAAAAGTGCCGCCACAGTGGACCGTAAGCCGAATTCTGTCCGCCGTCGCTCCAGCCTCACGGCCGGAGCTATGGCGCGACGATCATTCCTCTAGCCCCGTCATTGCTGACGGGATCAAGCGGCCTACCCGGGAGCCGCGGACGGGTCGTCCGTTGGGCCCTGTTGCCAGGACCCGTGCTCCCCTATTTGGCCTTGCTCCGTGCGGGGTTTTGCCTGCCACGCCTGTTACCAGGCGCGCGGTGCGCTCTTACCGCACCTTTTCACCCTTGCTTGTTTGCCCCGGCGATGCCGGAGCGCCCGTCAGCGGTGTGTTTTCTGTGCCACTTTCCTTCGAGTTGCCCCGACCGGGCG
>Ga0111538_10001734_pt1 | contig 30621 bp, 29 predicted proteins | sample SoiMethybrSBSTD1_FD_79669 | JGI IMG/M metagenome (GOLD analysis project Ga0111538, IMG submission 79669) | Bulk soil microbial communities from a Populus tree surrounding site in Tennessee, USA - Soil MetaG P. TD hybrid SBSTD1 (version 2)... | ecosystem: Environmental > Terrestrial > Soil >... | reverse complement strand
CTTGGCGGGCCTCGCCGTCGTGGCGATCCTGATCGGCCCGGGCGCGTTCGCGATCTTCGCGGGCATCGTCGTGCTGTTCGCGCAGGGCGAGTTCTACCTGGCGATGCAGAAGCGCCACTACCAGCCGGCCACGGCGCTCGGCCTGGTCTCGGGCGCGCTCGTGCTCGGCGCCGGCTACTACCGCGGCGAGAACGCGATGCTTGCGATCATGGCGCTGTCGCTGTTCGCGACGTTCCTGTGGTACATGACCGTGCCGCCGCAGCACCGCGCCAACCTGGTCTCGAACATCGCGATCACGGTCCTCGGCATCGCGTACATCCCGCTGCTGGCAGCCTATGCGATCGCGGTCCTGAACCTGCCCGACGGCGAGGGCTTGGCGCTGTCGATCATCGGGCTGACCTTCGTCTACGACACCGCGGCGTTCGGCGTCGGGTACCTGTGGGGCAGCCGCCCGCTCGCGCCGAACATCAGCCCCAAGAAGTCGTGGGAGGGCGCGATCGGCGCCACGCTGGTCACGATGGCCGTGGCCGTGGCCCTCGTGTCGCAGGTCGACATCCTGAATCCAAACGGGTTGGGGCGTTCGGTCGGCCTTGCGATCGTGGTGGCGATCTTCGCGCCGCTCGGCGACCTGGCCGAATCCCTCATTAAGCGCGACCTGGGGGTCAAGGACATGGGCGGGATCCTGCCCGGTCACGGCGGTGTCATGGACCGGATCGATTCGGTCTTGTTCGTGGCGCCGGCCGCGTTCATCTACCTGCGGTTGATCCTCCTCTGAAATCACTCTCACGCTCTGGCCGAGCGCCTCGAGGCAACCCTGGGCTCACCGCGGACGTTCTGTACGGCAGGTGGTTCTGATGCGACCCGACGGACATGATCCGCAGCCTCCTTGGTTTGTGGGCGGCACAGGGTAATCTTGCCTTCGATGCGCTCGCTGGTGATCCTCGGTTCGACGGGATCGGTGGGGACGCAGGCGCTCGACGTCGTGCGGCACAACCCCGACCGGTTCAAGGTGGTTGGCCTGTCCGCTGGGACCAACCACGAACTCCTGGTGGGCCAGATCCGCGAGTTCCTGCCCCCGCACGTGGCGATCGCCGACGAGGAGGCCGCGGCCGACCTGCGCGAGAAGATCGCCGGGATCCCGGGGGTCGAGGTGCACGTGGGTCCGGAGGCGGCCGAGGTCCTGGCCCGCGACGTCGAGGCGGACATGGTGCTGAACGCCCTGGTCGGCTCGGCCGGGCTCGGTCCCACGCTGGCGACCTTGCAGGCCGGCAAGATGCTCGCCCTGGCCAACAAGGAGAGCCTGGTGGTCGGGGGCGACCTGGTGGTCGACCTGGTCAAGGGCGAGCCAGAGCGCCTGGTGCCCGTCGACTCCGAGCACGCGGCACTCGCGCTGTGCCTGCGGGGCGAGCGGCGCGACGATCTCAAGCGCGTGATCCTGACCGGCTCCGGCGGCCCGTTCCGCGGCTGGACGCACACCGAGCTCGCCAAGGCGTCCGTCAAGGAGGCCCTCGCGCACCCCGTGTGGCAGATGGGGCCGAAGATCACGATCGACTCGGCCACGCTGATGAACAAGGGCCTCGAGGTGATCGAGGCGCACTACCTGTTCGGACTTGAGTACTCGCAGATCCATGTGGTGATCCACCCGCAGGGGATCGTCCACGCGCTCGCCGAGTTCCGCGACGGCTCCATGCGGGCCGAGTTCGCGGTGCCGGACATGCGCCTGCCGATCCAGCTCGCGCTCGCCTGGCCCGAACGGCTGCCCACCGGCGTCGGCTCGGTGCCGCTTGCCGACAGCACGTTGTCGTTCGAGCCCGTCGATCGCGAGGCGTTCCCGGCCATCGACCTGGCCTACCGGGTCGGCGAGCTCGGGCTCACCTTCCCCGCGGTGATGAGCGCGGCCAACGAGGTCGCCGTCATGGCGTTCCTGGAGGGGAAGATCCCCCTCACACGCATCATCGAGGTCGTCACTGCCGTCGTCGACGAGCATGAGGCGCCCTCGACCGTAGTCTCGGTGGTGAACCTCGAGCGGGCCGACGCGTGGGCCCGCCGGCGGGCCGCCGAGATCATCGAGGCACGCTAGAAGGACCCTGACCCATGGCCGCGCTCGGCATCGGTGCCTTCATCATCGCCTTGATCCTCGTGATCGTGATCCACGAGGCCGCCCACTTCGCCGTGGCGCGCGCGTTCGGGATCAAGGTGCAGGAGTTCTTCGTCGGGTTCGGCCCCAAGATCTGGTCGCGGATGCGCGGTGAGACCGAGGTCGGCATCAAGGCGATCCCGGCCGGCGGCTACGTGAAGATCGCCGGCATGAACCCGTTCGAGACGGTCTCGCCCGAGGACCTGCCGCGCACGTTCGGCGCCAAGCCGATCTGGCAGCGCGCCCTCGTGATCGTGGCCGGCCCGGCCACGCACTTCGTGCTGGCGTTCCTGTGCTTCGCCGTGTGGCTGGGGTTCGTCGGCCAGCCGGCCACGCACGGGGTGGAGGTCGCCCAGGTGGAGCCGCGACTGGGGGGAGTGGCCTCGCCGGCGGCGGCGGCCGGCCTCCGTGAAGGGGACCGCGTCGTGAGCGTCGACGGGCTTGACCATCCGAGCAGTGACGACCTGGTCGCGTACACGACCGCCCACGCCGGCGAGCCGCTCACCTTCACGATCCTGCGCGACGGCGAGACGATCCAGATCACGATGACCCCGAGGCTCTCGGTGGTCGAGGGGGAGCAGATCGGGCGCATCGGCGTTCAGGTTCAACCCGTGTCGGTCACGCGTGAGACGGAGAGCGCGATCGGGTCGGTCACCGGAGGCGCGAGCCTCGTCGGCGAGAACCTGGTCGGCACCGTTCGGGGCGTCGCCAGGATCTTCGGGCCCCAGGGGATCGGGCGGTTGTTCGACCTCGTGTTCACCGATACACAGCGACAGCAGACCGACCCCGCCAGCGTCGTAGGCATCGGGCGGGTGGCCGGCAACCTCGCGTCCGAGGATCGGTTCGGCGACCTGCTGTTCCTGTTCGGCATCGTGAACGTCTTCGTCGGCCTGCTGAACCTGCTGCCGCTCCCGCCCTTCGACGGCGGGCACCTCGCGGTCCTGGCGATCGAGAAGGTCCGTCACCGCCCGGTGGACATGCGCAAGGTCGTGCCGATCTCGGCCGCGGTTGCGGGGTTCTTCATCATCTTCACGGTCGCCGTCGTGTACGTGGACCTGGTGAAGCCGCCCGTCTGATCGGCCACGCGGCGGCCGAACCGCCGCAACGATTTCTCAACACCGTCTCGGGAGGCTCTCCATGCCCGACGGCTACGATGGGCCGATGACCAGGGAGCAGATCGAGCAGACGATCCTGGTCGTGGACGACGAGGCCGCGATCTCCGAGGCCGTTCGTGCCCGCCTGTCGAACGAGGGGTTCCGCGTGGTCCTGGCCGCCGACGGCCCCCAGGCGCTCGAGCTCGCCGAGGCCGAGCAGCCCGACCTCGTGGTGTTGGATCTCATGCTCCCCGGGATGGACGGGCTCGAGGTGTGCCGGCGCCTGCAGAGCCGCCGATGGGTGCCGGTGCTCATGCTCACGGCGCGCACCGAGGAGGCGGACAAGGTCGCGGGCTTCGCGGTGGGCGCCGACGACTACCTCACCAAGCCGTTCAGCCTGCGCGAGCTCACCGTCCGCGTCCGCGCGATCCTTCGCCGCGTCGAGCGCATCAGCTCGACGCCGTCCAGCGACCCGATCGAGCTCGCCGGCCTTTCGATCGATCCCACCCGTCGCAAGGTGAGCCTGGACGGCGACGAGGTGCAGCTCACGCCGCTCGAGTTCGAGATCCTGCTGGCGATGGCGCGGGACCCGGGCGTGGTCTTCACGCGCGAGCAGCTGATGGATCGCGTGTGGGGCTACCGCGACTACGCCGGCGGCCGCGTCGTCGACTCCCACGTGGCCCGCATCCGTCGGAAGCTGGGCGAGGACGGCGCCGAGCCGCGGTTCGTGCGCACCGTTCACGGCGTCGGCTACGCGTTCGCGGACGAGTGAGCGTTCGGTGACCCTGCTCCAGCGGCTGCCGACGATCCGGGTCAAGCTCGGGTCGGTCATCGTGTTCGCGGTCGGGCTCACCGTGGCCCTCGTCTACTTCATCCTGGCGCTCGCGCTCGGGACGTCGCTGCGCAACGCCGACCTCGTCGACCTCCTGCAGCTGGCGCAGCAGCAGAGCCGGTCCGACACGTTCATCGGCGACGGGAACACGTCGTTCGTGTCGATCGAGGGGGCCACCGTGACCTGGCTCGGGCCGCCGCTGGCCGACCCTCCGCGATTCGAGGGCGGCGTGCACGTGGGCGTCGCCAACGGGGTCGAATTCGCGGCCGTCCCGCTCCGCCAGGCCGGCCGGGCGGGGATGTTCTATGCGGTGCGCGAGGTGCCTGGATTCTGGCTGTCGTCCGTGCGCTTCCTCACCGAGTTCTGGTGGCAGCTCCTGGTCGCCGGCGCCGTCGCGGCGGTCGTGGCGCTCGTGATCGCGCGGTGGCTCGCGCGGGGCATGACGCAGCCGCTGCGGGACATGGCGGAGGCCGCCCGGCGCATGGAGACCGGCGACTACACCCAGCGCGTGGTGACGGACTCGCGCGACGAGGTCGGCCGGCTGGCCGAGGCTTTCAACCGGATGAGCGCTGAGCTCGAGGGGCTGGAGATGCTTCGGCGCGAGCTGGTCGCCAACGTCTCGCACGAGCTCAAGACGCCGATCTCGGCGCTGCGAGCGCATCTAGAGAACCTGCTGGACGGCGTCGAGGAGCCGAACCCCGAGACCCTGCAGGTGATGCTCGTGCAGTCCGAGCGCCTTGGCCGGCTCGTCGACCAGCTCCTGGACCTGTCCAAGCTCGAGTCCGGCGACGTGCCGCTCGAACGCGAGCCGGTCGAGGTGGCGCCGCTCGTATCGCAGGTGCTCTCGGAGATCCAGGTCGCGCGTCCTGAGGCCGCGGTCTCGATCTCCGACGAGCTTCCCACCGACCTCCCGGCCGTCTTCGCCGACCGCGAGCGCGTGCACCAGGTGCTGTTCAACCTGCTCGACAACGCGGTCCGGCTCACGCCGAGCGGCGGCCGCGTGACGGTCACGGCCTCCCGCCACAACGGCTCGGTGGACGTCGCGGTGGCCGACACGGGCCCGGGCATCTCGGCCGAGGACCTGCCCCGCGTGTTCGAGCGTTTCTTCCGCGTGGACGCGTCCCGCTCCCGCGACGACGGCGGGACCGGGATCGGCCTCGCCATCGCACGCTCGGTGGTCGAGGCGCACGGCGGCCGCATCTGGGCCGAGAGCCAACCCGGCAGAGGGAGTACCTTCACGTTCGAGCTGCCGGTCGCCCCCGCCGAATGGGAGCCGGCGAGCGGGGCCCGCATGCCCGAGTCGAGCGTGTGGACGGGGCGCGAGCGCGCGACCGGGGGGCCACGGACCAAGGAGACAAGGAGGGTCGAGTGAGATCGGTCACCACCACCATCGAGGTCGCCGCGCCCGAGCGCTACGCGTTCCTCGACCTCACCGAGGAGCTGGAGCGAGCGATCAAGGATTCGGGGGTGACCGAGGGTTCGGCCGTCGTGTTCTGCGCCCACACGACGTGCGCGCTCATCGTCAACGAATGGGAAGACGGTGCGCTCGAGGACTTCCGCGCGCGGATGATCCGTCTCGTGCCCGACGAGGGGTACTACGCGCACGACGACCACGAACGCCGGACCCAGAACCTGGACGAGTCCCACGAGCGCCGGAACGGCCCCGCCCACGTCAAGGCGATGCTCCTGTCGGCCTCCTCGCACGCCATCCCGGTCGCCGACGGCGAGCCGATGTTCGGGCGTTGGCAGCGCCTGATCCTGTTCGAGATGGACGAGCCCAAGGACCGGCAAGTCGTGTTCCACGTGTTCGGCGGGTAGCGGCGCGAGCCTGGGAGACTGAAGACGTGCTGGCCGACCGACGCAAGACCCGGCAGGTCCGCGTCGGCGACGTGACGATCGGCGGAGACGCGCCGATCCGCGTTCAGTCGATGACCACGACCAAGACCGCGGACGTCAACGCGACGCTCCAGCAGATCGCGTCGCTGGTGGCCGCCGGCGTGGACATCGTTCGGGTGGCCGTGCCGCACTGGGAAGACGCCGAGGCGCTCGAGGCGATCGCGGCCAAGTCCACGGTCCCCGTGGTGGCCGACATCCATTTCCAGTGGAAGTACGCGATGGCCGCGCTCGAGGCCGGGATCCAGGGGCTGCGGATCAACCCCGGCAACATCAAGTACCAGGACAAGGTCCGGCTGATCGCGCGCGAAGCCCGGGCGCGGAGCGTCCCGATCAGGATCGGTGTGAACGCGGGCTCGCTCGAGAAGGACCTGCTCGCCAAGCACGGCGCGCCCACCGCGGAGGCGCTGGTCGAGAGCGCGCTGAACGAGGCGCGGATCCTCGAGGACGAGGACTTCTTCGACATCAAGATCTCGGTCAAGCACTCGAACCCGCGCGTGATGATCGAGGCCTACCGGCAACTGTCCGATTCGTGCGACTACCCGCTGCACCTGGGGGTCACCGAGGCGGGGCCGATGCCGGCCGGCGGCGTGAAGAGCGCGGTGGGGATCGGCACGCTGCTCGCAGAGGGGATCGGCGACACGATCCGCGTCTCGCTTACCGACGACCCGGTGGAGGAGGTCAAGGTCGGCACGTGGATCCTGCAGTCGCTCGGCCTGCGTAAGCGCGGCCTCGACCTGGTCGCGTGCCCCTCGTGCGGTCGCGCCGAGGTCGACGTGCTCGGCCTCACCAAGCAGGTGCAGGAGGCGATCGAACGCGAGGGCCTCAAGGTCCCGATCCGCGTCGCGGTCATGGGCTGCGTCGTGAACGGCCCCGGCGAGGCGCGCGAGGCCGATCTCGGTATCGCGGCCGGCAAGGGCCAGGGATTCCTAGTCGTCAAGGGCGAGGTCGTCGACAAGATCCCCGAGGACCGATTCGTCGAGCGCGTGATCGAGGAGGCGCGCAAGATCGCCGCCGACCGGGGGGCCGAGCCGGCCGAGGCATGAGCCGGCCGTAGACACCGGCGTTGCCCCCTGGCTTGTGTTCTCGGGTTGCACCCCCCATCATCGGGCCCTTCGAGCTGGCCCAGTGCGGGGGGAAGAGCAGTGCGAGATCGATCCGTCCGTCGTGCCCTCGTCGCGGGTGCTGCACTCCTGATGGTTGCGGCCCTCGCCACCTCAGCGTTCGCGCGGGCGTCTGGATCAGCCAAGCCGGGGCTTCACGGCCCGCGGATGCCGGTGTCCCTGCCCGGCGCGTCCCAGCGGACCGCGAGCGTTGACCCGCTGGTCGGCAAGCAGCTCGCGCACGACGGCAGCGTCGACGTGCTCGTCACGCTCGACGGCGCGTCCGCTCTGTCGAGTGCCCGCGCCGCGGCCCGCGGGAGCTCGCGAGGCTTGCTACGACGGACCGAGCCCGGCTACCGGGCGCTGAAGGCCGGCGTGCATGTGCGCGTGCCCGGGCTGAGGGTCTTGCAGGATTACCCCGCCCTTCCGGTGCAGTTCGTCCGCGTCAGCTCGCCGCGGGAGCTCGCACGCTTGAGTGCAGATCCCTCGGTGGTCGGCATCGGCGCGAACCGTGAGGACACGCTCGACCTGACGCAGAGCCTGCCGCTGATCGGCCAGCCCGTCGCCCAGGCCGCCGGCCACACGGGAGCCGGTACGGCGGTGGCGGTGCTGGACTCGGGGGTGGACTACACGCGTTCGGCGTTCGGGAGCTGCTCGGCGCCGGGGCCGACGTGCAAGGTCGTCGTGGCGCAGGACTTCGCGCCCGACGACGGCCTGCGGGACGACCCGGCCGCGGGCTTCCACGGCACGAACGTCTCCGGCATCATCGTGGGCGTCGCCCCAGATACGAAGGTCCTCGGCCTCGACGTCTTCAATGGGCTGAGCTCCAACACGGCGACGCAGGTGAACGCGATCAACTTCGTGATCTCGAACCAGGCAACGTTCAACATCCGCGCGATCAACATGAGTCTCGGCGCGGCCGAGAGCTTCAATACCTCACCGTGCAGCGACCCGGCCGACGCACGCGTGGCCGCGTTCGCGAACGCACGGGCGGCCGGGATCATCCCGGTGGTCGCGAGCGGGAACAACCGCTTCGCCAACGGGTCGAACCACGTCGGCATCTCGCGTCCCGCCTGCATCCCCGGCGCGTTCCCGGTGGGCGCGGTGTACGACAGCGACACCGGCGGACACACGTGGGGCGGCCCGAACGCCGACGACAAGTGCACCGACGCCACGTCCGCGGCCAATCAGATCACCTGCTTCTCGCAGGTGTGGGCCAATCCGATGATGCTCGCGCCGGGAGCCCTCATCAGGGCGGCCGGCGTTACGCAGGCAGGGACGTCGCAGGCAACTCCGCACGTGGCCGGCGCGGTCGGGGTGCTGTTCGACGCCTCGCCCGGCGCATCGATCTCACAGGTGGAGAGCGCCCTGCGGAACAACGGTCCTTCGATCTCCGACTCGCTCGTCGCGCAGAGCTTCCACCGCCTCTTCCTGCCGTCGGCGATCGCGGCATTGGGCGTCACCACCACGACCACGCCGCCGCCCACGACGACCACGCCGCCACCGCCCAGCTGCACGATCACGGGCACGAACGGCCCGGACCGGCTCGTCGGGACCGCGGGCAACGACATGATCTGCGGCGGCGGCGGCAACGACGTGCTCGTTTCCAACGGCGGCACCGACACGGTCGTCGGGGGCGCCGGGTTCGATTTCGTCTCGCTCGAGGGAGCCATCGGCGGCGGCACGATCGACCTGAACGCCGGGACCGCGACCGCGCCCGGAACCAGCGTGACGCTGCAGCAGATCGAAGGTGCCATCGGGACGCCGTTCAACGACACCCTGATCGGCAATGGCTCGAACAACGATCTCCTGGGCATCGGCGGGCACGACTCGATGGATGGCGGTGGGGGCTTCGACTTCATCCGGTTCGACTTCGCGACCGTCAAGATCAGGGCCAACCTCGGCGCGGGGACCGCCCAGGGCGAGGGAGCCGACACGTTCACGGGATTCGAGGGCTTCGTCGGTGGCCCGAAGAACGACAAGGCGACCGGCGACGGCAAGTCGAATGTTCTGCTCGGATTCGGAGGAGGCGACAAGCTGTCCGGTCTGGGCAAGGGCGACCGGCTCGAGGGAGGCCCGGGCGGTGACGACCTGTTCGGGGGCGGGGGCAACGACCAGCTGATCGGGGGCCCGGGGACCGACACGTGCGACGTCGGGCCGGGGGGTGGTTCGACCTCGTCCTGCTGACCTCGGCCTGATCCGTTCGCGTAGCGGCCGTCACATCACCGAGGTGCCGCCCGGTACCGAGCGCGAGACCACGCCGCCCTACGGTGACCACCACACCGGAGGGAGGCGAGGTCGATGGCCAGCAGGATCGAGACCCTCGGATCGGGACGGCGGGCGCCCAGCGGCGCCTGGGTGATGCTCGTCGCGCTCGTGCTGATCACCGCAACGCTGGCGGTCGGGGCGTTGATCGGTTCGTACGGCAGGGCGACGGCACCCACCCGTCCGGCGAGCGAGTCGGCTGCCGCGATCGCGCGCGACACGAACGCGCCCGGCCTGATCAAGGGCGGCCTGCAGCCTCGCCCGTACTCGCCGATCGTGGTCGAGGAGCCGGGCGTCGGCGGGAAGGCCCCAGACGGGTTCGTCCGGTTGCCGGGCGGAGAGGTCCGGCCGGCGCCGAACCCGTAGGCGATCACGAACGTTCCCGAGGGCCAGAGCCGAAGGCTCCGGCCCTCGACGTGTCCTAGGCCGCCCACCGTTCCTTCGTGAGCGCGAGGAAATTACGGACGATCGCCGGGCCGTCCGGAGTCAGGATCGACTCGGGATGGAACTGCACCCCGAAACGCGGCAGCTTGCGATGCTGCGTGGCCATCACGAGGTCGTCGTCGCTCCAGGCCGTGAGCTCGAGTTCGTCCGGCAGGCCGTCGCGGGTCACCACCAGCGAGTGGTATCGCCCGGCTTCGAACGGATCGGGCAGGCCCGCGAGGATCCCCTGGCCGTGGTGGTGGACGAGCGAGGCCTTGCCGTGGACCGGGGTCGCTCGCTCGACGCGGCCGCCCGCGACCACGCCCATGGCCTGATGACCGAGGCAGACGCCGAGCACCGGCGTCTCGTCGGGGAGCAGCCGGAGCAGCTCGGTGAAGCACCCCGCGTCCTCCGGCCGCCCCGGGCCGGGGGAGAGCACCACCGCGTCGGGCGCGCGCTCGACGAGCGCCGGCGCGGGCTCGGCGTCGCTCTTCACCACCTCGGTCTCGGCGCCGAGGCTCTCGATCAGCTGGACGAGGTTGTAGGTGAAGGAGTCGTAGTGGTCGACGACCAGGATCATGGCGCGCCCCCCTCGGTGGCCGCCGCCGTCTCCGACGCAAGCACGGCCGGGAGCAGCGCCGCAGCCTTCGCCTTGGTCTCGGCGAGCTCGACCTCGGGATCCGAGTCGGCCACGACGCCCGCCCCCGTCTGCACGTGCGCCATCCCGTCGGCCACGATCACCGTTCGGATCGTGATGCAGAAGTCCAGGTCGCCGGCGAACGTGCAGTAGCCGACGGCGCCCGCGTACGGACCGCGGGCCGTGGGTTCGTACTCGGCGATCAGCTCCATCGCCCGGCGTTTGGGCGCGCCGGTCACCGTGCCGGCGGGAAATGTGACCGCGAGCGCGTCCAGCGGGTGCGCGCCCTCCTCGAGCTCGCCCTCGACCGTGCTCACGATGTGCATGACCTTCGAGAAGCGTTCGACCGCCATGAGCTCACTCGGCGTGACCGATCCGGGCGTGCACACGCGCCCGAGATCGTTGCGCGCGAGGTCGACGAGCATCGCGTGCTCGGCGCGCTCCTTGGGGTCGGCCAGCAGCTCGTGCTCGAACAGGCGGTCGCGCAGCTCGGTCTCACCGCGCGGGCGGGTGCCCGCGATCGGGCGCGTGGTGACCGAACGGCCCTCGACGCGCACCAGCGGCTCGGGGGAGGAGCCGGCGAGCTCGAGCCCCAGCATCCGCACGAAGAACATGTACGGGGCCGGGTTCGTCACGCGCAGGCGCCGGTAGACGGGGAACCCGCCGTCGGGGCACGCGAAGCTCACCCGACGCGACGGGACGCCCTGGTAGATGTCGCCCGCCGCGATCCGCTCCTTCATCGAGCCGACGATCTCGCGGTAGCGCTCGTCGGGCATGTTCGGTTCGCCAGCCGCGTCGCCCCCGGCGACCGGCCGCGGGAGCGTCCCAGGTTCGACGCCGCTCGGGGAGGAGACGCGCTGGGCCAATTCCTCCAGCGCAGATACCCCGTCGTCGTAGCCGCCGGGCGGCACGTGCGCGATCAGCAGCAGGCGCTGGCTCCAGTGGTCGAACACCACCGCCCGGTCCACGACCAGCAGCCCTGCGGGCGGGCCCGGCGGGTCTCCGGCGGGCGACGGCTGCCCGTCCAGCAGCCCCGCCGCCTCGTATGAGAGGAACCCCATCAGCCCGCCGGTGAGCGAGGGAAGTCCCACCACCCTCGGCGCGCGGAGCGACCGCGCGAGCGTCACCAGGTCGGCGCGGGCGTCGCCCGAGCTCGACGCCTCGATCGGCAGGCGGTCGGTCGAGGCCTCCACCCGCAGGCCGTCGGAGTCCAGCACGACGATCGCCGCCGGGTCGCCCGCGACGAACGAGTACCGGCCCCACCGCTCCGAGCGCTCGACGCTCTCGAGCAGGACGCCCGGGCCGTCGCCGGCGAGCGTTGGGAACACGCTCACGGGGGTCGAGACGTCCGCCAGCAGCTCGGTCCACACGGGCGCCAGCCGCTGGCCGTCCGCCAGTCTTTCGAACGCTTCGCGATCGGGCCGAGCCCTCACCGACGCCTCCTCGGGGCGCGACCGCCCGTGGGTCCGGGGCAGCTACCCTACCCGGCCGCGTCGAACGGACGCGGTGATCCGCACGACTGCCGTTCCGGGAACCGGATAGGGTGTCGCGTCACCCGAGCCCGTCGAACCGAGGGGGAGCCCGCGCATGCGTTCGTCTACGAGGTACCTGTCCGCGCTCATCGTCCTCGCGCTGGGCTTGCTGTCACTGGTCCCGCCGGCAACCGCGCAACCGAAGATCCCATCCGGTTCGGCATCGCGACCGATCGTCCACGGGCGCGACGCCGGCGTCGCGAGGAGGGAGGCGACCTCGTTCGAGACGTTCGGCCGGCGCCCCGCTTCCAAGGGTCACGCGCTCGGGGGCGGCTCGACGTCTGCGACCCCGCTCGCCCCGCAGGCCGCCTCTGGCTTCAACGGCCTGGCCGACCCATTCTCGGCCCCGTCCGATACGACGGGCGCGCGAGGCGACGATTTCATCGTCGCCGCCGTGAACACCCTGGTCTCCGTCTACGATCTCAGCAGCACGCAGGTGGTCGCTCCGATCCGGCTGGACGCCCTGCACCCGGACTCGAGCGGTCGCTTCGCGTTCGACCCCAAGGTCGTCTACGACCAGTACGAGGACACGTTCGTGCTCGTCTACCTCATCCAGCAGGACCAGCCGCGCCGATCGCGCATCTTCACCGTCGCGATCCCCAACGCCACGGCCGACGACCCGAACACCTGGTGCGCGATCTCCTTCCCGGGGGACGCGCTGCCGGGCGGGCCCGCCACGTGGGCCGACTACCCGGGCCTCGGCTACAACGACACACGGGTCACGATCACCACGAACGAGTTCGAGTTCCCCAGGTCGACCGGCTCGTTCCGCTCGTCGCAGGTGATGACGATCGACAAGGCGGGTCTGTACGACTGCGGTCAGCCCGCACCGGTCGCGACCGTGTTTGCCGGCAAGGCGACCAGGGACGATCTCGGGAGCCAGGCGTTCACGCTGCGGCCCGCGGAGACCGTCGGGTCGTCGCCGGGTGCGCAGCTGCTGACCTCGTTCACGTCCGTCCAGGGCAGGGGCGACTACTTGACCCTGTGGCGCATCCAGCCCACCGCGGCCGGATTCGCGCTCAAGAAGGCCTCGGGTGCGACGGGCAAGGTGTCGCTCCCGCCGTTCGGGACGCAGCAGGGGGGTGGGCTCAACGCCGCGAACGGATGGTGGGACGCCGGGGACACCAGATTGATCAACGCCTTCTACGACGCCGATCGCAACGAGCTCTTCACCGCGCACACGGTATTCAAGGATTTCAAACCCGACACCCAGACGGGCGGCTATGCGGAGGCGGCGAACCGCTGGTACGAGATCGACCCGGCGAACAAGCTGCGGAACTCCGTGATCGCCCGCAAGGGCACGATCGGCGAGCCCGAGGTCGATGTCGGATGGCCGAGCGTGGCGACCGACTCGTCCGGCGTGCTGTTCGTGACCTACAACCGCGCGAGCGAGCCCCGCAACGAGTTCCTGTCGGCATGGGTGTCGACGATCCAGCCGGGTTCCACCGGTGATACCGAGCTGCTCTTGCACGCAGGCGCTGCCACGTACAACGCCGGCCCGGGCATCGAACGCTGGGGCGACTTCACGGCGGTCAACCGTGACCCGGATTCACCGCAGAACGTCGCCACGTTCAACCAGTACGCGCAGTCGACGGTGCAGTGGCGGCAGTTCATCAGCCTCGTCACCGACAACTGAGCGAGAACGACCGACGGTATCCTGACCCGCCATGAGGCTCTCTGTGTTGTTCGCGCCCACCCTGCGCGAGGACCCAGCCGAGGCGGAGGTGGCATCGCACCGGCTCCTGCTGCGTGCGGGGTTCGTGCGACAGGTGGCGGCCGGTATCTACAGCACGCTGCCGCTCGGCCTTCGCGCGATGCGCAAGATCGAGCGCCTCGTCCGCGAGGAGATGGATGCCTCAGGCGCGCAGGAGATCCGGATGCCGATCCTGCTGCCCGCAGAGCCGTGGAAGGCAACGGGCCGGTGGGACCTGTACGGCGAGCTGATGTTCCACCTTCGGGACCGGCACGAACGGGACCTGGTCCTCGGGCCCACGCAGGAGGAGATCGTCGCGCCGATCGTGCAAGCCGCGCTCCCCTCGTACCGCGACCTGCCGGTGAACCTGTACCAGATCGAGTGGAAGTATCGGGACGAGTTCCGCCCGCGGTTCGGCCTGCTGCGGGTCCGCGAGTTCCTGATGAAGGACGCCTACACGTTCGACCGCGACGAGGCCGGCATGGCGTCCTCGTACCGGGTCATGTACGACGCCTATGTCAGGATCTTCGACCGGCTCGGCCTGGAATATGTCGTCGTCGAGGCCGAGCCCGGCCAGATCGGGGGGGGCGTGAATCACGAGTATATGGCGCGGGTCGATGTGGGCGAGGACCGGTTCGTCGAGTGCGAGAACGGCGACTACCTTGCCGACTGGAAGGCCGCGACCCCGATGGCGCCCGCGGCGGTGTCCGAGGGCTCGGAAGCGCTGGCGCTGGTGGATACGCCGGGCGCTTCCACGATCGAGGCGGTCGCTACGCTCCTGGGCCGCAAGCCCGGGCAGACCCTGAAGACGATGCTGTACGACGCCGGGGGAACGTCCGTCGTCGTGCTGGTGCCGGGGGACCGGGAGGTCGAGGATGCCAAGCTCGAGCGGGTGTTCTTCCCGACCCCCGTTCGCAGGTTCGATGATGCCGATTTCGCCGCCCGAGGATTCGTGAAGGGCTTCGCCGGCCCCCAGGGCATCGGCGACGACGTGATCGTGGTGGCCGATCCTTCGGTTCGCGGTGGCGCCGACTGGGTAACCGGCGCGAACGAAGCCGACCGTCACGCCACCGGCGTCAACACGCCCCGCGACTTCCGGATCGACCGGGTCGAGGACGTCGTGGCGCTCCGGGAGGGCGACCGCTGCCCCAACGACGGCGGAAGGCTGCACGTCGGGCGGGCAATCGTGGTCGGACACATCTACCAGCTGCACACCCACTACTCTGCGCCGCTCGGCGCCCGGTTCATCGACGAGGACGGCACGGAGAAGCCCTACCTCATGGGCTCGTACGGGATCGGGATCTCGCGGATCCTCGCGGCCGCCGTCGAGCAGTTCCACGACGACGCCGGCCTGACGCTGCCGCGGCATCTTGCGCCCTTCGAGGTCCTGGTCGTGATCGCGAATCGCGACGATGAGCGGGTGGTTTCCGAGGCCGAGCGCGTGTACGGCGAGCTCCTGGACCTGGGCGTCGAGGCAGTGCTCGACGACCGGGAGGAGACGGCCGGGGTGAAGTTCGCCGACGCCGACCTGATCGGCTACCCGGTGCAGGTCGTGATCGGAAAGCGCGGGGTCCAAGCGGGGACCGCCGACCTGAAGGTCCGTTCGACGGGGGATCGCTCGCAGGCGCCGCTCGCCGACGCGGCGCGGTCGGCGATAGACCTGCTCGCCACCTCGCCATAGGCTTCGGCCTATGGCCGCCACACGCGCCCCGGGCGCCCTTCGCGACTTCGTGAAGCTGCGCCCCGAGGTCGAGGGCGTCCTGCAGCACGTCGGCCTGCGGACCTGGGACCTCGTCCTGGTGGACAACACGGGCCTATGGGTGCGGGACGAGTTCGAGAGTCCGGAGACGGCCGAGGCGGTCTGCCGGGAGCTCGGGATCCGGATGCACCACGGGTGGGACGACGTCCGGGTCAACCGCCGGATGAGCGTACGGAACCACTGGACCAGCCCCGACGGGCAGCGTCGAGCGCTGTAGCCGCACTGGACCGACGCCGCGAAACGCCTGCGTATTGGGCCTTTCGGCCGTCATGGGGTCCGGTAGGCGTATACTGACCAGCGCGAAGAGCGGCGGTTTCACCCGGAAGTGGGCTTGCGCCCACTTTCTTTGTCGAAGGGGTCGTTCGGGTGCGCGAGCAGGAGGTGGAGGCGCTGGTCCGCCCGGTCGTGGAGGCCGGTGGGCTCGAGATCTGGGACGTCTCGTTCGGCCGCGAGGCCGGGAGCCGGATCCTCCGGGTGATGGTCGATCGGGAGGGCGGCGTGGACCTGGACACGATCTCGGCGCTCTCCCAGCGCCTGTCGCGCCGTCTGGACCTCGAGGGGTTCGGGCAGGACGGGCCCTACGACCTCGAGGTGGGGTCGCCGGGCCTGGAGCGAAGGCTCCGGGAGCCCCGGCACTTCGAACGGAGCGTCGGGCAGCGGGTGAAGGTGAAGACGGTGGAGCCGGTGGACGGCGGCAGGGTCCACGAGGGCGCGCTGGTCTCGGCCGACGCGGAGGCGATCGTGATCGCTTCCGAGGGCGGAGAGCTGCGCGTTCCCTACCACGGCATCGCCTCGGCGAGCACCGTCTTCGAATGGAAGAAGGCAGGGACGAGATGAACCAGGAGATGATCGCGGCGCTGCGCGAGCTCGAGCGCGAGAAGGGGATCGCGTTCGAGACGATCCTCGAGGGCCTCGAGGAGGCGATGGCGTCCGCCTACAAGTCGTGGTGGAAACAGCAGCACCCCGAGCTGGACGAGGAGACGTTCGGCGTGCGGGCGAAGATCGACCCGGAGAGTGGGGACCTGCGCGTGTGGCTGCAGGAGCTCGAGCGCATCGAGCACGAGGGCGAGGAAGAGGGCGAGGTGACGGTCGAGACCAAGGTGCTCTCGGAGCAGGAGGTCCCGGTCACCGACGAGTTCAAGGGCCGTATCGGCGCGCAGACCGCCAAGCAGGTGATCTTCCAGAAGCTGCGCGACGCCGAGCGCGAGATGACCTACGAGGAGTTCGCGGGCCGCGAGGGCGACGTGGTCACCGGGATCGTGCAGCAGTCAGAACGACGCTACACGCTGCTGGATCTCGGCAAGGTCGAGGCGCTCTTGCCGCAGGCCGAGCAGGTTCCGAGCGAGCCCTACCGCAACGGCGAGCGCCTCAAGGGCTACATCACCGAGGTCCGCAAGGGCGCCAAGGGCCCGCAGATCGTCGTGTCCAGGACCCACCCCGGGCTGTTGAAGAAGCTGTTCGAGCTCGAGGTGCCGGAGATCGCCGAGGGCATCGTGGAGATCAAGGCCGTCGCCCGCGAGCCTGGCCACCGTTCGAAGATCGCGGTCTCGTCGAACGAGCCCGCCGTCGATCCGGTGGGGGCGTGCGTCGGACCGAAGGGCTCACGCGTTCGAAACGTGGTGACCGAGCTGCGCGGCGAGAAGATCGACGTCGTGCCGTGGAGCGCCGACCCGGCAACGTTCGTGGCCAACGCGTTGCAGCCGGCCAAGGTCCGCGAGGCCAAGGTCGACCCGGAGACGCAGACCGCGCTCGTCATCGTGCCCGACTATCAGCTGTCCCTGGCGATCGGACGCGAGGGTCAGAACGCTCGCCTCGCAGCCCGGCTCACCGGCTGGCGGATCGACATCAAGAGCGAGACGCAGTTCGCCGACGAGCAGCGCGGCGGTCCCCGGCCAGCTCCTGAGGCGTCCCGGGCCGAGCCGTCGTCCTCCTCGGCGCAGCCCGCTTCGGACGCGTCTTTGGCGGCTTCGGCCGAGCAGGCACCCGATGGTGGCGCCGGGTCGGACGCCGACTCGACCCCGGCCGCCGAAACCGCCGAGCCCTCCGAAACCGACGAGCCGGAAACCGACGAGCCGTCTGAGACCGCCGAGCCCGCCGATGGCGAGCCGGACGAGGAAGCGATCACCGTCGTGGGCGAGGCCGACGAGGAACCGGCCGAGACGGCGGCGGAGGAGAAGGCGGAGGCCTGAGCGTGCCGGCCGCGCACGTGCCAATGCGGACGTGCGTCGGGTGCCGGGAACGCGTCGAGAAGGGCGGCCTGGTCAGGCTGGTCGCGACCTCCGAAGACGGGGTTCTGGTGGACCGGACCGGTTCGGCGCCGGGACGGGGTACGTACGTGCATCGGCATCGCGGCTGCGTGGAGGCGGCGATCGCGCGTGGATCGCTCTCGCGAGCGCTCCGCGTGGGTCTGAACGAGCAGGGAGCCGCTACGCTAAGGGCGGATCTCGAGGGGGAATGGGTTCGTTGAGGGTTCACGAGCTTGCCAAAGAGCTGGGCGTCGCCAGCAAGGACCTGCTGGCCGCGCTCAGGGAGATGGGTGTCGACGGCCTGACGGCGTCCTCGTCGGTACCCGACCAGGCCGTGCCTCGCCTGCGCGCGTCCGGCGGCAAGGCGGTGCCTGAGGCCAAGCTGAAGGAGGCGGTCGAGGAGCCGCTGCCCAAGCCGAGCCCCGGCCGCAAGAAGGTGGCCGAGGCCGAGGCGGTGGCGCCCCCCGCTCCCGAGGAGCCCGTCGTCGCGGACGTCGCGACCGCCGAGCCGAACGGCCAGACGGCGCCCGCCCCCGCGGTCCCCGCCGAGGCGCCCGCCCCGCCCGAACCCGCGGGGCCCTCCTTGCCGGTGCTCCGTCTCGTACGCGGGGCGACGCCGCAGGACGTGGCGGACAAGACCAACCGTAGCGTGGCCGAGATCGTCAAGGCGCTGATCACGCTCGGCGAGATGGCGACCGCGTCGCAGTCGCTTTCCGACGACTCGCTCGCACTCCTCGCCTCCGAGCTCGGATTCGAGGCCGACATCGTCGGGATCGAGGACGAGGAAGAGGAGGAGCCCGACGAGGAGGTCGATGAGAGCCGGCTCGAGCCTCGCGCCCCGGTCGTCACGATCATGGGCCACGTCGACCACGGCAAGACGCTGCTCCTGGACGCGATCCGGCGGACCGACGTGGTCTCCCAGGAGTTCGGCGGGATCACGCAGCACATCGGCGCCTACCAGGTCCACACCAACGGCCGCGAGGTGACGTTCATCGACACACCCGGCCACGAGGCCTTCACGGCCATGCGCGCCCGCGGGGCCCAAGTCACCGACATCGCGGTGTTGGTGGTCGCCGCCGACGACGGCGTGAAGCCGCAGACCGTCGAGGCGCTGGACCACGCGAAGGCCGCCGGTGTGCCGATCATCGTCGCGGTCAACAAGATCGACAAGCCCGAGGCCGACCCGCAGCGGGTCCGGACCCAGATGGTGGAGCAGGGCATCGTCCCGACGCAGTTCGGCGGCACCTACGAGTTCGTCGACGTCTCGGCAAAGGCCCGGACCAACCTGGACGACCTGCTCGAGACGATCCTGCTGGTGGCCGACGTCGAGGAGCTCAAGGGCGACCCGGTCGGCCGCGCGCGCGGCGTCGTGCTCGAGGCGCACCTTGACCGCGGCCGCGGCCCCGTCGCGACGGTGCTCGTGCAGAAGGGGACGCTGGACGTCGGCGACACCCTGGTCTCGGGGACGTCGTGGGCCAAGATCCGCGCGATGCTTGACGAGAACGGCCAGCAGGTGAAGCAGGCCGGCCCGAGCAAGCCCGTGCAGATCCTCGGATGGTCCGCGACCCCCAACGCGGGCGAGGACATCCGTGAGGTCGAGGACGAGCGCGCGGCGCGCCACGTCGTGCAGGAGCGCGAGGCGAAGGTCCGCGCCGCGGAGGCGGTCACCACGCGCCCGCCCGCGACCCTACAGGAGCTCATGACCCAGGCCAGGCGCGACGAGGTGCCCGAGCTCAACCTGATCGTCAAGGCCGACGTCCAGGGTTCGATCGGCGCGCTGGTCGACGCGCTCGCCAAGCTGCCGCAGGACGAGGTTCGGGTGAACGTGATCCGAAGCGCCGCGGGCGCCATCACCGAGAGCGACATCAACCTCGCGCTCACCTCCAGCGCGATCGTGGTCGGGTTCAACGTGCGGCCGGACGCGCAGGCGCGCGACCTCGCCGAGAAAGAGGGCGTCGACGTCCGCCTGTACCGCGTGATCTACGACGCGATCGACGACGTCCGCAGCGCGCTCGCCGGGATGCTCAGCCCCGAGGAGAAGGAGACCGAGCTCGGGCGGGCCGAGGTGCGCGCGCTGTTCCGCGTCCCGCGGGCCGGCGTGATCGCCGGGTGCTACGTCCTGGAGGGCAACATCCTTCGCAACGCGCGCGCACGGGTCGTGCGGGACGGCGTCGTCGCGTACGACGGGAGGATCTCCTCACTGCGCCGGTTCAAGGACGACGTCCGCGAGGTCGCCGAGGGCTTCGAGTGCGGCATCGGTATCGAGAACTTCAACGACATCAAGGAGGGCGACGTCATCGAGGCGTACGAGGTGCGCGAGGTCGCCCGGGAGCTGTAGGCGACGGGGATGCTCGTCGCGCTGGAGCGGTACGACCTCCGGATCCCGGCCTGCGGATCGCTCAAGGAGAAGCGCCACGTCGTGAAGACGCTCACCAACGCCATCCGGTCCACCTTCAACGTCTCGGTGGCCGAGGTCGACCATCACGACCTGTGGCAGCGCACCGCGATCGCCGTCGCGGCCGTGTCCGGCGAGCAGTACCACGCCCGCAAGGTGCTGCACGAGGTCTCCAAGCTCGTCGACCGCTGGGCCGAGGTCGAGCTGATCGACAGCGAGCTCACCCTCCATGACCCGGAGGACTGACCCGATGCCCGAGGGAGGCCGACCGAACCGGGTGTCCGAAGAGATCCGGGAGATCCTGGCCGAGGAGATCCTCAAGCTGAAGGACCCCCGGGTCGGGTTCGTCACGGTGACCGGGGTGACGGTCACGCCGGACCTCCGCCTCGCGCGCGTGTTCTACACGACGATGGGCGACGAACGCGCCCGGCGCGCAACGGCGGCGGCCCTGGCCTCGGCGCGCGGGCACCTCCGGCAGGTGATCGGGCGACAGGTCAGGATGAAGGTGCTGCCGGACCTGCGGTTCGAGCCCGACGAGGTGCCGGCCGAGGCCGATCGGATCGAGGAGCTGCTTCGCGGGCTGCAGAGGGGCTCGGTGGACTCGAGGAGCGAGAGCGAACACTCGAGCGGTGATCCCCCGGAAGAGAGGGAGGGAAAGGGGTGAGGGTCGCCGATCCGTACGCGAAGGCCGCCGAGACGCTGTCGGAGGCCTCCGACGCGGCGCTCGCATGTCACGTGAACCCGGATGCGGACGCGCTCGGCTCGATGCTCGGGCTCTCGAACCACCTGAGGGCCATGGGCAAGCGGACCGTCTGCTCGTTCCCGAACGACCCGTTCGAGGCGCCGCGCTGGGCGGACATGCTGCCCGGGACCGAGGCGCTCGTCCCGCCCTCGGCCTTCCCGAACGACCCCAGCGTCATGGTGACCTGCGACGTCGCCTCGCTGGACCGCCTCGCGATGCTCGGTGGGCCGGCGGTTCGGGCCCGCTCGCTGATCTGGATCGACCATCACGTCACGAACGAGGGACTCGGTACGGTCCCGCTGGTCGACCCGTCCGCCTCTTCCACGTGCGAGCTCGTATGGAGGCTGGTGAAGGAGCTCGGCGGCGAGATCCAGATCGAGACCGCCGTGTGCCTGTACGCGGGCCTGGTCACCGACACCGGGAGGTTCCAGTACCAGGCGGTCGGACCCGACACGCTCCGCCTCGCGGCCGAGCTCCGCGAGTTCCCGTTCGACCACGCAAGGCTGGTGCAGGCGCTGTACGAGGACAACGCCGCCGCGTACTTGCGGGTGCTGGGGCTCGCCCTGCGCCGCATCCGCCTCGAGCCGGAGGCCGATCTGGTGTGGAGCTACCTGACCTGGGCCGATCTCGAGGCCGCCGGCATCGATCCGGCCGAGGCCGACGACCTGATCGACGTGATTCGCACCGCGCGCGAGGCCGACGTCGCCGCGGTGATCAAGCAGCAGCGGGACGGGCGGTTCAAGGTGAGCCTGCGGTCGCGTGGCGGACATGACGTCGCCGCCGTGGCCTCCACGTTCGGCGGCGGGGGACATCGACTGGCCGCCGGATACACCTCGCCCCACGGGCTCGCTCGTACGGTCGAATCCCTGACGTCCACGCTGCATACACCGTGATCCTCGCGACGGAGGGGCTCGTCCTGGTGGACAAGCCCCCGGGGATGACCTCGCACGACGTGGTCGACGCCGTGCGCCGGCACCTCGGCACGCGGAAGGTCGGCCACGCCGGCACGCTGGATCCGATGGCGACCGGGCTGCTGGTCCTGGGCGTGGGCCGCGCCACCCGTCTGCTCCGGTACCTCGGCGACCTCCCCAAGATGTACGCCGGGACCGCGATGCTCGGCCTCGAGACCGACACGCTGGACGCGGACGGGACGATCGTGCGGTCGTCGCCGGTGACGGCGACGCCGCAGGAGGTGGCCGCCGCCGCGGCCGCGCTCGTCGGCGAGTCGATGCAGACACCCCCCGCGTACTCGGCCGTCAAGGTCGGCGGGCGCAAGCTGTACGAGGCCGCCCGCAAGGGGGACGAGCTCGAGGCGCCGCCGCGTCCGATCCGTGTAGACGCGTTCGACGTGACGGGATTCGACGGGACCGGGTTCGCGTTCGCCGTCACGTGTTCGGGTGGGACGTACGTGCGCGTGTTGGTTTCGGACGTCGGTCGGGCGCTCGGGTGCGGGGCCTATCTCACCGCCCTGCGCCGCACCGCGATCGGGCCGTTCGCGGTGGGGGAGGCCGAGCCGCCAGAGGCCGCCCGCCCCCTGCCGCTCGAACGCGCGGTGGCGCACCTGCCGCGGCTCCCGCTCGAGGCCGAGGAGGCGCTGGCCGCGTCGCACGGGCGCCCGCTCGGACCCGCCGGGATCGAGGGGTCGTACGCGGTCTTCGACCCGGACGGAGGACTGATCGGCGTCTACCGCGACCACGGGGCCATGGCCAGGCCCGAGGTGATCCTGGCGGGCGCCTGACGCGTTCAGGTCCGCTCGGCCGGCTTTGTGCGCACGCGGCGCAGCCATAGGTCTCGAGCCTCGGTCACGATCGCCGCCGTCCCGAGCGCGACGCTCGTGCCCAGGAGCACCCCGGCCACCACATCCGAGAACCAGTGCGCGTTCAGGTACACCCGCGACAGCGCCATCGCGAACGCGAACCCGGCCGCTCCGAGCTCCCACCCGCGGCGCCGCGGACCCGGCGGGAGCAGGACCAGCACGAGGGCGACGCCGATCGATGCGCCGGCGACCGCGTGTCCGGACGGGAACGAGTACCCGATCGTGCCGACCAGCGGCAGCGGCGGGCGACCGCGATGGAAGAAGGGCTTGGCCATGGCCAGGGCGAGCTCGGCGAAGCCCCACGTGAGCAGCCAGGCGGCGAGTGCCCGCCAGTGTCGCCGGAACACCAGCCACCCGGCGACCAGGATGCGCAAGGGGATCGTGACGACGCCGCTGCCGACGAAGCTCAGGACCTTGGCGATGCCCGTCAGGATCACGTCCCGGATGTCGTCCATGAGGTGGTAGACGGTCTCGTCGAAGTTCCCGACGAACGGGACCGTGGTCGCCGGCGCCTCCGATGGTGGATGGCGCCCCACCGCCGCGAGCACGAACACCAGCGCCCCGGCCAGCACCACCGACCAGACCAGCGCCCGGCGGTGGTTCGAGAGCACCTAGCGCCCCACGCACGGCGCCGCGCCCGCGCCGCACAGCGTCAGCCCGAGGCTTCGGGACACCTTGGCCACGACCTCGGCGCGCGGGCCAAACGTCAGCGCCTCGTCCGCCTCGAGGGCGAGGGTCGGGTCCGCCTTCCCGCCGAAGCGATAGCGGTAGGTGACGCAGCCACCGGGGAAGGTGAAGTAGCGGTTCGCGCTGTAGGGATGCAGCGCGAGCTGGCGGAGGTAGTCGCGGACGCCGAGCTCGCTGGTCGAGTTCGTCACGTCCAGGGCTCCGGCGACGGTGCAGAAGGACGCGAGCGAGACCTCGACGGCGTGGATCCCGGCCCGGTCCGAATCGAGCCAGAAGCTCGAGGCGTCGCTGTGCACGTCCGATCCCCCGTAGGACCAGCCGGCCGGCAGGGCGCGGATGCAGGGCAAGAGCGTCGCCGACGGCACCGACTGCGCCATCAGCACGAAGAATTCGCTGTCCTCAACCGGGCAGTTGGCCTCGGTCGCATACCCGGCCTCGGCGCGACACCCCACGAGCCCGAGCATCGACAGGACCAGCGCGACCGGCAACGCGACACGAACGCGTGCCATCACGTCCCCCCGAGCCCGTTGCGCTCGAGCCACCCCGCGGCGATCGTCCGAGGCTGGGCGCCGCTCGCCACCTCGGCGTTCATCGAGCGCAACGCGTCGGTCGTCAACAGAGCCGAGACCGCGTTCGCCACGCCGGCGAGGCCCGGGAAGCGTTCGAGCACGCCTTTACGCACGACCGGCGTGACGTTCTCGGCAGGCTGCAGGCCCAGGTCGTCCTGCAGCACCACGAAGTTGTTGAGCTCGATCGCGCCGTCGCTGGTGAACAGGAGCGCGACGTCGATCGTGCCCTGCGCGAGTGCCGCCACCGTCCGGGGGCCTCCCGAGTCCAGGGTGGAGACCTCGTCCCCGAAGTGGATCCCGTAGGTGGACTCGAGCCCCGGGAGGCAGGAGGGCCGCCGCACGCACTCGGGCGGGCCGCCGAACGTCAACCGATCGGCCACATGCGCGAGGTCGCTGAGCGTTTGCAGTCCGAACCGAGACGCGGTCTCGCTGGTCACGGCGAATCCGTTCTGGTCCTCGGCGGGCGAGGCGTCCAGCGTCGTCACGCCGAACCCATTCAGCTCCGACGCGAGCGCCTGGTGGTTCGCGTCGTGGTCGGCCGAGGCAGACCCCGGACCCTCGAAGAACAGCAGCGCGCTGCCCGCGTATTCGGGGACGAACTCGACCAGGCCCTGGACCAGCGCGGGCATCACGAGCTCGCGCGTGCCCAGGGCGGTCTCGCGCTTCACGCGGACGTCGGCCGCCTCCAGGGCCTGCGCGTAGATCTCGGCCAGCAGCACGCTCTCGGGGAAGTTGAACGACGCGATCGTGACGGCGTCGTCGCGGTCGACGTCGGGAGGCGGCTCGCTCGTCCGATCGCAGGCCGAGGCCGACAGGACGAGCGCGAGCCCGAGCACGAGGATCCTGCGGGCGCCCATCGCGGCACAGGGTAGGCGATGCCGGAACCTGCGGGCCGCGGATGGCCTTGGCGAACAGTGACAAGATGGCCGCGGAGGTGCGCCATGGCGACCGAGACCACATCGAAGGGCGGCGGCAAGCACCACGACCACGCGGACAGCGAGGACCGCGGCAGCAGGCTGCCGAAGAAGAGGTACGAGAAGGAGCTCCGCCGGCTCCAGGAGGAGCTGGTCAAGATGGAGGACTGGGTCGCCCACACCAGCGCCCGGATCGTCGTGGTGTTCGAGGGTCGCGATGCGGCCGGCAAGGGCGGGACGATCAAGCGGGTGACGCAGTTCATGAACCCACGGGTCACGCGCATCGTGGCGCTCGCCAAGCCCACGGAGCGCGAACGCACGCAGTGGTACTTCCAGCGCTACGTCGAGAACCTGCCCTCCGCAGGCGAGATCGTCCTGTTCGACCGCAGCTGGTACAACCGCGCCGGTGTGGAGAAGGTGCTCGGGTTCTGCACCCCCGAGGAGCATCAGCGCTTCCTCCGCCAGGTCCCGATCTTCGAACGCTTGCTGGTCGAGGACGGGATCCTCCTGCTGAAGTATTGGTTCTCGGTCTCCGACGACGAGCAGGAGCGCCGCTTCCGCTCGCGGATCGACGACCCGATGCGGCGATGGAAGCTGTCGCCGACCGACCTCGAGTCGCGTTCGCGCTGGGTCGACTTCTCCCGGGCCAAGGACGAGATGTTCGTGCACACCGACATCCGGGAGGCGCCGTGGTTCGTCGTGGAGGCCGACGACAAGCCGCGAGCGCGCATCAACTGCATCGCGCACCTGCTGTCGATGATCCCGTACCAGGAGGAGCACGCGCCGCGTAAGGTCAAGATCCCCGAGCGGCAGAGCGACGAGGGATACGTTCGGCCTCCTCGCGACACGTACACGTACGTCCCCGATCACGCCGCCGAGCTCCTGGCCTGATCCATCGCCGGGCCTGACCTCGGCGTTCGCTACCCTCGGTCCATGGAACGGCTCCGGGGGCTCGACGCGCTGCCCCGACCCGACGGCCGCGCGGTCGTCACGGTGGGCTTCTTCGACGGCGTGCACCTGGGTCACCGGTCGGTGCTCGGTCGAACGGTCGACGCGGCGCGCGAACGCGGGGTCCCGTCGGTGGCCGTCACGTTCGACCGCCATCCGCGCGAGGTGCTCACCCCCGGCAAGGAACCGCGGCTGCTGACCACCGTCGAGCGCAAGGCGGACCTGATCGAAGAGGCCGGCATCGACGCGCTCCTGGTGCTCGAGTTCACCGAGGACTTCAGCCGGTGGCCGGCGGAGGACTTCGTCTCGCGCGTGCTGGTGGACGGGCTCCACGCCGAGCACTGCGTGATGGGCGCGAACTTCACCTTCGGCCACCGAGCCGCCGGCACCGTCGAGCTGCTGATCGAGACGGGTCCGCGGTGGGGCTTCACGGCCGAGCGGGTCGAGCTCGTCGAGCTCGAGGGCCGCCGCGTCTCCTCGTCTTCGATCCGCGACGCGCTGGCCGAGGGCGACCTGGAGTGGCCACGCCTCGCGCTCGGGCGAAGGTTCGTGCTGGACGGCTCCGTCGTCGGCGGGGCCGGCCGCGGCCGGGGCCTGGGGTTCCCCACGGCGAACCTGCAGACCCGGCCCCGCCTCCTACTGCCGGGCCGCGGCATCTACGCGGGACGAGCGCTGGTGGACGAGGGTCGGCACGTCGCGGCGATCAGCGTGGGCACCAACCCGACGTTCGGCGTCGAGCCCCTGCACGTCGAGGCCTACCTGCTCGACTTCGACCAGGACATCGTGGGCCGGCCCATCTCGATCGAGTTCTGGGCGTACCTGCGCGACGAGGAGCGGTTCGAGACACCGGACGAGCTCTCGGACGCGATCGGCCGGGACGTGCGCCGGACCCGCGACCTCGTTCCCGAACCATGAGAGGCTGCCCGACGTGACGTCGAGGCATGCCCGCCGCTCCCGGATCCCGTTCGGGCTGTTGCTGATCGCGCTCGGGGTGACCGTCGGGGCGATCGCGTACCTGGTCGACCGCGCCGACGAGGGGGGCACCGGTCCGCCCACGATCCCCGAGGCGCGGGTGAGCCCCGACGCGAAGGCGGGCGGTCCGAGCGGCTCGCCGAGCCCGAGCCCCGACCCCAAGGCCAAGCTGGTGATCCACGGCACCGGCGACGTGAGCCTGGACCCGAGCTACATCCCCGCGTTCCAGACCAACGGCTACGGCTGGGCGTGGAGCGGCCTGCACGGCCTGTTCGAGCGCGACGACATCACGATCATCAACCACGAGTGCCCCTCGACCGACGTCGTCGCCCCACTCGACAAGACGTTCGTCTTCCGGTGCGATCCGAACGCGCTCGACGAGGCGCGCGAGGCCGGCGTCGACGTGGCGAACCTGGCGAACAACCACGGGTTCGACCAGGGGCCGCAGGGCCTCCTGGACTCGATCCGCAACATCCGGCGGGCGGGCATCGTCCCGGTCGGCGCCGGCACCTCCCAGGAGAAGGCCGACGCGCCCGCCTACATCGAGGTCAAGGGATGGAAGGTGGCGGTCGTGGGCGTGGGGGAGGTGACCGACCCCGACTCGCAAGTGGCCGTCGGCGACGAGATCGGCACGTCGGTGGGGCACGACTTCCCGCGAGCGCTGGCCGCGATCCGCGAGGCCGAGGCCAACGCGGACCTGGTGATCGTGGTCATCCATTGGGGCGTCGAGCTCGACACGCAGCCCCGGGAATACCAGGTCGACGAGGCGCACCGGATGATCGACGCCGGCGCCGACATGATCTTCGGATCGCACGCTCACCGGCTGCAGCCGATGGACACCTATCAGGGCAAGCCGGTCTTCTACGGCCTGGGGAACTTCGTCTGGCCGCGGTTCTCGGCCGAGGGCTCGGTCACGGCGGTCGCACAGGTCGTCGTTCGACCCGACGGAGAGATCTCCGGCCACCTGCTGCCGGCGACGATCGTCTCCGACGGCCACCCCGTCCTGAACTGAACGCGGCCGGGTCCCTCTCCGTTCGGGCATCTGATAGAACCCTCGCGTGAACGTCCGCCTTGGCCCCGGGGAGACCTTCGGCCGATACCGCATCGAGTCCGAGCTCGGTCGGGGCGGCATGAGCGTCGTGTACCTGGCCGAGGACCCGAGCCTCGCGCGGCGGGTGGCGATCAAGGTGCTGGCGCCCGAGCTCGCCGCCGACGCGGCCTTCCGCAGCCGGTTCATCCGCGAGTCTCAGCTTGCCGCCGGGCTCGACCACCCGAACATCGTCCCGGTCTACGAGGCCGGCGAGGTCGACGGCGACCTGTTCATCGCGATGCGCTACGTGCAGGGCACCGACCTGCGAAGCCTGATCGTGGGGGGGAACGGGCTCGACCCCCAGCGCGTGGCCGAGCTGATCCGGCCGATCGCCGGCGCGCTGGACGCGGCCCACCGGCGCGGCCTGGTCCACCGCGACGTGAAGCCCGCCAACATCCTGATCGCGCTCGACGAGGGCGAGGAGCATCCGTACCTCGCGGACTTCGGCCTGACCAAGCACACGTCCTCCAAGAGCGGGCTCACCAAGACCGGGACGTTCATGGGCACGGTCGACTACGTGGCGCCCGAGCAGATCCAGGGGGCAGAGGTCGACGGCCGGACGGACGAGTACTCGCTCGCGTGCGTCCTGTTCCAGTGCATCACCGGCGTGGTGCCGTTCGACAAGGGCACGGACGTCGCGACGTTGTTCGCCCACCTGCAGGACCCGCTCCCGAAGGTCTCGACCCACCGAGCGGGCACCTCGCCCGAGCTTGATGCGGTGTTGGAACGCGGGATGGCGAAGGATCGCGACGACCGCTACCCGACGTGCGTCGCGATGGTGGACGCGTTCGTGCGAACAGCCGGCGTTCGGGCCGCGTCCGGCGAGTCGCCGGTGATCGCGCCGACCGTCCTGGCCGCGAGCGCGGTCGACTCGGGCGGGTCGCTGCCGCCGGCGCCGGCCGGGGCGCCGAGCGTCCCGCCGGTCCTCGAGCCGCCGAAGCCCAAGCCGGCCCCCGCGGCGACTCCGTCGAAGGGGACGAACCGCAAGCTGCTCGCGGCGATCGGCGCCGCGGCCGGACTCGTGATCGTCGTCGGCGTCGCGATCCTGCTGCTGTCGGGCGGAGAGCCGGAGCCGCCGACGCCCCCGGCCCCCACCGGTCCGTCGCCCCCCACCACCGTGTCGCAGGCCAACGCGATCGTCATACCCAAGGCCGGGCCCGGGACGCCGTACCCCTCGACGATCGAGATGTCGGACGTGCGTGGGGCGATCACAGACGTGAACGTGACGCTGGACGGGCTCACCCACGGCTTCCCCACGGACCTGGACGTCCTGCTGGCGGGGCCGGACGGCACGGCCGTAGCGCTGATGGGGGGTGTCGGTGGGTTCAACGACGTGACGGACCTGACCGTGACGTTCGACGACACGGGGGCCCCGATGAAGGAGAACCGGCAGATCGCGGACGGGACCTACCGGCCGAGCTCGATCGCCAACGAAGCCTTCGACGGGCCGCCGCCGGCACCCACCGGTCCCTATGGCACGGCGCTCTCGGTGTTCAACGGCACCGATCCCAACGGCACATGGCAACTCTTCGTGTTCGACGACTCGGCGCGCGACGGCGGCCAGATCACGGACGGATGGGCGTTGCATCTCGAGCTCGGGTCGACCGCGCAGACCACGGGTCCGAGCGGGGCGTCGGGTGCCGCGAACGTGATCTACCAGGACGACTTCTCGGATCCGTCTTCGGGCTTCGACGTCTTCAACGAGGCGCGGGCGCACGGCGTCTACCAGAACGGCACCTATGCGATGGGCGTGTCGGGCGGGTTCCTGGTGACCGCGGACACGAACACCTCGACCCAGGAACTGTCGACACTCACCGACGTCCGGGTCCGGGCCACCGGACAGCTGACGATCTCCAACAAAGGCCTGTACGGGGTCGTGTGCCGGGCGATCGATCCGAGTCACTACTACTACTTCCTGGTTCAGTCGGACGGGACCTATTACATCGGCAGGGCCAGCCCCCAACGGGCGCACAACTTCGCCACGGGCTTCAGCCCGGCGATCAACCTCGGCAAGGCCTCGAACACCGTCACGGCCGAATGCGTCGACGGTCCGCAGGGTGTCACCCTGCGGATGTTCGTCAACGATGTGGCCGTCAACACGGCGATCGACTCGAAGAGCCCGATCCCCTCCGGTGCGACCGGCTTCCGCGTCGAATCCGAGAACCTCGATATGGAGGCCGCGTTCGACGACTTCGTGGTCAGCCGGCCCGCCTGAGCACGGGTTTCGGCCCCTGACCAGGGCAGACGCGAGGCGTCTGGTAGCCTGGGCCGGTATGTCGCTCACCAAGACCCAGAAGGCCGAGATCATCACCGAGCACCGGCGCTCGGACGCGGACACCGGTTCCACCGAGGTCCAGATCGCCGTGCTGAGCAAGCGGATCTCGGACCTGACCCAGCATCTGAAGACCCATGCCAAGGACCACGCGTCCCGCCGCGGGCTCCTCATGCTGGTGGGCCGGCGCCGCCGTCTGCTGGAGTACCTGCGCAGACAGGACGTCGATCGATACCGACAGATCGTGGCGAAGCTCGGTCTTCGCCGATAGGACACCGAAGGCGCCCTCGGGGGCGCCTTCTCCCGTAGGGGGGATGCGAACGATCATTGATCGAACCGGAGGCGGGTGCACCCGCGGTCGGTTCTCAGTTGCGAGCCTCCGATCACGATCGGCGGTTCACCACTGACAACCGGCCAGGGGGCCGAGCAAAGGTGCACGCCCCCCAGGACGCCTCCGCCTCGTACCGCGCGACGCGATCGCGCCGCGCACGACACCAAGGAGGCACACGGCCGATGGCCATCACCCTTTCCCGAGAGTTCGGGAACAAGACCCTGACGTTCGAGTCGGGCCGGCTTGCGAAGCAAGCGGGCGGCTCGTGCGT
>Ga0111538_10001733_pt1 | contig 30623 bp, 27 predicted proteins | sample SoiMethybrSBSTD1_FD_79669 | JGI IMG/M metagenome (GOLD analysis project Ga0111538, IMG submission 79669) | Bulk soil microbial communities from a Populus tree surrounding site in Tennessee, USA - Soil MetaG P. TD hybrid SBSTD1 (version 2)... | ecosystem: Environmental > Terrestrial > Soil >... | reverse complement strand
GCCAAGCGCCACTTCGAGCCTTAGTCAGATCGATCGGGCAGGCATTGAAGGCCACTGCGTGTCACCCGCTCTGTGACCCTACATGCACCCTTGAATTCCCGAATTCTCGGGCCATCCTGTCGGCATGGTTGACCAACGTCGAACTTCTATCAAGAAAGGCTCTGTCGCCCTTGGCTTGTTCATCGTGATCGGCCTCTGCGGTGCGCCGTTCGATGCATCACAGGACGACGCGACCTGCGTGGTCGGTTCTGTCGAGAATCTCGGGTCTGGCGTGAACGGTCTGTTTTTCGAAGGCAGCCCTACCGCTTCGGCGAACGAGCGAGTCCTGTTGTTCACGAGCAACCGAGCGGGCGGCCAGGAAGATCTCTTTGTGGCGACACGACACCGGAGAAACGGCGCCTGGGGCGAAGCGATCAACGTCGGACCGCCGATCAACACCCCTGGCGCCAACGAGAACGGGTTGAGGCTGTCGTTGGATGGGAAGACGCTCTATTTCAGCTCTAACCGGCAGGGCGGGTTCGGCCGCTCAGACCTCTACGTCGCGACGCGGCTATCGACATCCCATCCCTGGAGCGCCGCGCAGAATCTGGGTCCCCTCATTAACACCCAGCTGTTCGAGGGCTTCCCGACGCCGTCCGCGGACGGGAACACCCTCTACTTCGATCGAGGGACGGGGCCCGGCAGTCCGGATGCGGACATCTGGGTGACGACTCGCGAAAATCCACTGGAACCTTGGGGCATCCCGGAGCCGCTGCCCCCGCCCATCAACGGACCCTCCGCCGAAGTCTCTCCATCCATCTCCACAGATGGACTGACGTTGTATTTCTCTTCGCAACGGCCCGGGAACGTTGGCTTCCAAGACATCTGGGTCACACGGCGAGCGGACCCCGCGCTCCCTTGGGGATCGCCCGAGAATCTCGGACCGGAGGTCAACGCGCCCGGAAGTGTGACTTATGCACCGTTCATCTCCGCCAATGGCCGGAGCTTGTACTTCTCGTCGACACGACCCGGCGGATTTGGACAGCCAGCGTGCGGGTTCTTCAACTGTCTCGATGTGTATGTGGCGACGATCAAATGCGGCGAGTGAGTATGTTCATGCGGGCCGCCGGCCAGGCGTGGCTACGGTGTCAGACCGACGCGCTGCAGTAACCCACCGAAACGGGGATCGGAACGCAGTGGATCCAGGAGTGGATCCACTTTGAGCATGCCCATGAACCATTCCCGTTCGTCGATTGCTCTCTCGAGCGACGAGAACGCGCGGTCGCGATCACCGAGGGCGGTATGCACGAGCGCGACGTGGTACGGCGTGGCGCGCGGCGTTTCCGCGCCGTCGTCAAGGCTCCCGACGATCGCTTCCGCCCTGCTGCGATCGCCCGATTGAGCCCACGCGTACGCGATCAACGCGTCGACGTTCGGGAGCCCCATCAAGACTTTCGCGGCCTCGAATTCTCGAATCGCCGGCTCGACCATGCCATTTCGCATGTGGACAAGGCCGAGGCACATGTGTGCGTATCCAAACTTGGGATCAATGTCGAGCGTCTGACGCAGGTGTGTTATCGCCTCCTCATTGCGATGCGCCAGAAAATAGGAGACACCGACGTTCGCGCTGGCGACCAGCGACAACGGATCGAGTTCCTGTGCCTTCTTCGCCGCGGCGAGTGCCTCGTCGAATCGGCCCATTTTGCCCAAGTAGAAGGAATACCGGTGATACGCAGTGGCGTAACTCGGATTCAGCTCGATCGCACGCCTGAATCGGCGGTCAGCCTCCGCCCAGTCCCAGTAGTAGTCGCTCGTAATCGTACCGAGGGCAGCATGCGCCTCGGCGAGCGTGTCGTCGATCTCGAGCGCTTTGAGGGCGGCGGCTCGTCCGCGCTGATGTGAGGTGCCGACTGGCATCATCCCGTAGTTGCTACTCACCGCGTATGTTGCCGCTAATGCCGCGTACGCGCGTGCGTAGGAGGGATCACGTTCGATAGCCGCAGTAAAGAGCTCGATGGCTTTTCGGAATCCTTCTGCCGTGGTCCTGTTGGATTCATACAGGCCGCGAAGGTACAGATGAACGGCCTCCGGGTCTCTCGATCGACGCTCGGGTATCACACGAAGCGCGTTGCGTCCTCCTGTCAACCGCGTAGAGACGGCTCGGCCGATCGCGCGAACGACCTCGTTCTGAACACTCAGGATGTCACTCGAGTCGCGTTCGTACTGTTCGGCCCATATGTGGCGCTGCGTCCGCGCGTCCATCAGTTGAGTGGTGATACGGATCCGCCCCTCGATGCGTCGCACACTCCCTTCGAGTAGGTAATCGACGCCGAGTTCGCGCGCGATCTCGTCGAGGCGCTTCTGAGTGTGTTTGTAATGCATCGCCGATGTGCGGCCGACAACGCTGAGCATCGTTGGCTCCGCCGCGCCCAGCTCGGCGATCATGTCTTCCGTCAGTCCGTCACTGAGATACTCCTCGCGCGGGTCGCCGCTCAGATTCACCATCGGTAACACAGCGAGCCTGGCGGGGAACGGCGGTGGCGAGGAAGGACCCTCCCTGAAGGCAAGGTACGCAACGGCGGTCAGGATGATGGCTGTGGCGCTGACGGCAACGAGCGCTGCGATCCGACGCCTCGGAAACTGACTAACGGCCGGTTCGCCGGAAACCGTCGCCTGCGCTTGCGGAGTGGCAGTGAACTGGTGCTGAGGTTGACGAGTCAGGGTCCACGCGTCGAGCTCCGACGTGAACGCCCATACTGAACTGGAGTGGCGGTGCAGATGCCGCCGAACCGGGAGACCTTCGAGCCTCTCCCACCGCTTGACCGTCCGGACACTGCGGCTCAGATATGCGGCGATCTCCTTCCAGGATTCGAGCCGCTCACCTGCCGTTAGCCCCGTCTCCGGACCCTGATCGGGAACATCGCTCACCATGCGCCATCCGCGGCCAAGTATGCCACGCCCTCCAGCGATTCTCTGAGTGGAGCGCGCCGCGCTGGACGGGGGAGCCCGGCGACAATTACCATCCCGTCGCTATCTGTCCATCGAACCCTTTCCAGCGAACGCGAGTCTCATACGATCATGCCCTCGCCCCACGCCCCAGCGTCGCCGTCTGCCAGCATCTGGACCGGCTCCCTTGCGGACTTGCGTTATGCCTTCCGGCTGCTGTGGAAGTCGAAACGCATCACCGCGACCACTCTCGTCACGCTGGCGCTGTGCATCGGCGCGACGACGGCGATCTTCTCGTCGGTCTATGCGCTGATGTTGAAGCCGCTGCCGTATCAGGAGCCCGAGCGGATCGTGGAGTTGTACTCGTCAGCGGTAAAGGCCGGCTTGAACCACATGCCGGCCAACGTGCCGTTTTATCTCGACTACTCGAAGAACGCGACCTCCTACGAGAACGTGGGGCTGTGGACGTTCTTTTTCAGTCTGGTCGGAGAAAAGGATTCTGTTCTCCGTACCCCCGGCGTTCGAATGACCGCCGAAATCTTCAGCATCCTGCGGTTACAACCCGTGCTCGGCACCTTCTTCACGAAGGAGCAGAACAAACCTGGCGCTGACAAGGTCATCGTACTCACGCAGTCCTACTGGCAAACGCAGTATCAGGAAAGTCCAGAGGTCATCGGCAAGGAGGTGCGAATCGACGATGAAGCGTACAAAGTGATCGGCGTCGCGCCGCGGGAGTTGGAAGCGTTCGATGCGCGGATGAAGTTCGTCGTGCCACTGAGCTGGCCCGCGGCTGCGGAGAACCCACAGGGCCGCTACGGCGTGGGCATCCAGTTGTATGGGCGCCTCAAGCCGGGAGTCACGGCAGGCCAGGCAGACGCCGAGGCCAAGGGAATAGAGAAGCGCTACGTCGACGCGGGACCACCACCCTTGAAGGCCTTCGTGGAGCGCTCCGGCATGACAATGAACGTCGGCGGGGTGCAGGAGCAGCGCGTCCAACCGGTGCGGCCTATCCTGCTGATGCTCCAGGGCGGCGTCGCCTTCGTGCTGCTGATCGGCTGCGTCAACGTGGCGAATCTCCTGCTCGTACGTTCAAACGTCCGCCAGTCCGAGCTGGCGATTCGATCCGCGCTCGGGGCCGCGCGCGCGACGATTGCCCGGCAGTTCCTGATGGAAAGCCTGCTGTTGACGTCTCTCGGCACTCTGTTGGGGCTGGCCGTGGCCTGGGGTCTGCTGCGAGTGACGAATTACTACCTCGCGAAGATGCTGCCCCAGTCGCTGCCGGCATCACTCGACTGGCGCGTGCTCGCATTCGCCATCGCGCTCACCGCCGTGGTCGGCCTGCTCATTGGCCTGTTCCCCGTGTTTCACATCCTCCGCATGAATCTGGCGGCCGTGATCCAGAGCAACTCGCGCGGCGCCTCGTCCAGCCGCGGCGTGCGCGCGCTGAGCAGCGTCCTCGTGGTAGCCCAGGTCGCCGTGGCGTTGGTGCTGCTCACCGGCGCCGGTCTGCTCATTCACAGCTTCGCAGAAGCGCTGAAAGTGGATACGGGACTCGAAGCGACGAACGTTGTCACCGCACGCATCGCGCTGACGCGGGAACATCGCGCCAGCGACGAGGCCGCCAACTCGATTCGTGAACGTTTGTTGCAGGCGTTGAAAGAGATTCCGGGCGTGACGTCGGTGGCGTTGTCCTTTTCCACGCCCTTCCAGGGCGGGCTGCCGATCAACGCATTCACCCTGGAGAACGACACGCTGCCGCCAGGTTCGCCGCAGCCCGGTGCGTTCCGAGTGATCGTGACACCAAGCTACGCTCAAACGCTTGGGCTGAAGCTGGTGGAAGGTCGCTTCTATGAAGAAGCGGATCTCGCTCCCGGCCGGCGTCAGTTCGTCGTTGATCAGAGCTTCGCGCGGAAGTTCTTCCCGAAGGGTTCCGCCGTTGGTGGACGGTTTGCCTTTGGTCAGCGGCCGGCAAAACCCGAGGAGTGGCCCGTTATCGTCGGCGTCGTGAAAGACGTGCCGCACAATGGAGTCGAGGAGAAGAGCGGCAATCCTTTCATCTATCAACTGCTGCAGGGAGGACGCCCGCAAGGACTGACGATGTTCCTGCGGACGAACCGGCCGACGAATGACGCGATCTCGGCGTTGCGGAACAAAGTGCGCGCCATCGATCCCTCGAGTCCACTGTTCGACGTCGGTGTTCTCCAGGAAGCGGTGGATTCGTCGTTCGACAACCGTCGTGCCGTGATGCTACTGCTGGCCCTGCTTGCCGGCCTGGCCGTGTTCCTGTCGGCCCTCGGCCTTTATGGCGTGCTCGCCTACGATGTGTCGCAGCGGACGCGGGAGATTGGCGTGCGCGGCGCAATCGGTGCGTCGCGGGGGCAGATCACCGGTCAGATTCTGCGACAAGGGTTGTGGAAAGGGGGCATTGGCGTCGCGCTGGGTTTGATTGGCGCCGCGCTCCTCAGCAGGTCCATGACGAGCCTGCTCTTCAACGTCCGGCCGACAGATCCCGCTGTCTATGGGGCTGTGTCGCTCGTGCTGATCGCCGTGGCGCTCTTCGCCAGCTATCTCCCGGCCCGCCGCGCGTCCCGGATCGACCCTCTCGTTGCCTTGCGTGATGCGTGAGGGTCGCTTCGGCCGACCCAACAACGCGCACCTCGTCAACGGCTCGGGAACGACAGTCGTTCCCGAGCCGCCGATTGAGGGTCTCTAGTTCGTCGAGGTCTTCACCGCCGCCATCACGTCGGTCTTGGTCAGAGGCCGATCGGGATTCGGCGGATGGGCGGGAATGAACGAGTTGTAATCGAGCTTGAGCTTCTCGACCGCGTCCACCGCCGACCGAACCACACCGAGCTGATTCGGGTTGGGATTGACCACGGTGATGTCTGCCGTCCACAACACCTTCTCGGCCGGCAGGTAGACCGCGAGCATCCCGTCGCTGTGCTCGTTGGGGATGCGATGCAATTCGACGACCTTACCATTGTTGCCCTTGCGGATGTCGCGATCGCCGACAGCCTGCACGACGTCCTTGCGCCGGTTCGTCACCTTCGACAGGCTGTCGCCGGTCAGCGTCCGCGGTCCCGCGAGCAGCCGCTCGAGCACTGCCTCGTTATTCCGATGTGTCAGGATCGTTGCGCCTTCGGCAGCCGCCGCCTGCAGACCACCGGCGTGATCGAAGTGCGGATGCGAGTTGACGACGAAGCGAACGGGCTTGTTCGGGATCGCCTGTTTGGCCGCCGCGATGACCGCCTGCCCGCGCTGATCGCTCTGCCCGCTCTCGATGAGCAGGATGTGATCGCCCATATCAACGGCCATCGAGGTGTAGTTGCCACCGATCTTGAACACGCCTTCGCCGAGCTTCTCGACGGGTGGCGCGGCGCCTGCGGCCGCCTGAGGAGGCGGAGCCGCTGGTGCGGCACCGCGTCCCGCCGCGGCGGGAGCGCCGGCGGGCGGACCACCAGGAGCACCGGCAGGAGGTGGTGGCGCCGTCAGCAACGCAGTGAGGTTCTGAGGATTCGGCGTCGCGGCCGTGATGGTCGCGTCGAAGGTCGGCATGCCCGCCTGCTTCTGCACGATACGGGTCGGCACCTGGACGCCGTTCATGCTCTGGTACTTCGAGTACTCGAATTCGACCAGCAGATCGCCGACGACGTTGTTGTCGACCCGCGTATCGACTTTGGAGACGAGGTTGTCCTTGCCGATGTAGCCGTTGACCGTATACGCCTGACCCGACGGCGACTTCACCGGCGGCGAGAACGACACGACCTGCTGGCCGCCCTGCTGGCGCACGGTGGCGTTGTTGGCGGCCGCGCCCTTGAGGAAGCCCCACGGCGTCGTCCAGATGTTCAGCGCCTGGTTCCAGTTCGTGTCGGCCTGCATCTTGGTGATGTTCTGATTGAACACTCCTGGCATCGGTGCTGGAGTGCCGGGCACGGTCGGTGGCTGCGTCGGGCCGGTGGCGCGCGACACGAGCGCGTTGGCCTCGGTGGTCGGTCCGAAGTTGATGGCGCGGGTGTACATCGTGATCTGCGTCACGTTCACCGCCCCCATCGGCTCGCCGATGGCCTTGCTCTGGCCGAAGGCGCCGTTGCGCGCCGTGCCCGAGTAGGTGATCGAAGTGAGGTTGTCGGCGCCCATTGCCTTCGACGCGGCGGCAATGACCGAACTGGCGTTCTGTGCTGCCGCGCCCGACGCAAGAGCGGTCAGGAGGAGCGCGGCAACCGGAAGCCTTCTGAGCAGCATAGGTACCTCCAGATTCCGTGTCCGCCTTCGCCACAGCTCCGACGGACATGTTGCGTGTGATATGGGCTGGCTGGTCTGCGGCTTATATAGCCGCGTTGAGCGCCGAACGTTTACCTGGAGCGAAGAAACAGCAGAGCCCGGAACACGAAACTCAGCCTTGGACCCTACCCTACCAATGGTCCGGCGAAAGCCGGACACTACGTGGCCATGGCCAAGAAACGCGTCTTGGATATTCCACGCGAGCTGCTCGAGGAGTTCGCGCACAACGGCCTCGTCAACGAATACCTCGTGAACGTCCTGCCCGATGCGATTTGGCACGCGGCCCCGCCGGCCGGCCGCGGACGCACCATCGCCGCCATCGTCGCGCACATGCAGAGCGTGCGGCGCACGTTCGCCCGCATGGGCGGCGCACGCCCGGGCCCGCCGTCGCTCGATCGAATGATGGTCACGCGAGCGCAGGCGCGCCGCGCGCTCCGGCAATCGACCACCGATCTGAGCCGGTTGTTCGAGGCCGCGATCGCCGACGGACGCTCGCGTGTGACCGGGATGCCGCGACGGGTGATCAACATGCTGATGTACCTGGTGCAGCACGATGCGCATCATCGCGGGCAGATCTTCATGGTGGCGAAGACACTCGGCCACGAGTTCCGAACCGAAGACGTCACGCGCGTGTGGGGATGGAAGAAGCTTCCCTCGAAATCCGATGACTAGCACGCCGGAATCCGTACGTAGGGTCCGCCTTCAGGCGGACCAGCACGCTAAAGCCCAAGAACCCCGCGAGTAAACGCCTCAATCGGGCCGGGTTTTTGACTACCGGCTGGACACCGAAATGCCGATACTACGGGCTCGAATAGCCCCGAGGAGAAGAGCCCGTGACGAATCCCTACGCCCCGCCCCAGGCGGTGGTTGAAGACATCCCCGCCCCGGACGGCCAATTCGAGCCGGCTGAGCGGATTACGCGGCTGGGCGCGGCGATCCTCGACGGCTTGATCTTCGCGACGATGGTGTATCTGCCGTTCATCTTCGCGGCGGTCGCAATTCCGCTGGCAACGGCTCCCATCGAAGGAGAGGAAACAGCCGTCAACGCCGTGATGGGCGGCGCCGGCCTCATCGCCTTTGTCGGCTTCGCCGTCTGGTGCTGGCTCACGATTACCTACATGCACCGGAACGGCCAATCGATCGCCAAGAAGCTCCTGGGGATCAAGGTCGTGCGGAGCGACGGCTCGCCGGCGTCGCTGGGACGGCTGATCTGGCTGCGCAACGTCCTCAACTGGTTCATCAGCATCGTGCCGCTCTACGGTGTTGTCGATTCGCTCTTCATCTTTGGTGAAGCGCACCAATGCCTCCACGATAAAATCGCCGACACCATCGTCGTCAAAGCGTGAGGAAGCCTGAGTTCCAGGGAAGTTCTCGATACGGTCGTTACCGCTGAAACACCTGAAGGGATCCTGCTGGAGCTGCGCCCGGCCGGTCTCAGTGCGCGCTTCTATGCCTTCGGGCTCGACTGGGTGATCCGTCTCGCGGTGATGTACGCGGCGGCGATCGTGACCGCGATCATGGGCGGCATCGGCTACGCGTTCTGGATCATCTTGTTCTTCGTGCTCGAGTGGTTCTATCCGGTCGCGTTCGAGCTGACCCCGTCAGGAGCTACTCCGGGCAAGCGGGCGTTCGGCCTCAAGGTGGTGATGGACAACGGCCTGCCGGTCACGCCGGCGGCGTCGGTGATCCGCAACCTGCTGCGCGTAGCCGATTTCCTGCCGTTCGGCTATGCGTTCGCGATCGTCGCGATGCTGCTGCGACCGGACAGCAAACGGCTCGGCGACATCGCCGCGGCGACGATGGTGGTGCATGAGTCGCGGGCGGTCCCGCGCATCTCGCTGCACGACGTCGCGCCGATCCCGCCCGCGCGGCCGCTCACTCCCGAGGATCAAGCCGCGGTCGTCGCCCTGGCGGCGCGCGCACCCCGGCTCACGGTGGAACGGCTCGACGAACTGGCGGCGATGGCGGCCGCCGTCTCTGGCGACGCGGGTCGCGCCGGTCCGGACGTGACGCGGCGCGTGCTCGGCGTGGCGCAATGGGTGCTGGGGCGTCGGGCATGACGCCGCTTCGCTTCGAACAGCTGTATCAGGCCGAGTGGACCGAGCTCGAGGCGCTGCTCGACGACGCGCGGGGCAAGAGAGCAGCGGACCACGCAGCGATGTCCGGGGCGCGTGCGGCGATGTTGTATCGCCGCGCCTGTGAACATCTCGCGCTCGCACGCGCACGCGCGTACCCCGCGTACATCATCGATCGCCTCGAGCGGATGACGTCGACGGCGCATCAGTTGATCTACCATCAGCGCGAGTTCGGCGTCGCGCGTCTGGGCCGGCTCGTCGCGGTGGGCTTCCCCGCGGCCGTCAGAGCGCAGCGATGGTACGTCGCCGCGGCCGCGGCGCTCTTCGTGCTGCCCACGATCGTCATCGGCGTGCTCGTGTACTCTCGCCCCGAACTGATCCTCTCGGTGGTCGACTCGGAGACCGCCGCCGAATTCGAACAGATGTACTCGTCGTCGGCCCATTCGATTGGGCGCATGCGCACGGCCAGCACTGATTGGGTGATGTTCGGCTACTACATCCGGAACAACATCAGCGTGTCGTTCCAGTGTTTTGCCGGCGGGCTGTTCGTCGGCGTCGGCAGCATCTTCTTCCTCGCGGTCAACGGCGCGTTCGGCGGCGCGATCGCCGGCTACCTGGCCGAACGCGGGCTGTCAACCACGTTCTTCTCGTTCGTGGCCACGCACTCGGCGTTCGAACTGACGGCGATCGTGCTGTCCGGCGCCGCTGGATTACGCATCGGGCACGCGCTGCTCGCGCCGGGGCGCCTGACACGCCTGCAAGCGCTCATCCTCGCATCTCGCGAGGTCGTCGTCATTCTCTACGGCGTCACCGCCATGCTCGTCGTCGCCGCCGCCATCGAGGCGTTCTGGTCGTCGGCGAGCTGGCTGGCACCGACGCTCAAGTACGGCGTGGCGTCGCTGTGTTGGGCCGCGGTGCTCGGCTACCTGCTCTTTCAAGGCCGCCGTGCAGATTGACGCGCTCGCTCTGCGGTTGAGGCCGCGGACGCCGCTCGAAGCGGCCGATCTGGGTACTCGTCTGTGTCAGCATGCGGCCCGATCGGTGTACCCCAGCTATCTGCTCGTCGCCGTGCCGGCGATCGCCCTTGCGCTCGCCTGTCATCAGATCGCGGGATGGCTGCCCTCGCTGCTGATCTGGTGGATGAAGCCGTGGCTCGATCGGACGATCCTCTTCATCCTGTCGCGCTCGGCGTTTGGCCAGCCGACGCGACCGTCCGATCTCTGGCGCGCGCAGCGTCACGTGTGGTGGCGACAGTTCTTCTTTACCTGGACGATTCAGCGCGTCTCGCTGTGGCGTTCGCTCACGCAGCCGGTGTATCAGCTGGAGGGCGTCTCACTGTGGCAGGCGCGCGGCCGCGTACGTCAGATCCGCCGCCGAATCATCGGCTCGGCGCTGATGATGACGTCGGCGTTTGCCGCGGCCGAGACCGGCCTCTCGTTCGCGCTGATGTCGCTCGTCTTCTGGCTGGCGCCGCTGCGTCAGACACCGCAGGTCGCCGATCTGATTTCTGGCGAGGTCCCAGGCCTGCTCGCGTTCGCCGCACCGGTGGCGTATGCGCTGGCCGTGCTGTTTCTCGAACCGTTCTACGTCGCCGCCGGGTTCGCGATGTATCTCAATCGGCGAGCCGAGCTCGAAGCCTGGGACATCGAACAGGAGTTCCGCCGTGCGTTTGCGGCGTAACGGCATCGCGGCCACGCTCGCGACGGCGCTCGTCCTGTTGGCGACGGTCCACGCCCAGCCTGCTCGCGACCTGAAAGAGCCCGAGGGCCCGCAAATCCCCGAGATCGTTCGCGCTGTGGCGAAGGTCAAGGCCGATCCCAATCTCGCGACCGAGCAGACGATCAAGACACTGAAGTGGCGATCGGCGGGTGAGTCGAAACCATTCAGTTTGCCAGCTTGGCTGCGCTGGACCGTCGATCTGTTCCGCTGGATGGACCGCTCCGCACGTGCGCTCGTGTGGTGCGCCGCAGCGGTGCTGGCGGGGTTGCTGGGCGTCTACATCAGCCGCCTGGTCCGCTCGCTCAAGGGCCGCGCCGGAACGACTGGTGGATTCATCGCGCCCACGCACGTGCGCGATCTCGACATCCGTCCCGAGACGCTGCCCGACGACATCGGCGCAGCCGCGCGTGCGTTGTGGGACCGTGGCGACCATCGCGCGGCCTTGGCGCTGCTCTATCGTGGAATGCTGTCGCGACTCGCACACGTCCACCGCGTGCCGATTCGTGACTCGAGCACCGAGGGCGACTGTCTCACGCTGGCGGCCGGCTATCTCGCCGCCACGCGGCACGAGTACACCGTCCGTCTGATCCGGGTGTGGCAGCGATCGGTCTACGGTCGCGAGTCCGTCACCGGAGCCGCGGTCTACGAGCTCTGCGACGGGTTCGCGGCGGCGCTCGATGCGGTCCCCGGGCCGCATTCAGCCGCCGAGGGAAGCGCCGCATGAAGCGCACCGGAATCGGGTTGCTCATCGCGGTGCCGCTCCTCGGGCTCGTGTTCTGGATTGCGAGAAACACCTATTGGGCCGACACGACGCTGCCGTTGCCACCCAAAGGCGAAGCGCTCACCAACCCGTTCTACGCCGCACAGCGATTCACCGAAGCACTCGGATCGAGCAGCGTCTGGGATCGTGTGTTCACCACGCCGCCGCGCGATTCGGTCATCGTCGCATCGACGTGGCGATGGAGCCTGAGCGTGACACGCCGCGAGGCTCTGAAGCGATGGGTCGAAAGCGGAGGTCGCCTCGTCGTCGACGCAACCGTGGCCGAAGACGAGGAGGATTTCGAGCGCTGGTCGGGCGTTGCCGTCGACTACGACTTCGATGCGGTGTCGGAGGAAAACGACGACAAGCCGGAGGAACCCTGCCGGCTGTTCGACGAAGAGCGCGACCCGGCGTCGCGGCGCGGCTCGAAACCGGGCCCGCGGTTCTGGCTGTGTGGTTTCGACCGCGTGTCGTTCCTGACGTCCAAGGGCGCCGGCATCTGGCGCCTTCGCGACACGTCGGGCATTCAGGCGATTCGCGTCGCGCTCGGACGCGGTCACGTCACGGTGGTCAACGGATCGCCGTTCCGGTATCGAGGGCTGTTCGACGGTGATCACGCCCGTCTCTTCGTTGCGGCCACTGAACTGCGGCGGCAAGACGACGTGCACTTTCTGTCAGAAGACGATCATCCGTCGCTGCTCACGCTCACGTGGCAATATGGCGCGCCGGTCGTCGTGCTGTCGCTCGCGCTGATCGCGCTCGCGCTCTGGCGCACCGGCGTCCGTTTTGGCCCGCTCGTCGCGCCGATCGTCGCCGCGCGACGTTCGCTCGCCGAGCAGATCCGAGGCACGGGACGATTCGCGCTGCGGCACGGCGGCGGTGCCGCGTTGCACGCGGCGTCCGTCCGAGCCCTCGACGAGGCTGCCGCGCGCCGGGTCCATGGATACCAGAACCTGTCTGCCAAGGATCGAGGCCAGGCTTTGGCGACGTTGACCGGCCTCGACTCACAAGCGTTGCTGAACGCGATTCATCACGAGGGGGCACGGCGCCCCTCGGAACTCCGCAACACAATCGCGGTGCTCGAATCGGCCCGTCGTCTTGCGCTCGTCTCCCGACAGGCTCACGACGGCACTGAGTCAGACCGAAGAGTCGTTGAACACGGGTCCATACATGGAACAGCTTGAAACTACCTCGTCTGTCGAGCAGGCGGCCCAGATGCTCGACGCCCTGCGTACCGCGATCGGCCGGGCGGTCGTCGGACAGTCAGCCGTCGTCGAGCAGGTCATCGTGGCGCTCGTCGCGTCGGGACACGTGCTGATCGAGGGCGTGCCCGGCCTTGGCAAGACGCTGCTCGTGCGCGCGCTGTCACAGGCGCTGTCGCTGCCGCATGCGCGCGTGCAGTTCACGCCCGACATGATGCCGTCGGACATCACCGGCCATGCCGTGCTCGATCCGTCGACGCGAGAGCTGAGAATCGTGCGCGGCCCGGTATTCACGCACGTGCTCCTCGCCGACGAAATCAATCGGGCGCCGGCCAAGACGCAGAGCGCGCTGCTCGAGGTGATGCAGGAATACCAGGTCACGCTCGAAGGGCAGACGCTGCCGCTGCCGAAGCCGTTCATGGTGCTGGCGACACAGAACCCGGTGGAGACGGAAGGCACGTATCCGCTCCCGGAAGCCCAGCTCGATCGGTTCCTCTTCAAGGTTGAAATCGGCTATCCCTCGATCGCAGAAGAAGTGGCGGTCGTTCTGCGGGTGACGACAAACCAGACCGGAGACGAGCTGCCGCTGGCTGACGTGACGCCGTGTCTCGACGGACGAGGGGTCATCGCGCTGCAGCAGCTGGCCGCGCGTCAGCGCGTCGACGATCAGGTCATCGACTATGCGGTCCGCATCATTCGGGCCACGCGCGAGTACGCCGGACTTGCGGTCGGCAGCAGCTCGCGCGGCGCCCTTGCGCTGGTGCGAGGGGCGCGCGCCGTCGCGCTCGTCGAAGGACGTTCGTATGCGACGCCCGACGACGTGAAACGGATCGCGCTACCGTCGCTGCGGCACCGGGTGGCACTTGCCCCGGACGCGCTGCTCGAAGGGCGCACGACGAACGACCTCCTGCGCGAGGTCATCGACACCGTCGCGGCGCCACGCGGGTAATTCCGTTCCACTCGCCGTGACGATCCCTCTCGTACCTGGTCGGCCGACGCTCCTCGCGTGTGGTATCAGCATCGTCGGCACACTCGCCACGTTGCTGGCAGGCGTCGCGGTCGCCGTCGCTGGTCCTATTGCAGCGCTCGTTCTCGGCGGACTCATGGTCGTGATGCTGGTCGACTACGCCATCACGCGGGTGGCATGGCGGCGGACGGCCGTGACGCTGGCGCGGCACCTCCCTGCCGCGTTTGCGATTGGGAGCCGGCGATCGATTCGCGTGACGCTCGACAACCCGGGGACGTTGACGTGGACGGTCGATCTCCACGATTACGTCGACCCGACATTTCAAACGGAGGGGCTGCCTACGCGTCTGACGCTTCCCGGCGCCAGCAGCGTCGAGACGACCTACTCGATCGTGCCGACCGTTCGAGGCGAGGTGACGTTCGAGCCGGCCGATGTGCGCGTCCACTCGCGTTGGGGCTTCTGCGAGCTCCTCGAGCGCCTCGGCGCCATCGACCGGCGCCGGGTCTATCCGGATTTCTCCCAAGTGGCGCGATACGCCTGGCTCGCCGGCGATCGTCGTCTTCAGGAAATCGGCATCAAGACGTATCAGCTGCGCGGACAGGGCACCGACTTCAAGCAGCTGTCCGAGTATCGGCTCGGCGACTCGGTCCGGCACATCGACTGGCGCGCGACGCTGCGTCTCGACAAGCCGATCGTGCGCGAGTATCAGGACGAGCGCGATCAGTGCGTCATGCTGCTGGTCGACTGCGGACGCCGCATGCGCGCCGACGATCGCGGCGGTGCGATCGGGACTACGCATTTCGACCAGGTGCTCAACGCCGTCATGCTGCTCACCTATGTCGCGCTGAAGCAGGGCGATGCGGTCGGCGCGATGACGTTCGGCACGCCGGCAGGAGACGCGCGATCGTTCGCGCCGCGCAAAGGCGCGCATGCGCTCAACGCGCTCATGGGGCAGCTCTACGGCGTTCAACCGACGCCGACGCATTCCGATTACGTCGCCGCCGCACAGGAAGTGCTGCGGCGTCATCGCAAACGGTCGCTGGTGATCGTCATCACGAATTTCCGCGACGAGGACAGCGCGGAGCTCGGGCACGCGATGCGGCTGCTGCGTCCGCGACATCTCGTGCTGCTCGCCAGCCTGCGCGAACGCGTCGTTCGCGAGCTGCAGACGCAGCCGATGTCGAGCGGAGACGCGGCGATCGAGGTCGCCAGCGCGCACATGTACGAGCAGTCGCGCCGCGACGCGTTCAATCGCCTGGCGAAGAATCCCACGCTGATGGTCGATGCGGAACCGCAGCGGCTCGGGGTGGAGCTCGTCAACCGCTATCACGCGTTGAAACGGGCCGGGCAAATCTAAGACGCTTGACCGCGGTATCGCGGTTCGGCGATACTCGTCTCCGCCGAGAGCCGCGAACCCCGCGGCTCTTTTTGTTGCTGCGTGGATCTCCTGGGCCGCGGACCAATCGCGGCCCTTCGTGTTTCTAAAAACACTGTCAGGCTGGGAACTGTCTCTGCGAAAGCCGCGTCCGTGCGCGGCTTTCGTCTTTTTGGGAGTGCGATCGCATGACGACACACGAAGGCTACATCACCACTGCTGACGAACTTCGCCTCTTCTATCGCCAGACAGGCACAGGACCGAGCGTCGCTCTCTTCATCAACGGAGTGCCAACCGTCGACGACTTCGCGTCGATTCTCGAGGGTCGCACGATCGTGTTCTTCGATCCGCGCAACCGCGGGCGATCCGACACCGCGCGCGACCGTTCGCAAATCGAGCGAGGCGTTCATCACGACGTCGACGACCTCGAGACCATCCGCACACACTTCGGCGTCGACCAGGTGGATGTGATCGGTCATTCGTACGCGGGTGTGACCGTCGCGCTCTATGCGATGAAGCATCCCTCGTCTGTGCGGCGCGTTGTTCAAATCGGGTCAATGGCGCCCGATCAGAGCCGTGAGTATCCGCCTGACTTGCGCTATGCCGACGAGGTTTTGGCGAACGCGTTGGCGCAGCTCGGCGAGCTGATGAAGGAACAGGCCACACTCGACCCGGTGGAGATGTGCCGGCGGTTCTGGACGATCATCAATCCGATTTATGTCATGAACCCCGCCGACATCGTGAAGCTGAAGTGGGCTCGGTGCGACTCAGCGAACGAACGCAACTTCATGGCGCCGTGGGTGCAGTACCTGCAGCCCTCTATCCAGCAATTGAAGCTGACCGCGGAGGACTTCGGCTGCGCGACGATGCCGGTGCTCGTCATCCACGGCACGAAGGACCGAAGCGGCCCGTACGGCGGCGCACGCGACTGGGCGCGCCTTCTGCCCAATGCGCGGCTCCTGACCGTGCACGATGCCGCACACGTGCCGTGGATCGAAGCACCGGGCCTGGTGCTCGATTCCATTCGCACGTTCCTCGACGGCGAATGGCCGGCCGCAGCAGAACGGATCGCCTGACCCGTCAAGAAACCGGATTCGGGCGAGCGAGGTGCACCAGGGCCGGTGCGTCCAAGCGTGGTCCGGCGTAAGCGACGACCTCACCGAAGCGCGCGTGCGCTTCCCAATCTGTGCGCGCCTGCGCAATTTCCTCCGGCGTGCGCGCCACGAAGTTCCACCACATGAGAATCGTTTCCGGGAAGGGCGGGCCGCCGATCAACAACAGGCGCCCGCCTTCCCGGCTCGAGAAGCAGACGTCGGATCGGTTCGTACCGAGGTAGTAGAGCACCCGCTCGGCGAGCGGCTGACCGTCGAGCGTGCATTCGCCTTGGACGACCAGGACGGCGTGCTCGAACGTCGGCTCGAGCGGCAGGTCGAGCGTTCGCCCGGGATGCACCCGCACATCGACGCCGACAATGGCCGAATGGAACGGCGCGGTGGACGAGGCCTCCGCGAGCGATCCCGCAAAGGCGTGGACCAGGCCACTGGCGCCTTCAATCGTCGGCACGTCCTGCACGTGTTCGAACGAGGGCGTCATGTGGCGGTCGCGATCGAGCAGCGCCACCCACAGCTGGACGCCGTTCAATCGCCCGGTGTGATCGCGCGGCGTCTGCTCGGCATGGGTGATGCCGCCGCCCGCGGTCATCACGTTGACTCCGCCCGGCCGAAGCACCGCCTCGCTGCCGAGGCTGTCGTCGTGAACGACCTCTCCCTCGAACAGCCACGTGACCGTCTGCAGCCCGATGTGCGGGTGCGGGGCGACGTCCATCGGTTTGCCTGCGGTGAAGGAGAGTGGACCGAAGCGATCCAGAAAGCACCAGGGACCGACGAGGCGCTTGTCCTTCACCGGCAGTGCGCGCGAGACGGCGAGCGATCCGAGGCTCAATTCGCGATTGGGAAACGCCTGCAGCTCACGACCGGCGGCCGCGAGCGCGATGCAGGCTTCCGCCGACACCGGTTCACTGCGTTTCGACATGCGGCTGTTCCGGCTCCTTCACTTCAACCTCCTGGGGCGCGATCGGCACGGGGTCGCCATCGCGCAGCACGTCGAGAATGGACGCGGCGACGGCAAAAAGGAGCGGCCCCAGGACGATGCCAACGAGGCCGAACACCTGGATGCCGCCGAGGAGCGCGAAGAACGTCACCAGCTCGCTCAGGCCGACGCGCTCTCCGACCAACCGAGGCCGGATGAAATTGTCGACGCTGCCGACCACGACCCCGCCCCAGACGCCGAGGACGATCGCCTGCGGCCATTTCCCGATCGCGATCAGATAGATCGTCCCGGGTATCCAGACAGCCGCCGAGCCGACGAGCGGGATCACGCTGGTCAGCATCGTGACCATCCCCCACAGCGCCGGCGATGGAATTCCGAGGACCCGGAACATCAACGCCACGAGCGCGCCCTGGATGAACGCGATCACGAGCACGCCGTAGACGCTGGCATAAATCACATCGCGGATTCGCGCCACCACCGCGTCGCTCCGCGCGCGATCAAACGGCATGAGATTCACGATGCCCGATACCAGCCGATCACCGTCGCGGAGCAGCAGGAAGGTCGCGAAGATCGTGAAGAGGAACGACGCGAACACGCTCGTGACGTTCGCGGCGATCGCCAGCGAATAGCCCGCCGTGGCGCGCCCGATCTCACTCGCGTACTGCGAGAGGTAGCCCATGATCGCGGTCGTGTCGAGCCCGAAACGCGCCAACCACGCCGAGATCTGCCGCAGCGGCGTGATGCTGCTGAGGTCGACACCGCTCGCGATTAACTCCTGCAGGTAAATGCGCAGCGCGAGGTACTGATTAATCGCGAGACCAGTGAGGAACGCCGCCGGCATGAGGATCATCATCACCACGAGCACGCTGCACACGAACGCGCTCAAGGCGACGCGCCCCGTGCGCCGGACCAGATACCGGTGCACCGGGTGGAAGGCAATGGCGAGCACAGCTGACCACGCCATGACACCGGCGAACGGCCGCAGAATGAGCAGACAAAGAAAGACGATGAGCGCGGTCGCGCCGAGAAGGACGGTCCACTGGACCGCACGCTGTGGAGGTTTAGCGTTGGAAATGCAGGTACACTAGTCAACGCCCTACTCTGAGTCAAACGCGTGACCGCATCGCGTCTCCATCACAGAGCTCTGTTCGTGGCGGCGCTCTGCGCGATTGCCGTCACGCCAGCCGTCGATCGTGCGCAAGGCCGGGGCGGAAGTGCGCTCCCTGCTCGACTCGAGACGTACCTGGCCAAAGTCGTCCGTCCCACTGCGGCCGAGCGCGCCCGTCTGATCGCCGGCGCGCCGCTGACCCGCCTGCTCGACGCCGACGCCACGAAAGAGCTCGCCGTGTTCGGCGCGATCTGGATCAACGTGCCGATCGCCAAGTACGTCGAGGCGGTCAAGGACATCGAGCAGTTCGAGCGCGGGCGACGCTTCAAAATCACGCGCCGGATCAACACGCCGCCACGTCCCGAGGATTTCGCCGACCTGCATCTGACCGCCGAAGACGTCGAAGACCTGCGCACGTGCCGCGTGGGCGATTGTGAACTGAAGCTGAGTCAGCAAGCGTTGCAGGCGTTCCGCATGGAGGTCGACTGGAAAACGTCCACGCCGCAGGTGGCCGCCGACGCCGTGATGCGCCGGCTCGCGCAGGATTACGTGCGCGGCTACCTGGAAAAGGGCAACGCCGGCCTGGCGGTCTACCGCGACAACGAGCGGCCGACGTTCGTCGCCGAGGAGTTTCGCGCGCTGGTCGAGCAGATGCCTGATCTCAGCGCCTCAATTCCCGCGCTGCGCCGGTATCTGCTCGAGTACCCATCTGCGACGTTGCCCAGCGCGTCATCGGTGTTCTACTGGCAGGAGACACAGTTCGGCCTGAAGCCGACGATCCGCATCAGCCATCTGGTCATCGCTCCGGGGCAAGGCGACACCGTCGTCGCGTCGAAGATGCTCTACGCGTCGCACTACTTCTGGACGGCGCTCGAACTGCGCACGCTCATGCCAGATCCGTCCCGCGGCCAGGGCTTCTGGCTCGTCACGATCAATCGAAGCCGGTCGGACGGATTGAGTGGGTTCACCGGCTTCTTCGTCCGCCGACGCGCCCGCGGCGAGATTCAAGCAGGCACGCGCGGAGTGCTCGAAGGGACCAAACAGTTGTTGGAAGCGGCTCGTTAGGCGGATTGCGCGACACGATTCGCGGGAGTAGACTCTCCGCCTTCGGCCTCGGCGAGACAGGCTGCTGTCGCTGGCGGTTCGAGGAGGTTGTGTGCAGCGATCATCCGTACTCCACTTCGTATGGATATTCCTCGTCGCCGCTGGAGCGGCGGCTCAGACGCAGGACGCGCCGCGCAACGATTTGCCGCAGCCGTATCGCACCACGCGCGACTGGGGTGAGCTTCCCAAGGGCGTGGTCTGGGCCGCCGTGACCGCCGTCGAACCATCGCCAGACGGATCGATCTACGTGATCCACCGCTGCTTCGAGAACTCGTGCGCCGGTCGTTCGGAAGCGCCGATCCTCAAATACGACAAGAAGGGCAAGCTGCTCGCGAGCTGGGGCGCCGGGATGTTCATTTTCCCGCACGGCGCCACGGTCGATCGCGACGGCAACCTGTGGGTCACCGATGCCCGCGGCGAGAAGGACAAGGGGCACCAGGTCTTCAAGTTCAGCCCTCAAGGCAAGGTGCTGATGACGCTCGGCAAGGCGGGCGTCAGCGGCTCGGGCGCCGATCTCTTCGATCAACCGACTGACGTGCTGATCGCGCCGAACGGCGACATCTTCGTGACCGACAGCCACCGCAACGGCAAGAACAATCGCGTGGTGCGCTTCTCGAAGGACGGCAAGTACATCAAGGAGTGGGGCAAGAAAGGATCCGGTCCCGGCGAGATCAGCGAGCCGCACACGATCGCGATGGATTCACAGGGGCGCCTGTTCGTCGGCGACCGCGAGAACAACCGCATTCAGATCTTCGATCAGGACGGGAAGTTCATCACCCAGTGGCGCCAGTTCGGGCGGCCGAGCGGCATCACGATCACGAGGGACGACACCATCTACGTCACGGATTCTGAATCGGGCCCCGATACCGGTGCCCATGAGTTGCCGGGCATCAAGAAGGGCGTTCGCATCGGTAGTGCGAAGACCGGCGCGGTGACAGCGTTCATCGAAGACATGGAATCAACGGTCGCCGACCACTCCGGCGCCGAAGGTATCGGCGTCGACGCCGACGGCAACGTCTACGGCGCCGTCGTCCGCCGGCGGATGCTCGAACGCCACCTTAAGAAATAGAACATTGTTGATTGACGGAGACGAAGCATGTTTCGCAACTTTGCGTTCTGGTGCGTGGTTATCGCGATCATCGGTACGATGGGGGCTGTGACTGCACAGAACCCAGGACCAGGCACGAAGCCGCCCGATCCGAACACCGTCAAATTGATCGGCAATCGCTTCGCGCCGCTGACCTACCAGACGATGACGCCGCCGCAGAAGAAGATGTTCGAGAACCTGATCTCGGGCGAGCGGCGCGGCGCGGCCGGACCGTTCAACGTGCTGCTGCGCAGCCCGGAGATGGGCGACCTCGCGCAGCAGTTCGGCGCCTCGATGCGATTCCACTCGTCGATCCCGCCGAAGCTGAACGAGCTGGCGATCATCATCACCGCGCGTCACTGGACGTCGCATTACGAGTGGTACGCGCACCGGCGCGCCGCCGCCACCAACGGCCTCAGCGAATCGATCATCCAGGCGATTGCCACTGGCAAGCGGCCTACAGGGATGCAACCCGACGAAGAGACGGTCTACAACTTCTGCACCGAGCTGCTGACCACCAAGCAGGTGAGCGACAAGACGTTCGAGGCAACGAAAGCTCGATTCGGCGAACGTGGCGTGGTCGACCTGATCGGTGTCACCGGCTACTATCAGCTCGTATCGATGCTGCTCAACACGGACAAGTACCCGTTGCCCGAGGGCGTCACTCCCGAGTTGAAACCGCTGTAATAGGAATCAGGAATCAGGCCTGGGCTAGCCAATAAGGCTTCAGCCACGAGCATTCAGCCGGTCCTGATTCCTGATTCCGGACTTGCCTGATTCCCGATTCCTGATTCCTGATTCCTGCTCTTTCAACCGATACACGAAAGAGCTCCCATGGCAGGCTCGTTCGATCTTCTGCACGGCTTTGCGCTCTGGATCGCCTTCCCGATCGCCTTCATCCCTGCTGCGTTGAACTGGTGGTGGAGTCGCACGCTCAGGAGCGGCGACGCGGCGACTCTTCCCGAGCGCCACCTCGCGATGGTGCAACGCGTGTCGGCGACCACCATCGCCTGCTCGATCATCATCGGCGTGACAGCTGGGTGGGCGATGCTGGCGATTCTGCCACTCGAGCTGCTGGCGCTGACGTGGACGACCCATCGCGTGCGCCGGTCGCTGCTCGGCGAGACCTGGCCGTTCCATCACTACTTTCTCTGGCGCGTCCGCCTGGTTGCAGGTATCTGGGCATTCTGGTGGTTTCTCGCGCTGGTACCCGCTGCGATCGCGAGCCTTGAGCGGCCCACGGTGTGGTGGAGCGCCGGGCTGGCGACCATCGTCGGGCTGGTCTGGCATCACTGGTACAGCCGAATCCTGCTCGTCGTCTTCGAGGCGTCACCACTCTCGCGATCGGATCTCGATGGTCTGTTCGAGGCGATTTTCGGTCGCGCACGCATCGCCCCGCCTCAACTGTGGAGAGCAGGAGAGAACCGGGCCGTGTTTGCCAACGCGCTCGCAATCCCGTCGGTGCGAGGCAACCACGTGCTCTTCTTCCCCACCTTGCTCGAACAACTTTCCTCCGCAGAGATCGCTGGAGTGCTGGCGCACGAGGTCGCCCATCTCGAGCACTACACGCCGCGAATCCGCCGTCTCTACGCAACCGGCGTGACGATGATCGTGGGGCTGATGGGCAGCGGAGTCGCCCTGGCTCTCTACGCGCCCGGCTCGGGGTGGTGGATTCTACTCGCGTCGATCATTGCCGTATTCTCGGGTCTGTCGCTTCGGGCTCGGCGCATGCAGCCGAAGGAGACCGAGGCGGATCTTCGCGCGATCGAGCTCTCCCAGGATCCCGAAGCGCTGATCAGCGGGTTGATCCGTCTGCACGCGATCAACCATGTGCCGCGCCGCTGGTCGGCGCAGTTCGAGGAACACGCGACACACCCGAGCCTCGCGCGCCGGATTCGCGCGATTCGCGGACGCAGCAACCCGCCGCCGCCGGACAACGCAATCGAGCGGGTGGTGATCGGTTCGCCGGAGCGCGGGCGCGCGCTGGCGGTCGAGGCGGATCGGGTTCGCCTGTTGTGGTGTGACGGCGACGTCGACGCGAGCCACGAAGATCTCGATCAACGCGCCCGCCGTACCGAGATGCTCGCTTATGCAGACTTGCGCGAGCTCCGGCTCGTTCCGACGTGGCGCGGCTCGGCGGTCCGAGCGGTCCATCAGCGGGGTCGGCGCTGGTCGATGCCGATTCACGACCACGACGCCGCGCGGGTGCAGGAGGCGCTCGATCGTGTCGACCACCTGATCGTCGCGCACCCACGCACCGCGCCTCGGATCAGCCGGCGTGTGACCGCGGCGACCTTCGTCCTGGTCGCGTCGATCTCCAGCGGTGCGTTCGTGTCGGTGATCCCGTTGCTGCTGGCACTGCGTCACCCGAGTCGGCCGATGCTGACCGCGCTCGCGGCAACGCTGACGTCCGCTGCGCTGCTCCACGCCAACGAGGCGCGCATCAACTGGATCAACATGATCTTTCTGGCGGCACTGGCCGCGGCAGCATTGTGGGCGGCTCGACGGCGTGCCGAGCCGTCTTCCGATGACCAGCACCGCGCCTGGCTCTGGATCGAGCGGATCGCACTTGCGATCCCGATGGTCGTGGGTCTGCCGCTGATCGCGGCACACGCGCACGACCTGTTCGATCTGCACACTGCGGTCCGCGACCGCGAGTGGTTCGCGGCGGGCACGCTGGGGCTGGCGGGCTTCCTCGCGATGTCGCGCGATCGGTCCTGGCGCCGCGCCGGCCTTGGCGCTGCGGTCCTCGCGGCAGCGGCGATGTGGATCGGATCGCCGTGGTTCCTGCTCGGCGTCGTTCGTGATCCGCTCGCAGTCGAAATGCCCGCTCTCTCGGACGAGTACGTCGCGATGACGATGACGGAGCGGCGCGAGGTCGATGGCACATTCGACTCGATCGCGTTGGCGCCGGAGGGCGATGCAGTCCTGCTCACGGCCGACGACGACGATGACGGGGGCGACGAGCCCCGGCCGCGCCACTACTCCGTGAGCGGCGTGGACCGTGCATCGCGTTCGTTTTACGCGTCGGCGGCGGCGCTCGTCGATCACAACCGGGTGCTCGTGCTCGATCGCGAGCCGGGCCGCAGTCGATTGCACGCCGACGATCTGCAGACCGGACGGCAGTTGTGGACCCTGTCGCTTCCGGCCGAAGGCGTGGCCGTCATTCAAGCCGGATCGGAGGGACGCTGGCGCGCTCTCGCGCACGCCAACCACCGATTCACACGCATCGATGGGCGGATCGGCAGCAACGACACGCGCGAGACGACGTGGACGATGCCGGTGGGACCGAATGCGTATCTCGACGCCCCTCGCCTGGACGAGGGGCCGGTGGCGCTAGGCGTGGCCGCAACATGGTATCGACCGACGCTCACGTGGTTTGACGCGAGCTGGCGCTATACGACGACCTTGCTGCACGCCGGCCGTGGAGAACCGCGGCCGATTGCGTCCTCTCGACTCTCAGTCGACTGCGCCACGCCACCGGTGGGCGCCGACGGATTCGTCTGCATCTCGTTCGACGGCCGATGGTCGCGTTTGTGGCGCGTCGATGCTGCCGCGAGCACGCTGTCACCGATCGCGCAGGTACGGCGCGCGTTCTGGCGTGTCCGCCAGGAAAGCCCTTCAGTCGTCGAAGCGCACATGGGGTACAGCGCCGCCATCATTCCGCTCGGTTCGGGCGTGATGCGCACGCTCGCGCCGCCATGGGACGGCTGCGGCATGAACGACTTCTCGATGGCGCGCGACGTCGTCGCGGTGTCGTGCGTCGATGGCGGCATGACACGCGTGACGTTCTATCGCACCGAGGTGGACTAGAGAGGAGTGAATGGGCCGCCTCAAAGGCGGCCCCACGTACGAAGGACGGCCCCTACTGGCGGAGCGCGTAGACGAAGAGCGCGCTGCCTGCGGCAAACGCGACGTGCTGCCGGCCACCGACCGCGTACGTCATCGGGCCATTCGACACCGAGGCACCGACGTTCGCCTTCCACAACAGCGCTCCCGTACGAGCGTCGAGCGCGAATGCGTAGCCTTCACGGCTGCCGGAGAACACGACGTCGGACGCAGTCGTGAGGACGCCGGCATCGACGACGTCGCTCATCGCGTACTCCCACTTCTTGAGTCCCGTCTTCGGGTCGAGCGCGAGAATGGCGCCAGTCCCTTCCTCGGGGCGCCGGCGGTTGACGACCGGGCCCGGCGTCAACATCCGGACCGGCACCCCAGGCAGCGCACCGGTGTAGCGCTGTCCTTCCTTGTACTCGACCGGCCGCTTCGTGAAGGTCGAATAGGTGTCGACCCACGTCGGCACGTAGAACAGCCCCGTGCGCGCGCTGAACGAGGGGGAGTACCAATTCGTCGCGCCCTGGACGCCGGGATACACCAGCACGCCGTCTTCCGTGAGCGGCACCATGTTCTGCGGGCGTCCTTTCGCGTCCAGGCCGGTGTTCCACGTCACCTTGGTGAACGGCTTGCCGAGCAGGAACTCTCCCGTCGTCCGGTCGAGCACGTAGAACATGCCGTTGCGGTTGGCGAACAGCATCGCCTTGCGCCGCGCACCCTGCCATTCGATGTCGGCGAGCACAGGTACCTGGACCGAGTCGTAGTCGTAGACGTCGTGCGGCGTGAACTGGAAGTGCCACTTGAGCTCGCCGGTGTCGGCATCAAGCGCCACGACCGAGTCCGTGTACAGGTTGTCGCCCGGCCGAACATCACCGTTCCAGTCCGGACCGGGATTGCCGACGCCCCAATACGTCACGTTGAGATCGCGATCGTAGGTGCCGGTCACCCAGATGGATCCGCCGCCGACCTTCCACGACTCGGCTCCCCAGGTCTCGCCGCCCTTTTCACCTGCGGCGGCAACAGTGTGGAAGCGCCACGCTTCTTTCCCCGTCTTGGCGTCGAACGCGGCCAGGAAGCCGCGGATGCCGTATTCGCCACCGGCGGTGCCGATGATCACCTTGTCCTTCACAGCGAGCGGCGCGACGGTGAACGAGTAACCGGCTTCCGCTCGTGCGCCCGCGACCGTGACGTTCCACACGAGACCGCCGGTCTTCGCGTCGATCGCGATCAGGTGACCGTCGATCGTCGCCATATACAGCGTGTTGTCGAGGATGGCCAACCCGCGGTTCACACGACCGCAGCAGAGCCGCGACAGCGGAGACGGGATGTACGGATAGGTCCAGTACACGCGCCCAGTTGCCGCATCGAGCGCGATGACGTCATTCGGCGCCTGCACGGTGTACATCACGCCATCCACGACGAGCGGAGTCGCTTCGAACTTTTCGAGCGAGCGCACCTGAAGCACCCATTGCAGCTCGAGGTTGCTCACGTTGGCGGGTGTGATCTGCGCCAGGGAACTATGCCGCTGACCCGTCAAGCCACCCGAATACGTCAACCAGTCCTGCGTTTCGGTTTCGCCACGCAGGATGCGATCGAAGGAGACCTGGGCGCGCAGCACACCGGTCGCACACAGGGCGGCAAACGCCCACGCCACGAACGCGAATCGGCGAACGCGGATCATGGCCGCCCCCTCAGGGTGCGCAGATAGGCGACGACGTCGGCCAATTCCTGCGCATCGAGCTTGTCTTTGTACGACGGCATCGGCGACTCCTTGAGGATCGTCAGCTCGCGAAGATTCGTCCTGTCGAGCAGCGCGAGGCGTCCGTTGGTCTGCAGGAGCTGGAGCGTGTAGGTGTCCTGATTGAGCAACCGTCCGGTGATGGTCGCCCCCTGCTTCGTCACGGCACGCACCTGCCGCTGATCGGAGCGAATCTCGCCGCTCGGGTCGACGAGCGCGCGCTGGAGCTCGACGGCGCGGCGCGATGAACCGATCTCCGAGAGCGACGGGGCGGTTCTCGCGCCGACGCCACTCACGCTGTGGCACGACAGACACTGCCCCTTGCCTTCGAACAGCGCCCTTCCCCGGGCACGATCGCCCGGAATCGTGGGACCGCCTGCCGGCGCATCCGCGAGCGAACGCAAGTACGCGACGATCGTTCCAGCCTGGCCTTCGGAGAAACCATTCGGTGGCATCGCGGTGCCGGGGATACCGCCGATGATGATCTTGACGATTTCATCGTCCGTGGTCCCGCGTCTGAACTTGCCGCTGCCCAGATTCGTGCCCGGCACGCCATCGCCGTCGGGACCGTGACAACTGGTGCAGTTGGCCTGATACAGCTGCCCGCCGTTCTCGATATCGGCCGGCGTGTATCCGTGGCCCTGTTGCGCCCATGCCGAGACCGTCAGAGCAATCGAGGCTACCGTCAAGACGGGTGTGCGCATGAACATGAGGGTTATCGGTAATTGAGACGCATGCCGGTCATCACGGGCCGGCGTTCCCAGAATCGTATCCTAGACAACTTATGAGTTTCGAGATTCGCCGGGCTGACGCCTCGGATGCCGAAGCCATTGCCGCCGCCCATCTCGATTCGATCCGCTCGATCGGGCCGGCGTATTACGACGAGGCGACCGTCCGCGAATGGGGCGCCCACGTCGAGCCCGGTTTGTACCTGCGGGCAATGCAATCGGGAGTGGTCTTCTTCATCGCGGTCGATGGAGGCGAACCGGGACGAGTGCTTGGCTTCTCGTCACACTACTTGGACGGCACGGATCACGGGGTCGGTGTCTATGTCAGGGGATCGGCGGCTCGACGCGGCGTCGGTTCGGCACTGCTGCGACGCGCTGAAGCCGAGGCCGTGGCGAACAGGGCGACACGCCTCGACATCGACGCGTCGCTCGCGGCGGTCGACTTCTATCGTGTGCACGGCTTCGAAGAACGAGGCGGCGGCGTGCACCGATTGCCATCGGGCCGTTCGATGGCGTGTGTGTTCATGAGGAAGTCTCTTACCGTCCCTCGCTGACGAGGTGCACCCCGGCCTCTACGGTCGGCGACATCGTGCGCAGGTATGATGGTCGTCTCGCCCCGAGATCGTTCGATGGCCGTTGAGCTTTCCAGACAGATCATCCCCTTCTACCAGCGCATGCTCGAGGCATGGAACCGGCGCGATGCCGACGGCTTCGCGGCACTCCTGACGGACACCTGCACGGTCGTCGGCTTCGATGGATCGCAGATGAACGGTCGTACGCAGACCGCGTCGGAGCTGCGCACGATCTTCGCGAGCCACCCCACGGCGTCCTACGTCGGGAAGATTCGCGAGATCCGTCAACTCGATACGCACGTGGTGCTGCTCCGCGCCGCCGTCGGGATGGTGCCGCCGGGACAGACGGAGTTGAACCCCGCAGTGAATGCCGTGCAGTGCGTGGTCGCCGTTCTCGAGGCGCGCGAACCGAGGATTGCCTCCTTGCAGAACACCCCCGCGGCCTTTCACAGGCGTCCACAACTGGCCGAACAGTTGACGCGCGAACTCTCAGAGGTGTTGCGAACGGGCCAGATCGTGGATGCGGGTGAATACGCGTCTATGGTCCGGTAATTCGACGCATGGCTTATGAGTTTTTGTGGCAGAACGCGCAACGCAGGTTAGAATTTCTGCACATATGTTCACTTCTTTGCAGAGGAATCGAACGATGAGTTCACGTTTGTTCAACCGCTTGCTGTGGGCGAGCGTACTGACCTTGCTGTGTTTGGTGTCTCCGCTCGGCGCATCACCTGCGTCGGCAGACGAACAAGCTCAGCAAGCAACTACCACACAGCGCGTCCAGTCCCTGCGAAGGCTTGGTGGCTCCAGTCGCTTTACTCCCCCGGTTCCAACGGTCGCCGCACTGAACAAGACCTTTTCGCAGCAGCGTCTCCAGGATGACGTGGGAGCGGTCCTCGATAAAGCCGGCCTCGGCGGGTTGCGAGGCGACGTCATCAAAGCGTTGACCGGAGGCAGCAACGTCATGGAAACGACCGTGCCGAGCGGCACGACGTTCCAATGGATGGCGTATCGTCGCGGCGGGCCACAGATCACCGGATTGGCGCGATGGGACGGCAAGGAGTCGCTCGAAGGCTTCCAGTTCGTCATCGACGATCTCGTCGGCACCTATACCTTCTTCGTGCCGAAGATCTGCGGCAACATCGCGCTGGTGTCGCGCGAGCCGAGCCGCGAAGCGGCGCGCCGCGCCGAGGAAGCACGCAAGGCGGCCGAAGCAGCGGAAGCGGCGCGCAAAGCCGAGGAAGCGAAGAAGGCCGCACAAGCGAAGGCCGACGCCGACCGCAGGGCTGCTGAAGCGGCGGAAGCCGCGCGCAAGGCCGAAGAAGCACGGAAGGCCGAGGAAGCCAAACGCGCCGAAGAGGCCAAGCGTCGAGCCGACGAGGCAGCGCAGAAAAAAGCCGAAGCCGATCGCCTCGCTGCCGAGGAAGCGGAATTGGCGGTGCGTCCGTTCATTGCTGGCTATTTCGGCAAGCAGCAGCGCCAATACGACGATCGTGACCCCGCTGGTCTCGGTTTCGTCAGACCCGACAACACCGTGCCGGCCTTTGGCAACAAGCTGGTTGGGTTCAAGGGTGGCGTCCAGTTCGGGAATCAGGGCTGGTATACCGCACCGGCGATTGGCGTCGCGATCAACCTCGATGAAGGCGATCGCACCAGCCTGTTCCTCGACGGAGAAGCCGGCTATCGATTCGTTCGCGGCCGGGGCATGCAGCTCGGCACGGGCCTGTCGCTGTGGGACTTCACGCACACGGATGCAGACTCGGTGACGCTGGCGTGGCTGGGCACGGCGCACTTCCCGATCGCCGGCAACGCCAACCAGAACCAGCTGCAGTTCAGCGTCGAGTGGCGTCAGTTCTTCGATCGCATGAGCGACCCCGATGTGAACTATCAGTTCTGGGGCGGGTTCCGGTACCTCTTCAGATAACGTTCGTAGTCGAAGGGTGTGTCGATATCGACGACACACCCTTCGTCGCTCACCTCGACATTCACGATCCGATCTTGATGCGCACGGACCACCGCCTTCGCACCGGCGGTCGCCGGCGCTCGTCGCAGCTCCTCGAACACACGTCGATCGAACAACACCGGATGACCATGGCGATCGCCGATCGCGGGGCGTACGATCGGCGCACGCGTACGACGCCACGCGCCGATCACCGCGGCCACGGTCTCAGGTCGCGCGAGCGGCACGTCGACGAGCGTCATCAACACACCCTCGGTTGACGTCGTGGCGATCGCGTCGAGTCCAACCAGCAACGACGAGAGCTGGCCGCGCGAGGGATCGTCGTTCTGCACGATCAGAGGCGGAGGAACCGGCGCGTCGCGGTCGAGGGCAGCCACGATCGCGTCGTGAGCGTGACCGGCCACCACGGCAATGTGTGTCAGCCCAGCGGCATGCCACGTGCGGACGATGTAGGCGACGAACGGACGCCCGTCGGGCGCCGACAGCAGCGCTTTCGGTGCGCCCATTCTCGTCGAATCACCCGCAGCCAGAATGACTCCAGAGAGCACGCGCCATCGTACCCCCGTGCCGACGCCGCGGGTCCTGATGCACCGCAAATCACAGTGGCGCAAAGGGTTTGGGGTGCTTGACTTCGGAGTTGGGACTTCCCTACACTGGCGCAGCTTCGTTCGCGCCATCGGAGGGCACGGCTATGCCAACCGGAACAATCGCACGCCTCCTCATCGACAAGGGATTCGGTTTCATCCGTGATGAAGGAGGTATCGAGCACTTCTTTCACCGCAGCGCGGTCCGACAGGCCGTCTTCGAGCTGCTCCGTGAAGGACAGCGTGTCGAGTTTCAGTCGGAGGAATCGACGAAAGGTCCCCGAGCCGGGGAGGTCCGACTGATCGAAAACTGAGGTGCGTTGCCCGGCCCCGAGGCCGGGTCGCCTCGTCGCCGCGGCGGCCCCCCAAACCCTCCTGAGCCTTTCCTGATTACGAGAACCAGCGGCGCCATCCCGACGACGGCCGGAGTGCGCCTGTGGCCGGCTGAAGTATCAGTACGTCGTCTGCGGCGGCGCGCGCGAATGCTTGACTTGCCGTCAGCACGATGCCGGCGGCGCCCCTGGCCTTCGCAATGCGTGTGAGATCGGCCGCAAACGT
>Ga0111538_10001730_pt1 | contig 30675 bp, 34 predicted proteins | sample SoiMethybrSBSTD1_FD_79669 | JGI IMG/M metagenome (GOLD analysis project Ga0111538, IMG submission 79669) | Bulk soil microbial communities from a Populus tree surrounding site in Tennessee, USA - Soil MetaG P. TD hybrid SBSTD1 (version 2)... | ecosystem: Environmental > Terrestrial > Soil >... | reverse complement strand
TTTTTACTTTTCCGGCAATTATTATTTTATGGCAGCGTTTCATGTGAGAAAACTGTTCTTCAAAAAGGGCGCCATGGTTCCGTTAAACGGACGATACTTTGATGTAAAATCGCTAAGGTCCGGATTTCCTTTTTTAATCATTCTCTCAACAAATCAGGCCTTCTTTCCTGTGTCCTCTTTATGGCTTCGTCATGCCTCCATTCATCAATTTTTTTGGGGTCACCACTCAGTAATATGTCCGGCACTTTCCATCCCCGGAAGTCTGCCGGTCTTGTGTAAACAGGTGGCGCCAGTAAATTGTCCTGGAAAGAATCAAACAGGGCAGAGGTTTCATCATTTAACACCCCGGGTATCAAACGGCCAATGGCGTCCACCAAAACCGCAGCGGCCAGCTCACCGCCGCTCAACACGTAATCGCCAATGGAGATCTCCCTGGTAACAAAGTGTTCCCTTATTCTCTCATCAATTCCTTTATAATGGCCACAGATCACGATCATATTTTCTTTCAGTGAAAGTGCATTGGCAGTTTTTTGACTGAATGTTTCGCCATCAGGTGTTAAGTAAATGATTTCGTCATAACTTCTTTCATTTGATAATTCTTCAATGGCGCTTGTCAACGGTGCACACATCATTACCATGCCTGCGCCACCACCATACTGGTAATCGTCCACCTGGCCCTGCTTATTAATGGCCCATTTACGCAGGTTATTCGTATGCACTTCAAGCAAACCTTTTGCCTGTGCCCGTTTCATGATGCTGTGTTCGAAAGGGCTTTTTAATAATTCAGGTAAAACAGTGATGATATCAATGCGCATGAAACAAAGATAGGTGCTTAGTTAGTGCTTATTTCGACAGATGCGCGATTCTCGTTGTTTGAATTGTCTTTGGCAATTACCTGGATTTTATAGTCGATTCCGCTTTGAGCCTGGAACGATTCATTAAGGCTGTAAGAACTGGTTTCGGGGGCGCGGTGAATGTCTATTAATAACGCGCCGGTAAAAACGTCTGAAACATGAATATGCAGCTCGTCCACTTGTTTATTGTCAGTAACGGAGCCCGTAATGATGACCCTGGCTCCCCCATTAAAAACCTGGTTGTTGTCGGGTGAGTTAATAACGATGACAGGAAGTTCATTGTCCTGCTCAGTATTATCCTCATCCTTTGAACAACCCAGAAAAACAATAACCAAAAGAACGACCAGGTAATTTTTCATGATGATAAAATTAGATAAAGCTGCTCATGGTGGGACCTTGTAATGATAAATTATTCGTCAAAAAAATCATCCAGGTTCCTTCTTTCTTTTTTGGTGGGCCTGCCGATTTTGCTTGGTCGTTTACCGGTATGAAAGCTGGCGGCCTGGTATTGCAATCTTTGAATTTCTTCTGCAGGCGTGATATCAATGTAGTATTTTATCGCTTCTTCATATTTGACCCGGGTATGCAGCAGCGCTACTACTTTTATTCTCCATCGTTTGGCTTCGGTCTTTACTTCGTATTCGTCACCTGCAGTAACATGTTTAGATGCCTTAGCCTGCAACCCGTTGAATTTTACTTTTCCCGAATCGCAGGCAGCGGCTGCCATTGTCCTTGTTTTGAAGAGGCGAATGGCCCAGAGGAATTTGTCCAGTCTTAATTTTTCTTTGTCTGGCATCGCGGTACATTAATAACTCTTATTCGACTCCGAAAGTTGCCTTAAAAGATGATGGATTTAAAACCGTGCCATCATTTATTCCGCGAAATATTTGTGGAAATAAGGTATAGTCTCTATCCCCTTGTTGTAATTCTCAATATTATATTTTTCATTCGGACTGTGAAGATTGTCACTATCCAGACCGAAACCCATAAAAACAATTTTTACCCCAAGTTCGTGTTCAAGAATAGAGCAGATTGGAATACTCCCGCCGCCCCGAATTGGGATAGGGGCTTTACCAAAAGTCGTTTCTACAGCCCGTGATGCAGCCTTGTATCCCTTGCTGTCTATGGGTGTTACATAAGGTTCACCACCGTGGTGCAGCTCGGCTTTGACCTCTACAAATGGCGGTGCAATCGACATGAAGTAATTCAATAGTATTTCGGTAATCTTATCAGACGATTGATTGGGAACCAGTCTTGCTGAAATCTTTGCGTGGGCTTTGGAAGGTAAAACGGTCTTTGCGCCTTCACCCTGGTACCCACCCCAAATGCCATTAACCTCCAAAGTTGGGCGTATACCCGTTCTTTCATAGGTGGTGTAGCCTTTTTCGCCCCAAAGTTCTTTTACACCCAGGTCATCCTTATATTCAACTTCGTCGAATGGCGCCTTGTTCAGCAATGTCCTTTCTTCCTTTGAAGCAATGACTACATCGTCATAAAAGCCGGGTATGGTAACGTGATTATTTTCGTCGTGGCAGCTGGCGATCATTTTTGCAAGAATGGTGATTGGATTTGCCACGGCGCCTCCATAAGTGCCGCTGTGCAGGTCTCGGTTGGGTCCGGTAACTTCCACCTGTATGTAACTAAGTCCGCGAACACCCGTATCAAGCGACGGGTTTTCGAAACTTAACATCGCACTGTCGCTGATCAATATCACATCGCTTTTTAGTAATTCTTTATTTGCTGCTACAAATTTTCCCAAACTCGGTGAACCCACTTCCTCCTCGCCCTCTATCAGGAATTTTATGTTGGTCACCATTGTATTGGTTTTGCTCATCACCTCGAGTGCCTTGATGTGCATGTAAAACTGCCCCTTATCATCTGCGGAGCCGCGCGCATAAACTTTCCCATCTTTTACTACAGGGTTGAACGGGTCACTGTGCCAGAGCTCAAGAGGTTCCGCGGGTTGTACGTCATAATGACCATAAATCAGAACGGTTGGTTTGGATGGGTCAGTGATCTTTTCCCCGTAAACAACGGGATGTCCGTCGGTCAGCATTACTTCGGCTTTATCGCAACCAGAATCAAGTAAACTTTTTCTGACAGCCTCGGCACATTTCTGCATATCTGCTTTGTGCTCGCTTTTGGCGCTTACAGAAGGAATACGGAGTAAATCGAGCATTTCATTCAAAAAACGATCCTTATTTTTTGAATGGTAATCTTTCCACGCTTGCATCAAGAAATACAATTAGGTTTATTAAAACAACCCCCGCCTGGTCCGGGCGGGGCAGGAATGGGCGAAGATAAGGAGGAAGAGGCTAAATATTAGTATTTGACAGGTTGAATGCCGCCCCTAACTTATAACCGTTGTAATTCCGCCAGATTTGCATCTGCAATTAGTGATCTTGTTTTACATCAGGTTTTTTTACTTATTTCAATCAAACAGCTACTGTTGGGTAGGTGGCCTTTGATTTCAATCACAATCATTCGACTGATAAACCGTGATCCAATACGGAAGCTGGACACGCTCATCTTAGACGTCCTGCTGCAGGATGTCAAAAGCAGGACTCAGCGGCATCAACTTCAGATTTGCCAGAGCAAAGCAGGGTCGAAAGGTTGGAGAGATAATTAACCAGGTAACATCTAAACGGTGGTGTAAAGGTTAACCACGCTGCGCGGGCAACCTTTTTTGGGAATGTGTTGCCCGCTGTGTCGCATCTACGACTATATTGCTGGCGGAGGTTATTCAAAAACTTTTTCTAAGGGAAAGTTTTTCGTCAAAAAATCGGCATGGTTTACACAACTCAAACTTCTAAAAATGAAATACCTGCTTTTTCTAATCACGGTCGCCTTTGGTTTGATCACGGCATGCAACAAGGACGCAATATACCCGGGGCCTGGGACTGGTGCACCAGGAAATAGGGCGCCGAACGTAAATGCGGGTGAAGACTTTTTTGTCTGGGACCCCGTGAATGAGGCCATACTTAGCGGATTTTATTCGGATCCCGAAAATAACGTCAGCGCCATCAGTTGGGCTAAGATATTCGGGCCAAATTCTTTCACGTTCGCAAATAAAGAATCGCTTTCCACGAAAATAAGCGGGCTTGAAAAGGGACTCTACCAGTTTGAACTAACCGTTACTGATGATAAGAATTTCTTTGATAAGGATACGGTGTCAGTTTTTGTCGGAGCGTTGTCGGCAAATGCAAACGAAATGATCGTCGAGGATTTGAAGTGGATCAGTCCCTGGTACAATAGTATCGAAATAAAAAATTTCGTTGGCAACGGGACACCGGGCAGCGCACTTAAAATATTTATTCAAAGGGATAATGATCCCGTGTGGACCGAAGTGTTACCGTGGGACAGTCCATCCTGCCGGCCAATGCAAAATACGACTACAGCTTCATAACGAGCCCCAATTCCTTGTACAACGAAGGCAGCGTGATTATTGACTACTATGGATTCGATATCAGCGATACGCCGAATGTGAAGATTGTTTACTAATTAGAACGATACATCGTTTTACAGGCCAGCCGATTTCTTTTTACCCTCCCTGGTGGTACCTTGGTTCTTTCCATGAGACCGCGATGAAGCCGCCTTTTGCGATCGGCTTATTCCAAAATCCAGCATTATTGCCGAACCGGAGCTATAAACCATGATCAAAGATAAATTTCATCAATGAAGATGGACTGTTTAAATGTAGTTTCTGCATAATGTTCTTGCGATGGGTTTCGACAGTATAAACGCTGAGGAAAAGTTTGACTGCTATTTGTTGATTGGTGAGGTTGGTTTTTAACAATTGAATGATTTCCATTTCACGTTTTGTCAAATTGAATTGCCGGAGGAAGGAATCATCTTCATCAAAAACATTTGCCGTCACTGGTGTACGATATGGAAAAGATGTGTGGTTGTTCATTACCAGCCTGATCGTTTCAAGCAACTCTTCCCTGCTGCAGTTTTTGAGCAAATACCCATTCACTCCAATCCTTCGGGCTTTTTCTATCAGGTGTTCTTCGTTATATGTCGAAACGATGATTAGTTTCAACCCCGGGTATGTTCGTTTTATATGCATGGCGGCATCCAGCCCGCTTAACTTAGGCATATTAATATCAAGCAGTACAATGTCAGTTTTTGTATGGGATAAAATGTCCAGCAACTCTTTGCCATCATTGGCAACATCAATGATTTTTATCCATTGCTCGTCTTTTAAGAGCAACTGAAGGCCATGAACGAATAAGGTATGATCGTCGGCTATAATAATACGGGTGGCTGTCATATTTTTTTATACGGTATTTGTATGATAATGGTGGTGCCGGCGTGGCCGCTATCAATGTTTATTTGGCCACCCAGGTAATCCACCCTGGACCGGACATTTTTTATCCCGATGCCGTCTGTCGATTTGGATGAAAAGCCGTGACCGTTATCCTCCGCTATCAACTCAAGGTAAGTGGCATGATAGACTATTTGAATCGTGGATTCTGTTGCTCCCGAGTGTTTAAAAATGTTGCTTGTTAATTCCATCAGGATGCGATAAATCATTAATTCACGAGGCTTGTCGAAGGGATAGGCCGTTCCCGTGGAATAAAAGTAAAACCGGATATTGCCTTCAATGTTTTGGTGCTGGTAGTGATGTTGAAGCAATTCAGTAAGAGTCGTTTTTTCGAAGTCAGGAGGCATAAGATTGTGGGCAATACTTCTTGTGTTTGCTGCGGCTTTATCAAGCAACTGTAAAGTCATTTCACTTTGGTGCTCCGGTAGCCGGAAGCTTTGAAAAGCCATTTTAATAGCTGCGAGGTCGCCTCCCAATTCATCATGCAGGTCTTCGGCGATGCGTTTGCGTTCATTTTCCTGTGTCGTTAATATCTGCCTGGTGACATTGAGTTGTTCTGTCTTTAATTCAGAAGCAAGCCGGTCTTTTTCTTTTTTAAAGAGATTGTAACGGTACATAAGGCCAAATGAGATAATAAAGACTTCAATCAAAAGGCCAATTTCAAAGGGTGCTGGCGGGATGATATAACTTATATGCTCAATAAAAAAACTACGGAGCAAGGCGCCAAGAAGAAAAACAATTAAGCCCAAAAAAAGAATTAACGCAGGTTTATATCCTTTTACCAGGCTATAAATACACCCGCATATTATTGCCGTAAATGCCGCCTGTACTGCCTTATTGGTGAATATGAAAAGAGAAATTTCGATCGCGTTAGCCGGCTGAATGTAAAAGACAACGAATGAAAGAACACCACCAAACCACAACCCCCATTTGGTGAGGGAAAATGCATATCCCAATATCGATTTGCGACGAATGTTGACCAGGAATAACTGAGTCATATGAACAAGAAAGCCTGTTCCTAAAACTGAGAAGCCGGCCATATAAGTTGCCCTGTAACCCAACTCAGAATCCAGGCCGAAAAACTGGGAATCCAATCCTTCTTGTTTTATTACAAACATCAGGGCAAAAAGAATGTATAAACTGTACCAGATATGAATTGGCTCCTTAAGTGAAAAGAAGAGATATATATTAAATACTGCAAACAAAAAAAGAATACCGGTAATAATCCCGAATATGTAGTAAAAGCGGTTCTTAAATTGCTCCATCGCATCAGGACGAAACAGGAACAATATAAAAGTTTTATAAGTATGGCTTTCATCCAGGTTCAGATAGAATTCACTTGTGGTGTATGAAGGGACCGAAATCGGGTAACAGTATTGCGCAAACGCATAAGGCCGGGAGGGAAATGGATACTTGTAACCCGTCTTTCCAAGCGAAACCCATTCCCGGTGATCGTTTTGCCAAAGCTCCGCCGAACGGACACCCTTCCCTTCGAATAACAGGATTACTTCCCTGGGTAGACTGTCGTTGTTCTTAAGGCTGAACCTTGACCAATAAAAATACGGATCGTATCCCTTGAAAACAATCAGTCGGTCCGGGATTCGTTCAAATCTACCTTGAGAGGCGGGCTTTAAAACTGAGTCAAGAGAGATAATTGAAGTAGATTTTATTCTTTCAGAGTTACCATTAATCGATATATAGCCCGGCCGATTCTTAAGTTTTTCAAGATTTACAGCTTGTCCGGCACTATCATTAAAGAGGAAACAGCCGATAAATATAAGGGAGACATATTTCAGGATATTTAACATTAGCTACTATTAGACGGCAAATGTTTGCTCAAGATCTTTAATCTGAAATATAAAAAAAATACCAATTAGTTGGTATTGTCTCGGCTGTCCTGAATAACGGATATTTGATGAAGTTTGACCGAGGCACTCCCGGTGGTACATAAACCCGAAAAATAGGAGGCCTGTCCTTTTTGAAACCCACGAATAACTGAATTACAGTTTGCGGCTTGCCTTTCAATTTTACTGCCCGGTATTTGGAATTAAAGCGGCCAGGGTTAAGAATATCTCCCGGTAATCATCAAGTCGTTGACGCCAACCCCGAAACTTTCCGTACACCAAATGTGGACATATCCGATCAGGAGGAAGTTCAAATAGATTTTGCCGGGACCCGCATAACAGTTGGCAGCATAAAATTGCGAATGACCAACCAGCGACAATTATTAGTTCTTTTAATCTCAAAATTTGAAACATGAAAGGTTCAATTCTTTTCTTAATGGCCCTGTCAGTATTGTTTATAAACACAAACTGTAGCAAGGAAGCTGAAACTGATTTGCCTGAAAAAAATGCACCCAAGGCTGATGCAGGGCCTGACATCAACCTGGAGATACCAAGGGATTGGACACCTTTGACGGGCAAAGCGTCAGACACAGACGGCAGCATTGAAAGCTTCAAATGGACCAGGATATCAGGTCCCCAGGCTTACCTTCTTGAGGAGGAATCAACTGCCAGTGCGCGGGTAGTCTGGATGGAAGAAGGAGAGTATCAATTCGAATTAACAGTAACAGATAACGGCGGCCTTGTTGATAAGGATACGGTGAAAGTCAGTGTGACTAGCAACTTGCAGAAGATGGTGATTAAAGGTGATGATTTGGAATTGCAATCAAACGGCCTGCCTGGCAAATCAGTACCAACGGAAGTATACGACAACCTGAAATGGGTTTTTTGTAACTATGGGAGCAGCTATCAACAGGCGGACGATGGCCCACAACCCGGAATCGATTATTGGCTGGGGGGAGGAAATTATTTCGAGCGAGTAGACGGCAATATCATTACTTATTTCGGGTATGATGAGCTTAAAGACTTGATTTTATATTATTGAAAATTCATGCGGATTACCGTTGGTCTTTTAAGATATCCAGGTACAAGAATCAGGCATGAAAGTAATATCGGGAAATACAGAAGACGCCGATGCCAAACTATCTGTTTAATCGTCATGTCGGGTCAATTAAGCAAGTTTGCGACATAACTGCGTGTTCTTTTAATTCCTGGCACATTCTGTCGTCTTTTTCTTTAGTCATGTGAAAGGAACTTTCTGTCGTAGAATTGGCATACCTGGCCGCATTTCGAAAAAAACTTCTGAACCCGAAGTTAATTTTAGCCGGAAAAGGCAATGCAATAGTCGTTCGGCTGAAAGCGAGTCGATTTTTAAACTCAACTCAATAAACGATGAAACCTTCGCTTTTATTAATGGCCATTATTTCGTTATTAATATTTACTGGCTGCAGAGAGGAAGAACTACCATATAGACCTCCAGACCTGGGAACACCTCCCGCACCAATTCTAATTCCACCGGATGCCTATGCTGGAGAAGATAGAATTGTCGAACTACCGGTCAATGAAACCGTATTACGTGGAGAGTCAAACGAGTGGGACCCGGATCTTAGCTTCTCATGGCGAAAGATAAGTGGTCCCGACAGTCTTCTGATAGTAAGTAAGGATGCCCTACAAACCAGGGTACTTGAATTGGAGAAGGGAATCTATGAATTTGAGTTGAGTGTATCTGACAAAAAAAGCCTGACTAGTAAGGATACTGCGATGGTGATAGTTGGAGCATTGTCTTCAAACCCCAGCGAACTGGTATTCAATTTTCAAAACGTTGATCAGTTTTTTGAGGGTGCTGTTTTCGTGTTTTATAACTTTTATAATTACATACCCCGCGGCAGTTTTTTTAAAGTTTTCGTCAAGAGAGATACTACTGCAGCCTGGGAGGAGGGCATACAGCCCTTAGGATTGGCCGATAATTATCCTTATTCGTTTTCGTTGTGGGATGGCAATTTATGGGTCTGGTCATCCGGCCCTTCGTTGGATGAGAAATCGCAGGTAAAAATTGTTTATGATTAAAGTAAATCCCGTCGTACCAATAAAATTTAAAGATCAAGCTAAGGATAGATTGAATGAAAGTCTTTCGTCGTTTATTTCCTTGCCAAATACAAAAGCCTGCAATGGTAGTCGTTTGTCATTTCTTATTACGGATCCGATGTTGACGATACCCAATGTCAAAATTGTTACTGTTTGGAGTTGGTTATTTTTAAATCTTTGAGCCTTTTTACTCAATCATTAAAAAGAATAAGATTATGAAATGTTCATTTATTTTAGCCATAACCGCGTTTTCAATCAGCTTCTTCAGCGGATGCAGGGAAGAAGAACTACCGTATACACCCCCAGACCTGGGAACACCTAATGCGCCAATTCCAATTCCACCGGATGCCTATGCCGGAGAAGATGTAGTTCTCGAACTACCAGGCAGCGAAACCGTATTATATGGAGAGGCAAACGAGTGGGACCCGGATCTTAGCTTCTCCTGGAGGAAGATTAGTGGTCCCGACAGTTTTATGATAGTAAGTAAGGATGCCCTACAAACCAGTGTACTTGAACTGGGGAAGGGAGCCTATGAATTTGAGTTGAGTGTATCTGACAGAAAAAACCTGACCATTAAGGATACCGCGATGGTGACAGTTGGAGCATTATCTTCAAACCCCAGCGAGCTCGTATTCAATTATAAAACCTTTGATGAGTTTTGGGACAGCTATACTTTCCTGATTGAAAACTTTTATACTTACATACCTCGCGGCAGTTTTTTTAAGGCTTTCGTCAAAAGAGATACCACTGCAGCCTGGGAAGAAGCCATACAACCATTAGCATTGCCCAATAATTATCCTTATTCGTTTTCGTTGTCGTATGGCCATTTGTTTGTCTTTTCATCCAGTCCCATGAATGAGAAGTCTCAGGTAAAAATTGTTTATGATTAAAGTAAATTCCGTCACACCAATAAATTTAAAAGGTCAAAATTGAGCCGAGATTGAGTGAAAGTCTTTCGTCGTTGATAAATACATTAAAATGATTTGATCATAGCCAGGCCAAATGTTATGCCCTAACAAAATGATAGTTGAACAACTATTCGCGGCTGTCTATTTTACTACCAACCAGCTCATGGACGCATTCCATTTTTCAGTAATGGAAATTCGAAAAATTGTCTTATTAATCCACCGACCTATTTTTATCGCCCTTTATCTTGTTTGTTTTGTTACGTTCAGAGCGGGACGAGGCCGCCGCCTTGGCAATCGCTGTGTTACCGAACCGGTCTTTAATTTCGTCCACGGCTTTATATAAGTTCAATTTTTCTTCATTGTTATTGAATAAGCTCATTTGCATTGTAAACGGTATAAGCTGGCTGAAACGAATACCCAGAAGTCGGACAGGTTGTCCTTTACGGTATAATTTGTTGAACAAATCCTTCGCCTTTGCGATCAACTGGTCATCAAGCGAGGTGTAATCAATGATTTCCTGCCGGGATGTAGTTTCAAAATCAGGATACCGGATTTTAACCGTTATACAACCAGTAAGCTTTTCATCACTTCGAAGATCATACGCATTTTTTTCTGTCAGGCGGATCAGCTCCCTGTATAGCTGATCAATATCGCTGATGTTTTCATGAAAGGTGTTTTCGTGACTCATGCTTTTTTGTTCCCAGTCAGTATCAACATCTGCATTGCCGATCCCCTGTGCTTTTTGCCACAATGAATAGCCCCAACTGCCCACATATTTTTCAAGTAACTCAACAGGAGTACGGGCAATATCTTCAATGGTATAAATGCCGAAGTTTTTCAATTGCTGTTCGGTTTGTTTACCCACACCGTTTATTTTTTCAATCTTTAGAGGCCACAGAAATTCTTTTTCCCTGCCATGCGGGATTTCCAGGAAACCATTAGGTTTGGCTTCGTTAGTTGCGATCTTACTGATAAACTTCGCCGATGATAAGCCGCAGGAAATAGGAAGACCCGTTTCCCTGATAATCAGTTCCCGCAATTCGCGTGTGTATTGACTTACGTTGAAAAATTTATCCATTCCCGTCAGGTCACAATAGAATTCATCTATGGATGCTTTTTGAAAAAGGGGCACTTTTGACGCAATAATATCGGTTACCCAACGGGAATATTTACTGTATTCTCCTCTTGTGCCGTGAAGAAGAATCGCGTGAGGACATAATTTCATCGCGGTGCGCATTGGCATTGCTGAATGAACGCCATATTTTCTGGCCTCATAACTGCACGTGGACACCACACCACGATCGCTCGTGCCGCCAACGATAATTGGCTTCCCTTTAAGCGATGGATTGTTAATGATCTCAACCGCCACAAAAAACGAATCCAGGTCAAAATGAGCTATATAACGAAGCTGCTCCGCCATAAAAACAAAGTTAACAAAACCCCGTTTCAACAATGCTTAAGATCCAGGGTTGGGACACGGGAATCCAACATCCAACATCAAACGTCAAACCTCAAACTTCAAACTGCATTCTTATATTTGAGAGATGGAATGGGAGTGGCTAAAAACCGGTATTGGTCCGCTGAAAGACCTGGTAACTTTTTTAAACAAGGAAAGTAAGACGAGTGACATAATAAAAAAGCAGGTCATTCGTGAGTTGCGCAACAATCTTAATATTTTTCATAATGGGTTTATGAACAATATTTCGCAGGATACGCTTATTGACATGCTGACGAACGAGATGATCAAAGAAGCAATTAAAAACAATTTTAAATTCAAAAAACTGAAACCCGGTAGCATTGAGCCTTATCATATTTACGAAGAAAGAAATAAAAAATATACGGGATGGGACGCAGAAAAGCTGGTCGATAAAATTGATGAAAAAATAGAAGAGCTGAAAAATATCAAAAAAATGAACGGTGGCAGTGTGTCCACTGTAAAGAACAATATTTCCCTGATGCTTAGCAATCTCTATTATCGCATGAAATTGCTGGCCGATTTTATTCGTTCAGAAATGAAATGATTCCTGTAGAAACAACACCGCTGAGAAAGTTCATTAGTTCTGTCTACCCACTCAAAGAGACGGAAATGGAAAGATTCCTGGAATCATGGCAGCCGTTTACCTGCAAAAGAAAAACGATCCTGACTGCAGCCGGGGAAACGGAGCGCTATCTTTATTTTGTGCTCGAGGGAGTGCAACGGGCCTTCTTTGTGGGGAATGAACGACAAGAGGCTACCATTGTGTTTACTTATCCTCCGTCTTTTTCAGGAGTTGCAGATTCTTTTCTTACTCAGACTCCTTCCAAATATTTTCTTGAAACGCTGACAAACGGCAGGTTTTTAAAAATTTCCTATCAAAAGCTGAACGACCTTATGAATGAATTTCCCGTCATCCAGCGAATGGTATTGCAACTGTCAGCAATTGCATTGAAAGGTGTATTGGAAAGACAGATCGAACTGCAATGCTTTAGCGCCGAAGAAAGGTTTAAAACGTTGATGGCCCGCAGTCCGCATGTACTGCAAATAATTCCTCATAAATATCTTGCTTCTTACCTGGGAATTGACCCCACCACTTTCAGTAAATTATTAGGATCTGTTAGAATATAACAAGGTTGCCGCTAAAATCTTGGCATATCTCAAGATTTTGAGAAAAACGCATTGCTAGCTTTGTATAAAATAACGAAGATGCCAAGATATATATGTATTGATATGCTGGATTCGCTTCAGAGTGATGTTCGCCAGTTGATATCAGAAGCAAATTACCTAAAGTCAATAGACCCGGCTGTCTTATTACAGGAACCGGCACCAGGCAAATGGAGCATCATCCAGGTCCTGGAGCATCTGAACAGCTATGGGCGCTATTATTTACTGGCAATGGAAAGGTCCATGGACAAAGGCACGAAATCAGTTGAATATTTCAAACCGGGCTGGGTTGGCGACTATTTTACCAGGTTGATGAAACCCGGCGAGAACGGGCAGGTGTCAAATAAAATGAAGTCGCCAAAAGACCACAGGCCTTCTAAATACCCGGATGCTTTTCCTGTACTCCATACTTTCCTGGAACAACAACAATACTTGCTTGATTTGCTGGAGTTAGCCAAATCAAAAAACATTGGCGCCATTCGCACCCCGATATCGATTTCGAGATGGATCAAATTAAAGCTGGGTGACACCTTCCGTTTTTTCGTCGCGCACGAGCAGAGGCATTTTGTTCAAATAAATAATGCGCTGGTGACCATCCGTGACACTAAAGATATACTTCCAGCAGCCCATCCGGCAGTGTGACAAATAACTGCCTGTTTTTATGATCCGTTTTTTGAAGGGTGCTTTCGTTCAAAGGAATAAAAACTTCTTTAGACTTGATCTCAAGCCTGCATAGAAGTTGGTGCGGTTGTTCTATTACTTCGAGGACCGGCCCGAGTGAGTGCTTGTGTTCAATCACCTCGTAGCCCAGCAAATTAACTGGCGCCGAGACATGGGCAAATTTCTTGAAATCAGTTTGCGGTAACCAAACTTCTTTTTGAACGATCTTCGCAGCTTCTTCTTTGCTGGAAATGCCTTCAATCGTCAAATAGATCTCGGTTTCATTCTTGATTTTTGTGGATTGAACAAACCAGGGGAAAAAAGAATCTTTTCTATTCTCTGTGAAAATTGCTTTCAGTCCCTTGAGTGCCGTTTTCTTTCCAAGGTTGTGTTTTAAGACCAATTCACCCTTTAATCCAAAAGTGCTAACCAGCTTTCCTATTTTAAAATACTCAGCCAAGAATTACTTTATTAAATTTTCCTGTGAATGGTGATATGGTTTAGATATTTCTGCAATTAAATTCAGGATAAGACCCGGGCAGCTTCAACCGACTTGTTCTATTTAGTATAACAAAAAGGCGATCCGCTTAAAGCAGATCGCCTAAATGAACTTACAGGACAGATTGGCTCCATCGATTGACGGAATTATTTATCCTTCGCTGCCGCCTGGTCCACCCTGCGTCCTTCTTTCAGGTCTGCGACCTTGCATCGGACGACGGGTTCTTTTGTTGCGTGCAGCTTCTTCCTGGCGTTTCCTTACCTGCGCATCATGTTCCGTACTCCACTTTGTGAATTTTTCCATCGCTGCGGCTTCATCAAAAAGTCCCAGCCCTACTCCGCGAAGTAAATGTTTCAGGTACAATACACCCTTGAAGCTTAAAATACGGCGAACCGTATCAGTTGGTGTGGCTCCTTTGTTGAGCCATTCCAATGCTTTCTGACGATCAAGCTGAATAGTAGCCGGAACAGTCAGTGGATTGTAAGTACCTAATTTTTGAATGAATTTACCATCGCGGGGGCTGCGGGAATCTGCAATAACGATGAAATAGAATGGTCTTTTCTTAGACCCATGACGCTGAAGTCTGATCTTTGCTGCCATTTTAAATAGACATTTAAAGGCGTTAAACAAAATTGTTAGTGCCGGTTGAAACCGGAACGACGAAGATAAGAACTGGCAGGGAAAATGCCAAAACCCCCGTGTTTTGGACAATTGCGACACATGGTTGATCTTCAGCGCATAGGTTTATTATTCAACGTAAATTCGAAGTTTGACCTCGGGACAAAATTTATCAACATTTCCCTGGTCCTGAGAGTTTTGAACAAAATGCGAATCGGCTCACCCATTTGCGGGCATTGTAAGACTTCTCAACTTTATTTGGAGCGATTTAGTGGCGGAAGATTTATCGGCGGCCTTTTCCCAAACATGCCCATTTTGTTCATTCCCTTCATCATATCCCGCATTTGCCCGAACTGTTTCATAAAGGCGTTCATTTCATTAATGTCTTTACCTGCACCTTTAGCGATCCGTTTTCTGCGACTTTGATCTATTAAATCCGGGTCCGCCCTTTCCGCCGGCGTCATAGAGTTGATCATAGCCTCAATTCCTTTAAATGAATCGTTGTTGATGTCAATATCCTTAATCTGTTTTCCAATTCCGGGTATCATTCCAAGAAGATCTTTCATGTTCCCCATCTTCTTGATCTGCTCCAACTGGGTCTTAAAATCGGCAAAATCAAACTTGTTTTTCCGAAGCTTACTTTCCAGTTTTCTCGCCTGGTCCTCGTCAAACTGCTCCTGGGCTTTTTCCACTAAACTTGTGATGTCGCCCATGCCCAAAATCCGCTGCGCCATCCTTTCGGGGTAAAAGACGTCCAGCGTATCAAGTTTTTCTCCGCTGCTCGTGAACTTGATGGGCTTATTGACAGTGTATTTAATGGAAAGCGCCGCACCACCCCGCGTATCACCATCCAGTTTTGTCAGTACCACACCTGTAAAATCAAGCCGGTCATTAAATGCTTTTGCGGTATTTACAGCATCCTGGCCAGTCATACTGTCCACGACAAATAGTATTTCCTGTGGTTTGACAGCGTCCCTGATATTGGCCACTTCTGTCATCATCATTTCATCAATGGCAAGGCGCCCTGCGGTGTCTATGATGACTACATTTTTGTTTTTACTTCGTGCCTCTTTAATCGCATTTTGAGCAATAGAAACAGCGTCCTTGTTTTCTTCTTCGACGTATACATCAACGCCAATCTGTTCACCAAGGACCTTCAGTTGTTCCATAGCAGCCGGGCGATAAATATCCGCCGCAGCCAATAGGGGAGATAGTGCTTTTTTTGATTTGAGGAAATTGGCCAGCTTACCGCTAAATGTTGTTTTACCGCTACCCTGGAGTCCCGCGATAAGGATCACAGCCGGATTTCCTTTCGCATTGAATACTGCTTCTTCGCCACCCATCAATTCGGTCAACTCATCTTTTACGATCTTGACCATTAATTGGCCGGGACTGATGGCGTTTATGACTTTTTCGCCAAGCGCTTTATCTTTTATCTTATCCGTAAACTCCTTCGCGATCTTATAATTTACGTCCGCGTCCACTAGTGCGCGACGAATGTCTTTCACGGTAGCTGCAATATTTATGTCGGTGATCCGCGCCTGGCCTTTTAGATTTTTAAAGGCACTTTCTAATTTATCCTGGAGGGAATTAAACATGTCGCAATAAATTTCTTGTCACAAAAGAAAAAGTGAACATCATAATGTTCACTTTTTAATGAAATACAAAGATAAGTAGTGTAAAAATTATATCATGCACCTAAGTAGGTTCTTAAAACATTTACTCTGTTAGTCGTTCTTAATTTTGTTATTGCTTTGTCTTTGATCTGCCTGACTCTTTCGCGTGTCAGGTTGAACCGTTCGCCAATATCTTCAAGGCTCATCGGGTGGTCTACACCAATCCCAAAGAAATAGCAGATAACTTCCTTTTGCCTTTCTGTAAGCGTTTTCAGTGAACGGTCAATTTCCGTTTTTAAAGACTCCTTATGATCCAGTTCTCCGTCTGTTTTTTCTGCATTGGGATTTTCCAATACGTCAAGCAGGGTACCATCTTCACCTTCAGAAATAGGGGTGTCCATGCTTACGTGACGCGATGAGATACTTAATGACGCAGACACTTCATCGAGGTCCATGTCAAGCATTTCTGCAAGTTCTTCCGGAGACGGCTCCCTTTCAAACTGTTGCTCCAGCTGCGAAAATGCTTTTTGGATTCGGTTGGTAAGTCCCACCTTGTTTAGCGGAAGACGTACGATACGGGATTGCTCGGCCAAAGCCTGTAAAATGCTTTGACGAATCCACCACACCGCATAAGAAATGAACTTGAAACCACGGGTTTCATCAAATCTCTGGGCAGCCTTGATAAGGCCAAGATTGCCCTCATTGATAAGGTCCGGCAATGACAGACCTTGATTCTGATACTGCTTTGCAACCGATACAACAAAACGGAGATTTGCTTTTGTAAGACGATCCAGGGATTTTTGGCATCCTTGCCTGATGAGAGCTGCTAGTCTTACTTCTTCTTCGGAGGAAATTAACTCGACTTTGCCTATTTCCTGGAGGTACTTCTCCAGACTTTGAGATTCACGATTAGTAATAGACTTCGTGATCTTCAATTGTCTCATACTCATAGGAATGGTTTTAAGTGGGTTATTTTAAGGGTTAAAGATTATATGTTTTGGTAAATCAGCCTTTAAAAACACCCATCACAATGGTCTTTCATGGATTTAGAAAGTATTGGATGTCAGGACAATTTAAGCATTTGCCGCGTATGCCCCAAAAAAATTATCTTTCCTTTAACGCCGGTTTGATGAATTTATTTTATAGCCAATGAATTAGCACGGTCCGGAGCCGGTGAAAAATAAAAAAGAAATTAATGCGATACGACGATTTATTATTTATTATTGCAGCTAGGGACGATTTTAAAGGTAAAAAATGAGTAAACAGTTATACACGCTAGAGTTTCCTGTCAGGTGTTCACCATCTATCCTTTACGAATTTTTATCAACTCCCGCAGGCCTTGGGGAGTGGTTCGCCGATAAAGTGGATGAAAGAGATAATATCTTTTATTTTGGCTGGAATGGTTCTTTTGAGAAAGCTGAAGTGGTCGAGAACGAAACAGACAAACATATTCGTTTTCGTTGGCTTGACGCACCTAAAAGCGAATACTTCGAATTCAGTATTGAAAAGTCGGAAATCACAAATCAAACGATTTTGGTAGTAAAAGACTTTGCTGAAAAAAAGGATATCAAAGATCAAAAACTTTTGTGGGACCACCAGGTTAAGGATCTGTTTCACCGTTTGGGAAACTAGTCCTTCAGGATGTGGATTAATTGGATGAAAACATCTGCCAGTTTTGCGCCGGCATCATTCCATTGATCCAGCGATATTTTTTTTGCCAGTTTTATAAAAGAATTGTTGCGGGTTATTTTTTCAAAGTCTGAATCATTCATTTCTTCTATACTTGTGTAATTGCTTTCCTCAAAATGGTGTTGCCACTCGTCTCTGTTGATACATATGTAAAATTTCTTTTGTTGCAGGTAAGCGAATGAGCCGATAATCCTTTCCACGTAAGCATCTTTATACTGTCCTGAAACGTGAAGTGTGGTGCTAAAGAAATTCCCCCACCAAAACAAGGTGCGGATGGAAAGGAAACTCTTCTTGTCAAAAAGCCTTGGATAATCTAAAACCAGCCATGGCAAACCCCCGTAATTTTCTCCCCTTGATATTTTTGGCGATGATTCGGTTAATTGTCGGGGTATGTCAGGAAATCCCTGCAATACTACGTGCTGTCCCGATTGAATTTCCGAAAGCAATTGTTTTACTTTTCCAAGTACATTGTTCTTTGTTAAAATCCAATCGGTCCTGTTAACCAAAAACATCTCCTCTGGTGAAAGCCGTATTTTTGCACTATCCATAACTTAAAGATAAGTGTTCAAGAAACTAGACAAGCTCATTCTTAAAGCATTCATAGGACCGTTTGTTGCCACCTTCTTTATTACATTGCTGGTGCTTGTTATGCAGTTTTTTTGGTTGTACATTGATGACTTTGTAGGAAAAGGATTGGGTATTGATGTCGTTTTAAAATTTATATGGTATCAAAGTGCTGTGCTGATTCCATTGGCACTACCTCTTGCAATTTTGCTGTCATCACTTATGACTTTTGGCAACCTGGGCGAAAGTTTCGAGCTGGTAGCCATTAAATCGGCGGGTATATCATTGCTACGCTTTATGCGACCCTTGTTTTTCGTTTCCCTTGTTGTTTGCGGCATTGCATTCTTATTTTCCAACTACATCATACCCGTTGCATTTTTAAAATCACGGACGCTGTTATCAGACATAGTATATGCCAAGCCCGCATTTGATCTGAAGGAAGGCGTTTTTTATGATCGCATCAATGGATTCGCCATTAAGATTGGAAAAAAAGAGGCGAACGATAGTATAATAAGGGACGTGATCGTGTACGAGCAGGGTAATCCTGTGCAGGACAATTTTATTATTGCCAAAAGTGGTGTGATGGGCGTGTCAGATGACAAACGATATCTTGAGTTCAACCTGAAAGATGGTTGGAGATACGAGGAGCGGGGCAATAACAGTTTCGCTGACGCAAAAACCGATTATGTGCGGTTGGGCTTTAAAGAGTATAAAAAGCAGTTTGACCTCAGTTCTTTTCAGTTCGTCCAAACCAATGACAGTGTGAACCGGAATAATGAGAGGGTTTACAGTATGCGACAGCTAAACAAGGCCATCGACTCGTTAAAAAAGGATAATAATCGTATCAGGGTAATCCTGGATGCTGCGGTGCAATATTCAAACCTGAAATTTACAAAATACCTTGACAGCACGGCCCACAAAAAAAGGGAAGGAGATAGCTTGTTTATGGCTGCTAAAAGTTTGGATGAGCTGATACCTGATACGGCCAGGTATGCCGTGCACTCGGAAGCGACTACTCAGTCAAGCTCGTTGAGTTCGGCCATTTCGAGCAGGGCATTAACAATGAAGGACAAGGAAAAAATTCTAAGAAAGCATAAAATAGAATGGCACCGGAAGATTGTTCTTTCTTGCGCCTGCCTGATCCTTTTTTTAATAGGAGCACCCCTGGGATCGATAATCAGGAAGGGCGGATTGGGGACACCACTTATTGCAGCGATTAGTTTCTTTATGGTCTTTTATTTTTCTACCTCGATAGGTGAGAAGTTTGCAAAAGAGAATAAACTAACACCTTTTGCGGGTATGTGGCTGGCCGCTTTTATACTCGTGCCTATAGGAGTATTTCTTACGTATAAGGCAATGCGCGATTCTCAATTGTTCAATAAAGAATGGTACTACCGGGTTGCCAAGTCGTTCCGGAAATTTATTATGCGAGTCAAAATCGCTCAGGATGCGGAGAAAGTCTAACTTTACAATCAACAATTCCTGCGGAGTTAAAACTAAATAAGATGATATGAAAAAAGCCAGCTCACGACGTGATTTTATAGTTGACTCAACGAAAACCGTAATTGTGGTTGCAGCGAGTGTTGCGGGTACCGGTTCATTACTCCAATCCTGCAGTGGCCCGAAGAAGGCAACGGGTACCGGTTCTTACCCCAAAACCGGGTTCACCCAGGAACCGCTTCCTTATTCTTATGGCAGCCTTGATAAATCCATTGATGGAACCACCATGGAAATCCATTATACAAAACATGCAGCCGCATACGCTACCAACCTCCAGGATGCGGCAAAAAACGAAAGCGTGGATATGGGCAAACCATTGGAAGATGTTCTTGCCAGGGTTTCGAAGTTTTCAACTAAAATGAGGAATAACGGTGGTGGGCATTACAATCATGAATTATTTTGGAAATCTATGTCGCCAACCGGTGGCGGAAAGCCTTCCGGTAAATTGTTGACAGCAATAGAGTCCGGGTTCAATTCATTTGACAGCTTTAAAACCCAATTTTCTGATGCCGGTAAGAACCGGTTTGGCAGCGGCTGGGCCTGGCTATACCTTGACGGAGATAAAAAACTAAAGATCGGATCTACACCCAACCAGGATAACCCATTAATGGACGTGAGCGATATAAAAGGTTTGCCTGTGTTGGGTCTCGACGTATGGGAGCACGCTTACTACCTGCGTTATCAAAATAAACGGGCAGATTACATCAATGCCTGGTGGGACGTCGTCAACTGGGGTTATATTCAAAACCGGTATGACTCGATGGCCTGAAATTTTCGACCATTATTTCAATTTTACATTACCACAAATCAACTCCGAAACCTAATGCAAGTAAAGCTGCGGCTAAAGGATGTTAAAGAAAGTTTTGAATAACTTGCCTGCTTGAAAGCAAACAATCAAAACCTGGCGGTACAAAAATGGGTAGCTGCAATCTCATTGTTGTTGCTTGTTGTCAAGTTTATAGCCTGGTACCTTACCCGTTCGGTAGCTATTCTTACCGATGCTATGGAAAGTATCGTGAATGTAGTTGCCGGTTTTATAGGATTATACAGTTTGTACGTGGCCGCAAAACCACGCGACAGGAATCATCCTTACGGGCATGGAAAAGCAGAATTTTTATCTGCCGCGGTTGAGGGTACCATGATACTGATGGCAGGTCTTATCATTATTTATAAGGCAATCATTCAACTTATTTACCCGGTAGCTTTACAAAAAATTGATACAGGTATTTGGCTTGTTGGTGTGACTGCTTTCGTGAATTTTTTAATGGGAACAATTGCCTTGAAGATCGGCAGGAACAACGACTCGCTCGCTCTTATTGCAAGTGGGCGGCATTTGCGTAGCGATACCATTTCCACTGCGGGAATTATTGCGGGTTTGGCATTGATATATTTTACCGGGTATGACTGGATCGATGTGGTGATTGCTATCGCGGTTTCATTGATCATTATATTTACTGGTTACCGCATCATTCGTCGGTCAATAGCTGGCATCATGGATGAGGCCGATGAAAAGTTGCTCAATGATATGGTGGCATTGCTGAACAGAAACCGAAAGGAAAACTGGGTTGACCTGCACAATTTGCGGGTAATAAAATATGGTAGTGTATTTCACATAGATTGCCACCTCACCGTTCCATGGTATCTTAATGTGCACGAAGCACATAAAGAAATTGATAAATTAGGGGCTTTGGTAAGAGAGAAATTTCACGAATCAGTTGAACTTTTTGTGCATTCTGATGGTTGTTTATATTTTCAATGTCATATTTGCAGCAAACAGGATTGCCACGTAAGGCAGCATACATTCGAAGAGAAAATTCCATGGACACTAGAAAATATTTCAGGAGATAAAAAGCACGGCAAAAATGACTAAAAGCATTGTATGAAGACTTCAACGACCTGGAAACACGATCACGCATTTGAAAGCAGGCTGGAAAAGAATGTTTTTCAAATAGATGGGCACAAGAAGGAAGGTCCCAACCCAAAAGCATTATTGCTTTCTGCAATTGCTGCCTGCTCTGGTATTGATGTCGTGGACATGCTGCACAAAATGAGAGTATCTTTTTCCGACCTTACCATTGACGTGGAAACCGAACAAACTACGGAGCATCCGCGTGTTTTTAAAGATATTTGGGTGACCTACAAAATAAAAACGGACCTTTCGAATGAGCAAAAAATCCGGAAAGCCATTGACCTTTCCTTAGAAAAATATTGCGGCGTGTCTGCCATGTTGAAAAAAAATTCCCCAATAAATTATAAATTGGAGTTGTTGAAATAGCCATATGCTTTCGATGAAATCACAATATGCGTTTAAGGCACTGACTTACCTCAGTGAAAAGTTCAACGAAGGACCCATCCTGATTTCCGAGATCGCTAAAAAGAAAAAAATTCCGTTAAAATTTTTGGAGAATATCCTGCTTGAGTTAAAAAAAGCTGATATCCTCGATAGCAAAAAAGGAAAGGGAGGCGGATATTTTTTGAAAACCAGCCCCGAAAAAGTAAAGGTAGCCACTGTCATCCGCCTTATCAATGGGCCGATAGCAATGCTTCCCTGTGTAAGTCTTTATTTTTACGAGCGTTGCAAAAACTGCGACCAGAAGCATTGTGGTCTGCACGACCTGATGATCCAGGTAAGGGACGCCACATTAAACATCGTTGAAAACCGCACCCTCAAGGATCTTGTGGTTTGATCAGCAGTTTAATTTGACAAACACTTGTTTGCGTCTAAAATCGCCGTTAATAGCAGTCCACTAACTTGGTGGGCTTTCTTTTTACCCTTATTTTTGTAGTCTTAAAAAATTTAATTTATGTCGTTAAGACTCGGAGATGTTGCACCTAATTTTAAAGCACAAACAACTGAAGGAGAGATTGATTTTTATGAATATCTCGGTAATAGCTGGGGCATTTTATTTTCGCACCCTGCCGATTTTACGCCCGTTTGTACAACGGAACTTGGCAGAACAGCATTACTTCAGGATGAATTTGCAAAACGGAATGTAAAAGTATTGGCGGTAAGTGTTGATCCGCTTGATAAACACTTCGAATGGAGAAAGGATATCAATGACACGCAAAATTGTAATGTAGGCTTTCCGCTTATTGCCGATGAAGACAGGAAGGTTGCATCACTCTATGATATGATCCATCCGAACGCCTCGGCTACAGCGACGGTTCGTTCACTCTTTGTTATTGGTCCTGATAAGCTGGTTAAACTGACGATAACTTATCCTGCATCTACCGGCAGAAATTTTTATGAAGTATTGCGGGTAGTTGATTCATTGCAATTAACGGCAGGTTATAGTGTAGCTACGCCCGCTGACTGGAAAGGTGGAGAAGATGTAATTGTTGTTCCGGCGGTTTCCACGGAGGATGCAGTTAAGAAATTTCCGAAAGGGGTTAAAGTCGTAAAACCATACCTGCGCTATACACCACAGCCTAATCTATAATCAATGTTGACTCCTGAATCGATCAAAAAGGTTGAAGAAAGCACATTAGCAGAAGGCCTGAAGCTAATAACCGAATGGTTTCCGGGAAAAGTAGTGTTTTCGTCATCCCTCGGGCAGGAGGACCAGGTATTGACTGATGTTATTTTCAAAAATAATTTGCCGGTCACGATTTTCACTATTGATACCGGCAGATTATTTAACGAGACCTATGAATTGCTTGATCGGACAAACGCCCGGTATAAAAAAAACATACAGGTTTACTTTCCTGAAGCAGCCGATGTTGAGGAGTTTGTAGTGAACAAGGGAATCAACAGCTTTTATGAATCCGTTGACAACAGGAAGGAATGTTGCCACATCCGCAAGGTGAAGCCACTCAACAGGGCATTGAAAGGAGCGGCGGTTTGGATCACAGGTCTTCGGGCGGAACAATCAAATAACCGGCATGATATGCCCATGATAGAGTGGTCGGAGGAAAAGATGCTGTATAAATTCAATCCGCTTATCAAATGGACGTACGCGGACATGATGGATTATATAAACAAATTCAATGTACCTTACAACCGGCTGCATGATAAAGGATTTATCAGTATTGGATGCGCGCCTTGCACAAGAGCGATTGAACCTGGTGAAGACGCCAGGGCCGGACGCTGGTGGTGGGAGACTTCTCAAAAGGAATGTGGACTGCACGAAACTAAAATTGTATCATCCAATGCGTCCTGAACAAATCAATTCAAGGATAAAGTAGTGAACTGACGAGATATGAGAAGTTATCATTTAGATTACCTGGAACAACTCGAAACGGAAAGCATCCATATTTTTCGCGAGGTAGCAGCACAGTTTGAGAAGCCTGCACTGCTCTTTAGTGGCGGCAAAGACTCCATTACGCTGGTACACCTGGCGAAAAAAGCTTTTACGCCGGGTAAAATACCTTTTCCCCTGGTCCATATTGATACCGGTCACAATTTCCCCGAGGCTTTAAGTTTTCGGGACAAACTGGCCGCGCAAGTGAATGCCAAACTGGTTGTTCGCAAGGTTGAAGACACCATTCGTGAAAGAAAGCTGACCGAGCCAAAAGGCAAGTTTGCCAGCCGTAATTGGTTACAAACGCATACTTTATTGGATACAATCGAAGAATTTAAATTCGATTGCTGTATTGGTGGAGCCCGCAGGGATGAAGAAAAGGCAAGAGCCAAAGAAAGAATTTTTTCCATTCGTGATGAGTTTGGTCAATGGAACCCAAAACTGCAAAGGCCTGAGATTTGGAACCTTTACAATGGAAGAATTCATAAAGGCGAAAATGTGAGAGTGTTCCCCATCAGCAATTGGACAGAACTCGATATCTGGAACTATATCCGCAAGGAAAATATCGCTTTGCCATCTATCTATTTTGCGCACGAAAGAGAGGTCATAGAACATGAAGGACAGCTGGTGGCTGTTTCTGATTTTATACAAATGGATGAATCAGATGTCGTATTAAAGAAGAACGTACGCTATCGCACCGTAGGCGACATGACTTGTACAGCTGCAGTTGAGTCAAATGCCGTGACATTGGATGAGGTCATAAATGAAATTATTTCAACGCGAATCAGCGAAAGGGGCGAAACGAGGATCGACGACAGAGTAACGGAGGCGGCAATGGAAGACAGGAAGAAAAATGGATATTTTTAAGATAACAATCGGCCAACAAAATTTACAACAAGCGCTCAATGGACTTACTGAGATTTATTACAGCCGGGAGTGTTGACGACGGAAAGAGCACGCTGATCGGCAGGTTGCTGTACGATAGCAAGAATATACTGATCGACCAGCTGGAAGCGCTGGAACGGCAGACAAAAAACAAAGAAGGATCCATTGACCTTGCATTATTAACAGATGGATTAAGAGCCGAGAGGGAGCAGGGCATCACCATCGATGTAGCCTATCGCTATTTCTCTACCCCCAAAAGGAAATTCATAATAGCAGATGCACCGGGGCATGTGCAGTACACGCGCAACATGATCACGGGGGCGTCCAACGCCAACCTGATCATTATACTAATTGATGCGAGGCAAGGAGTGGTCGAGCAGACGCGCCGTCATTCGATTATTGCCTCCTTGTTGAAAATACCTCATGTAGTAGTTGCGATTAATAAAATGGATCTTGTTGAATATTCACAAAATGTGTTCAATGATATTGTGATCGACTATTCAAATGTGGCGGCACAGTTGGGTATAAATGATGTTACCTATATTCCTATCAGCGCCCTGAGAGGGGATAATATTGTGGACAAATCTGATCGCATCGGCTGGTATGAGGGAAAACCGTTACTGGATTTTTTGGAAGAAGTGGAAATTGATAATGACATCAATCATATCGATGCCCGCTTCCAGGTGCAGTTTGTAATCCGGCCGCAGACAGACGACCTGCATGACTATCGTGGCTATGCGGGTAAGGTGATCAGTGGCATTTATCGTAAGGGAGATAAAGTAAAGATATTGCCGGCCGGCATCGATACTTCAATTGCAAAGCTGGAAACAGGCGGTGTTGAAGTGGATGAGGTTTTTGCGCCACAATCCGTAGTGATACAGTTAGCGGATGATATTGATATCGGCAGGGGCGATACAATAGCCAGGGTTGACGATCTTCCTGTAGCAGGCAGTGAGCTCGAAGTGGTGTTATGCTGGATGGATGAAAAGCCATTGAAGGCGGGAAACAGGTATTTTCTGCAACACAATAGTCGTTTAGTAAAAGCAGTAGTACGGCAAATAGAGTATAAGCTTGACGTAAATACGCTGCAAAAACAAGCGGTAGACGGTTCCGTGAAATTAAATGAAGTGGTGAAAGCGACCATTAAGACTGCAGCCCCATTAGTTTATGACGCCTATGATATTATTCCTGAAAACGGAAGCGCCATATTAATAGACGAAACCAGCAACAGCACTGTTGCAGCCTTATTGTTACAATCCACCACGGAATAAAATGCGATACGAACGGGTTTTCTAATGTCATCAAATAACCGACCTGGGAAAGTAGTCATCGCGGGTGCCGGACCCGGCGATGCAGAATTAATCACTGTCAAATTGCAAAAGCGCCTCGCTGAAGCAGATATCATTATTACAGACAGACTGGTCAACCCTGAGATCATATCTGCTCATGCCAATAAGGTGACACCCGTGATATTGACGGGCAAAGAAGGATTTAACCAGGCATCTTATTCACAGCAACAAATCACGGACCTGATAATTGAACACGCCCTGCATGGGAAGAATGTGCTTCGGTTAAAAGGCGGTGATGTGGCTTTTTTCAGCAATGTATTAGATGAGCTGGAAGCACTCGCCAAACACAAAATAGATTTTGAGATTATTCCTGGCATTACCGCGGCTTCCGGCGTCTCGGCTTATGCAGGTATTCCCCTGACAGCCCGGAATTATTCGCAAGGGGTGCATTTCATTACATTTAATCCCAGTTCCGAAATTCATCCTGATAAATGGAGGGTTTGGGCAGAAACAACGGACACGCTTGTTTTTTATATGGCTTCAAAAAACCTGGCTAATCTTGCGGAACTGTTATTGCATTATGCAGCTCCTCCTCAAAGGCCCATTGCTGTTATTGAACAGGCCACAACGGTCTATCAGAAGGTTCATGTTTCGACATTGCAAAATTGCGAGGCTGAATTTGCGACTACGCAATTTAGTTCCCCGTCCATGGTGATCGTTGGAGATGTCGTGAAACTCCACGGGTCATTTGACTGGTTTATTACAAAAAATGAAACGGGAACTATCTTTAAAGAATTAAAATAGCTCCCGTTTGTACTAAGTTGTCTGCTTTTTTACGAAGCTTCCTTTACCTCCAATACAGATTGTTCTCTGAACTGGCGCGCAAATGCAATAAAATCTTTTGCCTGTTGCAAATAAGACGCAGCAAATGCTTCTGACGGTTCAATTTGATTTATTTGCAAAACCAGGTTTTTAAAACTATCGGCATCAGTATATAATCCTTTTTCGGTAAAATGAATATCAAAATCTTTCAGGATACCGGTTTGCGTGTTGCAGTGCACACTCTTCTGCAACAACAAGGCTTTAGCAGCATTTACCATGGCGGCGTAGGAATGATAAATTGAATCAGCCCAGGCACGATTCGCAAAACTTTCTTCACTGAATATGATCTTTTCGTCAGATTCAAGAATTAACGTGGCCACAAGGTCAATCATAACGCCCGCACATTCGCCTACTCCAATTGCCGTAGAATATTTCGTCTCCTGGCCCCAATCAATATAGTCTTCGGCTTGCAGCGTTTCGACGCTTGCCAATGGTTTCAAAAGATCATAGTAATATCTTTCACCCTGTCTCCCGCTGTACTCCAGGAATGATTCGCCAGTGATTGCCTTTTCTTTGTAATCATTCAAAACATAACGTATTACATCAGGACCTCTTTTACTCGGGACTTTTAGAACCTTGTCTGCAATCCTTCCTTCTCCGCCGCCCAATACTCCTCCACCAATTAAAACCTGCAACGCGGGTATCACCTGGCCCTTTACCTTTAATGAGCTGCCATGAAAACCAATGCTTGCCATACCATGCTGACCGCAGCTGTTCATACATCCGCTGATCTTGATCGCAATTTCTTTGTTATAATGTAATTCCGGGTATTCTTCATCAATCATGTCAGCCAGTGCCTGTGCGATACCGGTGCTGTTGCTGATCCCAAGATTGCAGGTATCGGTGCCAGGGCATGACGTAACGTCGGCAACACTGCCGAATCCCGGTGCGGCAAACCCTTCAGCGTCCAGGACGCTATATACATATTCGAGGTGTTCAGGTTTCACATAACGGAATTGCAAACCCTGGTTAATGGTAATGCGAACATCGTCGGCAATTACAGGTCTTAATTTTTCAATTAATCTCCTGCTCGCATGAGATCCAATGTTACCATTGGTGATCCTTACGTATACTGCGACATATCCATCCTGTTTTTGCTTTTGAACATTGGTGTTTTTCCAAAGCTCAAATTTCAATGGGTTCCTGATCACAATTTCTCCAACCGGCAACACGCCCGATGGTATGGCGGGATCATCGAACCTGGAGGTATCTACTTTTACCCTTTCCTGATCTACTGCCTTTTGTTCCTCCTTTACCAGTTCACTGAATGCATCAATACCGATTTTCTGTATCAGGAATTTAATTCTCGCTTTGTGCCTGCTGGCTCGTTCACCGTGACGGTCAAACACACGCAATACTGCTTCGATGTAAGGTATCAACAGATCTTCTTCTAAAAATTCATGGGTGCAAATGGCCAGGTGTGGTTGAGCACCAAGACCGCCGCCCACTACTACTTTAAAGCCTCTTACCTGCTTACCATCTATTTCACGTACCCGGGGAATGGCCCCGAGATCATGCATAAAAACAAGCGCGGTATCTTTTTCACTGCTCGAGATAGCGATTTTGAATTTCCGGCCCATCTCCTGGCAATATGGTTTGCGAAGGAAATACTCAAATATCGCATGTGTGTAAGGCGAAATATCAAAGGGCTCTTCCGGGTCTATCCCCGCAGCATCTGAACCGGTAACATTTCTTACGGTATTGCCACATGCTTCGCGAATAGTTATATGGTCCTTTTCCAGCTCATTCCACAATTCAGGTGTGCGGTCCAGGTTTACAAAGTGAATTTGTATATCCTGCCGGGTGGTTAAGTGCAAATTCCCTGTTGAATATTCATCTGATACATCAGAAATACGTTTCCATTGTGCAAGGGTCATCTTTCCGTATGGCAATTTGATGCGGACCATTTGTACACCGGGTTGCCGTTGACCATATACACCGCGGGCAAGCCTGAGGCTGCGAAATTTTTCTTCATCAATTTTTCCATCGCGGAACAAACGAATCTTTCGCTCCAATTCAATAATGTCTCTTTCAACTAAGGGATTTTCAAGTTCTGTGCGGAAACTCTGCATGATGTTAATTTTAATGAGGTTGGCGTTTGGGGCCGCCAGATTATCTTATACTATGACCACTTAAAGAGTGAAATGTGTTAAAATCTACTTAGTTAGTAGACTATGCAAAAATAACAGTCTGGATTCGTTTAATCAAAAGTTTTTGATAAAAGGATTCAGGTAAAAAGACAGGTTTAACAATCTGAATTAAAAGGCAAATCAGCGGCGAGCTTTTTAATTTTTTCAAGATCCGTTATCAATAGTTTAGCTGCTGATGCTGTACAGAACATTAATTTTCAATGTGTTTTTTGGATTTGCACCAGGCGACCGGGCTCGACAGGTCCGAGCTATTCGCACGCGACAGACTGCAACCTGTACGAACATGTGTTGTCATTTAATTCCGGGTGGAAGAAAAATAAATTCTATTTGTCCACTAAATTAGTAGACAACTGCTATATTTGCGTTTCAAGATCTTTTATTTATTCATAGCTGAAAAGAAAATCCTAACATTGTTACAAGAGGAACCGGTGAGCGTTTGTTGAATTTTTATGATGTTGTATCACGGAGAAAAAGTGGTGAAATGCCGAAATAATACGTGAAGGGTTTATGCTGATAAATAAAATGATCATATCGGTCTTTGTTTTATTTATTGTCACGACGGCAAATGCGCAATCGGATGCTGATGGTCATTTAAGTTGGTGGCCGGCTTATTATCTAAAATATTCCATTAACAGCAAATGGGCGTTGAATTCGGATCTGCAATTGAGGAATTTTAATAAGCAACCGGTGTTAGGTTTGCTGGGTTTGCGTACAGGCGCTCATTATACTTTCAGTAAAGGTTGGAGCACTGCAGTCGGCGTTTTGTGGTTTCATTACCATTCGATTCAGGATAGCAAGGATGTGAATTCGGATGAGTTCAGAGTATATGAGGAACTGAGGAATGATTGGAGGTTGAGCAATAAATGGCGCCTTGCTAACCGGCTGAGAACTGAACAGAGACATTTTTCAAACCAGGAGGGAATAGCTTTCCGGATCCGGTATCATCTTGCAGCTGAGTATCGCGTTGCTAAAAGATGGAGTGCGATAGGTGGGAATGAGCTGATGTGGCAGGGCAGCGAGAGGAGAAAAAACTGGGATCAATACAGGTTATGGGCCGGGGGCGAATATGCATTTAATGCAAATAACCAGGTACAACTTATTTTTATGAATTGGTGGCAGTTTAATGCAGACATCTATCAGCCAGTGATAAGAATAAATTTTGTTCAGTCAATTAATGCAGGGTTATGAACGCGTCTTTTAAATGGAAAAAAACTATGAAGACTGAAGAACAAAATAATCCGACTGGCAGCTCAACTCCTAATAATCATTTATTCCCGGTTTTTTTAAAGCTGGAGGAACTCAATGTTTTACTGGTAGGTGCCGGTAAAGTTGGATTGGAAAAATTAACCAGTCTTCTTACGAATTCTCCTTCAACTCCGGTTCATATTGTGGCAACGGAAGTTTCAGATGAGGTACGAAAACTTGC